>Ga0192263_1034_pt1 | contig 46070 bp, 32 predicted proteins | sample Koala_Koa23_I3_FD_131257 | JGI IMG/M metagenome (GOLD analysis project Ga0192263, IMG submission 131257) | Enriched cells from koala feces incubated with labeled cellulose particles, San Francisco Zoo, California, United States - Koala_Koa2-3_I3 ... | reverse complement strand
GATTCACCTGTTATCCCCTGCATCATCCGACTGGAGGAATTTCAAATGGCCCTTGACGGCATTGTTTTAGCAAATATTACAGCGGAGCTCTCCGAAAAGCTGACCGGGGCGCGGATCAGCAAAATCGCGCAGCCGGAAGCGGACGAGCTGCTGCTTACCCTGAAAAGTACTTCGAAGCAGTATCGTCTGCTGCTCTCGGCAAGCGCAAGCCTGCCGCTGATTTATCTGACAAAGACGAACAAGCCCTCACCCATGACTGCGCCGAACTTCTGCATGCTCCTGCGCAAGCACATCGCGAACGGCAGGATTGTGCGCATCTGGCAGCCCGGCCTGGAGCGCATCATCCACTTTGAGATCGAGCATTATAACGAGATGGGCGATCTCTGCCGCAAAGACCTGATCATCGAGTTGATGGGCAAACACAGCAACCTGATTTTCTGCGATGATACCGGCATGATCATCGACAGCATCAAACACGTCGGTGCGATGACAAGCTCCGTGCGCGAGGTACTGCCCGGCAGGCCATACTTTATCGCGGTCACACAGGAAAAATCCGACCCTCTCTCCACGACGCAGGAGGAGTTCTGCGACACTGTCTTTCGTAAGCCGGTCACACTCGCCAAAGCCATCTATACCTCGTATACCGGTATCAGTCCCCTCATCGCCGAGGAGATCTGCCACCGCGCCGGCGTTGAGTCGTCGCAGAGCGCCCGCTCCTTTGACGAGCTCTCCAGGATTCATATTTACCACATGTTTGAGCGGATGATCCAGGATGTAAAGGATCAGAATTTTACCCCTGTCATCATCTATGAAGACGACGGCAGGCAGACTCCCATTGAGTTTTCTTCGCTGCCCCTCACCCTGTACGAGGACAAATCCGGCCAGACGGACAGCCTGCAGAAGGAGTGCGCCGCATCGGATCCGGCATCCTGCCTCTGCCGTTTTGATTCGCCCTCCGAAATGCTGGAGCAATATTACGCAATGAAAAATACGGTGACACGGATCCGCCAGAAGTCCTCAGACCTGCGCCGTATCGCCTCGACCGCGCTCGACCGCTGCCGCAAAAAATACGAGCTCCAGCTCAAACAGCTCAAAGACACCGGGAAGCGGGATAAATACCGCATCTACGGGGAACTGATCCACACATACGGCTACGACGTGCAGCCTGGAGCAAAAAGCTTCGAGGCCCTGAATTACTATACCAATGAGATGATCACAGTTCCGCTCGACGCCACACTGACGCCGCAGGAAAACGCACAGCGATACTTTGACAAATACAACAAGCTCAAGCGCACCTACGATGCGCTCAGCGAGCTGGTCAGGGACACACAGGCTGAAATCGAACACCTGGAATCCATCTGCGCGTTCCTGGATATGGCTCTTCTGGAGGAGGATCTGGTGCAGGTCCGGGAGGAGCTGACCGATGCGGGCTACATCCGCCGCCGCAATACCGGGAAAAAGGTGAAGGTCACCTCCCGGCCCTACCATTACATCTCCTCGGACGGTTACGACATCTATGTCGGCAAAAACAATTACCAGAACGAGGAGCTGACCTTCCGTCTCGCCTCGGGCGGGGACTGGTGGTTCCACGCAAAGGGCGCGCCCGGCTCTCACGTCATCGTCAGGGCCGGCGGCGGGATGCCGCCCGATACCACCTTCGAGGACGCCGCGCGTCTCGCGGCCTTCTATTCGAAAAACCGCGGGGCAAGCAAGGTCGAGGTGGACTATGTAGAAAAAAAGCATGTCAAAAAGCCCAATGGCGCAAAGCCCGGTTTTGTCGTCTATTACACCAACTACTCTATGATGATTGACAGTGACATCTCCCAGATCAGGCCGGCGTCGGACTGACGCCGGCCTTTCTGCTGTGCAAAGCCTGGTAAGGAATTTTGCGGTTAAAGCCGCACCCTGCTCGCGCAGAAGGATAGGGAGAGAGGACTCCCCCTACCCGATTTCCTGTTCCTGCGGACGGTGGAGGTTCTGATCGCCGGTTTCACCGCCCTGTCGGCGTCCCTGCTCCCGGCCGGGATCCTCCCCTGATATTCCGGTATTCCCTTCCGGGGCGTTTCCCGCCGCCTGTTTTTCCTTTTTCGCTGCCGGCCTCAGACGCCCGCCTTCTTACGCATTCCTCGTCAATCTCGTAAAAAGAATTGCCCTCCGCCACAATGCGCGTCGACATATATCCATCACCCTCGTTTCTTTCCAATGCCGCAATGCGGCAGCATCCTCTCATTCTCACAATATCAGAATATGCCGCAATGGCAAAACAGACCCTCGTAAAATATTCCCTTCTATTTTTACAGACGTCCTGCATAGAATAGTGCCAGAGCCAGAAGACTGTCTTCAGAAACGCAAGGGGGAATGGCTATGCTTACCAGGCTGGATCAGATCGCCAACCAAAACCATCTGCAGCTGGTCAAGGCCCTCCTCCCTCATCTTCCCACGCACAGTCAGAAAACATTTTCCATCCTGATCAAGCTCATGGAAATTCAGAATATCATGAAATACTATACTGAGCAGCCGGAGGATTCCGGCGACCTGCTTGATATCCTGGCCGATTTAAAAGAGTACTGTGAAGGAGAAGAGCAGGAAATGATTGACCAGGCATTGCAGATGATCAGTATGATTGAGCTGTACCAAATGTTTGCCCCGCAGCCAGAGCCCGTGCAGGAAGAGCCGAAGCCCGAAGAGCCGCGCAAGGCAACCTGACCCGGATAAACCGGAACCAAAACTGTCAATAAAAGAAAGGAAATCTGTCATGAATGATACCAGCTGGATGAACAACCCCGCGCTTGCCGGAATTGACCCCGAAAGGCTGCAGACCCTCTCCTCCCTCGCCCGGCAGGCGCAGGGCATGAGCCAGAGTGAGCTGCTGCCGTTTTTCATGTCCCTTGCGCAGTCCGGCGCCGGAAACGTGTCCTTTGATGCGGCCGAGACAGACGCCATTATCCAGGCGCTGAAAAATGGAAAAACTCCGGAGGAAATCCGGAAAATCGACCGCATTCTCTCGATTATGAAGAAGAGGGATGTCCGATCTCCTGCCCCCACTCGACAGCCCTTGTAATGTCTCTGGTCGCCAGGATGATCGTCTGATCGCCCTTTCCGGAGTAGCAGAAGCTGAATTTCTCATATTTTGCCCCGACGGACGTGTGCATATCCGGCCGGATTCTGCAGAAGACCATATAGGTCATTTTATCCTTCAGTTCCTTGCATGCGCGTGGGAGCCTGGTTTCCTCAATGAAAACAGGCGCGTCCGCTTCCATGAGAAATTTCCCGGCGAACTGCCGGATCATCTCGTCATAGGGCGCCTCCTCCAGAATCGCGCTCACCAGGTCCGGCAGGGCAGCGTTCTTGTGCAGCCGGGTCTGCTCTGTGTTGAGGTCAATCACGCTGATGGAACGGTACACCTCCGTCAGGTTCGCCATAATCTCCTGGGTCTCTTCCGCCTCGAAACGATGGCTGAGACGTTCTGCCGTGGACTGGTCAATGCCCTGGGAATAATAGATCAGCTTGGTCGGCTCTCCCTCGGCATCCACTCCCAGCTTCCAGAAGGAGGACTCGCGCCACTGTCCGTTCTTCAGGCGGTAATCACAGATAATATGAGTCTCCGTGCACAGCTGTTTTTTCAGATTCGCGATGCTCCCGACCTGCCTGCGCAGCTCGCGAAAATCTGTCGAGACAGAATCCTCACAGAAATTATCATTTCGTCTGGAATAAACCCCGTTCATCGGCTCGCCCGCCTTGATGCTCGTCGAATTCTGCTTGATGATATGGTAGGTATCCTTATTCAGATCGGCGATCAGGAGGACCTCATAGGAATCCGTCAGCACACTGATCAGCGAGGACATCTCATCATGATAGGCATGCTCCACTATGCTGTGTTTAAGCTCCGGATGATTTTCATAAAAGTACTGCTTATCCTCATACATCCGCGTCTCGGCTTCCTCGCACACAGACGCGATGCTTTTGCCGCATTTCCAGGCAATCCCGATCGCGGCGCGGGGGAATCCGTCATTATTGATCAGGCGTTTAAAATTCTCCGCATTTTCCAGAAATGTCCCCTCGTCATCATCGACACTCACCACCAGGAATTCATCTCCGCTGATCCGGAAGGATTCATATGTATCGAAAGCAGCACAGAGCATGGCTGAAAAGCTGCGGATAAATTCATTTCCCTTGTCGTGCCCCATTGTGTCGTTGATCACCTTCAGGCCATTTAAATCCGCAAACAGGATGCCAATCGGGCGTGCGCTGCGTCCGGACGAGACCATATCGCACATAGAACGGTAGGAATATAGATTTTTCAGCCCTGTCAGCGTGTCAAACCGGCTCAGGTACTCCAGCTCCCTCTGCGTCTCAAACTCACGGATATAGGTGTCATGAATGTCCTGGATGTACAGCATGACCGTCTGGTTGTCCGAAAAATAATCGCTCGCCTTCAAAAGCTCCATCATCACCCACCGGAAGGAGCCCAGCGTCCTCCGGCGGTAGCGCAGGCGCAGGCATTCATCACTGTGCTCAAAATGCGCCCGGATCACTTCGACATCGGTGAATTGCAGATATTGCTCGACATCCTTTTCATAAATCTGCCCGGACACTGCAAAATTTTTCAGCCAGTCGGATATTTTCTTCGAATACCCATAGCTGTCATTCTGCTCGGATTCATAAACCTTGATGTCAATATGAGTGTCCGTCGAAAGATTAATTTTCAGGATCTTGTGATAAGTCTTCGCCAGTATCTGCATGGCGTCCTCTAAGTAAAAGGCCATATCTTCCATGGATATGCATCATCTCCATTCCTCTTTAGCTGCGACGAGGCTTTTTGAGTTTGCGATACGCGTATCAGGCGGTGCGGGATGGGCATATCATTCCGCGACAGATTCTTACTGCAGCCGTCCGCTTCGTGCGCCGGGTCTTTCTGCACTTCCGGTTGCCGCATCAGGCAACGCAGGATAGCCGGTCATTCCGCGCCAGGACTTTATGCCCCGGCCGCCAGGAAATAAACGATCACAACTGCCCCCAGCACAATCCGGTAATACCCGAACACCTTGAAATCATGCTTCCGAATATAACCCAGCAGAAACCGGATGACAATCAGAGACGATACAAATGCCGTCACCATGCCGATCAGAAGAATCGTCAGCTCCATCTGGCTGAAGGAAAGCCCGAATTTCACGATCTTCAGAAGGCTCGCGCCGAACATGACCGGAATCGCCAGGAAAAACGTAAACTCCGCCGCCACAGTCCGCGAAACTCCCAGGAGCAATGCCCCCACAATCGTCGCGCCGGACCGGGAGGTGCCGGGAAAAATCGCGGCGATGAGCTGGAAAATCCCGATCAGAAACGCCGTCCGAAACGAAATATCCGATAGCGAAAGGATCTTCGCCTCGCGCCCCCCTGTTGATGTTCTCAATGACAATAAAAGCGATTCCGAACAGAATCAGCATGATCGCCACAGTCAGGTAATTATAAAACAGCGCCTCAAACAGCTCGTCAAAGAGAATACCAACGACCGCCGCCGGGATGCATGCCACAAGAATTTTAAACCAGAGCATAAAAATCTCCGGCTTTACATACCTCTGGATCCCGCGGACACTGTGCCTGGCCCGCCTTCCCCGGGGCTTTCCAAACGGGAAAATCTGCTTCCAGAACAAGACCACGACCGCCATGATCGCCCCCAGCTGGATCACGACCTGAAACATGCTGTAAAACTCATCCGAAACATCCAGCTTGATAAATTCGTTTAACAGAATCATGTGTCCGGTGCTGCTGATCGGGAGCCATTCCGTGATTCCCTCGATGATTCCGAACAAAAAGGCTTTGAATAATTCAACCATTGGAGTATCCTCGCTCTAAAGTGATGCAATGCCAGAAAAGATTGTAGCACCAGATTGCAGGGAAGTCTACCCTTTTCTTTTCGATTCATATCTGGTAAAATGATTTCAAAAATATTAAGGAAGTGACATTCAACATGGAAAAGCTAAAACGCGTCGCCGCAATGGCCGGCGTCATTCTTCTGGCCGGCATGTATGTCGTCACGCTCATTCTCGGGCTGACTGCCAGCCCCGCCACGCAGAATATGCTGATGGCTTCTATTGTCTGCACCGTCGTAGTCCCGGTTCTGCTCTACGCCATGATGCTTGTTGCCCGTGTACTCGGTTCTTCCGATAAAGAGGATCCCGCCAGTAAAAAACAGGCAGAGGAAGGGCGAAAAAGCCACACCGGGAAAAACTGACCAGACGCAAAGCGCAGGTTCTAAAAGTCTCGCCAGTCTACGCTTTTAGAGCCTGCACTTCACGCATTACCCGGCACAGTCTGCACCGGTTATTTCCCGGCAGTCCCCAGCCGCTGCTACCGAATGTCATAGACACTACGCAGCCTCAGCTTTGAGGCATCTCCGGATTCAATCCGGACGCGTCTCGTGCCGCTGTTCATATCAAAATAATTATCAGAAAGAATCAGGTCTTCATTCTCATTTCGAATCTCGACGCTCTTCGCGTAAGCGGACGCCGTCACCTCGATCTCCCCGTCGATCACACGGCAGGTAAGCCCGGGATCCTCATAGCGGAAATACTTCGGATAGGAGAAATTCACCGTGCCCTCCGAGACGACCTCCCCATCCTTCTCCAGCTCATAGCTGACATACTCGCGGTAAATATCCGCGTCCGGAAACTCGATTTTATCCAGCCACACGCTCGTCAGCGCCGGTACCACAAGCTTTGTCTCACCGCTCTGCAGAATCTTCGCAGACGGGTCGCGCAGTGCCCAGCGCACGGTCACTGCCTCGTCTTCCATGGTCTCATTTGCCACATTCAGGCGGATGGATTTCTCAAACTCAAAATGCTCGCGCACCAGCTTCTTCCCGGACGTCATCATCCCCTGTTCCTCGCAGGAGATCATCAGCGGAGCAAAAAAGCGTTTTGCGTAATAGTGCAGCGCTTTCAGGCGCCCGCAGTAATCAATCGACGACCAGGAGGCCACCGGCCAACAGTCGTTCAGCTGCCAGTAGATCGCTCCCATACAACGGCCGCGGTTCCTGCGGAAATGCTCGACGCCGTAGCGGATGGCGTCCGCCTGCAGAAGCTGCGACGCATACAGCACCGTCTGAAAGTCGGACGGGTAGCGGTAGGTCTGCTGCATATAATTCATAATCTTGCCATTTGCACTGTCGTTGCGCTGATGCCTCTCCATAATATAGGAAAAGATGTTGTAGTCCGCCGGATCGTCGCTGATCGTCTCAATGGTCTTCATCGCCGGGAAGGACTGGAAGCCAAACTCCGACAGATAGCGGAAATAATACTTCCGATACTCGGTAAACGGCCGGTTGCCATGCCATACCTGCCAGAAATGGACGTCGCCCCGGTTCGGATCCTGCGGCGCGTCGAAGCAGCCGCCCGAAGACGGGCTCGACGGCCAGTAAAACGTCTGCGGATCATGCTTCGCGAGCTCCTGCGGGATCACGCGCTCGTACATAAACAGATAGTCCCGCACCTCCTGCGGCTTTGTCACCCAGGAATTGCGTTCATCGACAAAGGATTCCATCTCATTATTGCCGCACCAGAGTCCCAGGCTCGCATGATGGCGCAGGCGCTTAATATTGTCCGCGAATTCCGCGCGGATATTTGCCTCAAACTCCGGCGTCAGATCATACACTGCGCAGGCGAACATAAAGTCCTGCCACACGACCAGCCCCAGCTCGTCGCAGATGTCATAAAACCAGTCGTCCGGATAATAGCCGCCGCCCCAGACGCGGATCGCGTTGAAATTCGCCCACTTAGCCTTCTCCAGAAGCGTCCGGGTCGTCTGCGGCGTCACACGTCCGAGCAGGTGGTCCTCCGGAATATAGTCCGCGCCCATCGCGAAAATATCCACGCCATTGACCTGGCAGGCAAAGGATTCGCCCCACTCGTCCTTCTCCCGGTGCATCGTCATCGTGCGCAGGCCGATGCGGCGCGTCCAGGTATCAAGAACCACCGCCTCATCCACAGCCTCTTTCTGGATGCCCTGCCCATCCTCGCGGAAAGCCGGCTGCCCCGTCTGCTCCGCTCCAAATGGCGCTGGCCTGCCATTGCGGTGCTTCTCAATCAGCTCCACCGATACCGTATAAAGATACTGCCCGCCATATCCATTCGGCCACCAGAGCATGGGATGATCAATCGCCAGCTCCATATGTCCTGGCGTCCTGCCGTCGCTCTCCGTCTGAAAAACTGTGCCGTCAGGCGCCGTCACCACCACACGGAAGCAGCCGTCATCCGGCTCCTCCATCAGACGCAGCCCGGCTCCCCGGGTCCAGCTCGTCTCTGCATCCAGCTGCAGCGTCACCCTCCCGTCCTCATGCTTCTGCGTAATATACACACTGTTAATCCTCGCCTTGTCGATGCCCAGAAGAGATACCGGCCGGAACAGGCCGGCGTCCGGCAGATGCGCGCCCCAGTCCCAGCCGAACATACAGTGCGCCTTGCGGATATGTACGAAGCCGTCCATCGCGTCCTCCGAGCCTCTGGTCGGACGTTCTTTATATGCCTCTGCAATATATTTCGTCGGCGAGTGGAATAAGACGCGCAGCTCGTTCCCCTCCGGCTTCAGTTCATTTTTCTTCGACGATTTGACCTCATATTCCCAGATCCGGTGCATATTGTGGGGAGAACCCAGCCAGGCGCCATTCAGATAAACATCCGCAATCGTGTCTACGCCGTCAAACCGGAGCAGCACACGCTCACACGCGAACAAGTCCTCCGGGCAGTCAAACACCGTCACATATTCATAATCCTTGTCCATCAAATGCAGCGCCGCATCCTCATTGTCCTTCCAGAACGGATCCTCCATTCTGCCCTCCCGCAGCAGGTCCGTATATACGGTACCCGGTACCACGGCAGGGATAAACTCTGCAGCGTCCACAGAATATGCCGCATTTTCCGTATCGCAAAGAGCGTCCGATGGTAAATCAGCGCCGGGCGGCAGTTCTACCGCCCTCATCTTCCAGTTTTCATTCAGTTCAAGTCGAAACATAAAGCCCTCCCAATCCGTCGCAATTTATTCTTTCTATATATATTATTAACACATAATCCGCTGAATGTCTTGTGTTTTTTTCATTCTCATCCAATCATTTTTTTAACTGTCCGGAATACCAAGTCCTGTAAATTTGTAATGCTTTTAACGTGTCATCAATTTGTTCTTAATTTTTATTATAGTAATCGAAAAAACCGATATGCAAGAATACATACCGGTTTTTTCATCGCTGTAACGAAATTGTTTACAAAAGGAAATAGTTTTTAATGTCAACCCCTTCAGCCCTTTACCGCCCCGGCTACCATCCCTTTGATAATCTGTTTGCTGAACGCAAAATACAGGACAATAATCGGAGACATCGTGATCAGCATTGCAGCCATCTGCTTTGGATAGTCCGAAGCAAACTGACCCTTGAACTGTGTCAGGGCAAGTGGTACTGTCTGCAGCGCGGAATCCCGGATCAAAACCAATGCGAACGAAAATTCATTCCAGCAGCTGAACACCTGAATAATCGCAACCGTCACAAGGATCGGTCTGCAGATTGGGAAAATGATCTTCCACAAAGTATAAGAAAAACTGCTGCCGTCAATGGAAGCTGCCTCTTCCAGAGAAACCGGAATCGTCTTTACATAGCCCTCGACCAGAAAGATCCCCATCGGCAGTCCAAAAGAAACATAGGGCAATATCAGCGTAAACCATTTATTGGACAGCCCAAATCGCAGGAACACGACATAAATCGGCACCAGCAGGGAATGAATCGGGATCAGCATCCCCATCAGGAACATGACATACAGGACTCGATTCAGCTTAAACCGCACGCGGGCCAGAATATAGCCGACAATAAAGCTGAACAATATAATCAGTACAATCGAAATGCCGGTTGTGCGCACACTGTTCCACATGGATTGGGCAAGATGATAATCCGGATTCGTCAGGATTCGGATATAGTTGTAAAGAGTCGGATTCTTAGGCAGGCCAACAATATCCGCATTAAACACACGTTTTTCCTTCAGCGAAGAATACAACATCCAGACGATCGGGAAAATACAGGAAAGAGAAAAAATCCAGAGGATAAGGTTCATAAAAATGCTCAGGGCGCTCCTTCTGACCTTGTGTGTACCTGGCACATTCTTTTTCATATCAGTCCTCCCCCTTTCCCTGTGTCGCTTTGTTAATCAGCAGCTGCGAACCGCCGATGACAAGCAGTGACAGAACAAAGATGCCTACTGAAATACAGCTGCCATAGCCCATATTGCTCTGGCTAAACGAGATCTGATAGCCATACATAGCCATAACCATGGATGCCGTACCTGGGCCGCCGCTCGTCATGACATAGATACTGTCGAACGCCTTCATATTACCCGCAATACAAAGCGTAACGCAGACAAGCATTGTATTCTTGATCAGCGGAAGCGTGATATGCAGTGCCTGCTGCACACCATTTGCCCCGTCAATTTCCGCACTTTCAAAAATATCCGTACTGATGCTGGAGATCGCGGAAAGAATGATCACCATGTAATAGCCGATATACTGCCAGATCAGCGGGATCGTGACCAGCAGCATTACCAGCTTTGTATTATTCAGCCATACCTGTGTGAGGTCATCCCGCCCGATTGCCCTGAGGAACCAGTTCAGGATACCGTATTTATTGTGATAAACCATTGTCCAGATCATACCGATGCAGACAGCCGAAATCGTACTTGGGAAAAAGCCGAACGTGCGGTGGATCGTTTTGAACTTCACCAGCCTGGAATTCACCATCATCACCAGGACAAACGCAATGCCGATCTGACCGATGATACAGGCGACTACAAGATAAATGTTGTGCCCGAAGGCTTCCCAGAAGGTCGTGTCATTTAACAGCTTGATATAATTTGTCAGCCCGTTAAACGTTTTGTTCGGGCCGCCCTTCCACTCATAAAAACTGTATACAAACGCTGTTACCAACGGCACAAAGACACAAAAAACAAACAGCGCCACCGGGATAATCAGATACAGGAAGATTGTCTTATTCTTTGGTCTGGTCGCATTAAGCATTTTATTCTCCTCGCTTTCCTGCCGCGCGGCTCTTTCTCTTTTACTGCCAAAAACCGTTCTGCCCACTCCTGTGAGCAGAACGGCATTGAATCATTTGTTTATTTTCCGCCTGTTTTCCGGCAATTTACTTTTTAATAATTTTCTTCGTAAGCAGCCTGTGCATTCGCAGCTACTTCTTCCGGAGTAATATCGCCGTTCATCATAGTCTGAAGATCCGTATTCAGAACATCCCATACAGCACTGCTGATGTAGGAATCATAAATCTCGCATGCCTCTGTATCAACATAAGACCAGTTATAAAAATCTACTGTAATCTGATCAAATGCGGAAAGGTCTACGTCGTCCACCGTTGTAAGACCACCCAGTGCGTAATACTCACCAACAAAGCTTGCGAATGCCGGACCGGTAATTTCCTGTGCAAGATCGATTGCTGCCGCGAGCTTGTCCGGATCGTCTGCAAGATTTGCATTGAACGCCACTGCATAGCCAAGGCCGATGTTCTGAGAATTCGGTGCGTACTCAGCGTCTGCCGGCTGCGGAAGTACCGCGAAGCCTAAGTTGTTGTATTTCTTCTCATCACTCTCAAGCAGGGTAGCTGCGATGTAGGATTCATCCCAGTTGCCGCCGATGAATGCTGCCGCGTCGCCGGCGATGAAGTACTCACGTGCATCCTCGTTTGTAACTACATTGAAGTCCTCGTTGAAGATCTCTGTCTCAGCAAAAAGGTACTGCATCTCAGTCAGTGCAGCCACGAAATCCTCATCCGTGAAAGCCGCGCCGTCTTTGTTGATCAGGCTCTGGAACCAGTCGGGACCCGTGTACCTGTTTCCAAGGGTGGAAAGGAAATCAGAGTTTGCCTGCCACTGTCCGCCGTTGCCAAACGCGATCGTGTCAATACCCTGCTCGCTGAAGTAAGCAACCGCTTCTTCAACCTCTTCCCATGTACTCGGGAACTCGTCATAACCGGCTTCCGCCCACATTTCCTTGTCATAGATGACAACTGTGCAGGTGCCGCCGGTGAGTACCGGATATCCGTAAATGCTGCCGTCAGCTGTCGTAAACGGTGTGAAATATGCGGTGTTGTAGTCATCGTAATACGGAGACTCTGCAATGATATCTGTCAGATCCATAATCAGTCCCTGCTCCGCCCATGCTACGGTGTTCATGCCCTGGAGAAGGAATACGTCCGGAAGATCGCCGGCCGCCGCCTGTGTAGCGATCTGTGTCTTGTACTCATCGTTTGCCAGGATTTCCTGTGTCAGTGTAATCTCGGGATGCGCCTCATCCCACGCTGCAAGAACGCTGCGGAATCCATCAGATCCGCCATTGCCCTCTGACTCCTCAGATGTGGAGTAGTGGAAGATTGTCAGCTCCCCTGTGTAAGCCAGGTCATTCACTGCCAGATTCTTCACTTCCTTTTCGGTTTCCTCAGCAAAAGCTGTTACTCCGAGAGAAAGAACCATAACGGACGCAAGAGCCACGCTTAATACCTGTTTCTTCTTCATTTTGTTACCTCCTTAAAATAGTGGTGTGTAATTTCGATTACTGTATCTGTTACACAGGCATCCCTGTGATAACATTCCTGACTAAATTCTACGAACGGTCTGCCCCTTCAGCAGCTGTCCCTCCACCGTATGAATCGTGGGAGCCGTCGCCATCGGATGCTCGATCTCGTCAATCAGGCTCTCCGCCGCAAGCCTTCCGAGTGCTTCCATGTCCTGCCGGACTGTCGTGAGTCTCGGCTCCATATACTGCATCATGCGGATACCGTCGTATCCTGCCACCGAGATGTCCTCAGGAAACTGCAGTCCCCTCGCCCGGATGGCATTGAAGCCTCCAAACGCAGCCACATCATCCGGATAAATGATACAGGTCGGGGGCTCGCCCAGGGAAAGGAGCTCCATCGTCCTGTCATACGTAAGCTGCCGGTCGCGGTAAAGGGCAGGCTTTATGTATTCCTCCGTGATACCAATGCCATGCTCTCCCAGACTGCGGCAGTAGGACGCGAGCCTCTGCCGGGTGACCCGGCCCTCGTCGCCATGGATGTAGGCAATCCGCGTATGCCCCTGGCTCAGAATGTAATCCATCAGCCGGGTCATACCGTCCACGTTATCCGAGACGACCGCCGTGCGATTGTCAGCGATGTAATCAACCGTGACAACCTTCACACTACTGCTCAGAAGCTCCTGCACCTTCGGATTCGAAAAGTCAAAGCATGCAATCGCCACCCCGTCAAATCCCCGGTACAGTGCCCGCTCCACATACGACATATCCGGAGACAATGTATTCAGAAACGTGATGTCGTATCCTCTGGACTGAGCCGTATTTTTCAGGCTCTCCAGCACGCCGGAGAAGAAATCGTGGGTAAGGCCGCTCTGCGCCGCGTCCTCAAAAAGAACACCCAGGTTGTAGCTGCGGTTCGTCTTAAGATAACGGGCGGACAGGTTTGGGAGATATCCCATCTGGTCAGCCACCTCTCTGACATGCTGCTTTGTCTTCTCACCAATATCATGGTGATCGCTCAGTGCTTTGCTGACAGTCGCTACAGATACTCCGCAGGCTGCCGCAATCTCCTTCATGGAAACCATGCTTTTCTCCTTCGCTTGTAAATTCTGTCTTTACTTAATCGTTTTCTTGATGACATTAAACAGCATTTCGACTATTTTGTCAACCGTTTTTTTCAATCTTTTTTCAATAAAATTGTGTTTTGGTGAACCTGCTTCGTTTTATACCCCAATTTTTGTCTATTTTTTCTATTTCCTTATTTTTATTTCAAAAAGCCACACACTTTACCGCTCAATTCCAGGCGATAAAAACGGTTATTTTCTAAAACGTTTTCTTTTTGCGGCAAAACGGCTGAATTCCTTACGCGGCCGTGTGCATTAGAACAATCGGATAGGGGAGTCCTCTCACCCTATCCGCTGCGTGGGTTGCTGTATGCCAGTGGCACACGTTTAGCAGCGACCGAAGTGAAGCGTAGACCGCGGGCAGCAAAGCTGCCAAAATTCCTTTCCCGCCCCTGCGCATCATAAGAAAAAGAAAAGAGAGACTGATGTCTCTCCCTTCTTCTCTCCATACTCGCCAACCCGGTCTGACCGGGCTAAATTCAGATTTTTAAACGAATGTGCATTATTTCATACTTGCTTAATCAGGCTGCGGTAAATCGGACCCAGAAGTGATCGGTATAAAGGCTCACATGCCTCAAAGGTAAGTCCCTCTACGGTAGAGAGAATCTCCATCTTTACCCCGAAAAGCTCCACATTGATCCCGGTTTCAAGCATTCCATTGCGCAGATAGAATGCTTTCCGGCGCTGCCGGTCATCCTGCGTTTTTCTGGCTGCCGCTCCGGTGCCGATGTTTACCGCACCCGCATCAGCTGCCTCGCCAGGATCCGCCGTCTCCGGCTGCTCCGGTTTCTCAATTTCCAGAAAGAGCGGACGGTCGCTGTAAAGCTCCCGGATCAGCTCCAGCGCGGCCGCACCGAAGCCCTGGCCCCTCCACCTGGGGCTGATCGCAAAATAGTCCAGCAGAACAAGCCTTTCCCCATATGCCATGATTGCAAAACCAATCCGCTTCTTTTCTTCCTGGATCAAAAGCATTTCCATCTCCCCCCATGGCGGCCTTCCGCTCAATCAGAGAGAATGGCTTGCGCTCCTGCTCTGGAAACGCATCCTGGTACAGGTCCAGAATAAAGTTTTTATCCAGACTGCCTGCCGTACTAATATCCATAGTCGTCGATCTCCGCTTAACAGCTGACAGCCCGGGTATCTCGCTGTCCGTTTTCATACGGTCTTCCCAGCAGCTGCGAAGACCTGTTCTGAATCATGATTGCTGCCCTTTTTATCAGTTCGTTTTGCTCAGATATGCTTCTATATTTTGAACCGCTTCCTGCTCGTCCGCGCCCTGGGCGGTAACAATAACCTTCTCTCCCGTATCAAGCCCGAGCGTCATCATGCCCATGATGCTCTTGGCGTTTACCATTCTGCCGTCGCTTTCAAAATGAATCTCACTTTCATACTGGCTGGCCACCTGTACCAGCATCGCCACCGGCCGCGCTTCCAGTCCGCTCGGAAGCTGGATCGTGATTTCCTTTTTTATCATAATAATTCCTCCTGCCTTTTTCCTGTCTTACCTGCTCAGCAAGAAAACTCAGTTTTCTCAGTCTGTGATTGACGCCGGACTTTCCGATCGGAGGCTGCAGCATCTCTCCAAGCTCCTTCAGAGAAGCGTCCGGATGCGAAAGCCGCAGCTGTGCGATTTCCGCGAGCGTGGGCGGAAGCCGCTCAAATCCGACCAGATCCCTCAGGATGCGGATATCTTCCGTCTGTCTCACGGCTGCATTCACCGTCTTGTTGATGTTGGCGGCCTCACAATTGACCTTGCGGTTCACTGAGTTCCTCATTTCGCGGACGATCCGGATGTTCTCCAGATTCATCAGTGAAACATGAGCTCCCATGACATTCAGCATATCAACAATCTGAGCCCCTTCCTTAATATATACAATGTAATGGCTTTTACGCTGTACAATTTTGGCATCAGGGCCGAACGAATGTATCAATAGCTACAGCTGTCCCGCGCGTTCTGGTGTCGAACAGGCAATCTCGAAATGATACGACTTCTCCGGATTGCTGATCGAGCCCGCGCCGAGAAACGCTCCCCGAATATAGGCTCTGCGGCAGCAGGGCTGCTGCACCAGAAGATCATTTGCGGTATCCGTGTGCGCATCCGCCGAAGAATCGGCCTGCCCGGTCATCTTCAGCGCACGGAGAATATTCCGCGCATTCTCTGTGTCTTTCACCAGAACCGTATAGATTCGGTCGCTTTTTTTCCCTCTTCTATGTACATGTACTGAGACATCAACCCTTATATTAAATGTTTTTTTCAATAATGTAAAGCTTTTTCTTGCTACTAAAAGGTTTTCGGTGCGAATTTTTATTCCGCAGCGGTCTTCCCCCGATAAAATTTCACCGCTCATCCCGATCAGCGCGGCCAGCTCCGCCAGCCTGCAGTGCCGCGCGGATGGAATCTGCGAGGAAAGCTCCCCTCTCACTTCTGAAGAAAATGACATTAGAATTCTCCCAGCATTTTAATCTCCGGCTCCAGTGTCACGCCAGAGCTCTCCTTCACCTTCGCAGTCACGTCCGCGATCAGCCGACACACGTCCGAAGCCGTCGCGCCGCCCCGGTTCACAACAAACCCACAGTGCTTTTCTGAGACCTGCGCGCCGCCGACCGTATAGCCGCGAAGCTGCGCGTCCATGATCAGCTTTCCCGCAAAATAGCCTTCCGGGCGTTTGAAGGTACTTCCCGCGCTCGGCAGCTCGAGGGGCTGTTTGCTCACACGCTGTTCCTTCAGCTCTTCCATGCGTCTCCGGATCGCCTCCGGATCTCCCTTTTGCAGTGCAATCGTGGCGCCGAGCACAATCCAGCCGTTTTCCGGCACCGCACTTGTACGGTACCCCAGAGCGAGCTCCTCCGCAGGGATTTCGCGGATTTCCCCCTCCCGCGTCAGGACGGTCGCCGCAAGAAGCACCTGCTTCATCTCGCCGCCATAAGCGCCGGCGTTCATTACGACCGCGCCTCCGAGCGTCCCGGGTATCCCCGACGCAAATTCAAAACCCGTCAGCCCCGCCTCCAGCGCGCGCTTTGCAATCACGGAAAGCATCGCCCCCGCTTCGGCGGACAGGATGTACGTACCCTTTTGTTCCGCGATGGATTTTGTGCTTTCCGACCCTGCATCTTCTGCACGCGAAATGTCAATCCTGCAAAAATTTTTATAGATCTGCAGCACAAGCCCCCGGTATCCTTCATCTGACACCAGGAGGTTGCTCCCGTTTCCCACCACATAGAACGGATACCCCAGCTCCCGGCAGACCCGCACAACGCCGCAGATCCCTTCCCTGGTCGCAGGCGCGGCAAAATAATCGGCCGGTCCGCCGATCCGGAAGGTGGTATGTTTTTTCATGCTCTCCTGCTTCCAGACGCAGTCCTCTTTCGCTGCCTCACGCAGCAGATCCATCATTTCTGACATGAAATCCTCCGAGTTTCTCCAATATCTGATGATACCATCAGTTTTTGATCACCCCGCTTACGCGGATGCTCTCCACCGCCTCGCGCAGCTTTTGGGGCGGCAGTACCAGCGCCATGCGCACATAGCCTTCCCCGAGAGAGCCGAAGCTGCTGCCTGGCGTACAGATGACGCCGGATTTTTCCATCAGCGTCACAGAGAATTCTTCCGAGTTTGAATATCCTTTGGGCAGGGGCGCCCAGACAAACATCGTACCCTCGCTGTCAGGTACGTTCCATCCGATGGAGCGCAGGCCGCCGCACAGGGTGCGGTTGCGCTCCTCGTACGCCTGGCACTGGCGCAATACCTGGTCAAACGGTCCGTTCAGAGCCGCGATCGCGCCGATCTGCACCGGAAGGAAGGTCCCGTAATCAAACTGCGTCCGCATTGATTTGAATTTCTGAATCACGTCCGCATTGCCGACCGCGAAGGAAACACGCGCGCCCGTGTAATTAAAGGTCTTGGAGAGGGAATAGAACTCCACCCCCACCTCCTTCGCCCCTTCGAACGAAAGAAACGACCCGCAGGTTCTCCCGCCAAATACAATATCCGAATAAGCGCTGTCATGCAGTATTATAATATGATATTTCTTCGCAAAAGCAATCAGTTCGCGGTAAAAAGAGTCCGGCGCCACGCGGCAGATCGGGTTGGCCGGGTAGCTGACCACCATCAGCTTCGCCTTTTTCGCGATTTCCTCCGGAATATCGGAAAACTTCGGAAGGAATCCGTTCTCCTCATAGAGCGGATATTCCCAGACCTCCGCATCGCAAAGCTCCGGCCCGATGCCGAAAATCGGATAGCCCGGGTTCGGCACAAGCACCAGCTCGCCCGGATTGCACAGAGTCCAGGCGATATGCGTCATGCCCTCCTGTGAACCATACAGCTCCATCACCTCGTCCGGCTCCAGCTGCACGCCGAACCGCCTGTCATAGAACGCGCGGAGCGCGTCCAGCAGCTCGGGGAGCTCCACCAGAGAATATTTATAATTCTTCGGATCCTCCGCGGCAGCGCTGACCGCATCCATGATATGCTTCGCGGGCTGAAAATCCGGCGTTCCGACGGAGAGATTGTACACCGTCTTTCCCTGCCGCAGCAGCTCCTCCTTTTTCTCATTCAGTACCGCAAAAATCCCCGCCTTGATGCGTTCCGCCTTGTCTGAAAATGCAATGTCCATTGTTATTCCTCCTGTCTGCCCGTGTCCTTTCCTATAATAAATGACATAAGTCATTTTACTTCTGATTTTCTGTTGTCAGCCTGATACTACAACATTACCACATGATCATTCATTATTTCCCCACATACACAGCATCGTTTTTCGAAAGGAGATACACGCAGTACTGGTTCATACTGATTCCTTCTCTCTTTGAATGCTCCGCAAGCGATCTGTGCAGGCTGCGCGGAATCCGCAGCTTAAATTGCCCGGAATAATCCTCCAGTGAATCAGGCTCCCGGATCTCCAGGCCATCTTCTAGTGCTGCCTCAAGCCACGCTTTTTTGCGTCCACAGCATTAGCTACTGCCGATTCCACGGTTTCTCCACAGGTAAGACATCCCGGCAGATCCGGAAAGGAAACCACATACCCTCCTTCATCTTTATCCTCAATGATTTCCATGCGATAGGACATCGCCATATATTCATTCAACGTCTTCATCATTCTTCGCCTCACTCTCCACAATCTGCTTCACCATTTCGACATATACCTTCTTGACTGGCTCATGCTTCGGTATCGTAATCGGCTGGCAGCCTGCTTTGCGGAAGGTATAGTGGCTGCTGCCTCCTTTTGGAGCGTTCATCTCGTATCCATAACTTTCCAGCACTTTACGCAGCTCATCGAATCAAAGATCCCTCGACAGGGAACCTATCCTGGCTAACAGCTTATCCCACTTTGCCATCGGGAATCCCTCCTGAGTCCATTATACGTGGTGTCACATTTGGTGTCAATTGGAAATTAAACAACTTCATCTAGTCCTTTCTTTCTTCTCTCCCATACCATGGACGCCAGAAACAGCAATGCTGACAGCAGCGTCAGTCCGCTTCCGGCCCACAATCCGGACGGAGTATAACGCATCTCGATGGAGTGCTCGCCTTCCTCCAGATGCACGCCAATGAGCGCGCCGCCGACACAGGAAAATTCTGTCTCCTGCCCATCCACGAGGATCGTCCAGCCCTCGTCATAGGGGATCGTCAGAAGCAGCGTCCCGGCCTCCTTCACATCCACGTCGCCGGTCACCGTGTTCCCCTCGGCGACAACATTCTCCATCTGGCTTTCGGCAAGTGCATCCACGACCTCCTGGTACGCCTCGTTGGAACAGGTATAGACCTCCGCCTGTACACTTGTCTGCGTATCCTTGAGCGTCACGGTAAAATCAGCCAGATTGCTCTCAGAAGAGCCGTTGATCACATACAGGTGGTCCGTATAAGTCGTAAATGTCTTCGTGTACTCCGGCGTGTTCAGCACAATTTCCGCCACTCGTGTGTCGATGCACAGATAAACCTGCTTGTTGTCCGGGATCTTGATCGCGTAATTTTCGCCGTCCTCCATGTCTATATACCGGTCGAGGACGAAGATCGCATCATGACCGGTCGCGAGCTCCACAAAGCTGTTCTGGATATCCAACGGCTCTCCCGAGCTGGTATCCCACTCCAGAATCGCGTCGTCCACCATAAATCCTAGGGACAGCGCGTTATCGTTTTCGTACAGGGTCAGCTCGCCATCCTTATCCACCCGCTCAAACTGATAGAAGGTCTCAGAATCGGTCGGGGATGCCACGTATTTGATGCCGAAGACGTCATTCATCAGCTTTGTCACGCCCAGATACCCATTTTTGTTTGTCCGCGCCTCAATCCCGAGCGCGTCACAGAAATCAATGACCGAGCTCTGCATGGTCGAGTTAAACATCACCAGTGCGTTTCCGCCCACATACATTGTCACATTCCGCATGCGCTGACGGTCCACCTCGCTGCGGTAAAAGTCATCCTCCTCCTCATCAAGAGCGGCGATCAGGTTCTGGTACGCAGTCTGATCCGCCAGATAGATGCTTCTCGTCACCACGCCGTTCTCGGAGACGCCGTAGATCGCGTTTGCCGTAATCTCAACCACCAGGACGACCGTCAGCGCCGTGCCAAAGACGGCTGGCTTCAGGCGATCCGCGTATTTCCCGATCAGAAGAAATCCGAAATAGAAAATCAGCAGCCCCAATGAAATCAGAAACAGGTACCCTTCCAGCTCCTGCTCGGGGTTCAGGTAGCGCACAATCAGAAATGCCGCCGGGGCGGCCACGGCGAACAGAAGCTCGGGCAGCCAGTATTTTTTCAGATCCCGCAGGGCGTCAAAGGCCATCACCAGCAATACCGCGATATAGATAAAGGCAAAGCGGTTCGGCAGTCCGTTCTGCTGGTGGAACCCGTGCCAGATATAGTTCGGAATATTGCACGCGAAGCTGAACAGCAGCAGCGCGCAGAGCCCATAATGCGCGAGCCGCTCCCGCAGGCGGATCTCATGGTCAAACAGGTAAAGAATCGCCAGCAATACCGTAGCGACGCCGCAATAAACATTTAAGCCCACCTGCGTGCTGGAGATCGTCACCGGCTCCATAAACGCCATATGGTTTTCCAGAAGCTCCGCCAGGCTCTCGTAAAATTTCACCACAGTCGGGAAGGTGTTGCTCTCCATGGATTCCGAGCTGGTCAGACCCATAAATGCCGGAATAAGCACCAACGCCGCCATGCCGCCGGCCAACAGCGAATACCATGCGAAGGTCAGACAGCTTTTTACGAGGTCACGCGGAAAGCTGCTCACACTGGCGCCCGTTTCTTTCGTTTTACGCGCGTTCGCCTTTCCGCGTCCGGACGTCTTCGTTCTTCTTGACGACGAGAAGCCCTTCTCCTGTGAGTTCGTCTTAGAGCGGTCCTCCTGCTTCGCCGCCGGTTCAAACCCGCATTCCTCACCGGTCTCCGTCTCCGCCGCTTCATGCACACATTCCCTGCTAGTCTCCGTCTCTGCCGCTTCGTACTCACGGTCTTTGCTGGTCTCCGTCTCTGCCGCTTCGTACTCACGGTCTTTGCTGGTCTCCGTCTCCGCCGCTTCGTACCCGCGTTCCCTGCTAGTCTCCGTTTCTGCCGCTTTGTACCTGCGTTCCCTGCCGGTCACTGTCCCCGCCGATTCGCAGTCTGCCCTGTGGCTGCTGTACGCACCGGTCTGCGCAATCCACCGTACCAGAAAATACAGGCAGGCGAACAGGCAGAGCATGAATCCGATATAATAGTTACACCAGAGCCCATAAAACAATGCCAGGCAGTAGAATTTCCCCTTCCCGCCCTTTACGATCCGCTCGATGCCATACATGACGAGCGGCAGCATTGCGATGCTGTCCAGCCACATCAGGTTAAAATAATAGCCGATCACAAAATTGCTCAGCGCGTACATCATGCCAAAAGCGACAGGCAATGCGCCGGAGGACAGGCTTTGCCCTTCATCAGATGAGTCCTTCAGGCGAACCGAATGCCCGTGTATTGCGCCGGACGATGAGACATATCCGCCGCTCTCAGAGCTCTTCTCACAATCCCGCTTGTGAATATACCAGGAAAAGCATCCGCCGCAGAGCGCGATCTTCACCAGGATCATCAGATCCATAAAATCGCAGACATTCGCGGTCGGAATGAATGCCATCAGGAAATTCAGAGGACTCGCCAGATAGTAGGCCCAGGTAGACCAGAAATTGTAGCCCAGTCCGCCCGAGAAGGAGTACAGGAAGGACTCACTGTTGACCAGTTTTTCGTGGTAATCCGTATAAAACGGGAGATACTGGTGGAGGGAATCAATGATCAGCAGCGTCTTGTCGCCAAACGGCCAGACGCCCATCAGGGCAAACGCGGCCCCCGCGACCAGCCCGCTCGCGAAAAACCCGGCCAGGAAATAATTGCGAGAGATTTCTTTTCCCGTGCGCGCCCTTTTGCGCGACACCTCCCGTCTGATCCTCCAACTATGCGCAAGCCTCCGGATTCCCGCAGGCTGCTTTCCGGCAGGAGGAGCCGTTTTCTCCGTAGCGTAAACATCTGCTTCCGCAGAATTGCGAACATCTGTCTTCGCAGAATTGCGAATATCTGTTTTTTCGTCAACATGGGCGTCCGGGTTTCCCCCGATATCAGCATCCGGTTTTTTCGCGGAAAGAACGTCCATCGTCTCCATGTCATAGACATTCGTCTGTTCCACAGCATGAGCGTCCGCTGAGTTCACGGCAGATGTGTCGGAATCTTCCTGGCCGCCATCCTTCTTTGCATCCTCTTTGAAGACCACAAATTTACTGATAAAATAATTCAGCACGACTATGACGACCTGGATCACCAGCTTCGCGGCCATGTTCGGAACGCCCCAGATGCAGGTGAAGCACAGTACGCCCAGCACCTCGACCACCATCGTCCCCAGACGCATGCCGATAAAGCTCCCCGCTTCCCGGAAAAGCTCCGCCAGAGAATGCGTTTTGTGCTCGAACACAAACAGCTTATTTACCACATAGGCAAATGCGATCGCGGCCAATACTGAAATCGTATTCGCTACTGTGATATTCATGCCAACGGTACACAGGAGATAATAGACGACCAGATTCACCGCCGTCGTGCAGCCTCCAAAAAAAACGTACCGCACTGCCTCGTTTTTGACCAATTTTTTCATGAATTCCCCATGCCTTTTCTTTGCTCCAAAGCCGGATGCGCCGGTTTCACATTCGCTATCCGGGTAAATAAATTTCCTCTCCCAGGGTAAAGGAATAAATCACGCGATCGCGGACCTTCTTCCCCGTCAGCCGTTCCAACGCCTCCGTGTAATAATCAATCTGCGTCCGGTATCTCTCGATGAGTGTCCATTTCGACGACACCCGGTCTGTCTTGTAGTCCACCAGAATGATCTGCTCCTCTTCCACAAACCAGGCGTCAATAATCCCCTGCACAAGAACGATTTCTTTCGAATCATTTTTTAATATCTCTCCCGCCGGGACGCCCAGGACAAACGGCTGCTCCCGGAACAGCATGCAGGCAGCGCATGCGCGCTCCATCCGCTGCCCAATGGAGGATCGCAGGAAAGCCGAAATCTCGCTCAGATTGATCGAGGACGCTTCTTCCTCGGACATTTTACCACAACTTATCAATTCTTCCAACTGGAATCGCAAATCTTCTTTCTTAGAATAATCTAAATTTTCCATTAACGTATGGTAAGCTGTGCCGCGCTCCGCGCCTGAAGTGGCAGATTGCGGCAGGTCGCGCCCGTCATTTGGAAAACGCTTCGCGTTGGACGGGCGCCCGGGAAACGCCCCCTCGCTGGCGCTCGGCGGCAGGTCGCGCCCGTCATTTGAAGAACGCTTCGCGTTGGACGGGCGCTCAAATCTTGGGAGAAGGGGAACCACGGTTTCCTCCTCGTAAAGCTCCATTGCGTCGTTCTCTTCTGTTCTCTGAGACATTTTTTTCAGCTCAGATACCGAATATTTCCCGGAAATGCTGCGGTCTTCCTCATACGGATAGCCCGATGAGAACACGCGCTCCAGATATTTTCTCGCCTCATCGTCCCGGTTTGCAGACGGATCGGGATTGAGAAGCTCCTGCAGTGTGAGAAGATTCTCTGTGTATGCACTTTCCTCTTTCCAGTCATTCCCTGCAGGCGTAAAAACCGAAACTGCAAAAATGTCGTCTTCACAGGGGGAGCCTGCTGCAAAAAATGCCCGGACGCCCGGCCGGCTCATCATGGCGGGTACGACCCAGTCCAGATAAGTGGACGCCCCGGAAAGCCAGCTGTAAGAGAGCGAAGCATTCCTCCATGTCGTCTGCTTTTTCTCCAGATTCTTTACACTTCCGGCCAGAATCAGTTTTTCTTTTGCGCGGGTCATCGCCACGTACAGTACGCGCAGCTCCTCCCCCAGATTTTCCGTAGAAAGCTTCTGCTGAATCGTTTTCTTCAGAAGCGTAGGGCGGCGCATGCGGGGAATCGCTCCCCCTTCTGGTTCGCTTAATGCGATGCGTGCATCCGCCGGGCGGCCTGCGTTTTCTCCGGTCACTGCCTTGTCTCGATTCGCGCTTAGTGATGCAGAAACGGCAGGAGGCAGGCCGCTTCCGTCATCAGAACAAATGTCTGCGGGCGTCTGCCCATCATGCCACACGCAGTCACAGGCAATCCCCCACTCCTGGTGCATCACGACGGCTCCCCGCACATCGATCTCGTTGAACTGTTTACCCATGCCGCCGACAAACACAATCGGAAACTCCAGGCCCTTGCTCTTGTGGATGCTCATGATCCGCACCGTGTCGCCCGCTTCGGAGCCGAGGCTCGCCTCGCCGTAGTCTACTTCATACTTCTGCAGGTTTTCGATGTACCGCACAAAATGGTAGAGACCCCGGTAGCTGGTCGCCTCGTACGCTATCGCTTTTTCCACAAGCATGTCCAGGTTTGCTTTCCGCTGCCTCCCCGCCGGGAGCGCCGCCGCGTACTCGCCATAGCCGGTCACATCCAGGATTTCCCACAGAAGCAGGTGTATCGGCGTATGGTCGCATTTGTCCCGCAGTGTCTGCCAGGTTGCAAAGAACTGCTCCAGTTTCCATTTCAGTCCCTCGTTTTTTCCGTCAGACGGCTGCCCCACAAGACGCAGGCAGCAATCGTAAAAGGAAAGATTTGCCTCCCCCTCTCCTGCCAGACGGATTCTGGAAAGCTCCTCATCGGAAAATCTGCCGATCGGGCTTCTGAGCACGGCTGCGAGTGGGATATCCTGCAGCGGATTATCCAGAATCTGCAGATAGGACAATACCACGCGCACCTCTGCCGCTGAAAAATATCCTTTCTGAGAGCCGGTAAAACAGGGAATCCCCATATCGGAGAGAACCTCGCCAAAGGTCTCTCCCCAACCGCTGATCGTGCGCAGCAAAATTACAATGTCGCCATATCTTGCCGGACGGAACCCGCCGCTCTCCTTATCCAGAACAGGCGTCGTCCCGACAAGCTCCCGGATCCGACGGCCAATCATTTTCGCCTCCTCCTCGCGGAGCTCCCCGACGGATGAATCCCCGCCATCCATCAGCAACAGTTCCGTCTGATACCAGTCCTGTCGTGACTTGGCGGGCTTTTCAGACACGGCAGTCCCCTTATCGGTATCTGTTGATGAAGCCGGAATGGGGCATTCCGTATCGACAGATACTGATATCTCCGGCTCCGGGAACGAAGCGCCCGGATAGAGCGCCGCGTCTGCGTCATACTCCACGCCTCCCAGAGACTCCCGCATGATCTGCTCAAAAATAAAATTTACCGAATGGAGTACCTGCGGGCGGCTGCGGAAATTGCGGTGCAGGTCGATGCGCCTCTCTGTAAAATCTGCGGAAGTGGCCCGTTCTTCCCCGTTTCCTGTATGATCGTCCGCAGCAGTTCCCTGACTTCCCGGGAGTTCTGCACCATCTGAGGTGTCATTCCAAATCTGGTAGCGGTGATATTTTTCCATGAAAAGCTCCGGCCTGGCCAGGCGAAAGCGGTAAATGCTCTGCTTGACATCCCCGACCATAAACCGATTGTGCGCCTGGCAGCCTTTCCCGGAAACGCTGCTCAGGATCAGTTCCTGTACAAGGTTGCTGTCCTGATACTCATCGATCATAACCTCTTCAAAGGTCTCCGCGTACTCCATTGCCACAGCAGTAGGAAAAATCCTGCCCGATGCTTCTGCATCATAGCCATCGGCCTTCATGGCAGCAGGAAAAATTCTTTCGGATGTATCTGCGTCACGGCCATCCGCCGCCCCGGATGGGCTCTCTCCCTGGGTATCATCAGTTCGATCCTTCTTTCGCGTCACCAGCGCATTCAGCGCCATGTGTTCCATATCCCCGAAATCCAGAATGTTTTTATCCGCCTTTTTCTTCGAAAGCCGTTCCATAAACGCTTCCGTCAGCTTCGTCAGCACACGCACTACGGTGCCGCTTCTTAAAAATTCATCGCGCAGCGCATCCAGATCATCATAATAATACTGGTCGCGGAGTCCTGTGAGCTGATCCTTGCACTCGCCGCGGATGGAGGATACCAACTGTTTTTTCTCCTCCGATATCGTTTCATCCTTTTTTCTTCCCAGTGCTTCAAAAGAACCCATTCCCTGAAAGGCTTCCAGATAACCGGCAAAGGTTTTGCCCCGTTCCAGCCTTTCTACAAGCGTCAGGTCTGAAATCAGTGCTTTCTCATAGGGGTAAGGACCGTCCGGTTCCCGCACAATCCGCAAAGCCGCCTGAAGCTGCCCGCGGACATCCGAAAGGCGAAGCGCCGTATCCTGTTCTACAAATGCAATCCAGGCAGTCCCGGAGTCAAATACTGTTTTATTTTCATAGACACTGCGGCACTCCCGCAGCCACTCCTCCGGGAAAGGCTGGCCCAACGCACAGTGATAGAGCTTAAGAATCATCTCCTCCACATTCGCATCACTTTTCCCGGTCGCGTACTGTTCCAGGAATTCTGTAAATTCCCCGGCGGGCAGCGCCAGTACCGCATACGCCTCGTCCACAATTTCTTTCACTGCGTCCTGCTCCAGCAGAAGCACTTCGCCCTCGTCCGCGATGCGGAAGGACGGATCAATCCCGATCGTCTGAAAATGATTGCGCAGTACGTGAAGACAAAAGCTGTGGATTGTCGTAATCTTCGCATTGTGTACCAGCACCAGCTGCCGCTGCAGATGGACGTTGTCCGGATCCTGCCCGGCCCGCTCCTCAAGCGCGTCGCGTATCCGCCCCCGCATTTCTGAGGCAGCCGCGTTTGTAAAGGTAACGACCAGAAGCCGGTCAATATCAACCGGCTTTTTTTCATCGGTAATGATTTTCAGAATGCGTTCCACCAGTACGGCTGTTTTGCCGGAACCGGCCGCCGCCGAGACCAGAAGATCCTGACCTCTCGCATCAATGACCTGCTGCTGTTCTCCAGTCCACGTTACTGACATGTGTCGTCACCTCCACCTCCAGATTCCGGGTTTCTAAATGGCACGCGCGACCTGTCATCAGAAGAACGCTTCGCGTTGGACAGGCGCTCGGGTAACGCCTCCTCGCTAACGCTCAGAGGCAAGTCGCGCCTGTCATTGGAAGAACGCTTCGCGTTGGACAGGCGCTCAATGACCTCCCGGGAATTCAGCTCCAGTGTGCGTTTTTCGCAGCGCCCCGGGATTTTCCGGTCAAAGCCGCAGACGTCCGCATAAACACAATAGTCGCACGCGCTCTCATTGCGATCCGCAAACGGGCGCGCTTCGATCACACCGTCCAGGATTGCTTCTCCCATCTGAGAAAGAAGATCCGTCACATATTCCGAAAGCGCGGCGAACTGCTCAGTCGTCGCAATGCTTGAGGTTGCCTTTGGAGTGCCGTCCTTTTTCATCCCCACCGGGATCACAAGCGAATCCCCGCTCAGATTCGCGTCAAACATCCGGAGTATGGACGCGCTGCTATTCACCAGGCCGTCAGGACGCATTTTTTTCAGGAGTGTCCTGCGAGCCTGCTCCAGATAATCCTTCATATCCCTCGGGCGCAGGCGAGGAGAGGTTTCCACGTCCAGCACCGGATCCTGCATCCTGCTGTAAAAAACTCCGGCAGGGATGACCTTTTTGCCCGGGTGCAGCTTTCTCTCCATCTCAAGTGCCGCATTCAGGTAAACGAAGAGCTGCATCTGCAGTCCATAATAAAGCGAAACCGGATCAAACTGAGCCATACCAGATTTGTAGTCGACCACCTTCACATAGATAGCGTCCTCCGTCTCCACCGTGTCGATCCGGTCAATCCGTCCCTGCAGGCGAATCCTGTCATTTTTGCCAAGCCGTACCTGTACCGCGTCCAGATCCCGGGTATCTGCAAATGAGATTTCAAAGCCGACAGGCCGAAACTGCCCTGCCCTGGTCTGTTCCCGCATCACCCACACCGTACGCCGCAGGATGCGCTTCAATCTTCGAATCGTGTATTCGTCCCGCGCACTCCCGTGCAGAATCCCGCCCGCATATGTATCCGCCGTCAGGTCTACACACCGATCCATCCGCCGCGCCTGTTCTTCATAAGGGCACTCTGCCCAGTCACAGCCGTCGGCGAGCATCTGCCGGGAAAACAGCTCGATCGCTCCGTGAAACAGCGTGCCAAGGTCGGTCGCCTTCACCCCATATTCCGCGCGTTCCCGCAGGCGCAGCCCATAAGATGCAAAATGGGAAAATGCGCAGCCTGCGAACTGCTCCAACCGGGTCACAGAAGCCGACATCCACACCGCAGGCGGTTCCGAAGCGCCCGTCAGCCGCGCAGCGTCCGTCGTCCCGTAAAGCAGACGCGCTATCCCGGCATCCAGATGCTCCGGGCTCACTGCCGGTCCGCGCAGGAATGCCGCTTTCAGAAGATCGCGGACTTGCACACTGTAATCCGTGTCCTTCAGATACAGGCGGTACAGCTCCAGCCAGGATACAAAGTTCTCCTGATCGTCCCCGGTTCCCGCAGCGCTCCATGCTCCATGTTGTTCCTTTAACCCCTGCAGTCCGTGCAGAAAATAAAGCATGCCGTTTTCTCTGGATGTCACCTGCGAAAGATACGTGCCCGCATCCTCCTCCTTTACCGCCTTCAGATCCGGAAACAGTCTGGAGATCGTGGCGACCAGATACGACGGGCGCATGGAGGTTCCGTCCCCGCTGCTCTGGCACCAGGACAGATAGAGGCGATCCTGCGGCTTCGTCAGATTCTGGTAAAGATAAAATCTCTGGATATAGCTGTTTTCCCGTGCGGACGGCGCCAGAGAAGCCCCGGCATCCAGCAGAATCTCCCGCTCCGTATCAGAGACGATCCCTCCTCCGTCGCCGCGCGCGGGGACCCAGCCGTCATTGAGTCCGAGGAAAAACAGAATTTTGATATTCGAAAGGCGCGACCGGCGGATATCGCCCACCTGCACCTGGTCAATTCCGGGAGGAATGATCCCGACCTTCGCCTCGGAAAGTCCGGCGTCAAGAATCTCCGAAAAAAGACGGCAGTCCATCGTATCCTCGCCCAGCAAATCCACCATCTCGTCAAGCAGCCGGATCAGAATCGGGTAAATCTGCCGGTATTCGGATGAAAACTCCGCGCCGGAATTCTTCAGCTCGTTCTCCCTGTTTTTCAGTTTTTGCTGCACACCGCAATCCACCAGAAGGCGGTGTAAGATCCTCGCGTAATCAGAAAGCGGACGGTCTTTTTTCCGCATTTCCTCCGAAAACGAGCCGACAGTATCCATAAAACGGGCACGGAGAGAATTATACAAAGAAAGTCCGGTCGGCGGGGCCTGTTCCGTATCCGGTTCCGTTCTCTGTTCCGCAGTCGGTTTCGTTCTCTGTTCTACAGCCTGTTCCGTTCCTTCTTCTGCAGAAGACTCTTCTCCCTCCCGGTCTGGATTTAAGCCCTTACCTTCCTGGTCTGGATTTAAGCCCTTAGATCGGCCATCCGGGCAGGAAACCGTCTGCAGATTGGGCGGGCACCAGGTCCACTCATTCGCCCAGCGCGAATACCCACGGATGCCCGCCGCGATCACATAATTTTCCAGGCGGTCGATCTCATCCGGCGAAAGCCCTGCCATCCCGGTGCGCAGAAAGCGAAATACCGTCTCGTAAGAAAAATCCTGCTCTACCATCGCAAGCGCCCCGCGGACAAATTCCAGACACGGGTTCAGCAGAAGCTGGCGTGTTTCATCGACAAAAACCGGTATTTTGTACATGGGAAATACCTTTTTCACATAATTCCCATAGGCTCCCAGATCCCCCACAATCACGGCGATATCACGATAACGATACTGTCCGTCCCGCACCAGGCCCGCAATCGTGCGCGCAGCAAAATGAACCTCCTGCACCGGACTGTTTAATACAGAAAGCTTCAGTTCATCCGGCTCTCCCCGGTATGGAGCCTGTTTTTTCCGGAACAGATTCTGCTCCAGGTGACGCAACGCCCCATTCCTCGAAAAGCGCGGCAGGCCAGAGTCCGATGATCCAAGCACAATCGGCTCTTCATATAAGGAACCATCCTGATTTTTCCCGGCCCAGCCGGCTGCTTCGGTTTCCGGAAGACGAGGGCTGTCCGGAAAATGTCCGATATGCTCCAGGATGCTTTTTATCAGACGGCGGCTCGGCGCGAACAGCTCATGCTCCCTGATCGCCCCGAAGAAATCCTCCCGCGCGTCGATTGTCACAGTCAGATAAAGCTTCGGGCAGACCCGATACAGCTCTCCTATCACGTCCAGCTGGGAAGGCGTAAAGCCTGCAAATCCGTCGAATGCCAGCATACTCCTCTTTAAAAGTCCGGAACGGGGAGCCGCCTGGGCAAGCACCGTCATCAGCTCCTCCGGTTTCATAAACTGATCCTGCCGGTACTCCAGAAACGCCCGGTAAAGTACGCGGATATCCTCCAACTTCGTGCGTAAAAGAGGCCGATTCTTTACCGATTCCAGCATACCACCCAGGTCGCCGTCAGAGACCTCGTACTGCATCAGCTCGGAAAGAATCGACTTTACCTCAGAAACATACCCGGTGCGGTTCATCCTGGCGCCGAGTATTTTCAGCTCGTCCTTTTTCATCTGGGCAACGCGGCGGATCATCAGATTCTTCCCCGTCTCCGTCAGCACCGTCCGGCGGTCCATCCCCACCTCTTCAAAAACGCGGTGCGCCAGGCGGCGGAAGCTCAGGACATCAATATTCATGATTCCCCTGTCCGGATGCAGCATCACAAGATCCCGCTGCGTCTGCATCGTAAACTGTTCCGGCACAATCACCAGGAAGCTCGTCTCCGGGTGGCGGCGGGATTCTTCTATAATCTTCTGGTACAGAAGATGGGATTTCCCGCTGCCGGAATTTCCAAATATAAACTGTAAGGACATGGCTGCGCCTCCTGTGTGGCCGAAAAATCTTTTTCATGTTTTACCGGAGAATATCAAAAACCTTACTCAGGCTGGATTTTTTATGCCGGTATCTCAGTCTGGTCAGATTATTTATGCCAGTATCTCAGTGTCGCCCACACAATCCCAAGTGCAAGAGTCGTCACGCTCTGCTTGATCTTCCGGCGGCTCTGCGAAAGATCGCGCATCACAAGCTTTACCGGCGCCTCCCGGTCGGTGCACAGTACCTGCAGATAAATCTCTCCCGCAACAGAATCCAGATTTGCAGGATCCGGATTGCCAAAGGACCCGGTGATCCCGACGCCCACATCGCTGTGAAAAATGCGCTTCGAACTGCGGGCCATCTCTATGGCGGTTTCCTTAGAGTAGACGCCGTATGTGCTGATTACGTCTGCCGGTACGCCTTCCAGAATCTTAGCCTCGTTCGAGTACGTGATCAGGGAGCCCTTCAGTATCGCGGAGGATCCCTCATAGTCCGTGATCGAGCTGGCGATCAGCCCGCTCGTGCAGGATTCCATCGTGGAAATCTGCAGATTATTTTCAATCAGCCATTTTGTGATTGTTCCGTCATTGACAAAGCTCAGCATACCCTGCAGAGGAGGAATAATGTCATTTCCCCGTCCAAGATTTCGTCCAATGGTCTGATCTGTATAAAATTTTCTCGTGACCACGATGAGCCTGGTCTCATCATCCGCCACGTTATTGACGATAAAGCACCACGCAGCCACTGTATCATCCAGGCGGGCTGACAGAACCTCCACGACTCTTTCCGCATCGATCTCGCTCGATTTTGAGACGATATAAGAAGCTTTTAATTTCAAAGTACAGCTGTAAGAGCCGTATCCCTGCTCTCCCCGGATCCCGGCTCTGTCTCCTGAAGCAGGAGCCTCAAAAAGGGCGTCGGCGATGGAGCCCGTCTCCGCCAGAAGAGGGTATGTTTTGATGCCGGTCGATATAAAATCCTCAAAGGGCAGGGACGGGTCAGTAAGGCCGTATCCGAAATCCACCACTTCCTCCTGATCCATTCCCAGCTCCTTTATTTTCTCTTCACACCAGATCCTGTCCACCAGCCTCCCTTTGGATGATTTGAAAGACAGGCTGTCCATATAATTGGCATAGACCGTGAGCATCGTCAGCTTCCGCGGAATTTCGATTCCCAGGCTTTCGGCCCACCGGTAAATCATAATCGCACAGCAGGTGCTCTCGTCCCTCACATAATTCACGGGAATCCGGCAGAGCGGAGGATGGTGGTCAAAACAGCCGACAACCTTATTCGGATATTCCGCAGTATGGTCAACTAAAAAAAGTGTGTCCTCCGGCCCGACCGTTCCGGCTGCCTTTTCCCGGAAATCCAGTTCTGCCGCTTTTTTCTCAAAATATTCATCTCTGCTGCCGTCCGGCGTCGCAAAGCGCGCCGTTATCCCAAGTGCAGTAAGCACATATTCCATCAAAAAGCCTGCGGCAAAACAGTCAAAATCCGCCGCCGGATGTCCGACGACCGTGATCGGCGCGCTCTTCCGCAGAATATCCAGATCAATCATATTTTCACTTCTCCCTGTTTCTATATACTATGAAAAGTCTCTGTAAACGATCCAGAGCCTCTATAAGATCGGGGCATCCAGCCGTTTCAGCTTCTCAAGCAGGATCTCCATATTTGCCCTGCCGGGTTCTTCCTCCTTCTGCCTGCCATCATCGCCCTCCATCTCCCTGCGGATGTCCAGCATCGTCATATCCGTCTCCGCGATGACGTCCGCGCATTTTTTCAGACGCTCCACGATTTCACGCTGATTTGGAATATCCTTTTTGTACTTGATTCCATGCTCCAGGCTCGCCCAGAAGTCCATCGCGATCGTGCGGATCTGCACCTCGACCTTCATATCCTTTTTCCGGTCGGTAAAAAAGACCGGCACGCTGACGATCAGGTGCAGACTCCGATACCCATTCTCCTTCGGGTGAGAGATATAATCCTTCTCCTGCACCAGACGGATGTCATCCTGCGCAATCAGGGACTGCGCAAGCATATAAATATCATCCACATAGGAGCAGATTACCCGGATCCCCGCGATATCATTGATATTCTCCTCCAGGCTCGTCATTGTGAACTTCTGATTCTGGCGGCGCATCTTTTCAAAAATGCTGTGTGTGCTTTTCACCCGCATTGTAATGAAATCAATCGGGTTCCGCTGATAGCGCACGCTGAATTCCGTATTGAGCACGTCAAACTTGGTCCGGATCTCCTTCAGCGCACAGCTGTACATCATGCGCAGCTTTTTGTATTCCACCATCTGATCGATGATCCGCTCTGCCTGAGTCAATGAAAGGCCCGTCACGGAAATCGGATCATCCGTCTGACCCAGAAACATCTTCTCGACATATTCATCGTTGAGAGGAATCAAAGCTTTCTCTTCCATAAAATATTACGCCCCTATCTTTCGTTCCCTGTCACAGCTCCAACAAGTAGCATTTTTATCTGTCAAACCATGCAGGCTGTGTTTTTATCTGCACAGCTGTGCAAGCTGCGCTTTTGCCTGGCCGTGCGGGCTGCATCTTTACCTGCGCAGCCGTGCAAGCTCAAGCTGCGCTTTTACCGGCCTGGCCGTGCGGATCGCATCTTTATTACCTGCACAGCCGTGCAAGCTGCGCTTTTACCTGCTCCATCATCTGCGTATATTTCGCGAGCTTTGCCCGCTCCTCATCAATTTTGGCCTGCGGCGCGCGGCTTACAAACTTCTCATTTCCGAGCATCCCATTTACCCGTACGAGCTCGCCCATCAGACGTTTTTCTTCCTTCTGAAGTCTTGCAAGCTCCTTTTCGACATCCACCAGCTCCGCGAACGGCATATATATCACCGCGCCCGGGAACACCGCAGACACTGCGTCGTCGCTGATGCCGTTCTTGTCGGCCTGTACGTGCACTTCACCCGCATAACCAAGCGTCGCGAAAAACACCTTTCCGTTTTCAAAAATGGCACGGATGGAAGCATCCTCTGACACTACAAAGACCTGTGCCTTTTTGACCGGCGGCACGTTCATGCCCGTACGGACATTGCGGATCGCGCGGACTGCCTCTTTGATGGTCTCTATAGCCTTTTCATCCTCTTTGAAGCTCCACTCTTCTTTCCACTCCGGCCAGGAGGAGATCATGATGGACTCCGCCACTTCCGGCATTGCATATCCGGAGGCAGAGCTGCCGGCGCAACCCGCACTGCCGTTCCCATACCCCTCTGCCGCACACGGGGCAGCCTCTTTGCAGGATTCCTGCCCATCTACCGTGCCCTGGAGTGTGCAGAAAATTTCCTCTGTAATAAACGGCATGAATGGATGAAGCAGCTTCAGCGCGTTAGTCAGAACGGTCTTCAGCGTCCACAGTGCGGCGGCCTTTGAAGTATCTTCTTCATTGTAAAGGCGTGGCTTCACCATCTCAATATACCAGTCGCAGAATTCCTCCCAGATAAAATCATACACCTTCTGCACCGCGATTCCCAGCTCATAGCGGTCCATGTTATCCGTCACGTCCTTTGCCAGGTCATTTACCTTGGAGAGAATCCATTTATCGGCAGCTGTCAGCGCCGAAAGGTCCATGCCGGAAGGGAGCTCATCTTCCTTTGCCTTGTCCAGATTCATCATAATGAAACGGGAGGCGTTCCATACCTTGTTCGCGAAATTGCGCGAAGCCTCCACGCGCTCCATATAGAAACGCATATCGTTGCCCGGCGCATTTCCGGTGATCAGCGTCAGCCGCAGCGCGTCCGCGCCATACTGCTCAATGATCTCCAACGGGTCAATGCCGTTTCCAAGGGATTTGCTCATCTTGCGCCCCTGGGAGTCACGCACCAGACCGTGAATCAGCACATGATGGAAGGGAACCTTCCCGGTCTGCTCGATACCGGAAAATACCATCCGGATCACCCAGAAGAAAATAATGTCATACCCGGTCACCAGCACGTCCGTCGGATAGAAATACTCCATCTCCAGTGTCTTTTCCGGCCAGCCGAGCGTCGAGAACGGCCAGAGTGCGGAGGAAAACCAGGTATCCAGCGTGTCGGGATCCTGTGTAAAATGCGCAGTACCCAGATTCGAGGCTCCATCGGCAGGAGCAGCGCCTCTTCCGCATTTCGGGCAGATTTTCGGCATTTCCCGCGCGACCACGATCTCGCCGCAGTCGTCACAATAGTACGCCGGGATCCTGTGCCCCCACCAGAGCTGTCTGGAAATGCACCAGTCCTTAATGTTTTCCAGCCAGTGCAGATAAATCTTGTCAAACCGATCCGGAACGAAGGTCAGAGTCCCCTCAAAATCAGACGTCCCGGCCGCAGACATCGCATCATTGGCTGCCTCGTCACTTGTTTTTTCTTCAGAATCCACCTGGCGGAAGTGCTTTTCGTCAGCCCCCGCTGCGAGTGCATCCGCGTTTTGCTCCTCCCGGGCGATCTCCGAAGCAAGATCTGCGCCCGGCGCCTGGATTTTTCCTCTCTTCAGCGCCTCAATCGCAGGCTGCGCCATCTCCTTCATCCGCACAAACCACTGCGGCTTGATCATCGGCTCGACTGTCGTCTTACAGCGGTCATGCGTGCCCACGCTGTGCGAATGCGGAACCACCTTTACCAGAAGTCCCAGCTCCTCCAGATCCGCGACCACAGCCTTCCGCGCCTCATAGCGGTCCATCCCGGCATACTTGCCGCCCAGCTCATTGATCGTCGCGTCGTCGTTGAGGATATTGATCTCGGGCAGGCTATGACGCTTGCCCACTTCAAAGTCGTTCGGGTCGTGCGCCGGTGTAATCTTCACGCAGCCCGTCCCAAATTCTTTGTCTACATACTCATCCGCAATCACGGGGATCACCCGTCCGGTCAGCGGCAATTCCAGCATTTTCCCGACCAGATGCGTGTAGCGCTCATCCTCCGGGTTCACCGCCACAGCCGTATCTCCGAGCAGGGTCTCCGGCCGTGTCGTAGCGATCTCCACGAACTGCCCCGGCTCACCCACCACCGGGTAATTAATATGCCAGAAATAGCCATCCTGGTCTTCATGAATCACCTCAGCGTCCGAAATCGAAGTCTGGCAGACCGGGCACCAGTTGATGATACGCGAGCCTCTGTAAATATAGCCCTTCTCATAAAGGCGGATAAACACTTCCTCGACTGCCTTTGAGCATCCCTCGTCCATCGTAAAGCGTTCCCGATCCCAGTCCGCAGAAGCGCCAAGCTTTTTCAGCTGGTTGGTAATCTTCCCGCCATACTCTTCCTTCCACGCCCACGCATACTTCAGAAACTCCTCGCGGCCGATCTCATCCTTGTCAATGCCCCTGCTCTTGAGCATCTCCGTCACCTTCACCTCCGTCGCGATCGCGGCGTGGTCAGTCCCCGGCTGCCAGAGTGTCTCATAGCCCTGCATCCGTTTAAAACGAATCAGAATATCCTGCATAGTCTCATCCAGCGCATGTCCCATGTGGAGCTGCCCCGTCACATTGGGCGGTGGAATCACAATCGTAAACGGTTTCTTTTCCGGATTCACCTCTGCGTGAAAATAGCCCTTCTCCATCCAGTTCTGATAGATCCGATCCTCCAGTCCCTTCGGGTCATACGTCTTTGCCAGTTCTTTTCCCATAACCTTCTCCTTCTTTATCAAATATTTTTTTCGTTTTCATACGGTCTTCGCAGCAAGTGCGAAAGCCTGTACATCAATCGGACAGGGAGACTTGTCCCCTACTCTGGAGTTCTCGATTTGCTGCGCAAATCGGAACATAGCCCGCGCGGGCAGGGGCGGCTTTAGCCGCAAAACACCTTTCACGGCCCTGCGCATAAAAAAGCCCTCCATATACAACCGTATACAAAGGGCGAATGTCTCGCGGTACCACCTTTTCTTATGGAATGATTCCACACTTGAATAAAGCAACTAAGCCGTCTAAAGCTTGTATAAAGCGGGAATAAAACCACATCTCTTTCTTCTGTAACGGGAAGACCCCGGAATGACCTACACACCAGTCGCATCCAACCATGCAGGTAACCAGCTTCAGCCATTCAGTTCAAAAGCCACATTCCGCATCCGCACTCCCAAAAGACCTTCCAGCCAGTGGATCTTCCTCTCTGTTGGCGCCATAATGCGTACTCCTCTTTCTCAAAAACCTTTATCCGGCTGCAAAATCTTCCGCAGCCGCGCATTTTCTCCTATCTTAGCGGAGAATAAATTGTTTGTCAAGCTGTATTTATTTTTTGTTCATATTATATGAATCTTTTATACGAGTATGTACATTTCTTTTATTGCCGCAGTTTCTGATTATGTAAATTATCAAATTTATTTGTAGACTATTATCTAAATGTGTGATATTCTATGCCTGTCGTCGACTCATTCCATCATGCTAGGAATGCCCCTCGGTACGCTCAGCGGAAAATATCGCCCCATTCTAATGCGCTTCGCGCAGGGGCGGCTGGAAGGAGGTGATGTCACATGATGGACTTTGTAGTTACATTTTTTGTTTCTGCCGGAGCAAGTGTAATCAGTTATTACTTCTGCAAATGGCTAGACAGAAACTAAAGTAAAAAACAGCCTAAAAGGATCAGCTCACCTTTAACGAGCGAGAACCCCCTGAAGGAGGGCCATCTCCTTCAGGGGGTTCGCTTTTTGTGTCAGACTTCATAGTTACATTTCTGTCACGAATATAATATGCCATCCCAGGCGGAATGTCAACAGAAATTTAAAAGCTTCACGAAGATTTTCACTTCAGCGATTTTCAGCAACTATTCTCGCGGTAGAATGTCTTCACGGTTAATTTTTCACCGCTCCTCCCGGAAATACGGTATCCCCAGCCCTTCCGGCGGCTGGTTTTCCTTTTTTTTGCGGAAGCTCGTCACCACCAGTACAAGGATTGTCACGAGATAAGGCAATGCCTTAAAAATCTCCTGCACCGCGCGTCCGAGCCCGGGAATGTACAGGTAGAGGATATACAAAGCCCCGAACAGGATGGAGCCCCAGATCGCGTTCAGAGGTCTCCACATCGCAAAAATGACCAGCGCGACGGCCAGCCAGCCGCGGTCGCCAAAGCCGTTGTTTGTCCAGGTGCCTCCGGAGTATTCCATGACGAAATACAGACCGCCGAGCCCGGCGATACCGGCGCCAATGCATGTGGCCAGATATTTATATTTTGTCACATTGATACCGGCCGCGTCCGCAGTCCCCGGATTCTCACCGACGGCGCGCAGGTTCAGTCCGCTGCGCGTGCGAAACAGGAAAAAGGAAAGCACAACTGACAGGATAATGGCAAAATAGGTCAGGAATCCATAGGAAAACAGGATGTCCCCGAGCACCGGTATCTTTGATAAAAGCGGAATTTTCGCCTGATAGGCGCTCGCCGTCGTGCTGACGGAGATCTGTCCGACGCCGCCTGCCAGCTTGGAGATGGACCCACCAAAGAAATTTCCAAAACCCATGCCGAAGGTCGTCAGAGCCAGGCCGGTCACGTTCTGGTTCGCCCGCAGTGAAATCGTCAATATGCTGTAAATCAGGCCGCCGATCATCGAACAGGCCAGTGCACAGAAGAACGAAACCAGCATCCCGATGGCCGGATTCGGATTTTCAGTGCCGAGCTCGTAGAAAAAGGCGCCCATCAGCCCGGCGATACCGCCCATATACATAATACCCGGGATGCCCAGATTCAGATTGCCTGATTTTTCAGTAAGGATCTCGCCGAGCGCTCCGAAAAGAATCCCCATGCCCTGCACGATCGCCTTCTGTATAAAGATAATAATTACGCTCATTTATCCGTCCTCATAAATATATCATACGATGCTGATGTCAAAAGCAATAAGACATCAGATTGCCCTGCGCCCCATACTTCACACTCCCGCAATCACCACCGGTATTCACAGTCCATTCTTCCTACTCCTGCTGCCTGTGACGGCCAGGTTCGATCTTGTACCGGACAAAAAATTCCGCTCCCAGGATGAAAAACAGGATAATACCCAACAATACATCCGAAGCACTCTCATTCAGTCCGTACTGTGAAGCGATCTGGATCGCGCCTTTTTCCATAAAAATAATACCAAAGGCAATCAGTACCATCGCGAACGTGTTGAACCGTGCCAGCCACGCCACGATGATCGCGGTAAATCCGCGGCCGTTCGCCGTAGACGTGGAGATCGTGTGTCCGGAACCGCTCACGGCAATAAAACCTGCAATCCCGCAGATCGCCCCTGAAATAGCCATCGTGCGGAGCATGACCTTTTTTACATTAATTCCCGCGTAACGCGCCGTCCGCTCGCTCTCACCGACGACCGCGACCTCATATCCGCCCTTGCTGTATCTCAGATAGATATACATGACAACTGTCAGGAGCACAACAATCACGATGTTCCAGAAATAGTCATTCCCAAACATTTCCGGCAGCCACCCGGCTCTTGTCGCCTGGTTTATGATACCGACCGAGTTGGAGCCTTTGGGATTTTCCCAGAAAATAATACAGTACGTGACGACCTGCATCGCCACATAATTCAGCATCAGGGTAAACAGTGTCTCGTTCGTCTTCCAGTACGCCTTGAAAAAGGCGGGTATCAGTCCCCACACAATGCCTGCCGCGGCCGCCGCCGCAAGCATCAGAAGAATCAGAAGCACATTCGGAATTTTATCTGCCAGATTAATCATCAGGGCAGCCGCCGCCACGCCGCCGACCAGAATCTGTCCCTCCGCGCCGATGTTCCAGAACCGCATCCGAAACGCGGGCGCGAGACCGACGCCGATGCAGAGCAGTGTCAGCGTATCCCGAACCGTGATCCAGATCCGCCTTTTCGAACCGAGCGCTCCATCAAAAATCGCTTTATAGACATCAATCGGATTCATCTGCACAAGTGCGTAGATGACGCCCGCGCAGACAATCAGAGCAAGCAGGATAGCGACAAAATAAATGAGAGCTTCCTTCCAGAGAGAAATGGATTCCCGCTTCGACATCCGCAAAAATGGTTCCTTTTTCATTTCGCCCTGCCTCCTCTCCCCGATATGTCATTCTTCCTATCCGTCTGTCCGGCGCCATCCGCAGAGATACTCCCGGTCTGCGCGTCTGCCTTTCCGGCCTCGTCCGCAGGCTTGTCCACCGTTCCGGCTCCGTCCGCAGACGTCCTCCCAGTCTGCGCGTCTGCCTTTCCAGCCCCGTCCGCAGGCTTGTCCACCGTTCCGGCTCCGTCCGCGGATGCCATCCCGGCTTCTGCGTCTGTCTGTCCGGAATTTTCCGGGGCAGCCGGGCGGTGCACCACATGCTTCGTCATCAGCACACCCAGCTCGTCCTTCTTCGCGGTTCTGCCGTCCACGACGCCTGTGATCTGGCCGCCGCAAAGCACCGCGATGCGGTCGCACAGCTCCATGAGGACATCCAGATCCTCAATCACACAGATCACAGCAATCCCCCGCTCCTTCTGCTCGTTCAGGAGATGATAAATCGTATAGGAAGAGTTGATATCAATTCCACGCGTCGGATATGCCACCATCAGAACCTTCGGATGCTGCGCGATTTCGCGCCCGACTAGCACCTTCTGTACATTGCCGCCTGACATCCGCCCGACCGGGGCAGAAATACTTGGGGTCACAATCTCAAGCTGATCCTTGACCTGCTGTGCGAGCTTTCCAGGTGTCCTGCGATCCAGAAATTCCGAGCGCCCCCTGCGGTAGCTGCGAAGCATCATATTGTCCGTCATATCCATCGCGCCGACCAGCCCCATACCCAGGCGATCTTCCGGCACAAACGCCAGCCGCACGCCAAGCTCGCGGATTTTCGCCACATCGAGGTTGTCAATCCGCACCGATTCTGTCCTGGCAGCTTCCGTATCCGGATAAAAAGTAATCGATCCCTCCGTCACCGGTTCCAGACCCGCAATCGCCTCCAACAGCTCCTTCTGGCCGCTCCCGGCGATACCGGCAATCCCCAGGATCTCCCCTCCATAGACCGTCAGGCTCGCGTGATCCAGAGAGTGAATCCCATCCTTCGTCGTACAGGTGACATCGGTCAGTTCCAGGCGTTTCACCCGGTTTTTCGGCTCAGGGCGGTCGATATTCAGATCCACCTTCGTACCCACCATCATCTCCGTGAGCGAGGCCACGGTAGCATCAGCTGTATTTACCGTGTCAATATAATGCCCCTTGCGCAAAATCGACACCCGGTCGGATACGGCTAGCACCTCGTGCAGCTTGTGCGTGATCAGAATAATGGAACAGCCGTCTTTTTTCATGTTCCGCAGCACTTCAAACAGCCGGTCCGCTTCCTGCGGGGTCAGTACTGCGGTCGGCTCATCCAGAATCAGGATGCGCGCCCCCCGGTAAAGCATCTTGACAATCTCCACCGTCTGCTTCTGTGACACGGACATCTCATAAATCTTCTGGCGCGGATCCAGCTCGAATCCATATTTTTCGGCCAGTGCGCTGATATCTGCATTCACCTGCTTCATATTCAGCTTCTGGCGGCCTGGCAGCCCCAGAATAATATTTTCCGCCGCCGTCAGGATGTCGACCAGCTTAAAATGCTGGTGTACCATGCCGATGCCAAGATCTAAGGAATCCTTGGGCGAACGGATTTTTACCTCCCGGCCATCTACCGTGATCTTCCCCTCTTCCGGGTAATAGATGCCGGAAATCATATTTACCAGCGTCGTCTTTCCGCTGCCGTTCTCTCCCAGGACGCAGAGAATCTCACCTTTGCGAAGGGAAAGACTGACCTTATCGTTCGCCACAACGCTTCCAAAGCGTTTTGTGATGTTATGCAACTCTATCGCGTAAGTCTGCTCCATTGAAGGGCTCCTTTTTCTGTATATCATGATTCGGGCAACAAAAGGGTATGACACCGCGGAACGCAGGGGCACGAAGCGGAACGCAGGCGTTCCATTCCTGACCGCCGCCCCCGGTATCATCCTGTCAATCGGATAGGGGAACGCTTTCTCCCCTATCCGCCTGCGCCGGCCGCGTGTGGCGTAAGCCACAAAACACCTTACGCGGCCGTGTGCATAATCGGATAGGGGAACGTCCTTCTCCCCCTATCCGCCTGCGCCGGCCGCGTGTGGCGTAAGCCACAAAACACCTTACGCGGCCGTGTGCATAATCGGATAGGGGAACGTCCTTCTCCCCCTATCCGCCTGCGCCGGCCGCGTGTGGCATAAGCCACAAAACACCTTACGCGGCCGTGTGCATAATCGGATAGGGGAACGTCCTTCTCCCCTATCCGCCTGCGCCGGCCGCGTGTGGCGTAAGCCACAAAACACCTTACGCGGCCGTGTGCATATAAAAAAGCGCCGCAGATGTCATCCGGCATCCGCAGCGCCTTCGCTGTGCATAATCTTAGCAGCCCTGTTTTTACGCCCATGCCACACAGCAGGGTGTGCGACACGGGCGTAACCAGTCACTAATCTTATTCTACTACGGATGTGATGCCATCAATAATGATGTCAAATGCCGGAGCCGAGCCATACTCGGACTCGTGGAAATAGCCGTCCGAAATGTACTCAATGCCATTTACCTCATAGGTATCCAGCGTCTCGCCGTCCACTGTCCATGTAGAGGTATCAAATACATGCAGGGAACCATCGCTGATGGATGCAACCACTTCCTCAACCGCTTCCGCAGTGCCTTCCGTCACAACGTCTTCGTTCAGATCCGTGATGCGCACCGCTCCCTCAGAATAGCCCTGGCACCAGTCTACATCAATGTCCTCTCCGTCCAGAATGCACTGAACCGCGTAGGTGTAATAGATGCCCCAGTTATTGGAAGCAGAGACCAGCGCCGTCGTCGGTGCGGTCTCAATCATGGAAACGTTGTAGCCAACGCAGGGAACCCCGGCCGCCTCGCAGGCTGTCGGAGCGCCCGTCGTATCCGCATGCTGGCTGATCAGAACGCATCCATCCGCAATCAGAGCCTCCGCGCACTCTTTCTCAAGGTCAAAGCTCGCCCAGCTATTCGTATATTTCACTTCCATCGTCGCTTCCGGGCAGACACTGGTCACGCCAAGATAGAAAGAAGTGAATCCGGAGATCACCTCCGCATACGGATAAGCGCCTACATAACCGATCTTCACCTCGTCCGAAGAAATCGTACCGTCCTCGATCATTTCATTCAGCTTCAGGCCGGCAACCACACCGGAGACATAGCGTGCCTCATAGATCGAATCGAAATAATTATGCATGTTGGACAGACCGCTTGACGCTGCCTGGTATCCGGTCGCATGACAGAACTCGATGTCCGGATACTCCGCCGCCGCTTCCATCAGATAAGACTCATGGCCAAAGCTGGTGGCAAAAATAATCTGGCATCCCTGATCCGCCAGGTCAAACGCCGCGTCCGCGCAGGTCTCATCCTCGCCGATAAGTGTCTTCTCAATCACCTGGGACTCGTCCAGACCGAGCGCCTCCATCATCTCGTCGATGCCTTCCATGTGAGCTGCTGTGTAGCCCTCATTCTCATCGCCGATGTAGATCACGCCTACCTTCAGATCCTCAAGCGCTACCCCCGCGCTCTCCTCGGCATTCACCGATATCGCCGTGCAGGAAAGAGCCATCGTCGCAGCAGCCGCCAAAGCAAGTAACTTCCTGATCTTCATTTTTTCCTCCTCTTTTGATGTGCCCATGCCGCAAATCACCCGGGGCAGAAGGATCTCTTTGCCTTGTCCGTCGTGCCCGCCTGCGCGCAGTCGGACAGGGAATGTACACACCCCTGTCTGCCCGCATGAGCTGACTTCAGCTTTAGCTGAAAATTCCCATCAGCCTCTGTGCGCAAAGCATAAAATGCCAGATTGACCGGCGGCGCCTGACCGTGATTTCACGCATGTATAAAAGATATGTAAAAACTACGGAACTAAAATATAATATTTTCAGGGACATGTCAATTCATTCTGACATTCTTTTTCATTTTTTTCTTTTATATGTATTCCGTCTTCATAATGCTTCTTCTGAATATTCAGCATCAGGAACATTGTACAAGTATTTGGAACATTGTACAAATATTTATTCCGCGTCCATTTCGCTGATCTTCACAATCTGCAGCTCCACCGCTATCTGGTCGCTCATACGGCCCGTCTTAACCGCGGTCTCCGCCTCCACACACTCCGTCAGGGTCTGCCGCAGCACTTCGGCGGAGAAATGGGAAGCCTGCGCCAGGGTGGGCTTTACCGCATAGGGATTCACGCCGAGCCGGGACGCGATCGCCTTATTGTCCAGCCCCTGCTCCCGCAGGTCCTTCATCAGCAGCATCTGATTGAACTGGCGGGCGATCAGGAACAGAACCCGCATCGGCGGCTCCTTCAACGCCAACAGGTCATAGTACAGATCCAGGGCACGTCGCTGCTGCTTCTGGATCATGGCGTTGATCATATCAAAAACGCGGTTTTCCAGCGTCTCAGTGCAGACCGCTTCGACATCCTCCGCCGTGATAGAAGACCGCTCCAGGGTGTAGGCAAGCAGCTTATCCAACTCGTGGGAAATATGCTCCATATCATCGCCCGTCTTCTGAAAAAATAGAGCCAACGTCCCCGGATCCATGGTTTTTCCCTCTTTTCGCACCTTACCCGAGACCCAGGAGGTAAGCGTCCGCTCATTCTGCCGCCCCATCTCGACCACGCGGCCAAGCTCTTTGACTTTCTTAAACATCTTCTGCCGCTTGTCGACCTCACTCTCCACAAAGAGCAGGATCGTCTCGGACGGCATCTGTGGCAGGTATTCCGCGAGCTCCGGACATGCATTCTTGAAAAAGCCGCTCTCCTCCATCAGAATCAGCCGCCGATCCGCGAAAAAAGGCATGGTCTCCGCCTGCTCGATCACCTGCTTCACGTCAATCCCCTTGCCAGACCAGACGCTGTAATTCATCTCGTCACCCTCAGAAATGATCGCGTCGCGAAGCCTTTTTTTATATTGATTTTTGAGGTACGCTTCCTCGCCATACAGTAAATAAACCGGGCGAAACTGGCCGGTTTTGATATCTTCCATTAAGGATTTCATAGGTTCGCCTTTCAAAATCAGGGATGATGTATCCCTGCTATAGTCAAATACAGTAAAAATTCTTTTATCGCATATGACTATAGCATTCTTTCCTCAAAAATACAACTGACGATTATTTCTTCATCCCCTTATTCGCCATTCCCCCACTCGCCATCGCCACGCATTTCCCGCTTCTTCTTTGTCATCAATCCGCCGATCCGGCCAGTCTCTTTCGCAGTCAGGGATTTCCATCCGAGAGCCTTCACCTTTTCAAGCAATCCCAGCTCCTGGGCAATCTCATATTTTAATTTATCATCCGGACTGAGATCTTCCCATAAAGATTTCTTTTCAGACATAGACAGGTTACCTTCCTTTCATCAGGAGTATGACCTGTTGCCGGTAAAAATATTCACAATATTCTGTATTTATCTCCATAGTATCCTTAGATCATGGGGTTGCTGCAAATCCACCTAAAATCCAAAAATCTTCTTTCTGAGTTCTACATTTGCTGCCAACGCCATGTATCTCCGCAATGTCACTCTGGCGATATTTTCGCGTTTTCTCCTATCTGTTATGCTCCATTCGCGCAGCAGTCTTCGGCGAGGCTGCTGCGCTGAAAGGTAATGCAACCCTTCGTTTTCATGGCCAGGACCATCCGGGACAAAAATCACCTTTCCTGCCTCCTCCATTTCCGGATCATGCAGAATTTCTTCATAAAGTTTCCACAGGACAATGTATTTTTTCTCTGACAGATGTGATATGCTTTCCTCGAAAAATTCCGTAAATGCAAAAATATGATAATATTCTTCCTGAGCATAATTCATCAGTTCCAAAATCCATTTTGCAGGATTCTCAACCATAAAATCCTCGTCCATAATCTCGTCAAAACGTTTTTTCAAGGATGAAAACCACTTCTCAAGTTTGTCTGAAAAAATAATATCTCCGCCCTCCTGCCAGAAATAAATTAAGTCATCCGCGCTCCGTCCGAAAAATTTCGCAGTCGAAATCGGTTCTGCAGCAGGAGCCGTCTGCTGCATCGGAAAAGTCCTGTGTGTCCCATAAACCACATCACGCAGCTCTCCCCACAGCTTCCAAAAATCCTTCCCATACACTTCAGAGATCGTCTTGATTGCGATAATGGGGAGATTCAT
>Ga0192263_1026_pt1 | contig 56678 bp, 45 predicted proteins | sample Koala_Koa23_I3_FD_131257 | JGI IMG/M metagenome (GOLD analysis project Ga0192263, IMG submission 131257) | Enriched cells from koala feces incubated with labeled cellulose particles, San Francisco Zoo, California, United States - Koala_Koa2-3_I3 ... | reverse complement strand
GTCGGCGCGCAGAATATGCCCCACATGGCAACTCCGGCGGAGCTGGATCTGGCCTGGAGCTTTCTTCGCCGCTTTGCCCGTGACCTGGTGCCCGGAGAGACAATTGAGCTGAGTTGAGCATATTGCCGCAGGGAGAACGGGTAGTTCTTATCCTGCGGCAGAAAGGATAGAGGGATATGTTGACATTACAGGGAAGAACGGCAATCGTAAATGGCGCGAATGGGATTGTTGGAAGCGCGATTGTCCGGGCATTTTTGGAAAATGGCATGAATGTGATCACCTGGCACGGACGCCCGGATAAGGCACAGGCGATGATTGACCGCTACGCGGATTATAAAGATCAGTTTTTCGCGATCGGCGGCGGAGATACGAAAGAGGCACTGGAAGGGATCTGTGAGCGCTTTGGCGGGATTGACGTGGTCGTGGCCGCGCAGGGCTTTCCTCCCATCAACCAGGACTTTGCCGATATCGAAAAGGACTACTGGAATGACGTAGTGCGCACGAATTTATATGGAAGCGTTCCGATTATTCAGAACGCGATTCCGTTCCTGCAAAAGAGCCGTGCGCCAAGAGTGATATTCCTGACCTCTGCGGAGGGGAAGGCCGGCGGTTTCTATGATGGCCTTGCCTATTCGGCGGCAAAGGGCGGCGTGATTGCGCTGACCTACGGGCTGGCAAAACGGCTCGCGAAGGATCAGATCACGGTGAACGCGGTGGCTTTAGGCGGCATCTACAATATGGAGCCTGCGATGCCGGACGAACCGAAAAAAGACAACATCCCGGATTACGCTGATACCGATCTGGTGACGAAAATCCCGCTTGGAAGGCTTGGCCGCGCGGAGGACGTCAGCGCCGCCGTGTGCTATCTGGCCAGCGAGGAGGCCGGGTTCGTGACGGGCGAAATTCTGAATGTCAGCGGCGGACTTACCATGGGCTGAGGAATATTATGGAGCAAAAAGCTCATGGATGTGTATCCATGAGCGGCCTAGAGTAAACCGTTCACGGACGTGTATTTATAAGAGACGCAGAAGTAAATATTCACAGGCGTTTATTCATGAGAGATAAGGAAAGAAGGGAATAAAAAATGCGTGTAATGGGATTTAATCATATCGCGGTGGATTCGATGGACACGGAGCGCAGCCGCGCATTCTATGAGGCACTTGGCGGAAAGGTGATTGTCCGGATTCCACAGCCGGACGGAACCACGAATTACCATATTCAGCTCGCGGTTGGCGCGAATATAGAGATTCAGCCGCCGAAATCCGGCAAAACCAGTGAGTGCGCCGGCTGGGGGCATCTGGCTATTCAGGTGGACAACTGCAAGGAAGCCTATGAAGTGGCAATCAAGGCGGGAGCGACCGCACCGCGGCCGCCGATGGACGTGATTAAGACGATGGGGAGCCAGCAGATCAAGAATGCCATCGTATTTGGCCCGGACGGAGAGAAGATCGAGTTTTTGGAACTGGTTTACTGACCAGGCGGCGGGTATTGCCTGCCGCCTCCCGGTGAGTCGGCAGGAGGCACGCATCAATGAAATATTCGCTATTTTTAAAGGACAAATCTTTTTATCAGACGGTTATGCGGATGGCGCTGCCAATTGCCCTTCAGAATCTGATTACCATCGGCATCAATGTCGCGGACACCATGATGCTCAGCATGATTGGCGAAACTGCGATGGCGGCGTCCAGCCTGGCGACACAGTATATTAATATTTTCCAGGTGTTCTGTATGGGGCTCAGCATGGGTGCTTCCGTGCTTGCGGCAAGATTCTGGGGCAGCGGGGATCTGGATTCTCTGAGGAAAACCGTGACGATTATGCTGCGGATCTGCCTGGCACTTGCAACCGTATTTACTCTTATTACCGCCCTTGCCCCCACGGCTGTTATGCGGCTGTACACCGAAGACGTGTCGCTGATTACAGAGGGCGTGAAATATCTGAACTATTCTGTGCTGACCTTTTACTTTCAGGGAATATCCTGGGTTTGTACCATTGTGCTTCGAAGCGTGCGAAAGGTCCGCCTGCCCCTGGTGGTATCGGTGATCAGCTTTGTGGTAAATATTGTCGGAAATTATGTTTTTATGTTTGGAAAGCTTGGCTTTCCCGCCATGGGTGTCGCCGGAGCCGCATTAAGTACTCTGTGTGTGCGGATCGTAGAATTTGTTGTGATTGTCGGATACTTTATCTGTGTAGAGCAGGATATCGGTTTCCGCCCGCGTCATCTGTTTCTGAAAACGCGCGATCTTCTCGGAGAATATATCCGCATCAGCCTGCCGGTACTGTGCAGCGATGGGATTGGAACTCTGGGGAGTACGGGCATGACGATGATTATCGGCCGGATGGGCGTCGTATACACCTCTGCGAATGCGATCGTCTCCGTATGGGACCGGATGATGAGCGTGTTTTACAGCGGCGTCTCCCAGACCAGCAGTGTCTTTGTCGGCAATGCCATGGGTGAAGGAAAAAATGAGAAGGCCAGGGAGCAGGGCTATGCCTTTATCGGGATCGGAGTCCTGCTGGGAATCCTCTCTTCTGTGATAGCCCTTTGCCTTCCGGCTGTGGTGATTCCACTGTATCATCTGACCGGAGACTCAGCCGCCGTTACCCGTCAGATGCTGTACGTTTCCGCGTTTGTGCTGCTCTGGCAGGGTCCGGTTCACATCATGACAAAAGGGGTGCTGAGGGGCGGAGGAGATACCCGCATCCTGATGATTATGGACAATGTGTTTCAATGGTGCCCGGCGATCCTACTTGGCGCCCTGACCGGACTGGTATTTCACTGCCCTGCCTGGCTGGTCTATCTCTGCCTCAAGTCAGAGACATTCCCAAAAGCCTTCTGGGCGGCCAAACGGATGATATCAGGAAAATGGATGAAAAAAATCAGGACGGCCCAAAACCCGGACAGCTAAAAATCTGAAATGTTCTTGACAGAAGGTTCCATTCATTATACTTTTGAGGTGGAGGTGAATCATTATGAAAGATTATACTTTAGGTTTGTATGAAAAGGCGATGCCCGGGAATCTGACCTGGCGGCAGAAGCTCCTGGCGGCGAAACGTGCCGGCTATGATTACATTGAGATCAGCATTGATGAGACGGATGAGAAGCTGGCCCGGCTTGATATGCCCTGCGAGGAACGCGTCGCGCTAGTTGATCTTATGGCAGAGCTGGGTATGCCCATTCGCTCCATGTGCCTGAGCGGACACCGGAGATTTCCCATCGGCAGCAGCGATGAGAAAATCTGCGCACGCGGCATGGAAATTATGGAGAAAGCGATTTCTCTGGCAGAGGATCTCGGGATTCGGATCATCCAGCTTGCCGGGTACGACGTATATTACGAGGAAAGTACGCCGGAAACCAGGAAGCGGTTTGAAGACAATCTGAAAATCGCGGTTGAGATGGCGGCGAGAGCCGGTGTTTTGCTTGGCTTTGAGACCATGGAGACAGAATTCATGAACACGGTGGAAAAAGCCATGAAGTATGTCCGGGCGGTTGATTCGGTTTATTTAAACGTATACCCGGATGCAGGGAACATTACAAATGCAGCTGTAACGTATCAGAAAGATGTTCTGGATGATCTCAGAAGCGGCGCCGGACATCTGGTGGCGCTTCACCTGAAGGAAACCGTACCGGGGAAATTCCGTGAAATACCGTTTGGTACCGGCCATGTCGACTTTCCGTCTATGATTCATACCGCATGGGAGCTTGGCGTGCGCAAGTATGTGACAGAATTCTGGTATACCGGAAATCCAAAGTGGGAAAAGGACCTGTATTTTGCGAGAGATATGATGGGAGCTTTGCTGGACGAGGAAAGCGGACGGCAGGTGAAACGGTAAGAGTATCCAGGTGGGGAAACAGGATGCTTTTTGCCGGATGAGGAAAGGATTCATCAGGCGGGCCTGCAGGCTCATTCAAGCCGGAACACAAGGAGGAAAACAAACATGAGTAAAACGGAAACAAATTATCGTATTGCAAAAGAGATTTACCAAGAGATGGGAGTGGATACGGACGCTGTCCTGAAAAAGCTGGACGAGGTGCCGATTTCTGTCCATTGCTGGCAGATTGACGACCTGCAGGGGTTTGAGTTTCCGCAGGCGGAAATGACTGGCGGGATCCAGGCGACCGGGGACGCGCCCGGAAAGGCGAAAAATCCGGAAGAGTTTATCACGAATCTGAACAAGGCTCTGGATTTGATTCCCGGCCATACGAAGCTGGCGCTCCATGCTATTTACATGAATAAGCATGGAAAGAAGATCGGCCGGAATGAAATCGGCCCGGAGGAATTTAAGGAGTGGGTGGATTATGCGAAAGACCGTGGGATTGGCCTGGATTTCAACCCGACCTATTTTTCCCATCCGGACTATGACAGCAGCTCTACATTGACCAGCCCGGACGAGAGTGTGCGGAAATTCTGGATTGAGCATGGCATTGCATGCCGGAAAATCGGTGATTACTTTGGACGTGAGCTCGGGGAAAAGTGCATCACGAACCACTGGATTGGCGACGGCAGTAAGGATATCGTGGTAGACAAGCTGACCCCGCGCCTGATTCTGAAGGATTCTCTGGATCAGATTTTTGCGGAAAAGCTGGAATATAACATCGACTCCTGTGAATCCAAGGTATTTGGTCTGGGCAGTGAGTCCTATGTGCCCGGGTCAAATGAGTTTTATACCGAGTATGCGGCACACACGGGGAACTGTATTGTGTGTATGGACGCGGGTCATTTCCATCCGACGGAGACGATCGGACCGAAGTTTACAAGCTATCTCGCATTTGGAGATGAGATTATGCTTCATGTATCCAGACCGGTTCGCTGGGATTCCGACCATGTGGTCATTCTGGATGACCCGACGAAGGAAATCATGGAAGAGATCGCGGCTTACAATGCCTATGACAAGGTTCATATCGGGACCGATTATTTTGACGCTTCGATTAACCGGATCGCGGCGACCGCACTGGGAGCCCGCTCCGCAAGGCGTGCGCTTCTTCTCGCAATGCTCCGCCCGATGGATGAGCTGAAAAAGCTGGAGCGTGAGGGGAATACAACAAAGCGTCTCGCGCTTCTGGAAGAAACCAAGCTTCTGCCGGCCGGTCTGGTGTGGGAATATTACTGTGAGACAAAAGGTGTAGAAGGGAAAAGCTGGATTCAGAATTTAAAAACCCGGTAAGGGGCTGTTGTAATGGAAGTATGAAACAGTGGTACATGCTTTTTGCCTGCGGGTATGGTGGCCTGTGGATATGGTGGCCCGCGGATATGGTGGCCTGCAGATATGGTGGCCTGTGGGTATGGTTTCCTGCCATACGGCAAATGAGCCTGTACAGAAATGAAACAAGGAGGAACTAAGAAATGAAAAAAATCAGGATACCGAACACGGAGCTTGAGATTTCGCCAATGGGCCTTGGCACGGTAGACGCCGGCGTCAGGTGGGGAAAGGATGCCGCGGATGCAGATTCCATGTATGGTACGTTCTTTGATCTGGGCGGAAATCTGATTGACTGTGCGCATGTATATGCGGACTGGCAGATCGTGGATGGCCGTCAGGAGACTGCCCGCGCTGAGCGGGTGACTGGCGACTGGCTGCAGAGAACCGGGAATCGTGATAAGATTGTGCTTATGACAAAGGGAGGACATCCGGTCTATACACATCCGGCTATGGATCTGCATATCAATCGCTGCACAAAGGCAGACATGAGAGGAGACCTCGAGGGCTCTCTGCGCATCCTCCGTACAGATTATATTGATATTTATTTCTATCATCGCGATGATCCCAGGATTCCTGTGGAGGATATGGTCGAGACCATGATGGACTTCGTCCGTGAGGGCAAAATCCGGTATTTCGCGCTGTCGAACTGGTCGGCCGATCGTCAGAAGGCGGCGGACGCATACTGCGCGAAGATGGGCTATCGCGGTTCCGTCGCAGATCAGGCGCTTCTGAACCTTGGATCGAAGTACATGAACCCGCTCCCGGATGATACGTTGGTCTATGTGAAGGGAGATTTATACGATTACCATAAAGAAAACCGGAACAGCATGATGATGCCTTATATGGGAAATGCGAGTGGTTTCTTCCATATTTATTGTGCAGGCGGGGCGGAAGCGGTGAAGGATCATCCTTACGCAACCGAAAAAAATCTTGCGATGGCGGCAAGGATTCCGGAGCTGACGAAGAAATACAGCTGCGCGGTGACCAATATCGTGCTCGGCTATTTCACACAGGAAGCGTTTCCGTGCGTGCCTCTCTATGGTCCGCTGGATGAGGCGTCTATTGTGGAAGCGGCAAAAACCTTTGATATCGAATTTGACAGGGAAGACTATGTTTTCTAAATGAGGTGGCGTTTTGAAATATTTAATGGGTGTAGATAATGGGGGAACCTTTTCCAAAGCGGCTCTGTTCGATGAAAATGGCGAACAGGTTGCGAAGACAAGTGTGCCGACGGTGACGCTCACGCCGAAACCTGGGTACACAGAGCGGGATATGGATGAGCTTTGGTGCGTGAACGCCGAAGCCATCCGCCGGACCGTAGAAAGCAGCGGAGTGAATCCGTCGGATATCGCCGGGATTTCCTTCTCCGGCCATGGCAAGAGCCTGTACCTGGCTGACCGGGAAGGAAATGGCGTCGGCAACGGAATTCCATCTACCGATGCGCGCGCGTGGGAGTATATCCTGAAGTGGAAACAGGATGGCACCAGTCAGAAGGTTTATGAAAAAACATTTCAGGAAATCCTGGTTATGCAGCCGGTGGCTTTGCTTGCCTGGATTCGCGACCATCAGCCGGATATCCTGGATAAAGCCGATTATATTTTTTCGGTAAATGATTATATTCGCTTTAAACTGACCGGGGAGGCATTTGCGGAGTATACGATCTTCTCAGGGGGAAATCTTGTAAACCTGACAACCAGACAGTACGACCAGGAGCTGCTCGACCTGTTTGGGCTGGGAATGTGCATGGAAAAACTGCCCCCGCTGCGGTATTCCGGGGACATCTGCGGGCATATTACGAAGGAAGCCGCGCTGCTGACAGGTCTGCCGGAAGGGATACCGGTGGCGGCAGGAATGTTTGACGTTGACGCCTGCGGTCTGGCAAGCGGCCTGACCGGCCCCGCGGAAATGTGCATGATTGCCGGTACCTGGAGTATCAATGAATTCATATCCGAACAGCCGATTACAAACGGTACGGTGGCACTTAATTCCATGTACTGTATGAAGGATTATTTCCTTGTGGAAGAGAGCAGCCCGACATCCGCGGGGAATATGGAATGGTTTATCCAGAACCTGCTAAGCTATGAAAAGAAAGACCTGGAATCAGAAGGGAAATCGGTCTATGACCTGACGAACGAGTGGGTGGAGTCCATCGAGCCACAGGACTGCAATGTGATTTTCCTTCCATTCTTAAATGGCTCTAACGAGCATCCTCTTGCCAAAAGCTCTTTCGTCGGCCTCACCGCGTTCCATAATAAAAAGCATATGCTGCGCGCGGTCTACGAGGGCATTGTATTCAGCCACCTGACCCATGTAAAGAAGCTGCTAGCAAACAGAGAAAAGCCGTCGAGCATCCGGCTTTCCGGCGGCGCGGCAAATTCTGCCGTGTGGGTGCAGATGTTCGCGGATGCCCTTCAGATCCCCATTGATACGATCGGCGACAAGGAGCTCGGCGCCCAGGGAGCCGCTATGGCGGCCGGAGTCGCGTCCGGAGTATACAAAAGCTATGAGGATGCTGTGGCAAAAACCGTGCACATCACGGGGACGGTGAATCCCCGTCCGGAATATCAGTCTGTCTATGAAAAAAAATATGACACCTACCGCAAGGTGAATGAGTGCCTGAATGCGGCATGGGACAGGTTTGAGAATTAGGAGCTGCCGCACCCTGGCACCCTGGCCTGTAACAGAGCCGACGCAAAAAGAAAAGGAGAAAATGATCAATGAAAAAATTAATTCCCGACTGCTACTGGCCGGAGGTTTCAAATGGAGAGTATGTCAGTCATGAGGCAGTGTGCGTCCTTAATACAGGCGCGGCTCCTGTCACGGTAGAGCTTACGCTTTATTTCGAAGACAGAGAGAAGCTTGGCGGATATCAGGTGACAATCCCGGCAGAGCGTACGAAGCACATTCGCCTTGATCAGCTTGTGAACGTGGAAGGCACGGCAATTCCGAGAGGGACGCCCTACGCGATGGTGATAGAGGCAGATCAGGAGGTTGCCGTACAGTATACCAGAGTAGACACAACACAGTCGCAGCTTGCGATTGCTACAACGATTGTATAAGAGAACATATTGGACGGATAGGGGAGAAGAACGTTCCCCTATCCTTTTTTATGCACACAGGCCGCATAAGGATTTTTTCCGGCTAAAGTCTGTGATATAAGGAATCCTCCGACTTCGTCGGCAATCCTTATTACTTGGTGCCAGGCTCGCACAGACGTGCAGGAGTCGTCCGCCGTATTCCGCTCGATCAGATATGCCGCAAAAATTCGATTGCAGTGTCCCTTACATTGTGGTAATCTACAGGTAAGTAAAGTAACAACGCATCAGGCTTCTGCACAGACAGAATGAAAACAGAATTGGAGTAAAAATGGGATATTATCTGAATAGTACGCAGGGGTACTCGCTTTATGAAAGCGAGACGAAAAAACCATACTTCGTAGATAAAACAGCCATGCTGAAGGAATTGATTCCGTTGGTGAAGGAAGGCAACAACCATCTTTGCATTACCAGACCGCGTCGCTTTGGAAAATCGGTGATGGCAGAGATGATTGGAGCTTTTTTTGGCAAGGGAGCTGACAGCAGCAGAATTTTTGATTCGTTGAAGATCGCGCAGGAGTCCCGAAACAGCCTGGCAGATTCTGCGGAGGTTTGTGAAGCATTTGACTATCGAGAGTATATGAATCAGTACAATGTGATTTATCTTAATTTTGCTGAGGCGGCAAATTTAAGCAAATCCTTCGATGAATTTATGAACCGGATAGAAAGATTCCTGATCAGAGACTTTCGAAAGGCATTTTCGGATGTAGATTTCTGGGAAGGTCTTTCTTCAGTTGAACTGATGAAAATGATTCATGATGATACACAAGAGAGCTTTATTCTTGTTTTTGATGAGTGGGATTGTATTTTCCATAAAACTTATACAACGGATGAGGACAGGAGAAATTTTATCAACTGGCTTGCAGCTTTGACTAAGGACAAGGGATATATTGCTTTAAGCTATATGACAGGTATACTTCCAATAGCGAAGTATTCGAGCGGCTCTACGATCAATAATTTTATGGAGTATACGATGGCGACGGATGACTTGTTCAGCGAATACTTTGGCTTTACGGAAACGGAGGTTGATGAGCTTTATCACAGGTATGAGGCGAGGACATCGGAACGCAATATCTCCCGGGAGGATTTGAAATACTGGTATGATGGATATCGTACTCCATCGTCAGAAAGGATGTATAATCCGAGATCGGTGGTGGAAGCCCTGACACGCAACCGAATTCGAAGCTACTGGAAATCAACCGGCTCTTATGTGGAAATTTCGACTTACATCAGGCATGACAGAGATGATATTAAGAAAGATGTGGCTTTGATGGTGGCGGGAGAAGCGGTGAAGGCAAATGTAGAGGAATATGCAGCAACGGAGATGAGCTTAACGACACGCAATGAGATTCTTTCTGCAATGGTTGTTTATGGTTTCCTGAACTATGAGGATGGGAAAGTGCATATTCCGAACAAAGAATTGATGGACGAATTTGCAAAAACAATCCGGGAGAGGAAGGATCTGGGCTATATCAACCGTCTCGCTATAGAATCTGACCGTATGTTGACAGCAACGCTGAAGGGCGATACGAAGACGATGGGGGAAATTTTACAATTTGTTCATAATACGGAAACCCCTCTTTTGGACTACAATGATGAAACGGAATTGACTGCGATTGTGAATCTTGTCTATCTGGCTGCGAGGGACAGCTACTATGTAGAAAGAGAAAATAAGGCAGGGAAAGGATATGTCGATTTCATCTTTTATCCGGAGAAGATGGGTGATGATGGAATTATTTTGGAACTGAAGGTGGATGATACACCGGAAGCGGCAATCCGGCAAATTAAGGATCGAAGCTATGCGCTGAAATTTCAGGGGAAGATGGCCGAAAAAAAACGTCATTTTGGCCGGATCCTGTTGGTTGGAATTGGTTACGACAAAAAGAAGAAGGATCACTGCTGCAAGATTGAGGTGCTGCATTAGAAGGGACAGGAAGGCCCGGGGTCATATAAGACGAGAACTTCGCACTGCAGGGTCACAGCTTCTGAAACATAGTGGTTGTATTCTGAACAAACATCAATTATAATAAATCCATCAGCAGATGCAGAAGAAATATCTCAGGCGCAGAGCAGCCAGAAAACCAACATACAGAAGAGGAGGAGTCGAAATATAAAGAAACAGAGGTGAACTGTCTGTGCCGAACAACAGCGATACGGTGCACAGCGAAATCGGTTCTGAATCCTCCACGCCATATGACGATGTGGCCCGTACATTACTAAATGACTGCAGTTCCCTGATATTGCCGGTATTGAACGAGACATTCGGCGAGCATTACAGGGGAGATGAAAAGATCCTTTTTGCGCCAAACGAACATTACCTAAACCAGCAAGGCGGGGAAGCTGACAAACGCATCACTGACAGCAGCTTTACAGTCATTGGAGAAAAAGAACCGAAAAAGTATTTATTTGAAGTACAGAGTACTGCAGACAACAGCATGTTGGTAAGAATCTTCGAATACGCGACACAGATTGCATTAGACGAAGGCGAGCTGACCGGCAATATACTGAAAGTAACGATTCCGAATTGTGCAGTGCTGTTTCTGCGAAGCACGAAAAATACGCCAGATAAGATGACAATCCAAATGCATGCATCTGGAGAAACCCTATCCATTGATGTGTTTGTGATGAAGTCACAGAGATACAAACTGGACGAAATATTCCAGAAAGGGCTGTTATTCCTGTTGCCGTTTTATATTTTTTCTCATGAGAAGTATTTGAAAGAATATGATGAAGACCAGGAGAAACTGGCCCATTTAGAAGAAGAGTATGTGAGGATCATGAACGAACTGGACGAATTACAGAGGGAAGGGAAGATCAGCGCATACACCAGAAATACGATCGTAGAAATGACCCATAAGGTACTGGAAAAACTGGCAAAGAAATACGAGAATGTCAAAAAAGGAGTGAGGTCGATTATGGGTGGAAAAGTACTGGAATACGAGACAAAGACAATCTTTTGCGAAGGACTGCGTGAGGGCAGATTTGAAAACCTGCTGCAGAATTTGAAGAAACTGATGCAGAAGATGGGAATATCTGCAGAAAAGGCAATGGATCTGTTGGATGTATCGGAGGAGGAGCGCGAAGAGCTTGCAAAACGAATCTGATGTTTGATTTTTTGCAACAAACATGTTTATACAGAAGATAAAAATGAGAATATACTATTCTGCTGATTTTATCATGATCATCCGGCCACTATGTGGCCGGATGTGTACATTTCGAAGCAAGGAGCGTTGGCTGGTTGGATTGATTACGATAAAAAGAAGAAGGATCACTGTCGAAAGATTAGGGTGTTGCGTCAGAAGGGACAGGAAGGGTCGGGAACCTCTTTACTGCGCCGTCGGAGAAGATGCAGAAAGTCTCTTTCCCGTCCGGAGAGGGACAGCTGACCTCGAAGCTGTGCGGGGTGGTGCTGACCTGGAAGGGAGCAGGGGAGACCTGCGCGTTTTCCAGGCAGGGGCTGATGCGCCGCAGGGTGTCGCGCAGCTGATCAAGATCGTCTGTGAAGGAGCCGGTCTCGTCGAGTACGGCCTGCTGTGCGTAATAGAGCTTGCGGAGCTCCCACATGCATGCTTCATCCTCGGGAATCTTACAGGACAGGTTTCGATTTCTTCCCGCGAAGATTTTTTCATCCCCAGGAGCTTTGTGAGCCGGATTCTGGTTTTCTTCCGTGAAGACTTTTTCGTTAATAGAGATCTCGTGGGCCGGATTCTGATCTTTCCCCATGAAGAACACAAATCCCCACAGCTCGGGGTAGTGGATATTTACCACGCCGGTGGGCGCCCAGACCCAGTTGTCTTCCGGGAGCGGGCGTGAGCCGTCGTCGGTCATACGCTTGCGGTAGGCGCCGTCCACAACGTCGACCTTCCACTGGACGCGGGAGAAATTGACGCGGTAGTATTCTCCCGGCAGAGGCGGGCGCCTGGTAGCGGAGCATTCTGCCAGGGCGGCGAAGGGGATGACGACCTCCACGGACCAGGAGCGGTTGTCGGCGCCCGGCTGGTTCAGCGCCCCGTCAATATGGACGGCGGTGCGGATCCGGCGAAACTCGTAGCCGTTCACCGGGAGTCCCATGTCGCGGTACGCTTTGGTCAGCAGCAGGTCCCAGTAGGTGTTGCGCGCGTTCATTTCATATTCAAAATAGGCCTGGGTGTCGGAGTCCGGGTCAATAAAAATCTCAAAATCATTGTCATTGAAAATGACCGAGTCGTGCTCTGTCAGGTGCGCCCAGATCTCGTCTCCCTCAAGAATTGCCCCAATATAGAAATTTTCCTGATCCCAGGCCATCTTGGCGCGGGTACGGAATCTTGGAACAGGCCGGCTCTCTCCCTCGATGTCTTTAAAATCATCGGTAAAAGGGACATCTGCCCAGAAGTCCTTGTCCAGACGTCCGTCCAGGGTAAGGCGCTTTTCATTGAATGGACAAAGGTAGACGGGCGGTTCAAAAGGGATCTGCGGTACCGGGATGCGGTGGGAATGATTCATAGCGTGAAACCTCCGATAAAAATAATTGGCGGCTGCTCAGAACCGGAAAAACACACCAGTGGTCAAAGAACGGAAAAACACCAGTGCCCGGGACCAATGCCATGGTCGGAATCGTATTCTGAGTGCCGTCTTTTTTTCATATTGTCAAATCGGAATTCTATCATGTCCAATCGTGAAATACAAGCAGAGATTTACAATTATTCTTGCTTTCAGCAGCAAATGGGTAGTTTTCCTGTTTACAAAACGCGGGAAAATTCTCTGTGTTTTCAACGGATATATTTAGATAAAATATACAAAAAAGAAAGGATTTTATTTGAATTTAATAAAATAATCACTAAAATCGCTTGACAGGAAAGGAATCTCATGTTACATTATGGGAGGAACAATGTTAGGTAACAAAAACAAACGGACACACATAAGGAGGGCGCGGATGGCAGAGAGAAGTGCCGTGTCCATGCAGGACATTGCGGATGAGCTTGGCGTCAGCAAGGTAACGGTTTCGAAAGCACTGAATGATAAGGATGGCGTGAGTGATCAGTTGAAAGCGAAGATTCAGGAGACGGCCGCCCAGATGGGGTATGTTCTGCCAGACTATGGGCAGAGAAAGACCCGCAGGGTCGCCATTGTCACAAACGGACACTTCGACGCCGGACAGATGGGCCGGTTCTATATGAGCATGTACGAGAGCATTACGAGGGAAATGCTCTTTTCATCGTGTGCAGGTGTTCTGATCACGTCTAGCAGGGAGAGCCTGAAGCAGGATGTGGAATATATTGAAAAGCCGGGTACCTTTGACGGAATGATTCTTCTGGGGATTCTGGATCATCAGATCTGGGAGACGCTGAACCAGATCCCTCTCCCTAAAGTATGTGTGGACGTCTACGACGGCAGCTATCGGTCAGATTCGATCGTGACGGAAAATATTTACGCTGCATGTGATATTACCAGGCTTCTGATACGGAACGGACACCGCGAGATCGGGTTTGTCGGGACACTGGGGACGACCACGAGCATTGACGACCGCTATCTGGGATTTCGCCGCGCGCTGATGGAGCAGGGGCTTACGCTGAATCAGGACTGGATGGTGGCGGACCGTGACAGTGAGGGAAATGCGGTTGATCTGGTGCTGCCAAAGATCCTGCCGACCGCATTCATGTGTAACTGTGATGAGAGCGCATTTCGCCTGGTCCGGGCACTTCGGGAGCGGGGGCTGCGTGTACCGCAGGATATTTCCGTGGTCGGATTTGACGACGATATTTTCGCGGAGCTCTGTGAGCCGCAGCTTACGACGGTTGCCGTCAACACGGAGGAGATGGGGCGGATGGCCGTGGAGGACATTGTTCATTGTATGACGACCCCGGAGGTACGCGAGGGAAAGGTAGAGCGCATTCCCGGCAGACTGATTATCCGGGATTCTGTGAGGGATCTGAGGAAAAAAGGGGAAAAGTGACGGAAAAAGGAGAATTGGAAAAATGTGGTTTCTGGACAAGAGAGCAAAGGTTATCTGTGATGAGCTGAGACGGTTGAGCGTTGTGAAGAAAATCCCGCTGGAGGACATTCTTTATAAGGAAGGCCTTTATTTTCGGCCGGAGGAAGCGGACGCGGCGGAGGTCGTTTCAGCTGCCGGGCGCACGGATGAGTGGCAGCGGTTTGATCCGAAAACGATGAAATGGTACGGGCCGGATAAGCACTACTGGTTCCGCACAGACTATACAGTTCCGGAGGAGCTTGCCGGGAAGGCGCTCAGGCTGAACGTCCGGACGCAGATCCGGGAGTGGGACGACGGGAAGAACCCCCAGTTTCTGCTGTTTGTAAACGGAGAGGTGACGCAGGGGCTGGACATGAACCACCGGACGGTACAGATGACCGCGTCGGCTGCGGCGGGCGAGACCTGGCGGATCGACCTGCAGGCCTACACGGGGACGCTGCATTCAGAGTTTGACATGCTGATTGACGTGCAGCAGGTGGATCTGCTCATTGAGAAGCTTTTTTATGATATCAGTGTGCCGCTGCAGGCTCTGCCGCGCATGGACAAAGACGACCAGAACCGTCTGAAGATCGAGGAGATATTGAATAACGCGGTGAATCTGATTGACCTGCGCACGCCGTATTCGGAGGCGTTTTACCAGAGTGTTCAGGAGGCGTCGGATTACCTGGATCAGGCGCTGTACACCGATATGGCGGGCTGGGATGACGTCGTGGCGACCTGCATCGGGCACACGCACATTGACGTCGCCTGGTGGTGGACGGTGGCGCAGACGCGCGAGAAGGTGGCGCGCAGCTTTGCGACGGTGCTGAAGCTGATGGACGAGTATCCGAATTATAAATTTATGTCCAGCCAGCCGCAGCTGTATCAGTTTTTAAAGGAACGCTATCCGGAGGTCTACGCGAGGATTAAGGAGCGCGTGAAGGAAGGACGCTGGGAGCCGGAGGGCGGTATGTGGCTAGAGGCGGACACGAACCTGACGTCCGGCGAATCCCTGGTGCGTCAGTTTGTCTACGGCAAACGCTTTTTCCGCGAGGAGTTCGGCACGGACTGCAGGATTCTCTGGCTTCCGGACGTGTTCGGCTATTCGGGCGCGCTGCCCCAGATTATGAAGAAGAGCGGTATTGATTACTTTATGACGACTAAGCTTGCCTGGAACCAGGTTGATAAAATGCCGTATGACACCTTCCGCTGGAGGGGCATCGACGGCAGCGAGGTGCTGACGCATCTGATTACCACACTCGGCGTCGGGCAGGATCCGGAGGAGAATTTCTTTACCACATATAATGGTCTGCTGCATCCGGACGCGATCATGGGCGGGTGGAAGCGCTACCAGAATAAAGATATCAACAATGACATCCTGATTTCCTACGGCTTCGGCGACGGAGGCGGCGGCCCGACCAGGGAAATGCTTGAGACGTCCATCCGCATGGAAAAGGGTGTGCGCGGCATTCCGAAGGTGCGCCAGGAGACCTCGCGCGTGTATTTTGACGAGCTGAACGAGCGCGTGAAGGACAGCCGCCGTCTGCCGACCTGGGAGGGCGAGCTGTATTTTGAGTATCACAGAGGCACCTACACCTCGATGGCGCGCAACAAGCGCGGGAACCGCAAAAGCGAGCTTCTGATGATGAACCTGGAGCTCCTGTCCGTGCTGGCCCGGCTGACAGGGCAGGGCGTTAAAGAGGCAGACCCCGTTCTGTGTCGGGGCATGGCGGAAGGATGCCTGGATGATATCACAGACGTGGCTGCCGAAAAGAAGAGGATGGACGCGTTCTGGACAAAGATTCTGCTGAACCAGTTCCACGACATCCTTCCGGGCTCAAGCATCCACGAGGTGTATGAGGTCACGAAGAAGGAGTACCAGTGGATCGCCGAAGAAGCGGGAGAGATGCTGGAGCACCGGCTCGATGCGGTCGCCGGGAAGGGCGACGCCCTGACACTCTTTAATACGCTGAGCTTTGAGCGCGGCGATATTGTGCGGCTGCCTTTGGCAGGCGCCCGGAAGTCCGGGGCTGATGCGGCACAGACAGCACAGGCTGCGGCGAATGCAGCACAGGGATGCGAGGCTGGGATGAATACAGCGCAGGGATGCGAGACTGCAGATAATGCTGCAGCCGTCGATCTGGCGCAGGCTCTGCGGGACGACAGCGGCGCCATTTATCCGATTCAGGCCGTCGCGGGAGAGCGGTTGGCTTATGTGGATCATCTGCCGTCGAAGGGTTGGCGTTCTTATGAGATCGTGGATCTGCCGGCGGCTGCGGACGGGGAAAAGGCTCCTGAGACAGGTGATTTTGTACTGTCTGGAGACGGGGAAACGGGCGGATGCCCTCTCGAAAAAACGGCTCAGCTAAATGCTCCGTTCTGCCTGCGGGAAAACTGTCTGGAAACGCCATACTATGTGATCCGCCTGGACGATTCGGGCTGCTTCTCGTCCATCTTCGATAAAGAAAATGACCGCGAAGTACTCCAGGAAGGGAAACAGGGCAACCTGTTCCGGATGTACGAGGACAAGCCGATCTACTATGATAACTGGGACATTGATATATTCTATACGGAAAAAAGCTGGGACGTGGATCAGCTGACACGCCTGGAGTGGATCTCCATCGGTCCGGTATGCGCCGTGCTGGAAATCGAGCGGCCCATCAGCAATTCCCTGATCCGCCAGAGGATTTATTTCTACGCGCAGTCGCGGCGGATTGATTTCGAGACCTGGGTGGACTGGAAAGAGCACCAGCATCTTCTGAAGGTGCAGTTCCCGGTGGCAGTACATACGGACGAGGCTTCCTTTGACATTCAGTTTGGCAATCTTACCAGAAAGGTGCACACAAACACCAGCTGGGATATGGCGCGCTTTGAGTCCTGCGGCCAGAAGTGGATGGATCTCTCCGAGGGGCATTACGGCGTGAGCCTGCTCAACGACTGCAAATACGGACATTCCGTGAAGGATTCCGTGATGGCGCTCACGCTGATCAAGTCCGGCATCGAGCCGAACCCGGTCGCGGATCAGGAAGAGCATATTTTCACTTATTCGCTTTATCCGCATGCGGGCAATCTGCGCGAGTGCGAGACCGTGCGCGAGAGCTACTGCCTGAACCTGCCAGTACTTGCAAAAGCGGACGCGTCGCCCGGCGCATCGGGATCGCTGCTAACGATTGATCAAAAGAATGTGATCGTGGAGACGGTAAAACCGGCGGAGGACGGAAACGGCATCATCCTGCGCATTTATGAGTATGAAAACGCGCGGACAAAGGCGAGCGTACGGTTTGGTCTGGGCAAAAAGCTGGCAGGCGTACAGGAATGCAGCCTGTTGGAGGAGCCGGTCGGAGAGCCAGCGGCGCATACGGATGATGGCTTTGAGTTTACGATTCAGCCGTTTGAGATTAAGACATTCCGGGTTGTACTGGAGTAAAAAGCTGCAGATGGCGTAAGCTGTTTGATTCCTGCTTGCGAAACAAATTGAGGGATTCGGATAGGGATGCAGGGGCTTCCCTATCCGAATTTATTTTCTGAAGATATTTTTCCCGCTGTAAAAATATCTTGAATTATCTGCCGTTTAAGCGTACAATTGCCTGCGGGATATGAGAAAAATCTGGATTCCGGCTGGTCCGGGTTAAGGGTACAAAAAGATGGATTATACAGAAGCGACTGCGTATATAGAGAGTACGCCGAAGTTTACGAAGAAGAACCGTCCGGAGAATACGCGCGAGCTGATCCGCAGACTGGGTCATCCGGAACGAAAGATGAAGGTCATCCATGTGGCCGGGACAAACGGGAAGGGGAGCGTCTGCGCCTTTTTGTCGTCGATATTGACGAAGGCTGGTAAACACACGGGGCTGTTTACGTCTCCGCACCTTGTGGAGATTACGGAGCGGTTTGTGATTGACGGAGAGCAGGTTTCACACGAGGAATTCGCGCGCACGTTTACGCGCGTGATGTCTGTAGTCCGGGAAATGATTGCGGACGGGTATGCCCACCCGGCGTATTTTGAACTGCTCTTTGCGGCCGGACTGCTGATTTTTGAAGAGGCACAGGTGGAATATCTGGTACTGGAGACGGGGCTGGGCGGACGGCTGGACGCGACGAACCTCGTGGAGCATCCGGTCGTCTGCATAATTACGAGCATCAGCCTGGATCATATGGAGTATCTGGGCGATACTGTGGCGAAAATTGCCGGAGAAAAGGCGGGGATTATCAAGGAAGGCGTACCAGTGGTCTATGACGGGCACAGCCCGGAGGCGGCAGCTGTGATTGAAGCGGCGGCCGCCGGAAAGCATGCGAGAGCGTACCGCTATGACGCCGCGATGAGCCAAATATTGGGAAATACAGATAAAAGCATTGATTTTCTGCTGGATTCCGGTTATGATGAAGCGGTGAGAGTTTCGGTACCGTATCCGGCGCTTTATCAGGTGGCCAACAGCTCCCTGGCGATGATCGCTCTGAGGGTCATAGATCCGGGACACACGATCAGCGCCGGGATGGCAGCGGACGGCATCGCCGCCGCGCACTGGCCGGGACGCATGGAGACGGTGCTGCCCGGCGTAGTGCTGGACGGAGCGCACAACGCAGACGGTATCCGGGAGCTGATCCGCACAATGCAGAGTATGCAGAATGGCTGCAGACCGCGTGTTCCCAATGGTTCCGTCGGATTATCCGATGGGGATTCCAGGGCGGACGCAAAAAGGATCGCACTCCTTTTCTCTGCGGTCTCGGACAAGGAATACGAAAAGATGATTCAGGAGATCTGCGAGGGTGTCCGCCTGTCGGCCATAGTAGTGACGCAGGTCGGCGGATCGCGGGTCATTCCGGCGGCAGAGCTTGCCGCTGTATTTCAGAGGTATACCGACGCGCCGGTTGAGGCGGTGGCGGATGTCGGGGAGGCATTCGCCGAAGCGCGCAAAAGGCAGGGAGACGGGATGCTGTTCTGTGCCGGGTCACTGTACCTGGTCGGAGAGCTGAAACGGATCCTGGCAGAGAGACTGGGGGAAAAGCAGATCTGAAATGACGAGACGGGCAGGCCTGAGAACCAGCGTGGGAAAAGCAGACATGTAACAGCGTGAAAATACAGACCTGGGCGGAATACGGTTTTGGGGCTTCCTGCCGGTCGAGAAACGAACAGATATGGGTGAGTACATATGATTAATTATGAGGAAGAGCTGAAGAAATTTCATACCAGTATGGATGTGAATGAGGCGGAGGATGCGATTTACAGCCGCGACCTGACCGATATGAGTGATATTCTGAAGGAAATGCTCAGAGAGGAGAAAAAGAACAGAAAGCAGGGGAGCCGATGAGATGTATCTATTGCAATACCCCTCTTGGCCAGTCTGATTTCTGTACGGGCTGCGGAGCTGATATTTCGATTCAGAAGCGGATTTCCCGCATTTCGAATCTTCTGTACAATGAGGGGCTTGAGAAGGCACGCATCAGGGATATGGAGGGAGCGATCACCTGTTTAAAGCGCAGCCTGAAATTCAGCAAGGAAAATACCGACGCGCGCAATCTGCTGGGTCTGTGCTATTACGAGACGGGTGAGGCGGTTTCCGCGCTCTGTGAGTGGGTCATCAGCAAGAATCTTCAGGGAGAGGATAATCTTGCCGATTATTATCTTGACCAGATCCAGAACAATAAAAACAAGCTGGATCAGATCAACCAGTCGATCCGAAAATACAACCAGTCCGTCCTTTACTGCCGGGAGGATAATGAGGACATGGCGATTATCCAGCTGAAAAAGGTCATCAGCCACAATCCAAAGCTAGTGAAGGCCTATCAGCTGCTGGCGCTTTTGTATATGAAACGGCAGGAGTACGACCGTTCGCGGAGGCTGCTTCGGAAAGCAGTTCAGATCGACGCGACAAATACGACGACCCTGCGCTATCTGCAGGAGATTGAAAACGCGACCGGGAAGGGCGCGGGGCGCGGCAGGCTGCATAAAAGAAAAGAAGAGGAAACGGATGACACGAAGGTTTCCGGCACGCTGCGGTATTTGAGTGGGAATGAGATGATCATTCAGCCCACGACCTTCCGCGACAGTTCGACCATCGCGACGTTTATCAACATTATCCTTGGCATCCTGCTGGGCGGCGCGATCGTATGGTTTCTGATTGTGCCGGCAAACAGACAGTCGGTCAACGATGAGGCAAATCGCCAGGTGACTGAGGCTAATGCAAAGCTTGCCACCGCGCAGGTGGAGGCTGAGGAACTCCAGGAGGAGATCGACGGATACATCGAGCAGGTCGCCGAGGCTGAGGAAGAGCGCGACGTGGCTCTGGCAAAGGTAGAGAGCTACGATGAACTGCTTTCCATTGCGGAGCAGTATGTCAGCGGAGACGAATCCGGCGCGGCGGACGCGATTCTGGCTCTGAGTCCGGACGCTTATGAGGGCAATGCCCTGTCACTGTACGAGTCCCTCAGCAGCGCAGTGTCCGCGAGCCTGTTTTCGAAATACTATACATCCGGCACTACCGCGTATGTCCAGAAGGATTACCAGACCGCCGCGGAGGATCTGGCGAAGGCCGTGGAGGCGGATCCGGACCGCGAGCAGTCCAACCACTACAATGCCCTGCTTTACCTGGGTATGGCCTATTACTACCTGGGAGACCGGGACAGTGCGGATGAGATCTTTAACCTGATTATAGAGTACTATCCTTCGAATGCGTCTGTCGTAGAGGCGTACATATCCTCGTCTTCCTCGGGAGATACGACGTCCAACACGCTTGACTTAAGCGGGCTCGGGGACGCAGCCACTGATGTCACGGCCGAGACAGACGCTTCCTCGTCCGATACAGGGACGGATACGACTGATACGGGGACAGACGGCACGACCTCGGATGATGGGATCACGATTTATGATGATTCCTCCTCATCCGCCGAGGCAGTCTGGACCGACCCGACGACCGGCCTGCAGTATGACGCCAACGGAAACGTGATTGAATGAATGTGGTCACAGTCCCATTCGCTTTTGAAGCAGGAAGCTCATTGGTGTTAGACAATGGAGGCAGTTTACTGATTCCGAACGGCAGCAAATCTGCAAAATAACAAAAGAGAACCCCAGAGGTTTGGGAGAGTGCGCAGGCACTCTCCCTTTTGCTATGCGCAGAGCCGGGTGAGGAAATTTTGCGGCTGAAGCCGCACCCGGCTCGCGCAGGCGGATAGGGGAGAAAAGCGTTCCCCTATCCGATTGCACAGAGCCGGGTGAGGAAATTTTGCGGCTGAAGCCGCACCCGGCTCGCGCGGGCGGATAGGGGAGAAGGACATTCCCCTATCCGGTTGTTTACTATAATAATCCATGAAAAGGAGATGACAGGTTTTGAATTCCATGTATACCATCACAGGCACCGTGCTGCGCATCCATCTGCCGGCGGAGATCGATCACCACGCGGCAATGCGGCTTTGCGCGGAGACGGACCGCCTGATTCAGAAAAAATATATCCGCCGCGTAGTATTTGATTTTTCGGAGACTACCTTTATGGACAGCTCCGGTATCGGGATGCTGATTGGCCGTTACAAACTGATGCGGTTCATGGGCGGGATCGTTCTTGCGGTCAATGTGGGGCCGCGCATGTACCAGATCCTCTCCATGGCCGGAATCTATAAAATTATCGATATTTATGAAGACACGCCGGTTCTGGACTGAGCGCTCAGACGACTGGATTATGCTGACCGAGAACCGACAGATCCATTGGCCGTGGTATGCCGATTCTGGAATGGGTGTTTATCCGGAATTAGATTCTGCGGCAGCTGTAAACGCGGGGATCGGCTGCCTTGTAAAAATAAGGGGGAAAACCATGCATCAGACAGCGAATGAAATGCGGCTGGAATTTGACAGCCGTTCATGCAATGAGAGCTTCGCGCGCGTGACAGTCGCGGCATTTATGACGCAGCTGAATCCGACGCTGGAAGAGGTAGCAGATGTAAAAACGGCCGTCTCAGAGGCGGTTACAAATGTGATTATACACGCGTATCCTGACGCGGCCGGAAAATCAGACACGGCGCAGGCCGCTCCGGCATACGTCATTCCGGGCAGGGCGTATGCCGCAAAAGGAAATCGCTCCGGAACCGGCGGTACTGCGGTGGGGAAAATATGGATTACCTGCCGTATCAGGGACAGTGTGCTGACGGTCGAGGTGCGCGACAATGGCTGCGGCATTCCGGATGTAAAACGCGCGATGGAGCCGCTTTATACGACCAGGGTCGAGTGCGACCGTGCAGGGATGGGATTTGCGTTTATGGAAGCATTCATGGACACACTGGAGGTGGAATCCGAGGTCGGCCATGGCACACTTGTGCGTATGAGTAAGCGGATCGTGCGGGAAGAGTCCGCGTTCTCAGGTATGGGGGCAGAGGAGACAAAAGGGAAACTGGATTCCGCGCATGGCGGCTTGGCGGATGGAGCCTCCACAGAGGCTTCCGCTGTGACCGGAGTGAACATGGCGCTTGCAGGAAGGTAAAGGCTGGCGGATGGAAGAGAATACCCTTGCACTGATAAGAAAGGTACACGAGGGGGATAAAGAGGCCAGAAAGCAGCTGGCAGAAGAAAATATGGGGCTGGTGTTTGCCGTCGCGCGGCGGTTTTCAGGCCGTGGATGCGATTATGAGGATCTGGTGCAGATCGGGAGCATCGGGCTTCTGAAAGCCATCGACAATTTTGACAGCTCGTTTCATGTGTGTTTTTCTACCTATGCGGTGCCGATGATCACCGGAGAAATCCGTCGTTTCCTGCGGGACGATGGCATCATCCGGGTGAGCCGCCTTTTAAAGGAGACAGCCGCAAAGGGCTGGAGGGCCAGGGAGCTTCTGGAGAGCCGCACCGGCGCAGAGCCGACACTGGACGAAATTGCGCACATGACGGGGGTCAGCCCGGAGGAACTGGTGATGGCGATGGAGGCCGGACAGGGGGTCGAATCTCTGAACCAGACTGTCTACCAGGGGGATGGGACGCCGGTTCTGCTGGGTGACCGGCTCCCGGATGAACGGGATCGGCACGAGGAGCTGCTTAATCACGTGCTGCTTACGCAGCTTTTGCAGCTGTTGGAACCGAATGAGCAGGAAATCATCCGAATGCGCTATTTTGATGACATGACGCAGGTACAGGTCGCAGCAAGCCTTGGGATGACGCAGGTGCAGGTATCCCACGCGGAAAAAAGGATCCTGCGGCGGATGCGCGAGGCGGGACGGTAAGGTAAGGATCTGTCGGCCAGTCACTCATGCATTTTGCACCGCCTGATACACGAACCGCAGATTCTGAAAGCCTCGGGGCGGTAAGGATTTTTCATATTTTCGGGCGCCTTTTCATATGATAGCTTATCGAAGCGGCACAGCCCTGGCAGCTGTTGAGGTTTCCTGCCGCAGACGGCATGGCAGTAACCACGGGCTACTTTGTGAGGAGGATGAGTATGAATGAGAGGGCATTGAAGATACTGGAGCAATATGAACTGGACATTATCGGCACGAGACGCGGGCGGGGTTCCTGGTATCTCGATACGCCCGGCGGATTTCGGATTTTAAGCGATTATTCCGGCTCTGAGAACAGAGCCAGGTTTCAGAACTGCGTGATGGGAAAGCTCCGTGACGGCGGTTACAGGAATGTGGATATGATTTTGCCAAACAGGGAAGGCGCGCTGGTTACCAGGGACTGGGAGGAGAAGGGCTATGTGGTGAAGGAGTGGTTTGCCGGCAGGGAGTGTGATACCTCGAACGAAGGGGAGATCCTTGCGGCGGTTCAGAACCTGGCCCGTCTTCACAGGCTGATGCGCCTGGATGAAACGACGCTCACGGACGGCAGCTTCCAGAACCTGTATGCGGCCCGCCCGCTGATGGTGGAGCTGGCCTCCCAGAATGCGCAGCTTCGGAAAATACGGGGCTTCATTCGCGGCAGGTCGCGCAGGAATGCCTTTGAGCAGGGCTTTCTGGACAGCTATGAGCACTATTATGCCCAGGCACTGGAAGCGGAAGGAGAGCTTTCCCTTGCCATGGATCGGCTTGCGGATTTGCAAAGGGAGCAGGAAAATGCCGTCTGCCATGGTGATTACAGCCATCACCATATCCTGATATGCGGCAGCGAGATCGCCACGACCAATTTTGACAGCTGCCGGTTTGACACGCAGGTGAGCGACTTGTATTATTTTATGCGCAAAATCCTGGAAAAGCAGGAATGGAACAGGCGCCTTGGCCTGCGGATGATCGACGCGTACATGCAGGTACGCACCCTTTCCGGCACCGAGCGGCGGCTCCTGCGTGTGAGAATGCTTTACCCGGAGAAATTCCGCAAGCTTGCAGGCAGCTATTATTTCAGCAACAAGGCCTGGATTTCGCGTCAGTATATAGAGAAGCTTGAAAAAACCAACCGCCAGGAGTGTGCGCGGCAGGATTTCATAAAAATACTGTAAAAACCAGATTTTATAAAAATATTGTGAAAACCAGATTTTATAAAAATACTGTGAAAACCAGATTTTATAAAAATACTGTGAAAACCAGTTTTCAATTCACGAAAAGCCTGCTATAATGGGAAAATACCAGGGTCAGAAGGTCAGAAATGAAACGGAACGAGTGCGTCTCCATGGCCAGCGAAAAAAAATCCGCCGTCGGCGGTCATTCTGACCTGGAATCCGAAGGTATCATGAGATTAAGGAAAAGAAAAACACAGGAGGTATCCAATGGAAGCTTACAGGCAGGCATATGAGGAGTGGCTTTCGAATCCGTACTTTGATGAGGCGACAAAGGCGGAGCTGAAAGCGATCGAGAATGATGATAATGAGATCAGAGAGCGGTTTTACACGGAGCTGGAGTTCGGCACGGCGGGACTGCGCGGGATCATCGGAGCGGGCACGAATCGCATGAACCAGTATGTGGTACAGAAAGCGACACAGGGTCTTGCAAACTATATTATCAAGGAGAGTGCGGCCCGCGCCTGCGAATCAAAAGAGGAATCACAGGCAAGTGTGGCGATCGCGTATGACTCCCGGCACATGTCGCCGGAGTTCGCTGATTTTGCGGCTCTCACACTGGCGGCGAACGGTATTAAGGCGTATGTATTTGAGTCTTTGCGCCCCACGCCGGAGCTTTCCTTTGCGGTGCGCGAATTAGGCTGCATTGCCGGCATCAATATCACAGCCAGCCACAACCCGCCGGAATACAATGGCTACAAGGTATACTGGGAGGACGGCGCGCAGATCACGCCGCCGCATGATACCGGCATCATGGGCGAGGTAAAGGCGATCACAGATTACACGGCAGCGAAGTCGATGGACAAAGACGCGGCAATTGCGGCGGGACTTTACGAAGTCATCGGCGGGAAGATCGACGACGCGTTTATTGGCTGTCTTAAGAAGCTGGTGCTTCATCCGGAGACGATTGCCAGCGAGAGCAAGAATCTCAAGATTGTCTACACGCCGCTGCACGGCACCGGCAATCTTCCGGCACGGCGCGTGCTGAAGGAGCTGGGCTTTGAGAATGTCTATGTCGTACCCGGGCAGGAGCTCCCGGACGGCGATTTCCCGACTGTCAGCTATCCGAACCCGGAGGCGGACGAGGCATTTGAGCTGGGACTGAAGCTCGCGAAAGAGATTGACGCAGAGCTGGTGCTGGCGACTGACCCGGACGCGGACCGTCTCGGCGTGCGTGTGAAGGATTCAAAGACGGGCGAATATCACACCCTGACCGGAAATATGTCCGGCTGCCTGCTGGCCGATTATGAGATCGGGCAGAAAAAAGCGCTGCAGGGGCTTCCTGAGGACGGCTTCCTGATCAAGACGATCGTGACGACAAACATGGCAGATGCGATTGCAAAGTATTATGGGACAGGCCTGATAGAGGTGCTGACCGGATTTAAATACATCGGACAGCAGATCCTCGGCTTTGAGCAGAGCGGTAAGGGGACGTATTTGTTCGGCTTTGAGGAGAGCTACGGCTGCCTGATCGGCACACACGCGCGTGACAAGGACGCGATCGTTGCGGTCATGGCGCTTGCGGAGGCGGCGGCCTTCTACAAGGCTCAGGGCAAGACGCTCTGGGATGTGATGATTGATATGTATGAGCGCTACGGATATTATAAGGATGACATTAAGTCCATTACGCTCAAGGGCATCGAGGGCCTGCAGAAGATCCAGGAGATTCTGGACACGCTCCGGAAGAATCCGCCGACAGAGATTGGAGGCTACAAGGTACTTTCCGTGCGCGACTATAAGGCGGACACGATCATGGACGTCGCAACCGGCGAGGTGAAGCCGACCGGGCTGCCGAATTCGAACGTACTCTACTATGACCTGACGGACGATGCGTGGCTGTGCGTACGCCCGTCCGGCACGGAGCCAAAGGTAAAATTCTACTATGGCATCAAAGGGACTTCGCTTGAGGACGCGGACGCGAAATCTGCCGCGCTCGGTGAGCAGGTGCTTGCGATGATCAATCAGATGCTGTAGAGCATTTCAGGCACTTTTCGGCCTGGAGCCATTTTGACTGGCAAAAATCAACGTGATTGCGGCCAAGTGTGCAGCGTGGATGTGACGTGCAGCCCAAAATCCATGCGCTGCCATTTCGAATGGCAAAAAACCTTGACAAAAGATTTATTACATTATATAAATAGAAACGTGCATCATTGACATAGGCGGATGTCCGCCGGATTTCACACAAAAGCGGACGGTTCGGGACTGGCGGCAGAGGGATTGCCCTTCCCGGCCGGTATCTCAAAAAGAGACATTGACAGGAGGAATTTTGAAATGAATAAGACCGAATTAATCGTGGCGATTGCGGAGAAGACGGAGTTATCAAAAAAGGATGCTGAGAAGGCTCTGAAGGCTTTCACCGAGGTAGTGGAGGAGCAGCTCAAGAGCGGCGAGAAGGTACAGATGGTTGGCTTTGGCACATTTGAAGTTTCCACCCGCCCGGAGAGAGAGGGCAGAAACCCCCAGACCGGCGAGACCATGACGATTGCGGCTTCCAGGACGCCGAAGTTTAAAGCCGGGAAGGCTCTGAAGGATGCGGTAAATGAGTGAGCCAATGCGCCTGGACAAGTATCTGAAGGTATCGCGGCTGATTAAGCGCCGCACGGTGGCGAATGAAGCCTGTGACGCGGGGCGTGTGCTAGTCAACGGCAGGACGGCGAAGGCCTCCCTTGCGGTGAAGCCGGGCGACCTGATCGAGATTGAGTTCGGCGGCCGGACGGTGAAGGTCGAGGTATTGTCCGTGCAGGAGACCGTAAAAAAAGAGGCGGCGGCCGAGATGTACCGCTGCGTTCCGTAAAAATCCCGTCAATGGCGGGAGCGTGAAGGAAGCGCCTTTCATTTGCAGAACCAGGTGGATTTCCTGTAAAAGCGTTATCAATAGACAGCTGTGGGATGAAATTGTCCCACAGCTGTTTCGTTCTTAAAAGGAGAGATTTTTCATATACTTTTAGCAAGGCAGTTGCATCCGGAGTAAGGGATGGAAGAAAAAAAGAATGTGAAACCACACATTATTTCATGGAAGGACAGGGCAGAGGGCAGCGTGACGGGAGTGACAGACGTCCTCTCTTTTGACGAGAATACGGTGGTCCTCCAGACAGAGCAGGGGATCCTGACTGTGAAAGGGAAGGATCTCCACATCGGCCGTCTGGAGCTTTCCATGGGGGAAGTCAAAATGCGCGGCAGCGTGGACAGCATTATTTACTCCGGCGGCAATCCTGCAAAAAGGGGAAGTCTGATCAAAAGGATGTTCCGATGAGCAGTGTGATACGGCAGGAGACTGCCGTTTTTTGATTTTTGTCCTTCATGGCGCCGTGCTGACCCTGTCCTATGATATTCTGCGCGCCCTGCGCAGAAGCTTCCGGCATCCTCTGGCGGTGCTTTCCGCGGAAGATTTTCTGTTCTGGCTTCTGGCGGGGCTTCTGACCTTCCGGGTGTCCTTTTTGGAAACGGATGGTACCTGGAGAACCTATATCGCAGTGGGGATGATGCTGGGCTTTTTGCTGTATCATCTCACCGTCAGCCGCCTGGTGGTCGTTCTGCTATCCGGGCTGTTCCGGCTGGCCTGGAGGACAGCGGCCTTCCCATGGCGGATTTTATCAATCGCTGTCAAAAAAATTTGTAAAATTTGTAAGAAAAGAATTGAATTTCATCGAAAAAGAGTTTACAATGTAAAAAGCGCGCACGGGAATACAGGGATGCCAGGTAAAAAAGATCATGAAGGGGTTTTGAGATGGCGGTCAAAAAAAAGAAGCAGCTGAGCGTGGGGAACCGGCTTGGCATGTACTTGATTACAGTAATTGTTATGGTGATGCTTGTAGGGCTGCTTGTTCAGAGCCAGTCCCTGAGAGTCCAGAACGCGGAATATGAAGAGCAGAAGGCCGAGCTGGAGCAGGAGCTTCAGGACGAAGAGGTTCGCGCAGAGGATATTGATGACCTTGCCGGATACCTGAGCTCGGATGAATACATTGAAAAGCTTGCCCGTGAGAAGCTGGGGCTGGTCTATGAGGACGACGTGATTTACCGTGCGGCCGAGTAGCGGCTTTTCCATTGCGGATCCGGATAACAGCTTTTTTAGCGCGAATAGATCGTTTGTCAGTGAAAGGATATTGCCTGGTGCGATATCCTTGATTTTTTGATGCACACGGGCCTCGGAAGGAATTTCAGACCCTTTCTTTCTTTCGATATTTCCCGCGCCCGGCAGATGCTATGATGGGTGGGCGCCGGATACGGCGGGATAAGGGGGGATGCGACATGGGCGAATTCATGCAGCCGGAGCAGGAGCAGATCATGCGGTACGCGGAGGCTTTTTATGGCCTGGCAGAGCTTTTTGGAAAACTGCCCTGCCAGAGAGAGCGACTGGGGAACGAGGAGCTGCAGTCACTGTTTGGAGATATCAAAGAACGGGTTTGCACAGGCTGTCGACAGGAGGAGCATTGCTGGGGAGACGCTTATTTTGAAAATTGCCGGTCATGGTACGAGCTTCTCAGGGAGATGGAACGTGACGGTGATCTTGCGGTGAAGGGGAAGGACCGATCCGGAGACGGAGACTTCTGTGGTCGGCAGGGGCAGGAGCTGTCAGGAACAGCCCATGGCCGGCAGGAGAAGGGGCTGTCAGGAGCTGCCTGTGGCCGGCAGGGGCAGGAGCTGTCAGGAACAGCCCATGGCCGGCAGGAGCAGAAGCTGTCAGGAGCTGCCTGTGGCCGGCAGGGGCGGGAACGGCGCCGGGATGCCTGTGAGCGGCAGGAGCAGCTGCTCCTGGCCTTGAGGGCAGGGTACGAGGAAGCAAGGCTGAACCTGCTCTGGAGCAACCGGATGCTGGAGCAGCGCCAGGCGGCGGGCGAACAGATTTTCCAGACAGCCCGGCTGCTGCAGAAGACTTCTGAAAATTTCGCCAGGAAGCAGGACAGAGAATGGCAGATCGGGAAACGGCTCCGCAGAGAGCTTCGTTTCCTGGATGTGGAGATGGATGCCGTCCGTGTTTTTATGCGCGAGGAGCAGGAAATGGAGGTCTACCTGACACTGCATTCCAGAAAACGGGAACCCGGGTTTGGGAGGAGGATTGCAGTACCCTCTGGTCGGCCGCGGACGCCGGCACATGGGGGCGGCTTTGGCACGGCATTTTTTGGCCGGCCTGCGGTAGTGTCTGCGAAAGCAGTTGCGGAGGCGCTTTCCGAATGCTGCGGCGAAAGGATGTGCCCGGCGCTCGACTGCCGCGCCTGTGTTCCGGAGGAGCCTGCTCTTTTTCATTTTGTGCCGGATACAAACTACCAGTTTTTCTGCGGACTCGCCCGGATTACGAAGGACGGGGAGCTGGTATCGGGGGACAATTATTCTCTGAGCCAGAAGGACAATGGCAGGGTAGTGATGAGCCTGGCGGACGGAATGGGCTCCGGCATGGAGGCGAACCGCGCCAGCGAGAAGGTGATTGAGCTGCTGGAGCAGTTCCTCTGCGCGGGGTTTCCGCAGGAAACGGCTGTCCGGATCATCAATTCCGGCATGCTTCTGCAAAATTGCAGCCCGGTTTTTTCAACGATTGACTTATGTATGGTAGACCTTTATAATGCAACATGTGATATGATGAAATCAGGCGCGGCGGCGTCCTTTATCCGGAAAAACAGGGAGATCGAGGTGATCCGCTCAGGCTCCTTTCCTGCCGGTGTGATGCAGCGCACGGATTATGAGAGCATGCACAGAAAGCTGGAGTCCGGCGCGAATATCGTGATGATGACGGATGGCGTCCTGGACGCGATTCCGGGGGAGGAACGTGAGCAGACAATGGCGGAGCTGATCATCCGGACGATGACGCGAAACGCCCAGGAGCATGCCAGGCGGCTGATGGAGCGTGTCTACCTGATGCAGAGACAACAGGCGCGGGATGACATGACGCTGCTTGTCGGAACGATCTGGGAGAAATAGTTATTTGGACGGGAGTCAGAAGAAAATGAAACATCACATTTTTACCGTGATTAAGAACTACCATATGATCGAACCGGGGGAACGCGTGATTGTCGGCGTGTCGGGCGGTGCGGATTCGGTCTGTCTGCTGCGCCTGCTCTGCGAGTACCGCCGGGAGGTCTCGTTCGAAATACAGGCCGTGCATGTGGAGCATGGCCTTCGCGGGCAGGAAAGCCTTGAGGACGCGGGTTTTGTGGAAGACTTATGTGAAAAATGGCGGGTCGCCTGCCGCGTGGAGCAGGTGGATGTGCCCGCCCTTTCCCGCTCGGAAGGACTCTCCTGCGAGGAGGCGGGGCGCCTGGCGCGGTATCGGATTTTTGAGGAGGCTGCTAAAGAATGGGGGGCGCGGCGGATTGCCGTGGCGCACAATCAGAACGACCAGGCGGAGACGGTACTCTGGAATCTGGCGCGCGGCAGCGGCCCAAAGGGGCTGGGCGGAATTCGCCCCGTGCAGGGGAAGCTCATCCGGCCGCTTTTGTTTTCCTCCCGCAGGGAGATCGAGGAATATCTGCGCGCCGAAGGCCTGTCCTGGCGGACGGACCGCACGAACCTGGAGCCGGATTTTACAAGAAATCGTATTCGGCTCACGCTGCTTCCCTGGATGGAACAGAATTTGAACGGGCAGTCTGTGCGGCATATCGCCCAGGCGGCAGACCGGCTGCAGGAGGTGTCTTCGTATCTGAAAAAAAAGACTGACGAGGCGGCGGGCCGGTGTATCGTTTTATCTGAAATGGGCGAGGAAAGCGGCGTCCTGCATTTCCGGGAAGCATCTCCTGGCACAGATTTTCCGCGTGAGACGGCTGTGCGGGACGGGTACGGGACGTCTGTCTGCATTTTGCTGGACTTTTATAAAAAGGAAGAACTGCTGATCCAGAAGGAGCTTTTGAAACGGGCAGTGCAGCTGTGCATCGAGAGTGCCCAAAAGGAAGACTGCTGCAATGCGGATGATGTTTCGCTGATTCAGAACGCCCGGCACACCGGGGAGCAGGCAGTTAAAAACACTTGTCCCGGCGAAAAGGAGAAAACGGGGAATGCCTGCTTTATCTGCTCCGGCGAAATGAAAAATTTCGGAGCCGTGCATTTTGACATGCTCTTACGGCTGGCGGATATGGACTGTGGAAAGAGCGCAGATCTGCCCGGCGGCATTTATGCTGTGCGGGAGAACGGAATCCTGCGCATCGCGCGGCGGGAGCCCGCGGTTCCGGCGCAGACTCGCGGCGAGAACATGCCAACGCAGACCCGCGGCGAGAGTGTGCCATTGCAGGCCTGCGGCGAAAACATACCTGCGCAGACCCACGGCGACATGCCGGCGCAGACCAGTGGCGAGAGTGTGCCATTGCAGGTCTGTGACGAAAACATACCTGCGCAGACCTGCGGGCGCATCGAGAGCGTGCCTATGCAGGCTTGCGGCAAAAGCGTGCCAACGCAGACCCGCGGCGAAAACGTATCGCCGCCGGGGATGGATGATACCGGATACAAAGGCTTTCCCCTGACAGCGGACGGGATGCTCCTGCCGGTGCCGGGCAGCATTGCATTTGGAGAATACTGCGTGACGGCGGAGCTGACAGAGAACGCGCCGGAGCTGAAAACAAAAATTTTGAAAGAAAATAAGTGTACGAAATGGTTTTCCTATGATACAATAAGCAATAGTTTGCGTGTAAGAACCAGAAAGCCCGGAGACTATCTGGTCGTGGACGCCCGGGGCGGGACGAAAAAGCTGAAGGATTATTTTATTGACCAGAAGATTCCGCGCTCTGTGCGGGATCGCATCCCCCTGCTGGCGGATGGATCCCATATTCTGTGGGTGATCGGCTGGCGGATGAGCGAGGCTGCCAAGGTCCGGGAGGACACACGCCGGATCCTGAAATGCACGTTCCTGGAACCATAATTATTGAGAAGATTCATAATTATTGAGAAAAAGCATAATTATTGAGAAGATTCCATAATTATTGAGAATAAGAAAGAAACCACAAAGGAGCAACTGAAAATCATGAAGGAAAAAATCAGAATTCTGCTTTCGGAGCAGGAGGTCGATCAGCGGATCGCCGAGATCGCGAAGCAGATCAGCGAGGATTATGCAGGAAAGGAAATCCATCTGATCTGTGTCCTTAAGGGAGCCGTCTTTTTTATGTGTGAGCTGGCAAAACGCATCACCGTCCCGGTCACGATGGATTTTATGTCCGTGAGCAGCTACGGCAACGACACGAAATCCAGCGGCGTGGTAAAGATCGTAAAGGATCTGGATGAGCCGATCGAGGGGAAGGATGTGCTGATCGTGGAAGACATCATTGATTCCGGACGCACCTTAAGCTACCTGATCGACATCCTGGACAAGCGGAACCCCGCTTCTCTGCGCCTGTGTACCCTTCTGGACAAGCCGGAACGCCGGATTGCGCAGGTGGTGGTGGACTATACCGCCTTCAATATCCCTGATGAATTTGTGGTCGGGTATGGGTTGGATTATGCCCAGAAATACCGCGATCTCCCCTTCATCGGCGTCCTGCTGTTTGGGGAAGAAGACAATCTGAAGGAATGAAAAGGCGCAGCTTGCAGATGGCTCTGCAAGGGCCGGGATTTCTGATAAAACGACAAATGCCGTTTACTATAATTATACAGACGGGAGATGCAAACAAGTGACAAAGAACGCGAGGAGCCTGGGCCTTTATCTTGCCGGCGTACTGATTATCCTAATTCTTCTGACGACCTTCCGCGGAGGGATGGAGGCCGCGCAGACGTGGAATTACAGTGAGCTTACAGAGGCTCTGGAAGAGGATACGGTCGTGAAAATCAGCATCACGCCGAATCAGGAGACGCCGACGGGATCCCTGAAGGTCGTGCTGGAGTCGGGAGACATCCGCTATGTGAATGTACTGAATGTCGAAGATACGGCAAAGGAGCTGGAAGACTATGAGAATGTGGAGATTGAGATCACGGAGGTGGAGCGGGAGAGCGCGGTTCTGAGCTGGCTGCTTCCGACCATTATCATCCTTGCCGCGATGATCGTGATGTTTACCATGATGAACCGGCAGGGAGGCGGAGGAAATTCCAGAATGATGAATTTTGGAAAAAGCCGCGCCAAAATGATTTCGCCGGACGCCAAAAGGGTGACCTTTGAAAATGTGGCAGGGCTGAAAGAGGAAAAAGAGGACCTGGAGGAGATCATTTCCTTCCTGAAGGAGCCGGACCGCTTTATCCAGATCGGCGCCCGGATCCCGAAAGGAGTCATCCTGGTCGGCCCTCCGGGTACCGGAAAGACGCTGCTGGCGAAGGCTGTCGCCGGTGAGGCGGGCGTGCCGTTTTTCTCCATTTCCGGCTCAGATTTTGTGGAAATGTTTGTCGGCGTCGGCGCTTCGCGTGTGCGCGACCTCTTTGAGGAGGCCAAAAAGCACCAGCCGTGTATCATTTTTATTGATGAGATCGACGCGGTGGCGAGGCGGCGCGGCACCGGTATGGGCGGCGGACACGATGAGCGCGAGCAGACGCTCAACCAGCTCCTGGTGGAGATGGACGGCTTTGGCGTGAACGAGGGGATTATCGTGATGGCGGCGACGAACCGCGTGGATATCCTCGACCCGGCGATCCTGCGCCCCGGCAGATTTGACCGCCAGGTGGCGGTGGGCCGCCCGGACATCAAGGGCAGAGAAGAAATTCTGCAGGTGCATGCCAAGGGCAAGCCTCTCGCGGACGACGTGGATTTGAAGGAGACCGCGCGGACAACGGCGGGATTCACCGGGGCTGACCTCGAAAATCTGATGAATGAGGCCGCGATCATGGCGGCGAAGGAGAACCGCGTCTACATCTGCCAGGCGGATATCAACCGCGCGTTTATCAAAGTCGGAATCGGCGCGGAGAAAAAGAGCCGCGTAATCTCTGACAAGGAAAAACGCATCACAGCCTACCACGAATCCGGTCACGCCATCCTGTTCCACCTGCTTCCGGACGTCGGGCCGGTGCACACGATTTCTGTGATTCCGACCGGGCGCGGCGCGGCGGGATATACGATGCCACTGCCGGAAAAGGATGAGATGTTCAACACAAAGGGACAGATGGAGCAGAACATCATTGTCAGCCTCGGAGGCCGCGTCGCGGAGGAGCTGGTCATCGGTGATGTGACGACGGGGGCTTCCCAGGATATCAAGCAGGCGACCGCAATCGCGCGCGCAATGGTGACCAAATACGGCATGTCTGACCGCGTCGGGCTGATCAACTACGACAACGAGGACGAGGAGGTCTTCATCGGAAGAGACCTCGCGCACACGCGTTCCTACGGTGAGGAGATCGCATCCCTCATTGACGAGGAAGTGAAACGCATCGTCGATGAGTCGCATGAAAAAGCGCGCGAGCTGATCACAGCCCACATGGGAGTCCTCCACGCGAGCGCAAGTCTTCTGGTTGAGAAGGAAAAGATCGGGCGCGAGGAGTTTGAGGCGCTCTTCACTGAGACCTGACTGTCCGGTATTTAAAAGCGCTCTTCACTGAGACCTGACTGTCCGGTATTTAAAAGCGCTCTTCATTGAGAACTGACCATCCGGCATTCATAAGCGCCTGAAAAACCTGTCGGCGCAAAACCGGAATGAATCTGGCGGAAGAGACAAAGACTTCCATCCGGGACATGACAATATGCACAAAAATGGAACTCCTTTTTTGTGAAGTTTATGCACACTGATTTTGAAACAGATGTTATAATAATCCTCGTAAAACCCCCAATACATTATATAGTTTTTGCTACACCCCATTTGAGAGATACCTTCTCCGGAAAAACAGCCGCAAGGCTGTTTTTTCTGTTACTGAACACACAGGATCTCGCACAGTATTTTTTCCTTTAAGCGAAACACTGGTTCTGTGCGATTCTTTCCTTTTTTTCTGTTGCGAAAATTACCGGACCTGCATTATAATAAAAAAGTCTGTTTCTAAATACAGATCCAATAACCGACACGAGGACTTGATAATGGATAAGAAAAAGAAAAGGATGATGAAACGGCTGGATTATTTTATCCATATGCGGCCGGTTTTTGACGTGCAGTCGCTTTTTTCCGACGGGACGGAGAATTTTGTGACCCCGATGGAGCCGAAGCCCGGCGATAAAGTGAAGATTCGTTTCCACACGAAGCGGGACAACGCCGATGTGGTGTTTTTTATCAGCGGCGCGATGAAAAAGCCGATGGAAGTAGAGATGAGCAATTCCCAGTTTGACTATTATGCGACGGAGATTACAGTCGGAGGGGAGCCGGTTTATTATTATTTTGAGGTACAGGCCGGAAAGGTGCGCTGCTTTTATACCAGGCTCGGCGTGTCGCGGAATCTGAACCAGAGCCGCCTGTTTTGCCTGGTTCCTGGTTTTTCAACGCCCGACTGGGCGAAGGGAGCCGTCATGTACCAGATTTTTACGGAACGCTTTTGCGACGGGGATCCTTCCAACGATGTTCTTGACGGCGAATATCTCTATCTGGGCAAGCCGGTGACACGGGTGGAGGACTGGAATAAGCTCCCGGCTGCGGACGGGACAAGAGAATTTTACGGCGGCGATCTGCAGGGGATCTGGGATAAGCTGGATTATCTGCAGGATCTGGGCGTGGAGGTCCTGTATCTGAACCCGGTGTTTGTGTCGCCCTCGAACTACAAATATGATACGCAGGATTATGATTATATTGACCCGCATATCGGCGTGATCGTGACGGAGCAGGGGAATCCATCCGCCAAAGTCCGCTCTGGAAAATCTTTGACTATGGATCATGTGCAGCGAAATGAAATGGAATCCATGACCGGCAGCCGGGTTAAGCCGGAGAACGATTTTTCCGCGCCGGCCTCTTGCGAACAGCGAACCGGGACGGGATCCGTGACCGGCAGTCGGGCAGGACGGGGGGATGTGTCTGCGGCGGGCTCCTCTCCCATCTCCTCGAACCGGGAGGCGAGGCGGTACATTGCCCGTGTGACGGACATCCGCAACCTGGAGGCGAGCAATGACTTTTTCGCGAAATTTATAGAGGAAGTTCACCGGCGCGGAATGCGCGTGATTCTGGACGGTGTATTTAATCATTGCGGGTCGTTTAATAAATGGATGGACCGGGAGCGGATCTACGAGGGGCAGCCGGGGTATGAGAAGGGCGCCTATGTGTCGGGGAAAAGTCCGTACCGCAAGTTTTTTAAGTTCAACAATGAGCATGAATGGCCATATAATTCTTACTATGAGGGCTGGTGGGGCTACGAGACGCTGCCGAAGCTGAATTATGAGTCCTCACCGGAGCTGGAGGAGTATATTCTGCGGATTGCGGCAAAATGGGTGTCGCCGCCCTACAATGCGGACGGATGGAGGCTGGACGTGGCGGCGGATCTTGGATTTACGCCGGATTACAATCACCGGTTCTGGAAAAAGTTCCGCACGGCGGTGAAAACGGCGAACCCGGACGCGATCATTCTGGCGGAGCACTATGAGGATGCGTCCGCCTGGCTGGGCGGAGACGAGTGGGACACGGTGATGAATTACCGCGCGTTCATGGAGCCGCTGACCTGGTTTTTTACCGGCATGGAAAAACACAGCGATGAATATAAGGAAGATCTGCGGGGAGATTCGCAGACATTCCGGAAGACGATGCTGCTGAATATGACGGAATTCCTCACCCCCTCTCTTCTCGTGGCCATGAATGAGCTCTCCAATCACGACCATTCCCGGTTTCTGACGCGCACGAGCAGCCGCCCCGGGCGGGTGGAAAAGCTCGGCGGCGAGGCGGCCGGCGAAGGGATCCGCCCGGAGATCATGCGGGAAGCGGTTGTGATGCAGATGACCTGGCCGGGGGCGCCGACCCTTTATTACGGTGATGAAGCCGGTCTCTGCGGGTTCACCGACCCGGACAACCGGCGCACGTATCCATGGGGATGCGAGGATACACAGATGCTGGAATTCCATCGCCGTGTGATCGCGATGCACCGGCGGTACCCGGTTCTGAAGACGGGCTCATTCCGCTTTCTGGGCAGTGAGAAAGACTGACTGTCCTATGGAAGATTCAGCCGGGAGAGCCAGATCGTCGTGATTTTCAATAACAGCGAGGAGCGAAAAGAGTTGGTTGTTCCGGCCTGGCCTGCGGGAATCACAAATGACAGTGTCCTGGAGAGCGTGTTCGAGACCACGAAGGACGGCTTCACTGAGGAAAGGGCGGATTATCCGCTCATCGGCGGCGAGTTGAAAATTGTTCTTCCCGCGACCTCAGCAATTGTGCTGGTATTGCTTTTTTGCGTGATTGGCGTATATTCGGCGATCAGCAGGTATTACACGACCCATTTTTTGAAAAACACTTCCGTCAATGGGATAGATGTTTCCGGACTGACGGCCGCCGAGGCGGAGGCACTGCTTGCTGCCGACGTCCAGGATTACCGCCTTGTGATCACGGGAAAGGACGAGGAGCAGGAGACGATTTATGGGACTGATTTCGACTATACCTTTGTGTCGAATGGCGAAGCACAGGCGCTGATAGACGGACAGAACTCCTTTGCCTGGCTGCCGGCATACCTTTCGGGCGGACAGTCTTATTCCATGGATGCTTCCGTGACCTATGATACGGAAAAGCTTTCGACGGCGGTAACGTCGCTTTCCATGATGCAGGCGGACCAGATGGAGGCGCCGCAGAACGCTTACCGTACGCTTCTGGAAGACGGTACCTACGGGATTGTCGCCGAGACGGAGGGTACCGAGCTGGATACGCAGAAGGTTCAGGAGGCGGTAGCATCCGCTGTGGAAGCGGGCAAAAAAGCGCTGAATCTGGAGATGGCCGATTGCTATGTGACAGCCGCGGTCACATCTGAAAATGAAGATCTGATCGAAGAAGTGAGCCTTTACAACCAGTACGCTTCCATGTATATTAATTACTATATGAGCGGCGATGTGGTCGTCTCTCTGACCTCATCAACATTTATGGACTGGTTTTCACTGGATGCGGACAACAATCCATCCTTTGACTATGATTCCGTGGCTGCCTGGGTCGATGAACTGGCAGACACCTATGATACGGTCGGCACGTATGAGCCTTTTGTCACATCCAACGGCGAGACGGTTTACGTAGAGTCTGTCACCTACGGATGGCAGATGGACCGTGATGCGGAGACAGCCGGGCTTTACAGCCTGCTTTTAGCCGGACAGGTCGAGGGGCGTTCACCAGTATGGACCGTCAGTGCTCTGACGCGCGGGGACAATGACATCGGCGATACTTACGTAGAGATTGATTACACCAATCAGAGAATGTGGTATTATAAAGACGGCCAGCTGCTTGTGGAGACTCCGGTCGTGACCGGGAACACAAGTGCGGGAAATGCGTCGCCAGAAGGATTGTATTATATTGTTTACAAAGAGGAGGACGCGAAGCTGGTCGGCGAAACCTACGAGACGGAGGTAGACTACTGGATGCCGTTCTACGGAAATGTGGGGATTCATGACGCGGATTCGTGGAGAAGTCTTTATGGCGGTACAATCTATCAGACCAGTGGTTCGCACGGCTGCATCAACACGCCGAGCGCGCAGGCGCAGACCATTTATGAAAATATAGAGGCCGGGACGCCGGTCGTCTGCTACAGCTCCGCCACAAACTACGGCTACAGCACCGCGAGCAGCGGGACGTCCTATGTGGTGAGCAGCTCCTCCGGGACGGATGACGGATCTTCGGACGATTCCGACAGCGACGACGACATCATTATCATTTATGGAAACGATGATGCGAGCTCCTCTGATTCCTCCGGGACAGATACCGGCTCGACGTCTGATGATACATCATCAGGTGACGCGGGGTTTGAAATCACGATCTCGGATGAGACAACCTGGACGACTGATTCATCAGATAGCAGTTCCGACGATTCATCCTGGACGGGCGAAGAAGACAGTGTGGTTGTGATTGAATAGACAGGGAAGCGTTGGCCGGAAAGCATCGGGGCAGATATTCGTTCATGTAACGTAAGGAAGGAATTTTCAGATTTTTTTACAAGATTGAGTTGCAAAAGAGAGAAAAACATGTATACTATAAGTGTAATTGATCCAATGTATTAATAATAAATGTACGCAGTGACACCATAATTACACGAAAGGAGGAAGCACCTATGGCTACTTCTAGTATTTTCGAGAATCTGGAAATCACTGATCCGAAGGAAGTAGAGGCATTCGCAGATGCCCTGGAAATATCTTCTGGCGGATCGAAGAGAATGCATGCCCCATCAGGGATACCGTTGGTTACAGATATAAGGGAAATTCAGAAGTTCATGACAGCGGAGAAAATATCTAAATGACAGAATGTATAGCGGTTAATATTCAGGACATGCTGACGGCAATTGGGGAAGAAGCCGTAATTGCGCTTCTCTCAGCTTTTTCCTGCCCATTAAATGAGAGCGTTGAAAAGTTCGTTCGAAAAGAAGCCATTGATTTTGCCAGAAGAAAACTTTCTGTTACATATCTGGTTTTGAAAAAGGATAGGGATGACAGGTTTGTTTTGTTTGGGGATCGTGTTTCTCAGGTGGACGGTAAAAGATATTTACAGATGATAAAATTTTTTTAATTAACTCAAATATAAAATAGTTTCCCAATCTGCAGCAGGCATCAGCTGGCGGACTGGGAAACTTTTGTTGGAGTCAGAATTTATTTTTGGACAGAGGGACATGGGTGGAATGAAAAATATGACACTTGGCCGCATGGCTGCAGCCTGCGGCGGGCTTTATTATGGGAGAGCGGAAGATCGCGACAGGGAGATTTGCGCGATTACGACGGACAGCCGCCAGGCGGAGCCGGGCTGCCTTTTCGCAGCGATCAGGGGCGGGCGCGTGGATGGGCATGATTTTATAGCGCAGGTATTCGAGATGGGTGCGCTTTGCGTGATTACAGAGCAGGAGCCTTCCTTCGATACGGACGGCGAAATTTTGCAGGAGGTATCGGACAGGGAATCCGGGAAGAATCGGAATACTCCCCAGACGGGTAATTACATAAAAGTAGATTCCACGATCAGAGCACTCGGTGCGCTGGCAGCGTATTATCTGGAGCAGCTGGCGATTCCGGTGGTCGGAATCACAGGCAGCGTTGGTAAGACCAGTACGAAGGAGATGGTCGCCGCCGTGCTCTCACGGAAATATCGTACACTCAAAACGGCGGGAAATTTCAACAACGAACTCGGGCTTCCGCTGACGATTTTCCGGCTGCGGGACGAGGACGAGATCGCGGTGCTGGAGATGGGCATCAACCATTTCGGGGAGATGCACGCACTTGCCCGGATCGCGAAGCCGGATACGTGCGTGATTACGAATATCGGGCAGTGTCATCTGGAGTTTTTGGGAGACCGTGACGGCGTCCTGCGGGCGAAAACAGAGATTTTTGATTATCTGCGCCCGGATGGACATATTATTTTAAATGGGGACGACGACAAGCTGGCGACTGTACAGGAAGCAAAAGGGATTCGTCCAACCTTTTTTGGACTGGGAACCGGCAACAATATTTACGCAGACCAGATCGAGAAAAAAGGGCTAGATGGGATCAAATGCCGAATCTGTGTGAAAAAGAAGGCGGATACTCAGGATGGAATGGGAACAGAATGCGCAATAGCAGCCGGAAACACAGATGCTGCCGGCTGTGAAGCGGCGAATAGCTGCGAGACAGCAGAAGAGGGGAGAACAGCGTATCAGGGGGCAGAAATGGCCTGTGATATTATCGCAGACAGTTTCACTGTACAGATCCCGATCCCGGGCGTCCATATGGTAAGGAACGCGCTCGCGGCGACCGCGGTTGGTCTGCACTATGGCCTGACGACGGAGGAAATCCGTGCGGGCATTGAGAGCCTGCAGCCGGTAAGCGGACGGTTTCACATCATCCATACGGCGAATTTTACGATCATCGACGACTGCTATAACGCGAATCCGGTATCAATGAAGGCTTCCCTGGAGGTATTGCAGGATGGCCTGCACAGGAAGATTGCAATTCTGGGGGACATGGGTGAGCTCGGAACGGATGAAATCCGTATGCATCGCGAGGTCGGAACATTCGCAGGCGGGCTGTCGATTGACATGTGCATCTGCGCCGGAACACTTGCCGCCCAGATTGCGGAAGGGGTACAGACATCCGCCTCCGGGATAGAGACTGTTATCCTGCCGGATCTTTCATCGCTTCTGGAGCAGCTGCCGTCATTGGTGAAAAGGAGCGACACAATCCTGGTGAAGGCATCGCACTTCATGCATTTTGAAAAGGTAGTCGCAGAGCTTGAGCAGATGGGCGAAGACATCCGGGATCATGGCTGAAAATGATGGTTACCGCCTGGTAGTTTATTATAAAATAAAATATTAAAGTTGACGCGTTAAGCCGAAATATGATACATTAATAGTCAGAAAAGACCATTTAAAATGACTGTGCGGCAGATGAGGTAAATATACCTGTCTGTATCGAAAAAACGCCAGGTTTTTTCGTACATAAGAAAAATGGTCACGGGAGGACTATTTATGCGGATTACCGGCTATGAGAATAATCAGACAATTTTATCAGAGGTTGGGAAAAGGATAAAAGATACCCGGATTGCAATGAATTACACTCAGATGGATATGTCAGAACATTCTGGAGTGGCTCTTTCTACCATTTCCCGTATAGAGCGTGGGGAAAGTGTGAATATTGAGAACATACTGAACGTTCTGCGTACACTGGACGCATTGGCAAATCTGGAGCTGATTTTGCCGGAGCAGACAGTTAAACCAACGGATCTGGCAGATAAAAAGCCGAAACGGCAAAGGGTTTCGAAAAAGAGAAAAGAAGAATCTTCGAGCCAATGGGTCTGGGGTGAGGACAAAACATGAGTGTGGCAGAAGTTTTTTTGCGGGGGACAAGGGTCGGAGCAGTCTTTCAGGAAACTCTGACCAGGAAAAAGGAAGAGGAAACGATCATGTATATCATAGCGGGCCTGGGTAACCCAGGCCGTAAGTACGCGCACACGCGGCACAATGCCGGTTACGAGGCGCTTGACCGTCTGGCGGACAAGTATGGGATTCGTGTTGAGACGGAAAAGTTCAGGGCTCTTACTGGCACGGGCGTGATTGAGGGGCAGAAGGTGCTGCTTTTGAAACCGCTGACTTATATGAACGCTAGCGGCGAGAGCGTCCGCGCCGCCTGTGACTTTTATAAAATTGACCCGGAGGAGGGCTTTCTGGTACTCTATGACGACATCAGCCTTCCGCCGGGACAATTGCGTGTCCGTGCGAAAGGCAGCGCGGGTGGGCATAATGGGATTAAGAGCCTCATTGCGCATCTGGGTACTCAGAATTTTGCCCGCGTGAAGATCGGCGTCGGAGAAAAACCACAGGGATACGATCTTGTGGATTACGTGCTTGGCCATTTTCCAGAGGAAGAGTGGGCGACGATGACGGATGCGTTTTCACGCGCGGCGGACGCGGCGGCGATGCTGCTGACGGAAGATGTGCAGACGGTAATGAACCAGTATAATGCCCATCTGGAAAAATAAGATGGATGGCTGCGATAAAATCTGCGCAATCCCGGGAATGGTTATACTGCATGCCTGAAATATTTACAGTCGTATAAAACGGATTACATTCAGAACGTGTTAATTCGGAACTATTAACTGTAAATTTCAGTAATGTTCAGTTTAGATAACGGTTCAATAATCAGGATTCAGAGTTCAGGAGGAGCCATGAAAGCTTTTACAGCCCCCATGCGGGAGCTTGGGGAATTTGAGGAGATCAGCAAAAAGGCCGCGAGGAATCGCGGTCTGCTTCAGGTGACAGGATGTATCGATTCCCAGAAATCTCATTTTGTATATAGCATGGCGGAGGAGTTTCGGCAGAAGCAGGCGGCGGCGCAGACCTGTCCGGTCACGCTTATCATCACCTACAATGACCTCCGCGCGAAGGAGATGTATGAGAATTACCGCTTCTTCGACCGTGATGTGCTATATTTCCCGGCGAAGGATCTGATTTTTTATCAGGCTGACATCCACAGCAACCTCCTGGAGCAGCAGCGTATCCAGGTGCTGAAGGCGTTGGCGGAAAATATGCCGTCGGGAAGTGGGATATCCGGTGAAAATAGTTCTGCAAAAATTTGCAGGGAATCGGCTGCTGATCAGAAAAAGCTTACGATCATCACTACGGCTGCGGCATGCATGAACCGGATGGTTCCTTTTGCAGACTGGACGGAACATATTCTGGAGATCGGCGTGGAAGGCTCAGTAATGGAAACGCCCCTTCCCGTTGGTCGGCGGCAGCTTGCGGATTCCATTCCAATGCGCTTCGCGCAGGAATCCACGGAAAAGGATGCATCCGCACGCAGTATTATGACGGAAATCGACACAGAGAAGCTAAAAAAAGACTTGATTCAATTGGGCTATGAGCGCGTCGGGCAGGTCGAGGGACCGGGGCAGTTTGCTATCCGGGGAGGGATTATTGATATTTTTCCGCTGACGGAGGAGAACCCAGTCCGCATCGAGCTCTGGGGCGAGGAGGTAGATTCCATCCGCAGCTTCGATGTGGAGAGCCAGCGCTCCATTGAAAAACTGGATTTTCTGCGCATCTACCCGGCGGCCGAGCTGATTCCAGACGAGGCTGCCAGAAAAAAAGCACTTGCGCGGATTGAAAAGGAAGCGAAGGCAGCTGCGGATTCCATTCCAATGCGCTTCGCGCAGGAATCCGCGGCCAGGGTTCGTCAGCTGTGCCAGGACTGCCGCGACGCACTGACAGAGCTTCAGGAGCCACTCTCGATGGAAGGCTTTATCGACTATTTTGTGCCGGAGCGGGTCAGCTTCCTGGATTATTTTGATCCGGCACGGACTTTGATTTTTCTGGATGAGCCGAACCGGCTGACGGAAGCCGCCGATGCGGTGGAGCTGGAATTTTCGGAGAGTATGAAGAACCGGTTGGAGAAGGGCTACGTCCTGCCGGGGCAGACAAAGCTTTTGTTTTCCGCGCAGGAGACGGCGGGGGCGATCTGCTCCCGGAACGCGGTGGGGCTGTGTACGCTGGAAAACGCGAAGACGCCGTGGATGGTCACCGGCAAGTACAGTCTGACCGTCCGCTCCATCAATCCATACAACAACAGCTTCGAATATCTGGTAAAGGATCTCCAAAGCTGGAAAAAAAGCGGCTGCCGGGTGATCCTGCTTGCTGCCTCGCGGCTGCGGGGGCAGCGGCTTGCGGGCGATCTGACCGATGAGGGGCTGACGGCGTTTTACACGGAGGATCCGGACCGCGAGGTACAGCCAGGAGAAATCCTGGTCACCTATGGGAACGCGAAGCGCGGCTATGAATATCCTCTGATCAAGTTTGTCGTGATCACGGAAAGTGACATTTTCGGACAGGAGAAGAAAAAACGCAAAAAACAGAAACGCTATGAAGGCAAGCAGATTGGCAGCTTCGCGGAGCTGTCTGTCGGCGATTTTGTCGTGCATGAAAATCATGGCCTTGGGATCTACCGGGGGATTGAAAAGATCGAGGTAGATCATGTCACGAAGGATTACATGAAGATTGAGTATGATTCCGGCAGCAACCTCTATGTCCCGGCGACACAGCTCGACGTGATCCAGAAATACGCAGATTCGGACGCGAAGCCGCCGAAATTGAACCGGCTCGGTTCGCAGGACTGGAGCCGTACGAAGACAAAGGTCCGCAACTCAGTCCGGGAGATCGCGCAGGATCTGGTAAAGCTCTACGCCGAGCGGCAGCGCAGGGATGGCTTTACCTACAGCGAGGATACCGTCTGGCAGAGGGAATTTGAGGAAATGTTCCCGTTCGAGGAGACAGAGGATCAGCTTGCGGCGATTGAGGATGTCAAGCATGATATGCAGAGCAGCAAGATCATGGATCGCCTGATCTGCGGCGACGTCGGTTTCGGCAAGACCGAGATCGCGATCCGTGCGGCCTTCAAGGCTGTGCAGGACGGCAAACAGGTGGCGTACCTCGTGCCGACGACGATCCTGGCACAGCAGCATTACAATACATTTTTACAGCGCATGAAGGACTTCCCTGTGCGCGTGGATCTGCTGTGCCGTTTTCGGACGCCCGCCGAGCAGAAAAAGACCATCACCGACCTGAAAAAAGGCCTGGTGGACATCGTGATCGGCACGCACCGCCTGCTCTCGAAGGATGTGGAATACAAGGATCTTGGGCTGCTCGTCATCGACGAGGAGCAGCGTTTCGGCGTGACACACAAGGAAAAAATCAAACAGCTCAAGTCGGATATCGACGTCATGACGCTGACTGCGACGCCGATTCCACGCACGCTGCACATGAGCCTGGTCGGGATCCGGGACATGAGCGTTCTCGAGGAAGCGCCGCAGGAGCGTCTTCCGATCCAGACCTATGTCATGGAATACAATGAGGAGATGGTGCGCGAGGCGATCAGCCGGGAGCTCTCCAGGGGCGGGCAGGTGTATTATGTCTACAACCGCGTCAACACCATCGTTGAGATTACCAATAAAATCGCGGCACTTGTCCCACAGGCGCAGGTTGCGTTTGCCCACGGCCAGATGAAGGAACACGAGTTGGAGCGCATCATGTATGACTTTATCAATGGTGACATCGATGTACTCGTGACGACGACGATCATTGAAACCGGCCTGGACATCCCCAATGTCAACACCATGATCGTCCATGACGCGGACGCGATGGGACTCTCCCAGCTTTATCAGCTGCGGGGCAGGGTAGGGCGATCCAACCGCACCGCCTATGCGTTCCTGATGTACCGCCGCAATAAAATGCTCAGAGAGGTGGCCGAAAAACGCCTTTCCGCCATCCGTGACTTCACCGAGCTCGGCAGCGACATCCGGATCGCGATGCGGGATCTGGAAATCCGCGGCGCGGGCAATCTCCTTGGCAGCGAGCAGCACGGCCACATGGAAGCGGTGGGCTACGACCTTTACTGCAAGCTTCTCAACGAAGCCGTCCAGGAGGCCAAAGGGGAAGAAATACCACGGGAAAGCTTTGAGACGACGATCGACCTGGATATCGACGCATTTATCCCGGATCGCTACATTCGCAACGAGGCGCAGAAGCTCGATATCTACAAGCGCATTGCCGCCATCCGCACGGAGGAAGAGCACGACGACATGCTCGAAGAGCTCATCGACCGTTTCGGCGAGCCGCCCCGTTCCGTGCAGAATCTTCTCGCAGTTGCCCGGCTGCGCGCTCTCGCGCATGATGCCTGGATCTGTGAAATTGCCCAGAAGGAAAAGGAAATCCGGCTCGTGATGTATGAGAAGGCTCAGATTGACGCGTTAAAAATCACCCCGTTGCTCCGGGAGTACAAGGGAAGCCTGAAATTTGTCCATGATGCCGGGAAAGCGTCCAGACGGGGGAACAGTGGGACGAACACATCGCCGCGTTTCATTTATACCAGAGCCCGCTCCGGAAGAAAAGAAGAAAAAGAAACGCTTCTGCTTGCGCGGGAGCTAGCAGAAGCGGTCGGGAGACTGGCGATGTAGCAAAATAGCAAGATAAAGGACTTGTTAAAATTTTGTGAACATGTTACAATAAATCAACTGACAGCGATCAGAAATATCATATTTTAACGGGAGGAAGAGAAAGTATGAAGTTCTTAAAAAATCTCTGGAAGGTTCTGTTTTACTGCATGGTTCTTGCTCTGGCAGTTCCGGCAGGAGCACAGAGGGTGGAGGCCGCGTCGAAACCTTCCAAACCAACACTGTCCAAGGTGGCTAACACGAAGACCGGCGTGAAGGTTACCTGGAAGAAGGTCAGCAAAGCGACGGGCTACTATGTATACCGGAAGACCGGATCGGGCAGCTACAAGAAGATCGCGACCGTGACCAGCGGTTCTACAGTGACATACACGGATACGACCGCAGTGAGCGGCACGACGTATACCTACACTGTCCGCGCGTACAACAGCAGCGGGAAGAGCGGTTACAGGACGGGCCTGAAAATCAAATATCTGTCTAGGCCATCGATTTCGAAGATCACGGTGGGGGATGGTTATGCTACTGTGAAATGGAAGGCGGTCACCGGCGCTTCAAAGTACAAAATTTATCGAAAAACTGCTTCTGGTTCTTACAAGCTGATCAAGATGGTCTCCAGTTCTAAGAAGAGTTACAAGGATACGACTGTGGCGCCTTTGACAAAGTATACGTACAAGGTAGTGGCCGTGAAGGGAAGCTATAAGAGTGTTGGTGCGACAAAAACCTGTACGACCGCTCTTGGCTCTGGGGTGACGATGGCATCTGTCGTGGGTACATCCGGCACGGCAGCCTATTACGCGATTGAATCCGATGTGACTCTGACAGGAAGCGGCGGCGGATATCACGCGAAGCTGGTGATCGGTACGGGCAGCGCGGCGGTCAGCTTTGGTATCCAGTTTGACAATTACGCAGTATCGCCTTACACCGGGAAGGCGGCGTTTCTCGTGGAGAACGTGCTGTCAAACACGTCCGGGGGACAGACCTACACACGTTTCTCTTACAATTCGTCCCAGTACGCTTCGACCGGCACCACGTATCACCTTATGATTACAGTGTCGAAAAAGGGCGTAGTCAATGTGTATGTAAATTATGTGCTGGTAGGTACGGTGACGAATGCGAACCTTGCCAATCAGACGCTTTATTGCTGGATTGAGGGTTCTGCCAGAAAGAACGGAGATTCGGTGAAGGCTGTCTTCTCAAATATCAGCATAGCTGAAAAGGGTTCGATTGTAGAAAGCCCGATGGTATCCTATATCAGGAAAGCGACGGGCATCAGCACGAACACTTCAGTGAATGCCACGCCGACCAGCATTACGGTCAGCGGCACACTGAGCGGCCTTACCTCTTCGCAGGACTGGGACAGCGCGTATGACAGCTGCTCAGGGTATGTAAGGTTTTACTGATACTTGTACTTTTGCCGCGGATTCCTGCGCGAAGCGCACTGAAATGGATCTTTGGTATTGAAAATGTTTCTGTTGGGAGAAGGAGCCAGGCAGGCTCCTTTTTCAGCTGAAAAATCGTCAAAAAATGTGTTGAAAATTCATTTTATCTATGGTATAGTAAATTCAGGCGAACGAAAGTAATGAGCATGGATACGAATCCCCAGAGTAGTGGAGTACTCTGGGGATTCTTCCTCGTTAGAGGTGAGGTAAACCTTTCAGGCCAGTGTTACCGACTCATCATTCCCCGTCTAGCCATTTGCGTATGTAGTAGGCGACTACATTCGCCGTGACGGTGGTCAAAAACGAAAGTAATGAAAACATAGATACACCCCCTCTCTGTTACCAGATTGGGTGCGGTAACAATATTATTATAACATCACTTAATTATTTCGAAAAGCTATATTTTTTATTTTTTAAAACATATTACAAATGAAAATGTTCGTTTTTCAGTTCTGTTCCAAATAATTTTATATTTTCCCGCGGCTCCTTTTTCACGTAAGAAAAGGTTTATAAAGGGTTGCTGAACCTTTTAACTTTTGTTATAATGCGCTCAGACGGCTGCTGACGCTGACCGGATAAATGCAGGTGTACAAGGGAATGATGAGCAGATAGACGAAGGCAGGATTATGCAGAAAGATATTTTTTTGCTTCCAAAGGATTTATATAAAAACAGGCGCTTATTAATCAAAATGGGGAAAAACGACCTCCGAAAGCGATTCGCAGGGTCTTATTTTGGTACGGTCTGGGCGTTTGTTCAGCCGATCGTGACGATTCTGGTGTACTATTTTGTTTTCGGAGTCGCCATGCGGGGCGGAAGCTCTGCATCCGGCGGGACGCCGTTTGTACTTTACCTGGTCGCCGGTATTATTCCATGGCTTTATTTTCAGGAAGGCCTGACAAATACGACGAATGCTTTTCTGGAATACAATTATCTGGTGAAAAAGGTCGTGTTTGACATTGACATTCTGCCGATGGTAAAGCTGCTGTCGGCCACGGTGGTCCACTGTTTTTTTATTCTGTTCGTTGTGATTTTATTTGCGTGTTACAGGTATTTTCCGACCGTATATTATCTGGAGCTGTTTTATTATGCTGCGTGCCTGTTCCTTCTGATTCTGGCCTTTTCTTATATTACAAGCTCGGTGGTGGTTTTTTTCCGCGACCTTACTCAGATTATTTCCATTGTGCTGCAGGTGGGCGTATGGCTGACGCCGATCATGTGGGAGGAAACAATGCTGGACGGCTATTCCTGGGGGAAAACGGTACTGCATATTTTAAAACTGAACCCGGTCTACTATATTGTGCACGGCTACCGGAATGCGTTAATCCATAATAGATGGTTTTTTGAAGATCCCCTGTGGACCTTATATTTCTGGGTGTTTTTAGTAGTGAGCTTCGCCTTTGGAAACTGGGTTTTCCGGAGACTGAAGGGACATTTTGCAGATGTGCTGTAGGAGTTCTGCAACGACCCAGGATTGTATTTCGCGCCTGCTTAGAAGTATGTATGAAAACGCATCATATTTCTTTACAATGGGAGAAGGTCTGATCTGACATCTCGGGCAGGATGGATTTAAAAGCCCGGATTTATGCCTTGGGCAGGACGGATTTAAAAGCCCGGATTGACGCCTTGGACGGGATGGGATTTGACAGCTTGCTCTGACGTCCTGCGTGAATGGAGATTTCTCAGACTGACAGAGAGGAAGGGAACATTTTTGGAAAGCGGAATTGCTATTTCGGTGGATGCCGTCAGCAAAGTATATAAGCTATACAATAAACCATCGGATCGCCTGATTGATGGTCTGGGACTGTCAAGGAAAAAACGTTATCAGGAACACCGCGCCCTGGATCAGGTGAGCTTTTCAATCCGGGAAGGAGAAACCGTCGGCATTATCGGGGTGAATGGTTCCGGAAAATCTACGATTCTCAAGATTATTACCGGCGTACTGACTCCGACGGAGGGAACGGTTGACGTAAATGGCCGCATTTCGGCATTATTGGAGCTCGGAGCTGGCTTTAATATGGAATACACCGGCATGGAAAACATCTATATGAATGGTGCCATGCTGGGCTTTTCGGATCAGGAAATTGACCAGCGCCTCCCGGAGATTCTGCGCTTCGCGGATATCGGCGAGTTTGTCAATCAGCCGGTGAAGACCTATTCCAGCGGCATGTTTGTGCGGCTTGCTTTTGCGGTCGCGATCAATATTGATCCGGAGATCCTGATTGTGGATGAAGCACTGTCGGTAGGAGATGTTTTTTTCCAGGCGAAATGTTATCATAAATTTGAGGAATTTAAAAAGCAGGGGAAGACGATTCTTTTTGTGAGCCATGACTTAAGCAGCATCAGCAAGTACTGTGACCGTGTGATTGTCCTGAACCAGGGGAAAAAGCTGGAGGAGGGAAAACCGAAGGAGATGGTAGATCTTTATAAGCGGCTCCTGGTGCATCAGGAGGGGGAGCCGCCTGCAGGCGGTGCGGAACCTCATGTAGGTGCATGGAAGGACTGTATAGAGGTGAATCCGAATCTTCTGGAATACGGGGAAAAACAGGCAGAGATCATAGATTTTGCCGTTGCTGATAAAAGCGGCATACTGACGAATACGATTGAAAAAGGAAGCCTTTGTACGTTTAAAATAAGGATTCGCTTTCATCAGGAGCTGCAGGAGCCGATCGCGGCCTTTACAATCAAAGATATGAAAGGCACAGAAATCACCGGCACCAATACGATGTACGAGAAAATTGAAGTTCCGGCAAAGGCTGGTACGGCAGTAGAGGTGGATTTCATTCAGAAAATGGATCTCCAGGGAGGAAGCTATCTGCTTTCTTTTGGATGTACCGGTTACCTGGAAGGGGAATTCCGCGTATTTCACAGACTTTATGATGCCTGCAGCGTGACCGTGGTTTCGGGCAAGGATACGGTAGGCTTTTATGACATGAATTCCACAGTCCAGGTAAAGGAAAGCTGAGAGGGTATCGACTGACGGCTCTGCAGGTTTCATCATTAAAACCATGATTGAGACGATGTGCCAGGGTGAATGCCAGAAAGCACCAGGTGTATGGGGCGGAAAGGGGAACAAGATGCCGGAGAAAATCGGGAAAGTCACTCTGGATGACACCTGTTATTCAGGCACAGATTTATACAGCGAGGGTGCGGTGGAGCAGGAGCTTCTGGAGATTGCGAAGAATTGTACCAGCGAGGAGGACTATAACGCGGTCATCGCTGAAAAAGGAAGCTGGTCCGTCCTTTATCATTTCTCTCATGTCCGCCATAATCTTCTCAGCTGGATTCCGTTTACCAGGAAGGACAAGGTTCTGGAGATTGGCTCCGGCTGTGGTGCCGTTACGGGCGCTTTTGCGGCGAAAGCCGGAAGTGTGACGTGCATTGAGCTTTCCAGGCAGCGCAGTCTTGTGAATGCCTGGAGAAACCGCGATCTGGATCATATCAGGATTCTGCTCGGGGCGTTTGAAGAGGTTGAAAAACAGCTTACGGAACAGTACGATTACATCACCTTTATCGGAGTGCTGGAATATGCTGCCAGCTATACGGATAACAAAGATCCCTATGCGTACATGCTTCGTGCCGCCATGCGCCACCTGGCGCCTGGCGGAAAGATTGTGGTAGCCATCGAGAACCGGCTGGGGCTGAAATATTGGGCTGGCTGCGCAGAGGATCATGTGGGCCGTTTATTCGAAGGACTGGAAGGCTATCCGAATACACCAGAGTCAGGGGCACGGACGTTTTCGAAAGCGGAGCTGGAGCAGCTGTTTGAGCGGGCTGGGGATTTTAAGACCTCTTTTTATTATCCCTACCCGGATTACAAATTGCCATTTTATATTTATTCAGATAAGTACCTGCCCCGGAAGGGGGAATTGAAAATGAACCTGAACAATTATGATCAGGGGAGAGTTCTTTTATTTGATGAGTCCCGTGTCTTTGACAGCCTGATAGACAATGGGTTATTTCCCCAGTTTTCGAATTCTTTTCTGGTTTTTCTGGAACGCAGGAATGGGGAGGCTACAGCCGCTGATGAGCAGTGATTGGGAGACATTATGAAAAAAAGTATGGTGATTTTTTCCAAATATTCTAATGAACGAAACCGAAGATTTGCAATCCGTACGGATATCTTAGAGGATGCGGATGGCCGACGCTGTATTCGAAAGGTGCCTGAATATCCGGAGGGAGAAGCACATGTGCAGGCTCTCTTTCACTGGTATGAGACATTTTCAGCGGCTGCAGCCGGGACAAAGCTGGCTTACAACCGCTGTCGGCTGATCCACGGGGGAGCAGAACTGGAATATCTGACGGGGATTTCCTTAGAAGAACATCTTCTTACCGTAGAAAAAGAACAGGGAACGGATGCCTGTGCGCAGAAATTTCTGGAATATCTGAATTTTGTCAGAAGCATTCATGTGGGGGCAGTTTTCGGGTCGTGCAGGGAGTTTTTCGAGGTGTTTGGAGATGCTGCCCCACCTGCCGGCACAGTCTGCGCTCCGTGTACTAATATTGACCTTTTGTGTGAAAATATCCTTTTATGCGGGGAGAGCTGGACGGCAATTGACTATGAATGGAGCTTTTCCTTTCCCATACCGGTGAATTTTCTGCTGTTCCGGATTATATTTTATTTTACGGCGCACGCAAATCGCGGGACAGAATTTGAATGTTATGATTTTTATGGTAAAATGGGGATTACTGCGGAAGAAATAGAAGCATATGAAAAAATGGAGACTCATTTTCAGCACTATGTCTGTGGCAGCCATGTTCCGATTCGGGATCTTTATGATACGATCAGCGAAGGATTTTTCCAGATAAAAGACCAGCCTGCCAGGGAAGTTTTACAGGTATATTTTGATTATGGAGAGGGTTTTCGGGAAGAATGCTCAAATCGGTACTATATGAAACACAGGGGAAACTGGTGCATTCGGCAGGAAGTACTCATTCCGGATAACGTGTCCGCACTGCGTGTGGATCCGGGCAGCAGGGCGTGTATGGTTCGCCTGAAAACTCTGCGATTTGATAATCAGCAGACTTCTGCGCATTTTCGCCTGCGGGAGGGCGTGGTACAGGGAGAATGGCTCTGTTTTACAGAAGATGATCCGAATATCATTCTGCGGAAGATTCCGCATGGCGCGAAGAGCCTTCTGATTGACCTGGAGCTCTATGAGGTGGCTCGAACGGCAGGGGAAAACTCAGGAAGCGGAGAACAAAGCGGCAACGAAGTTCAGGAAATCAGTATTTTTCAGAAAATAGCCACCGCAGCATTACGGTCAGGATAGATTGGAACGGATTGCTCCTGGACAGGTGCTATAGATCGAGATTACGTTGCTGGCAGGCAGATATAGATAACATATAGGCAAACGTTAATTCTTATATTGCAGCATTGCAGGAGACGGGATGCATGAGTATCACAAAGCTTGTAATTGATCAGAAAAAATACGGTTGGGATTCGGGAGGCTGTCTGATACTGGAAGGCTGGAAGGCGGTTGATTCAGAAGAGCAGACGGATTTTCAGGTTATGGATGAAAATGGGGCTGCCTTAGCGGCGAAATATGAGATTCGTCCGCGGCCGGATGTTGCCCGCCGCTATCCGAAGTACGCTCATCAGCAGGACCAACTGGGCTTTCGGCTTGTGGTTCCGAAGATAGAGCCTTTTTTTACGGAGCATCAAAGACTGACGGTTCTTCTGACTTCTGCCGGCCAGAGCAGGACAGTTTTCAGTAAAACTGCGGAAGAAATGAAAAGAGACTACTATGAAACATCAATCCGCTACTTTTTTGATGTGTGTGGTTGTCTGGAAGGAATGATTACGTTTCAGGGGTGGATTGTGGATATCACCGGAGAATGTTTTCCGCAGATCACGGATGAAGACGGGAACGCTCTCCCTGTGCAGCCGGAACGCAGCATCCGAAGAGACCTGGTGGACGCGCTGGAGCTGGACAGGGAGCGGTATGAGGATCATGCCTGGGGATTTTCTTTTACCATGCCTCTTGCGGATGTTCGGGGATCCGGATTACTTTTTCAGATGAAGAACCCCTATACAGAAAAGAAGCTTCATTTTTCGCTCAACAGACTCAAATGGATGAGTACCAGAGCCGGAAAATTTCAGACGCTTCTGACCAGAATGACGCCGGGGAGAATCCAGAATGAAATCCGGGAGTTCGGCGCGATGGGATTCGTAACTCATATGCTTCACGCCGGGATGCTTTCTGATGTGCGCTATGAGACCTGGAGAAGAGAGCATAGCGCCAAAAAGGCGCAGCTGCGGCGGCAGAGAAAGGAACGGTTTTCCTATGAGCCGGTGTTCAGCTTTGTGATTCCGCTTTATAATACGCCGGAGCAATATCTGAAGGAGCTTCTGGACTCGATTCTTTCTCAGACCTATCAGCAGTTTGAGGTTTGCCTTGCCGACGGCAGCACCCGGCCGGATACCAGTGAGCTGGTTGCGAAAACGTATGGCGAAGAGGACAGGATCCGCCTGCAGCGGCTTAAGCGAAACGGAGGCATATCGGAAAATACGAATGCGGCTATTCGCATGGCGAAGGGCGAGTTTCTGGTATTTGCGGATCATGACGATTTTCTGGAACCGGACGCTCTTTACGAGCTGGTCAGGCTGCTGAATGAGAAGCCTGACCTGGATATTATTTACACCGACGAGGATCTGACAGATGAGACGTCAAAGCATTTCTCTTCGCCCAGGTTTAAGCCGGATTTCAATCCGGACTTTCTGCGCAGTATCAATTATATCTGCCATCTGACTATGGTGCGGAAAAGCCTGGCGTATGAGGCGGGACTTTTGCGGAAACAGTGCGACGGGGCACAGGATCATGATTTTCTGCTTCGCTGCATTGAACAAACAGACCGGGTCGGACATATCCCGAAGGTGTTGTATCACTGGAGAGCGTACAGTGGCTCGACCGCTGGCAACCAGGACAGCAAGCAGTATGCCATCGACGCGGGAAAGCTGGCAGTGTCGGAGCATTATGTGCGGCTGGGCTATCAGGCAGATGTGGAATATACCGGCATCTTTATTCTGTACAAGATGATGCTGCGCCTGAAGGAAAATCCGCTGGTGACAATTCTGATACCAAATAAGGATATGCGGGAAACCCTGGATCAATGTATTCGTTCCATTTTTGAAAAGACGGATTACCCGAATTACGAGATTCTGATTGTCGAAAACAACAGTGAAGAAGCGGATACCTTTGCATATTATGAAACCATGCAGCAGGAACATGAAAATTTTCGGGTCGTGACGTATAAAGGTGCGTTCAATTATTCCGCGATCAATAATCTGGGAGTTCGTCATGCCCGCGGCGAGTACGTTCTGTTCCTTAATAATGATACGGAAGTGATTTCTCCCTTCTGGATCCGCGAAATGCTTGGCTTCTGTCAGAGGGAAGACACAGCGGCTGTCGGAGCAAAGCTCTACTATCCAGACGACCAGGTGCAGCATGCGGGCGTCGTGATCGGTCTGGGGAACTTTGCAGGACACGTGCTGTCATCCTCGCCAAGACATGCGGACGGGTATTTTGGCAGATTGCGCGCCATTCAGGACATCAGCGCCGTGACGGCAGCATGCATGCTGGTAAAACGTCAGGTGTTTGAGGAGATCGGCGGGTTTGATGAGGACTTTGTGGTATCTCTGAATGATGTGGATTTATGCCTGAGAATGCGGGAAAAAGGCTATCTGATCGTGATGGATCCAAACGTGGAGCTTTATCATTATGAATCGAAATCCAGGGGCTACGAAAATACGCCTGAAAAGCAGGAACGATTTAAACAGGAGATTTTGCGGTTCCGGGAACGATGGAAAGAGCTGCTTGACCGGGGAGACCCCTATTACAGTCCGAATCTGACCATCATGGATGGAAACTGTGGAATCCGGCAGAAAAATGAGGTTCCGGAAGTATGGAGGCAGCTGTTTGGAGAGTGATCTCCAATAATGAAGATTTGTAACTATTCAGGACAGTACCTCGCACTTGCTGCGAGGTATGTACGAGAGTATAGTATATAGCATGCGAAGACTTTTGTGATCACAGGCATTTTCCCGGAATGGTTTGCTCCTTATTATGTAGAGGAGCGCGAAAGGAGGCATCAAATGGGATTATATTTAAACCCTGGCTATGATGGCTTTGAAGACATCAGAAGAGATATTTATGTAGATAA
>Ga0192263_1025_pt1 | contig 56697 bp, 49 predicted proteins | sample Koala_Koa23_I3_FD_131257 | JGI IMG/M metagenome (GOLD analysis project Ga0192263, IMG submission 131257) | Enriched cells from koala feces incubated with labeled cellulose particles, San Francisco Zoo, California, United States - Koala_Koa2-3_I3 ... | reverse complement strand
AATATGCTGCCCCATTTCGAGAACTCCAGGTTGGTTGTCAATAACAGGCTCTTGCTTTCGTAGCTGTCAGATATTACGCGAAATAGAAGCTGCGATCCGTCGCGGTCAACCGGGACATAGCCCCATTCGTCAAGAATAAGAAGATCGAGGCTGTTCAGGTCGCTGCGGAGACGCTCGAGCGTCCCGTTTTTCCAGGCTTCTCCAAGCTTGAGAACCAGTTCGGTAACCGTATAGAAACGTACCTTGTAGCCTTTCATACAGGCATTGGCCCCGATTGCAATCGCCATGTGTGTCTTGCCGATGCCAACCGGTCCATAAAGGACAAGGTTGACCTTTTCGCTGACAAAACTGACATTTTCCAACTCGTCCCTGGACAATGCAGGCGGAAGTTTGACACAGCGGTATTCATATCCTTCAAAGGTTTTGTATACAGGGAACCTGGCCCTTTTCAGGAGCCGGTCACGCTTGTTTTCCTCGCGGCGTTCAACCTCTTTCTGAAGCGCGGAGGCCAGGAATTCCACCTGCTTCTGAGTCCCCTCCTGTCTGACCATTTCCGGTATGGATGCGGTCAGGAAGAGAGCCTTGCAGCTTGCGGTGATGCTTTCCTGTAATTCGGCACGTGATGCCGTCTGGTTCATGGCGCTGTCACCTCCATATCATGGCTCCCCGCAGGGAGAAACGCCTCGTCATAGACCGAGAGGGATGGGCCGGGTTCCGGGGGTGTGTCAATCCCATAACCGCTGATGCGTGCTGCCAGGATTGCGGCGTCTGATTTATGGACGCTGTTATTCTGGACAGCCATCTCAAACGCTGACATGGCTGTTTCATAACCATACTGATTTGAAAGATCGCTCAGCAAGCGGACGCTGGACTTTCGCCCGGACCGGGGCTGGCTGTCTATGTATTCCCGGATCAGTTCAGGTGCATCCCGGCGGAAACCGCTGTTCTCCCATGCGCCGATATTTTTTGCGAGCATGTCCAGGGATGTGCTGAAGTCACTGGTGTCTGTCCGGATGTCCCCGTACTGCCGCATATGGCGGACAAGGACTGTCCCATCAGGTTCCAGGATGTCAATGTAGTGCGCCCGGATCCCGGCCACCACCTTTTTGTTATGGTTTTCCGGTTTGGTTGAATAGAAATGCCTGCCCTCCATGCAGATTTTCCCGTAACCGTCCGCCTTGTAGGTTTCATACCTGCATACATTGAACTGCTTGGCCGGAAGGGGAAGGAAATGTTTCTGGTCTTCCACGAACAGGTCAGCAATCACCGTCCCTTTTTTGTAATGGTCTTCGGAAGCCTTCCCAATATGAAGATCCAGCAGCTGACGGTTGTACTCCTCAATGTCGTGGTATGTCGGCACCGGCACAAAAAGATTCCGTCTGTGGGTACCTACTTTATTTTCAACGTTCCCCTTCTCATGGCCGGAGCGTGGATTGCAGAAGCGGATCTGGAACCCATGATGCGCACGAAAGCGGGAAAAAAGCTCCGTCTCCGTGATCTTATCCATGACCCTGCGTCCTACTCCTGTCGCATTATCAAAGACAAGAAGTTTCGGGACGCCGCCGATGTAGTTAAAGGTATCCTGCAGTCCCTGGCATACACATTCTGCCGTTTCTCCACGGAACACCTGGCTGTAGCCATCGTTGCTGTAGGGGAATGAGACCGTAAGGTACTTACGCCGGATACAGACAGTATCCTCATTGAAGTCGGCCTCCCCGAAATCCACCTGTGCGCATCCGGGCTCCCATATGAGTTCCTGTGTGCCTCTGGTCTGGACTTCTCTGCGGATTTTCTGGACAAACTTCTGGACGCTGTCGTAGCTTCCGGTAAATCCATACTCATCTACCAGACGGTCATAAATCCGTTTGGCAGTATGGCGCTGCTTGTGCCAGTGTTTCTGGTCTTCCTCCAACCATTCTGTGATGATGTCAACGTACGGTGTGACAATAGAGACACGGCTCTTCGTCACGGGTGGGGTAGGTGAAAAATCATCCTGTTTCAGATATTTGCGGATTGTCTTGGGATCCACTCCTGTACGGTTATGAATCTCAGAAATTCCGTACCCCATTGCTCTCAAATCTCTGATATAATTGATTTGGGACATAGTGAGCATCTTCCTTTCCTCCTTTGCCTTTGGTAGTGCTTAGACAAAGGATAAATGATAGGTTGTGTTGTTTCAAGATGTCCCTTTCTGATTTCGGGGAATTCCCTTTCCGATTTTAGGGAATTTTGTTTCCGATTTCAGGTAATTTCATTATACGCTATACAGTTTTTCCATCTGCGTGGCTGCGACACCCATGTGTATCATGGGAATCTGGCCGATCCCCTGCCGCTCAAAGGAACGGAGGTCAACGCGCTCCGGCCTGCTGTTCCTCTCCAGATACCGGTTCGTGGCTGTTTCCCATCCGTGCCGCCAGATCTCCGCGTACTTCTGGTCGTTCCAGTCCACGGTGTCCTCCTTGTGGCTTTTCCAGTAACGGCTGTTCTCGCATTTGACCCGGTTCCCGTTTTCGTCCAGGTCGTAAACCTTGCGGGTCTTCGGGAGCCACTTCCCATCCGCGTCCATCGCCCGCATGGTCAGCATGATATGGGCGTGTGGGTTGCCGTCTCCTTTGTCATGGATGGCAAAGTCCACGCACATCCCTTTGGACACGAAATGCTCGTTGCAGTAGTCGCGCAGCATCTGAGCATACTGGTCCGGAGGCACTTCCCTCGGAAGGGCGAGGATGATGCGGCGGGCAAGCTGGGAGTTCCACTGTTTCTCCACGGCTTCGACGGCATTCCAGAGCGTCCCACGGTCTGCATACTCCGGCGGTGCATGTGCCGGGAGCATGATCTCCGCATGGACGATGCCCCGCTTCTCGGAATAGGATTTCCGTTTCTGGTCATATTCGGAAAATAACGGCTCGCCGCTCTGGTAAGCCGCGCCCGCGACAGCGGACTGGTTCAGGCTCCGCTTCACGAGGGAGATGCTAAAGTGCGGGCATGGCATAATCAGCACCTCCGTTCTCTGGAATCGTCGGAGCCATACTGCCGGATGGCAGCAAAGCCAGGGGGTAGCCGGGAACCGGCGCAGGGGGAGCGCAGCCCCCTGTTATGAAGTGGAGCAGCGACGGAAGCTGCGTAATCTTCATTGGCCTTCCGCCCAGGAACCCTCGGAGAGCGCAATTCCCCCAGGATGGGGGTATAATTGCGCCCTCTCCAAAAGTCGAGGGTCTGGAAGTGTTCTTGTCTTTACATATTTTCCTTTGCATCATCCAGCATCTCCTTTAGCTTTTGCTTCACTTCCGGCTGGCGGAAAGCGGTTTTCAGAAGCTCCATGACCTGTTCGTTGGTCAGCGCTTCCGGTTCTACAAGGAAGCTCTCCAGCATCCCGGCGCGTGTGCAGAGCCGGTTCGTGCGCTCCCGGCGTGTCAGCTTCGAGACAACGTTGTTCTTCGCCTTTACCTGCTGTTCGAGATGATGGATTTCCCTTTCTGTCTGTTCGATCTCTTCCTGGATTGCCCTTAATGGGCTATGGATCATGTTGTTGTCCTGCATAAATATCTGCCCTCCTGTGATTTCTGGCTGGATGCCCAGCCGCTGTGCATTTGTTGATAAGCTGCATTGTCGTTCTGTCCGCAGCAGATTCCTGCCGGAAATGGAAACACGCTGCAACCCATCATTCAGCTTGTGGACGATTCATAAAAAGAGTCCTTCACCTATTCGATTAAAAACCGGCTTTTGACAAGCTGTTTTTGAAAAATTTTTTATCTCTTTCACTAATCACAGGTGGCAGGAGGATAAAGTTCACGTTGAAAGTGAAAATTTTTTGGAAAATAAAAAAACAGCCACCAATATTGATGACTGTCTACTTTCTACAAAGCAAAAATCAACTTTCCTTTTCACATAGAAGAAAGGATCTGAAGATTACTTGACCCACTAAAACAGAAAAGGCACCGCCGAAGCGATGCCCTGTAAATTCAGTATGTGCCCGTCATACAAAACAAAACGCCCGCCGTTTCCGGCAGACGCTTATGTATTATCTATCTTTAACTGTAATCAAAAATTCTTATCTACATCCTGGTAAAGGCTGTTGTTCAGTATTTCCGCATCATCACCGATAAACGCTTTTGCCGCCTCCTCGTCGCCCTGGAGCTGCCACATAAACCAGGCCATAACGTAGCCGTCCTCGGCGGTATTGGTGCTTCCATGGGCTGTATTACTTCTTCTGACCATGATTTTGACTCCCGGTATCTGTTCGTAAATTTCAGTCAGCCCCTCCAGTGTAACAACCCAGTCATCGCCTCCGCCGGCCCCGGACACCAGCAGAATCGGTATGTCGATTTGTGTGGCATCATAAGGCCATTGACACGCTACTGCTAACTCATAGTTGGTAGGTGACAACGCCACGGCAGTCTTGTATATATCCTTATGGTCTGTATTCGTAATAGCGTTTATAACCCCGACACCGCCCTGAGAATGACCGATAATGCCCACATTGTCAAAATCTATCTTCTGATAGAAAATGCTCGGCACACCTTCGTCATCCTCATATTCATTCAGAAGCTCCAGATAACGGATACACATTTCTGCACCAAATGCATTCCACGAATAGGTTTCCTCTGTTGCAATGACAATGAAGCCATAGGATGCGTAGAATTGTTGCTGTGCCTTTGAATAGGAGCCTTTCCATCCCGTTCCGTTACATATGACAATAACCGGGTATGTTTTGTCCTCAGTCTCCATCTCCGTCGGATAGCTTATTTCGTACTTTTCGAAAACCTGAACAGCGGTTTGTTCATAATAGGATGTAGCGTATGAACCGTCCTCCAGATAAGCCGCTTCAATACTGCCACCGGTTTCTATGCTGTCACGGTAATTATCCTTCAGAGAACTGTCTATATGAGTTATCCAGTAAATAAACACAGCAATCAGAACAACGATTACCAGGAGTATAATTCCGATTATTTTCAACACTTTTTTCATCTCCATCTCCTTGTACTATGATTTTTACAATGCACCTTGACAAAGCGTTGTAACAGATGTACCATCTATGATGTAGCGATTGTACCATCACATTTTTCTCAAGTCAATAAGCAAAGAAAAATGGCACAAAACAGGAGGAAATGTACCATCATGAATAACCAGGAGAAGAATTCTTACGTCAAAACTCAGATCACGAAAGCCATGTTGGTTCTTTTGGAACAGTACGAATTTGATAAAATTTCCATCAGTCAGATTACTGACACAGCCCAGGTCAGCCGGAACTCCTTTTACCGAAATTATTCCGATAAAGAAGACATTCTGATCAAATATATCCATAGGTTAATTACAGATTTGGATACGGCATATAAAAAACAGGAACATGATTCAAATGCAGACCTTTATGGCAGTTTGTTTCAACATCTGAGTGACAACAAAGATTTTTATTTGCTTCTAAAGAAAAGAAATCTGTTTCACTTGTTCCGCTCAGTACTTCTTGAACGATCTGGCCCCAAGCCTGAATATGACAACACATGGGCATATATAACTGCATTCATTGCCCATGGCACATATGGCTGGATTGAGGAGTGGGTAGCCCGTGGAATGCAGGAATCCGGAGATGAGATGGCCTCGTTTCTGGCATCACATGGGATGCAATAGTAGTAAATTAAAATAAATCGAAATCCTTCTGATCCGCCAGCCTTGCATACTTGCAGGAATCATTCCCATTCAAATAAAGGACCGCCTCATAGCAGTCCCTTATCTTTATATCATTTTAAAATATTTCAACGCCTCCGTAATCGCCGCCTCTTTCTCCGGCGGACACTTCGGCTGTCTGGAATCCTCGCTTTTCGGTTTGTTGTAGCACTCCCTCTCAATGATTCCATACTTCTGCTTAACCTGCGCAATATAAAGATTGCTGACCTTAAATCCGCTATGCTCTAAAACATACGTCTTAATTTCCTCATAGGTAGCCTTACTTTCCGCTGCAGTTAAATCCATCTCATCCATATGCAATTCCACCTCTATATGATGCTTTGAATGAAGTTTGGACAATAGGCATACCGTCTCGACGTTCGCTGTCTGTGGAAACATATCTACGCAGCAGATCCGCTCTGCCTGATATCCATTCACCAGCAGTATCTCCAGATCCCGCGCGAGGCTAGTGGGCTTGCAGGAGATGTAGAGAATACGGGGTACACTGTAGGCGATAATTTTCTGCAGGGCTTTCGGATGAATGCCATCACGAGGAGGATCAAGTACAATGAAATCCGGGCGATCTGATATAGTATCCAGAACCTTCAGGACGTCTCCGGCCAGGAATCTGCAGTTATCCAGACCGTTCACTGCGGCGTTTTCGCGGGCGGCTTCCACAGCTTCCTCTACGATTTCGACGCCGATGACTTTGTCCGCAATCGGCGCAAGGATCTGGGCGATGGTTCCTGTTCCGCTGTAAAGGTCAAAAATCACCCGGGGGCGTTTCTGACAGGATATCGGTTGGCTTTCAGTCACCTGGCTTTTTTTACCCGTGACAAACTCACGGGCCAGGCTGTAGAGGACTTCCGCGCCAGGGGAGTTTGTCTGGAAGAAGGAAAATGGCGTGATTTTGAAGCGCAGGCCGAGCAGATTCTCATAAAAATAGTCCTGTCCATACAAAATCGTGGTTTTTTCGCTTTGCACGATATCCGCAACGGAGTCATTTTTCATATGAAGGATGCCCACGATGCGGCCGTCAAGCGGCAAAGACAGAATATGCCTGGCATATTGCTGTAATTCCTCGCTGCCGATCCCCGATGCCGTCACCAGACAGGCCAGGATTTCACCTGTTTTCTCTGCGCGGCGCAGCAGGAGGTGGCGCAGAATGCCATCGTGGGTCATTTTGTGGTAGTATGGGATTTCGCGTTCCTGAAAAAAAACAAGGGTTGCTCTCAGAATGGCCGTCATGTCCGGGTGTACCAGTCGGCAGTCTGAAACAGTCAGGACATCGTAACGGCTGCCGCGTCTGTGCAGTCCGAGGCTAAGCGGGCCGTCTTTGTATTCGTCTCCAAAGGAAAATTCCATCTTATTCCGATAGGAAAATTCCTGCGGGCTGCGGCGGATACCTTCGAATATGGATTCCAGCTCTGTGTCAGATCCAGAATTTATACTGTCGCAGTATCCGGTGTCTGATTCCGTATTCTCTATGGCCTCTGATTTGGTATCAACTATCTCACCTGATCTGGCTTTCCTGTCTGAAGTGCCGCGCAGCACCGGCCCCAGCAGGCGTTTTACCTGACCGGCTTTCAGGATGAGCTGCTCTTCGTAGATGATCGATTGCCAGGTGCAGCCGCCACAGGCCGGAAAGCTGCCGCAGACCGGTTCACGGCTCTCAAGCGAGGATGGGCAGAGCACTTCTATAAGGCGGCCCTCTGCACGTCCACTCCGTTTTTTAGAAATCGCAAAGCGGATCGACTGACCAGGAATGACATTTTTAACCAGAACTGAGCCTTCATTCGTCCTGACAATGCCCCTGTTGGGAAAGTCGACGCGCTCCACAGTGCCCTCCATAATCTGGCCCTTTTTCATGCCTTTTCCTCCAATCTGGCTGAGTATCTCCTATCTTATCTTATCATACTGTACTGAATGTCGTTTCCCTCCGCAATCAGTGCTCATTGCCAAATGCAATGCTCCATTAATCGGATCGGAGAGCGCATTTCTCCCTGCCCACCCGGTATCGGCTGTATATACAATCAATATGAGGCGGGTTGACCCGCCTCATATTATCTGTCTTTCGCTGAAAGCATTTTCTGTCATGCAGCCAGTCTTGCTCCTGCTGACAGCGCCTTTCGGCATCCGACCAGTCTTCCTTCGACCGACAGTGTCTCTCGGCATCTGGCCAGTCTTCCTCCGGTCGACAAGGCCTTTCGGCATCTAACCGGTCTTCCTCCGGTCGGCAGTGTCTTTTGGCATCCAACCAGTCTTCCTCCGGTCGGCAATGTCTTCCGGCATCCGGTCAGTCTTCCTCGTCGTCCTCTTCCGGAGTCTCGTCTTCCTCCGGCTCGCTGTCTTCGTCTTCGGATTCGTTTTCCTCTGTTTCGTCTTCTTCGGATTCGGCCTCCTCGGCTTCGCCTTCTTCCGGGTCGTCATCCTCCGGCTTGACGGGTGCCTTTTCCTCACTCTTGCTCTCGTCCTTTGTCTCCGGGAAATCATCATCCTCAAAGAAATCGTCGAAATCATCGTCAAAATCATCCTCGAAATCTTCCAGATAATCCGGCGCAAAATAACGATACACCGCGTAGGCAATGGCTGCTACTGCAGCTACTGCGCCTATGATGGCAAAAATCCATAATGCCGTATTCTTTTTCTTCTCCTCATCATGTTTCTTCAATGCAGCTACTAATTCATCAACTCTTGTCATACGTCACACGTCCTTTCTTTTTCTTTTCATAGCTTCGATTAGTATATCACAGGAATTTGTTTTTTACCATATAAATTTTTAATTCTGATCAATTTCCACTTCAAGGCATTTTCACTTCAGCTTTCCTTCGGCATGGCTTCCGCAGCACTTTAATCCACGACCTTTTGCAGCTTCGCGAAGGCTGCAAACATCTTTTTGGTTCCGACCCGGTCAAATTCAACCGTTACCTCATAGTCCCGCCCGCCTTCCGTGATGGAAGTGACGGTTCCTTCGCCAAATTTCACGTGCCTGACCCGGTCGCCTTCCGTATAATCCAGTCCGTCCGATTTTTTCACCTGGAACTGGCGCGGTACAAAGGCGCGGCTCTGGAACGCCTCTCTCGCCTGCCGGTAGGCATTCTGGTTTAAATTGCCGGTACGCTGAGACTGTCTGGCTTCCGGTCTCTGGGATAGTGCCCGCGGTCTGACGGATCCCTCTCCCATTGATGGGGATACAAAACCCGAAGCTAAACCTTTCGCAGATAAACGCTCCGATTCCGCAGCTGTGTCTTTCCCTGCCAAATGCCCATACCCTGATCCGGCATCCTGCCCCGATGAATAACCATGCTCCGAATCAATGCCTTGCCCGGCCAAATGCCTGTACTCTGAACCGGTGTCCTGTCCGGATGTGTGTAATGCATCGGATCCGGCATCTTGCCCAGGCAGGGAAGCTGAATCCTCAGGCGAATTTTTCTGTACTGTAAGTCCCAAAGCCCGGCCGGACTTTTTATCGGTCAGCAAAAGCTCCGGCGGAATGTCTTCCACAAACCGGGAGACCCGGTTAAAGCGGACTTCTCCGCGCACCATCCGCATGCGGGCCGCGGTGAGATAAAGCTCCTTCTTTGCACGTGTAATCGCCACGTAACAAAGCCGGCGTTCCTCCTCCAGATCCATCGGATCGTCCGAGGAAATACTCATATAACCCGGAAAAACACCGTCCTCCATGCCGGCCAGGAAGACAATGGGGAATTCAAGGCCTTTTGCGCTGTGGATTGTCATCATCAGCACCTGTTCCGCAGTCTCTGAAACATCATCAATATCTGCCACCAGGGCTACCTCTTCCAGAAATCCGGTGAGCGACGGCGAAGCTGCGGCTCCCTCGTAGGCGGCGGCCTTGTTCAGAAGCTCATCAATATTTCCCATCCGCTCTTTTGCTTCCTCTCCTCCTTCGAGCTCGAGATCCTTTCTGTAGCCGGTCACCTCCAGGATATCCTCGATCAGATCTCTGACAGAATATTCCTGCGCTTTGCTGCGGAAGGTCTGGATCATGCGCACAAAATCCTCCAGCTTTGCACAGCCCCGACCGATGTCAGGAATCTGATCCACCTCCGTCAGCGCCCGGTAGAAGCTGATGTCCTCCTTGATCGCGTATTCCTGCACACGCGTGATGGATGTGGCGCCGATGCCGCGGCGGGGTACGTTGATAATCCGCCGGACGGCAATGTCGTCATCTGCGTTTTCTATCGTCTTTAAGTAAGCCAGAATATCCTTAATCTCTTTTCTTGCATAAAAATTTACCGCTCCGACGATCCGGTAGGGAATATTCGCCATTAAAAATTTTTCCTCGAACATCCGCGACTGGGCATTGGTCCGGTAAAGTACGGCAAAATCCTTGCAGGTAGCCACACCCTGAGATAGCAGCGTGCTGATCCGATCGGCGACATACTCCGCCTCGTTGAAAGCATTTTCAAACTGGCGGAAATGAACCTGCGCGCCCACATCGTTCGCCGTCCAGAGCGTTTTTTCCTTGCGGCCGGTATTCTTTTTAATTACCTCGTTCGCGGCGTTCAGGATATTCTGCGTCGACCGGTAATTCTGCTCCAGGCGGATCACCTTCGCGTCCGGAAACACCTTCTCGAAATTCAGAATATTTCCGATATTTGCGCCGCGGAAACGGTAAATAGACTGATCGTCGTCGCCGACCACGCACAGATTCCGGTATTTTCCTGCGAGCTGGCTGATCAGCCGGAACTGCGCTGTGTTTGTATCCTGATATTCGTCCACCATGATAAAGCGGAACCGCTCCTGCCAGGACTCCAGCACATCCGGGCACGTGGAAAAAAGCTCTACGGTCTTGCAGATCAGGTCGTCAAAATCCAGCGCGCTACATGCCTGCAGCTGCTTCTGATATTCCAGGTACACCCGCGACGCCAGCTTCATCATGGAATCGTCTCTGGCGAGAGCCTCGGAAGCGTACTCTTCCGGCGTAAGCAGTTCGTCCTTTGCGGACGAAATCATACTCATAAAAGTTCTCTCTTTATATTGCTTTGTGTCAATCTTGAGATACTTGCATACATCGCGGACGATCGTTTTCTGGTCGTCGGCATCATAGATTGTAAAGCTGTTGCTATAGCCGATGCGGTCAATGTATCTGCGCAGGATGCGCACACAGGTGCTGTGAAACGTCGCCACCCAGACCGCGTTCACTTTGCCCGGCACCCCCCTGCTCTCTTCTTCGCGTCCCAGAATCCTTTCAACACGCTCTCTCATCTCGCCGGCTGCTTTATTTGTAAACGTGATCGCCAGGATATTCCATGGGTTCACGCCCTCCTCCTCAATTAGGCAGGCAACCCGGTGCGTCAGTACCCGCGTCTTGCCGGAGCCGGCGCCCGCAAGGATCAGCAGGGGACCCTCATAATGGTGAACTGCCTCCAGCTGTTGGGGATTCAGTGAATCATAGATGCTCATGTATGTATTCCTTTCTATTTTCTGTTCTGGTCTTCTGTTTCGCCGCTATTCCAGAGGCTGTCCGGGTGCTCTGGCCATCCTGGGGCTTATTCATCAAATTCAGCATATACGGTATAGCCGCTCTCATCCGTCCGCACCCTGGTGACTGTGCCATTTCTCGTCCGCAGCCGTTCCCGGTTGGTGAAATTCGCCGACATCGCCACCGCCGGCTCAATCGTATAATACCAGCTCGACGGAAGCACCCCTTCCGAAACCCGGATATGGTCACCCGGCTTCACGAGACCCTCCCGCTCCATTTTAAACTCCATCGTTCTCATGGCCGTCTCTTTCCCGATTATCAAAAATCGCTGTAACTGTTCAATACCTTCACAGTCACTATATACTTTCATACGTACCTCGCAGCAAATGCGAGGTACTGTCCTGAATTGTTGCAAATCGCTTTTTATAATATTTTCACTTGTCATATGGTTTTAAAAACTATATAATCATATCAAAAAACTACACGAGGTAATCTTTATGAATCAGAACCGTACAAAGCTTCTTACCGATATATTGAGAAACATCGCCAACACGCCGCATATCCGCCCCAGCGAGGTGCCTGATATTGATCTGTACATGGATCAGGTCACTACCTTCATCGACGATCATCTTGGAGACACGCGCCGCCATATGGATGACAAGATCCTGACGAAAACCATGATCAACAATTATACAAAGAAAAAGCTTCTGCCTCATCCGACGAAAAAACGCTATACGAAAGAGCATCTGCTTCTTCTGATCTTTATCTACTATTTTAAAGATTTTCTGCCTCTGGCCGATATCCAGACGATACTCGCCCCGATCATTGACCGATTCTTCGAGACGGACAATACGATCTCCATTGACGCGATCTATGCGGAAGCGTACGAGCTGAGTGAGGAATGGATCAGCAACATCTGCCACGATATTATGGAATCCTGGCATGCCGCCTCAAATTCTTTCGAAGACTGCCCCGAAAAAGACCGGGAAACCCTGCAGTTTTTCTCCTTCATCTGTATGCTGAGCATAGATATTTACCTGAAAAAACAGGTGATTGAACAGATGGTTGACCGCCTTGCGGCTGACGACACAAACGATTCACCTTCCGAATCTTAATTGTCCTCCGGCCGAAGGCGTCCAAGTACCATCTCATATCCGTCATTTCCATAGTTGAGCGACCGATTTACGCGGCTGATGGTAGCCGTAGACGCGCCGGTCTTATCCGCGATGTCGAGATAGGTCCTGTTTTCGCTGAGCATCCGCGCCACCTCGAAACGCCGGGAAAAAGACAGCAGCTCATTTACTGTACAGACGTCTCCAAAAAAGCAATAGCATTCTTCCTTATTTTTCAGTGACAAAACCGCCTCAAAAAGAATGTCTACTGCCTCCGTATGTATATCCTTACCCATAGTATTTCTGCCCCTCGTCACCTTTGACCAGTTCTGTTCTCCCCGACCATCCGGCATGCCCCGCACGGATCCGGTTTTCCCGCATATCCGTCTGCCATTGTAAGCAAAGGAAAACGGCTTCCATCGTTTCTTTTATTCTTTTAGTTTATCACGCCGCCGAATTGATGTAAAGGATTTCGCGGAAAAATCTTTTCCTAAAATTTGGCAGCCCTGAATCTGGCAATCGAAAAAATGCTGATGGGACAGGAAAAATTCATTTGGTTTTTGATGAATGGGACTGTATTTTACCGCTTCCCCCTATTCACTGCTTCGCCCGCAGCGGAAATACCACGGTGAATTTTGTAACCCCGCCGCTGCAGTTCACCGAGATTTTCGCACGATGTGCTGTGGCGATTGCTTTGGCGATGGAAAGCCCCAGGCCATAGTGAGGCTGCGCTGACCCGTTCTGTTCAGACACAGTCCGGGAGGAATCCACCCGATAGAACCGGTCAAAGATTTTTTCAATGGATTCCGGCGGAATCGGATCGCCCTCGTTGACAACCGTCAGAATGGCCGATCCCTTTTCGCTCTCCAGCGATACCTGAATTTGCCCGGACGGATATGCATGCGCAAATGCGTTATCAATCAGAATTGAGATCAGCTTGCCCAGCTGCGCGGCGTCTCCCAGGATAAACACATTTTCCGCAATATTGACTGTCAGATCAAACCCTTCTTCAAACGCCCTCGCCTCAAAGGGGAGTGTTCCCGCAGTAACCGTCCTGCCAAGATCAATCCGCTCCATTGGGACGGGCTGCGCAGCCGCACTCTCCGCCCGCAGCAGATCCAACAGGCTGCGCACAATCTCCATCATACGGCTGTTTTCGTATCGGATATTTTCCAGCCAGCGGTTTTCACCGATCTCCCGCCCAAGAAGCTCTACATTTGTACTGATCGTGGAGACCGGAGTCTTCAGCTCATGCCCCGCGTCCGAGATAAACTGGTTCTGCCGCCTGTAGTTTTCCTCCAGCGGCTGAATAATCCACCAGGCCAGAAAAATTGCGAGGATCAATACTACCACGACCGCGGCCGCACCAAAGATCACGGTATAGCGCAGTAACGTAACAATACTCTCGCCGACCACGGTATTGTCCATCATGGCAACCAGCGTGTACTCCTCGCCGGAAACCAGGTAAATCATGTTCCGCGAAATGCCGTAGGATTTCCCGGACTCCAGATAAGTCCGTGCCAGCTCCGTCAGCATGTCATTCGACATCTGAGAAGGATCGTCATTATTTACCTCGAGCACACTTCCGTCCGCCGAAAATACGACCGAGTAAAAGGTAGAAAGCTCCAGGCGGCGCCGTGAGATATCCGGAAGATCCCCGGTATCCCCCGCAATCTCCGCAGCGAACTCGCCCTCCTCCCCGGCGTCCACTTCCACAGCTTGGTCTGAAATTTCAGTTTCCCGGAAAGCTTCATCCTGCTTCTCGATGCCTGGCAGCGATGCATCGACTCCGTCTGACGATTCCCTATCTCCATCTAATGCAGCATCGACTCCTTCCGGCAGCTCGCCTGCCCCGTCCCGCACCTCTTCTGACGGCGGCGGTGCATCCGAATCGCCGTCCTCATCGCCGGTATCCGGCAGTCCGCCATTTTCCAGATATTCCTTCACATACAGCTCCAGCATATCGCGGTTTTCCCGACTCACCTCGCGATAACTGACCCCATAGATCACCGCGATCGTCCCCAGCAGTGTCAGAAGCAGAATCGCCATCAGCAGCGCGACAATTTTGATTCTTGATTTCCGAAACATACTCTATCCTCTCAGCTGATACCCTAGCCCGCGCACCGCCTTGATCTCCATCTTCGAACCGATAAACGCCAGCTTTTTCCGTGTAAAGGAAATATAAACCTCCACATTATTATATTCCGCATCATTCTCATAGCCCCATACCTTCAGCGCAAGCTTTTCCCGCGGCACAATCGAGCCATGCTTCGTGATCAGATACTCCATCAGGTGAAGCTCCTTCTCCCCAAGGCGGATTTCCTGTCCGGTCGTCGTGCAGACCAGAGTGGCCGTGGCTGTATCCAGCGCCAGGTCACCCACGTGCAGCCTTCCATCTGCCGTCGGCGCATTTCTCCGGCAAAGAGCGCGCACCCGCGCCAGAAGCTCCTCCACCATAAACGGCTTCGTCAGATAGTCATCCGCCCCCGCATCCAGCCCGCCGACCTTGTCTGAGAGTTCACTCTTCGCTGTCAGCATCAGCACCGGCGTCCGGACATTTTCCCTGCGCACCTGACGTATCACCGAAAACCCGTCACGCTTCGGCAGCATCACATCCAGAATCACCACATCATAAATTTCACTCAAAATCGCGTCCAGGCCGCTCTCACCATCGTAGCAGACATCCACGTCATAATGTTCCTGGCGAAACACCTCCGCCACAGCCTCCGCCATCCTTCTCTCATCCTCCACCAGAAGAAGCTTCATACATATCCTCCCTAAACCCATACAATCCGGAACCCAAATTTTACCATTTTGCGCAGGAAATTGTTATTAAGTTCCAAACCCGGACAATCCGGAACTGAAACCATGTCATTTTATGTAAAAAAACGTTTATAAGCTCCTGATCGCAGCATTCGTGTATCATCGTAATAACCGTCTGCGCAGTATATGGGGTTAGTGTAACATAAAATCCTTGAAATTAAATTGAAATTGTCCCGGATCAGAGGATCTGCCGCATTGATCTTATCATTAAACTTTTCTGCAGGCAAGTCCCTCCGGGAAATTCAGAAATGCAAAATATTTTTTTCCAGTATTCTTCAATTTTCATTCAATCTTTTTGTGGTAAGATAAGCATTGTAATTTCATCCTGCGACTAAAACGATGTCAGGATCAAATAAAAACAGAAAGGGGATTTTCACATGAAGAAAAAATGGCTGTCTATCCTTCTGGCGGGCACACTTTGCCTGTCTGGCCTGGCTGCGCCGATCAGCAGCAGCGCGGAGGAGTCGGATTCGGACGTAACGACTGCCGTTTCTGACCAGGAGTATATTGAAACCACTCTGAATCTCGCTAACAACGAGGATCAGACCTGGACGTATCAGGAGAGCGCGGACGCGTGGATCCTTTCCATTGTGTCGGCGGTCGCTTATCCGGAGCTGCCAGATGAGCAGGGCGTGTCGGTCTGCGTACCGGGCGCATATGTCACCGGTATCGACACGGACGGCGACGGGGTGGCGGATGTGACGGCGGAATCTGCCGTGGAGTCTGGATCGACCTCCGTCAATGGTTCGCTTGTGATTGATTATGAGGCAGAGGTTGTCAGCACCAACGGCCAGACCTATACGGCTGCTACGGCTCCGGTGATCTTAAATACCGGCGCGGCCGGCTACAGCTCTTCCAACAATTCCACGGCGGCCACAACCTACGCGGCAGAGGGCTATATCAATGTTGCCTGCGGCAACCGTGGAAAGCAGGACACTGCGACGGACGACGATGGAAATACGTATTACACTGGTGACGCACCGTCCTGCCTGGCTGACCAGAAAGCCGCGACCCGTTATGTGAAATACAATATCCTGCTGGGCAACCTGCCGGGCAGTGTCGATTATTTTGTATCAACCGGCGGCTCGGGCGGCGGCGCGCACGCGACAATGTTCGCGGCAACCTCGAACAATTCTGATTTCTACGATTATCAGATTGAAGCAGGCGCGGTCGGCGTTTACCGTCTCGAAGACGGCAGCTACTCGACCACTGTTACCATCGACGGCGTAGACTATGAGATTTCTGACGGCGCGTGGGGCTGCGTAGCGTACAGCGCGATCACCTCTCTGTATGAGGGCGACATGGCGATGGCGTTTGAGTATTATATGGATACCACCTACAGCTTCAGCTCCTCCTTCCAGGAGCAGCTTGCGGCTTACCTGTCGGAAGCTTACATGGAATACATCAATGAGCAGAACCTCTCCGTAGAGGAGTCCGCAGTCGGATTTGATCTGAACGGCGACGGCGATATGGACGACACGATCGCCCTGTCGATTGAATATGACCTGGATGCGTACCCGGAGACCAATGGCTACTACGGCACCTATCTGGATCTCTACCTCGCAGAGTTTACCTCAAACCTGCAGTGGTATCTTGACAACCTCGACTATGCGGAAGGCTGGACCTGGTTCGACGCGGACGGCAACGCGCTCAGTGATGAGGAAGTGGCAGCTATGACGACCGAGGACAAGGCGACGGCCTTTATCGAAGGACGCTATGCGGCCTCCAGCACCAGCATGGGCACCGGCGACCTGCCGAGCGGCATGAACGGCGCGTTAGACTTTATGGATACAAATGAAATGGGCGATATGGATCTGTCTGAGATGGGCGACCTCTCTGAAATGGGCGGCCTGCCGGACGGCGACACCACTGACGGCATACGCGGCGGTATGGGCGGCGGACGCGGCGATATGATGGGTGAGTTTTCAGATGACGCGGATGCAGACAGTGCGGCTGCCGCAGATACCGACAGCGCAGATTCTGCTGAATCAACGGATGCAGTCGACCTCGCGGACGGTGAACTGCCCGGAGATGTCAGCGACGCAGGCGATACCACCGGCGAGCTTCCGAGCGGCGACCTGCCAGACGGTGATGCGGCAGATGGCGAGCTGCCGAGCGGTGATCTTCCGGACGGCGACGCATCTGGCGACCTCCCGGATGGCGATATAACTGGAGACCTGCCGAGCGGCGACCTCCCGGATGGCGACATTTCAGCGGATCTGGATACTGACGCTGCGGCAGAAGGCGAAGAAGACGCAGAAGCATCGGAAGATGAGACAACAGCGGCAAATGACAATACGGCGAACCAGCTCGAGGTCGGCACTCCGGACGAGGGTACCACACAGTCCGCAAGCGGCTCGAAGGATTCCGCAAACTACTCAACCTACGAAGAAATGGTAGAAGCATACGAGACCGACATCGCCTCCATCCTCGAGGGCGATAAGTACGGCAATAACATCGTCTCCCTGTACAACCCGCTGAACTACATCGGCGCGGAAGGCACAGAAGACTCGACCTGGGTAAGAATCGTGATGGGCGCTTCCGAGGGCGATATGTCCATGTTCGCTTCCCTGAACCTGCAGATTGCCATGCTGAACGCAGGCGTCGATGCGGAGATCGAGTGGCAGTGGAACGGCGGCCATGTACCGTCTGAAATCTTCGGCAACTCTCTCGCGCTCTATGTAGATCAGATGTACGGGGAGTATGTGGAAGGCGCTGCTACCATCGAAAAGGCCGCAGCGGAGACACAGACCACCAACGGCACCGCGACCGAGGCGACCGGCACCGATCTCACCAGCTGGGTAAACTATGAAGACATCACAAATGTCTCCTTCTCCCTCGCTGACGCAGTCGCGTACCGCACCAACGGCGCAAGCAAAGCGATCCCGGGCTTTGACGTCATCGACTACGGCCAGGAGGACTACGTGTTTGGCAACACCGAACAGGACGCGCGGCACTGGAACACCTTCCTGCTGGATATCTTCCAGACGTACGCGGACGTCCTCTCACCACTGTTCAACCAGAGCTGAGCATAAAGGCTGTCGATGGTGACAGTATAAAATGATAAAATAACAAAGCATCAGACTTTTTCACCCCTTGCAGCACATTTTGGCGGCAGGGGGTGTTTTCATGTTTTTATCGGGGTTGCATTTTACACTTAAATCATGTATGATTGCCTTATCAGGTTTTACCAATATAAATAAAAATTACACAAGCGAAACGAGTTTCGGCCGTGCCTGAGAGGTCATCGGCCAAAATCATCGCGGCCAGATATGACCGTAAGGCATCTGGCATCGTATACGATCCATTTTTCAGGAGGTTTCTATTATGGAAATGACATTAGGCATGTATCAAAGCTTTGGCAACGACTATCTGATTTACGATACAGAAAAGAACAGCTACGAATTAAAGCCGGAGGATATTCGCTGTATCTGCAACCGCCAGTTTGGAGCGGGTTCCGACGGCATTCTGGTCGGCCCGGTGCAGATTTTCGGCAAAATGGGCGTGAAGATTTACAACCCGGACGGCAGCGAGGCTGCGATCGCAGGCACCGGACTTTGCATCTTCGCAAAATATCTGAAGGACGCCGGCTACGTGATGAAAAAGGAATTCACCATCCAGACGCAGAGCCGGCCGGTGACGGTGCGCTATCACAATGAGGAGGCGCGTGAGCTGACCATCTCCATGGGCAAGCTCTACTGCGGCCAGACAAAGCCGGAGAGCGGGGATCGTTCCGAGCGCGTCCCGATTACTTATGAGGGAAAGGACTACGAAGGTACCTGCGTGTGGATGGGCAATCTGCACTGCATCATCCCGATGGAGGAAATCTCTAAAAAAACGGTCTGCGAGATTGGCTCGATGCTGGAGAAATCAGAGCGTTTCCCGGACGGCATCAACACGCAGATCATCCGTATCGCGGATAAAAACAATATTTATACCGAAGTCTATGAGCGCGGAGCCGGATATACGCTGGCATCCGGCAGCAGCTGCTGCGCGGCGGCGGGCGTCGCTTACCAGCTCGGCCTTACCGACCCCTGTGTCTATGTGCATATGCCCGGCGGACAGCTTACCGTGCGCGTGGACGAGGATATGACCGCACACATGACTGGCAGTGCCGACTGCATCGGGCGCATCACGCTATCGGATGAGTTTCTGCGGAAAAACCAGATTATGGTGGAATAATTGCCACTCAAAAGAACACCCGATCTGATTTCGATCAAGCCGGGTGTAATACTCTTTCTTCTTTCTATATATTCATGCATACGTTCCAGGCATACAGTAAATCTGCCTTACCAGTCTAATTGTCATAATGTCCGCGACATGAGATTATCAAAATCGCATCGGCTTCCACAACATAGACAAGCCTGTGCTCTTCATTAATACGCCTGCTCCAAAAGCCGGAAAGGCTGCCCTTTAATGGTTCCGGTTTTCCTACCCCATCAAATGGACTGCGAGCGACATCCTTTGTCAGCTGATTTATCCGCTTCAGAATTTTCCTGTCCTGCGTCTGCCAGTAGATATAATCCTCCCACGCATCAAAATCCCATTTTATTTTTCTCATCAACTGGTTACTCCTCTATCAGTTCATGCTCCGCACACTCCAGTCGTCCAGCTTTATAGTCAGTCATTTTCTGCTCCAAATAACGAATATTGCTTTCCGAATAAAATGGGTCAACCGATACCTCGAAGGGAATACGCTTCTCTCTGCCGACTTTCTTTGCAAAAATTGTAAATGCTGCGCTCATGGAAAGTCCCAATTCAGAGCAAGCCTGCTCCATGCTTTTTTTATCGTCAGCATCCAGCTTAAAATTCACGTTTACTGCCTGTGCCATATCCAGCACTCCTTTCACACCTGTGTTGTATGTTCTAAGGGGCAAAAAAGAATGCTGAACTTTTTTGTCCCCCAAAATTCCTCTTTATTATAAACGATTATAAATAAAAATGAAAGGGTTTTTCTTTATTTTTTATTTACCAAACTTTAAAGCCTATGTACCTATGCTGACATTTGTCTTGTCTGCAGCGAAAAGCTTCAGATCGCCTCCACCGCCGCTTTCTCTGCCGCGATGCCTGCCTTGTAGCTCTCGATGTAGCGGTCGAAGCCTTCGACATCCGCCGGATCGGGCTGCATCTCGGTGCCTTCGCAGCCGGCAAATACGCTTTCATTCAGGAAGGTATCCAGGGTCTCGCCGTCTTTTTTATGTACCAGATAGGAGGCCAGAATCGCCATTCCCCAGGGACCGCCTTCTCCCGCAGTCTCCATCACAGATACCGGGGAATTCATCGCCGCGGCAAGAATGCCCTGTCCGACGCCTTTTGTTTTGAACAGGCCGCCGTGTCCCATGATGCGGTCTACCTGGACATCTTCGTTTTTCAAAAGCAGATCAAGGCCGATTTTCAGGGTCGCCAGCGAGCCATACAGGTTGGAGCGCATAAAATTTGCCAGCGTAAATTTCGCGTCAGGCGTGCGCACCATCAGCGGACGACCGCCCTCGTTCAGGCCGGTCACCGGCTCTCCCGCAAAATAATTGTAGGAAATGATACCGCCGCAGTCTTTATCGCCTTCGAGAGCTTTGTTATAGAGTGTGCCGAAGAGCTGATTCATATCAGCTTTTATGCCAAAGACTTCAGAAAACTCGCGGAACAGACCTACCCACGCGTTCAGGTCGGAGGTGCAGTTGTTGCAGTGCACCATCGCCACCGCATCCCCGGTCGGGGTCGTCACCATATCGATCTCCGGGTACGCTTTTGAAAGCTCTTTTTCCAGTACGATCATGGCAAATACGGAAGTGCCTGCAGAGACATTGCCGGTGCGCACCGCTACACTGTTCGTCGCGGCCATGCCGGTGCCAGCGTCGCCTTCCGGCGGGGCAATCGGAATTCCCGCCTTCAGCTTCCCGGATACATCCAGCTTCTTCGCACCTTCCTCTGTCAAAACGCCCGCGTCCTCCCCGGCCAGAAGTGCCTTCGGCAGGATCTCCTGCAGCTTCCATGGAAATTGCCTCGGAGCTATCAGATCATTGAATTTGTCAATCATTTCTTTATTATAATCTCTGGTCTCACTGTCAATCGGGAACATGCCGGATGCGTCGCCAATGCCAAGTACCTTTTTCCCAGTCATCTGCCAGTGAATATAACCTGCAAGCGTCGTGAAAAACGCAATATCCTTCACATGCTCTTCCCCATTCAGAATCGCCTGGTACAGATGGGCAATGCTCCATCTCTGCGGAATATTAAAATTGAACAAATCAAGCAGCATCCTTGACGCCTGCTCCGTAATCGTATTTCTCCAGGTTCGGAACGGCACCAGCAGATTATCGTCCTTATCAAACGTCAGATAACCGTGCATCATCGCGCTGAAGCCGATGGCCGCGAGATTTTCGATGTCCGTGTCATACTGCTTCTTCACATCCGCCGCAAGATCGCTGTAGCAGTCCTGCAGCCCTTCCCATACAGCATCCAGGCTGTAGGTCCAGACTCCGTTTACCAGCTGATTCTCCCACTCATGGCTGCCGGACGCGATCGGCTGATTTGTCTCGTCCACCAGCACAGCCTTAATCCTCGTCGAGCCAAACTCCAGGCCAAGTACGGCTTTGCCGCTTTCAATTGTTTCCTTTGCTTTTGCTGCGTTTACTCCCATTTTTTACCTCCTGTTAAAATATTATGGTCATGTTTTATTATCATGTGCGATCTTTCATGAATCACCATTTCTCTGCGCTAAACAAACTAATGAACCGGCTGCTGCTTCGCGATTTTTACAATACGGCTGGTGCCAAGCCGGGACGCCCCCAGCTCCAGAAAATGTGCCGCGTCCTCGAGCGAGGAAATACCTCCAGCCGCCTTGATTTTTACATCGCTCCCGACATGCTCCGCAAAAAGAGCGACATCCGCGAAGGTCGCGCCGCCCTTGCTAAAGCCGGTCGATGTCTTGATAAAATCAGCTCCCGCCTCCGTAACGATTTCGCAGAGCCTGATTTTTTCCTCTTCAGTCAAAAGACAGGTCTCGATGATCACCTTCAGGATCTTATCCCCACAGGCTGCCTTCAGAGTGCGGATTTCATCGCGGATGCAGTCGTACTTCTGATCCTTCACCCAGCCGATGTTGATGACCATATCAATCTCATTCGCACCGTTTTCGATCGCGTCCTTTGTCTCAAACTCCTTGACTGCGGTCGTATTATAGCCATTCGGGAAACCAATGACCGTGCAGACGGCCGGAACGCTCCGGGTACAGGCATCGCCTTCTGCAGCCGTTCCGCCTGCGGAAGTTTTGCCCTTCTGTGCAGCCGCTTTGTCCTGTAAGGCAGATGTTTCTTTTTGCAATGCGGTTGTATTTTCCTCCGAGGCAGCTGCTTTATCCTGTAAAGCAGCTGTTTTTCCTTGCAGATACTCACTGGCCTGCTTTACATAAGCTGGCGGGATACACACCGACGCCGTCCCAAAATTCACCGCGTCATCGCAAATCTGCTGAATCTGCTCCCAGGCTGCGTCCTGTGCCAACAGGGTGTGATCTACGTGCCGCAGTATTTCTTTTAGATCCATTCTACTTTCCTCCTCGCTGTTTTAATTGTGTAACAAAATCGGTTTATTGTGTTTCCCGCCTCTTTCGCTCTGCATCCGTACGATAATGCCAAAAAACACAGATAATGCCGGCAAGGAAAATCCTTTTCTTACTCAAATGCGCGCTCTCCGCTTCCGTACCGCCTGCCACAGCAGATACAGCAAAATCAGCGCCCAGACTGCCGCAATGGATCCGAGCAGGATCACCGAGGTCTGCGGCAGCGGCCCGAGATCTTTGGGGCCACCACCGTCCCCATCATCCGTCGTCTCAATCTGATCAAGCCGGTAGAGCGAGGTCACGTCACTGTAGAGTGTCTCAAAATACGCATCGTCAATCGTCTCAGAACGCCGGGCAGACTTTGTCGTGTTTTCAATCAGCTGGCCCGCCGCGCTCCGAAGAGAGGTCGAACCGTTGAAAACTGCGGTTATAAATGTATTATCAATATTGTCAAGCAGCAGCGTCGCGGCGTCGATTTTCACGCTGTAGTAGGTGGAGTTGTCCTCGCCTGACCGGGAGAGGTAGTCCTGATACTCCTCGGATTCCTGCGCCTTCGTCGTCACCGGGAGATAGCCTTCCGTCTGGGAATACGCGATCTGCACCTCATTTGTCAGCAGGTACTGCGCGAACAGCCAGGAGGCAAGTACCTCCTGCTGATCCTCTTTATTGAAAATACAGATGGAAGGTCCCTGGGAAATCATCTGCGGATTCTCCGTGTCGTATTGCGGCACAGCCATGACCACCGTCTCAAACTCGACCAGCTTGTCCTCGCTGATGTCCAGCAGCGGCGCGTCGGTACCCATCCAGGTCGCCCCCGCAGTGGAATCAATCGCGAAAATGCACTGCCCCGCGTTCAGAAAATTGGCAGGGTAGCCGGAAATTTTGAAGGTGGAAAATTCCCTTGCTTCCGCATATCCCGCAATCTGGTAGAGCAGCTCCGTCGTCGTGTCGTTGAACAGCAGGATTTCCCCTTCCTCCGTCGAATATCCCGCGTCGAGCTGCTTCAGCATCGTGATCATCATATTGTCTGTCGATTTATAGATAAACGGAATCATCACGCTCTGCCCGTTTACCACAAAATTCCCATCCTCGTCCTTTTCCATCGCCGCGTCGCACACTTCCCAGATAAAATCCCAGGTCAGCGTCTCGGGCAGTTCAAAGCCCAGTGCCTCGACATAGGTCTTGTTTACATAGCAGGCTTCGGTAGATCGCATATAAGGAAGCGCGTAATAATATCCATCGATCTGACATTCCTCCAGAAACTGCGGCACAATTTCATCGACCGTCGGCGAATCAAAAAGGAGCTCACTCCCGCCCAGACCATACTTTTCGTCTGTCATCAGATCATCCAGTGAGACAACCTGGTTGTCGCCGGTCAGGTAGGTCGCGATATGATCCGGGTACGTGATGCAGACATTCGGCGTCGTATCCGTCGCGATATTCGTAATCACGTCATTATAAATATCCGAATAATCCGTATACAGCCGGAGGGTCACTGTAATATTCGGATACAGCTCCTCAAAGTCCTCGACTGCCTGCTCGTAAATCGCCACCTGTGTCTTGTTCGTATCATTTTTCGCCCAGAATGTGATCTCATAGTCCCGGGAATCGTCAAACTCATCCGGCACCGCGAACGCATCCTTCGTCTCCTGCGAGCCATGGCAGCCCGTCAGGGAAAATGCGCAGACGATCAGCAGAAGCGCCAGAGAAATGCCCCTTCGCCGGATGCCGTCCATCCATGCCTTTTCCCCTCCATGGATTTTTTTATGCCGGTTGCTTTCCGGCCGACCATTCAAAATTTCATTCGGATTCCTGAAAGCTGATCCATACAATTTTTCATGAGAGGTTTTATATCGATTCCCATTCATTTTCTAAAAGTCACCCTGCTCTCTCCCGGGCTTTCTGCCCGCTTCGTAACACATGAGCCGCAGTCCTGCCATCCCTCAGGCCACGAGCCGGCCACACGGCGCACCTCCATCATCTTTCTCAGGCCTTCACCCCGCCGCGCATTGTGTCTGCCACAGTCTTATTTTCTCAGGCTTTCAGCCCGCCGCGCAACATACCTGCCACAGTCTTTATATTTCATCAGGCCTTCAGCCCGCCGCGAGACACTCCGGCCATAATCTGCTTCCGGAAAATCAGAAACAGGACAATCAGAGGCACGGAAATGACCACGACCGCCGCCATCATCGCCGGGATATTCTCACGCCCGAAGCCATTCTCCCTGATCTCCTGAATCCCGTTCGACACCAGGAAATAATTCTGGTCGTCCGTAATCAGCCGCGGCCAGACATAGGAATTCCAGCACTCGATCACCTTCAAAATCGTAATCGTCGTCACCGTCGGCTTTGAGATCGGCAGCATCACCTTCCACAAATATTTAAAATCCGAGGTTCCGTCCACCTTCGCGGCATAATAAAGGCTGTCCGGAATCTGCTCGAAATTCTCTTTGAGCAGGTAAATGTAGAAAACCGACGTCACCGACGGCAGAATCAGACCCGGGAAGGAGTTGCGCAGATTCAGGTTTGTAATGGTCACAAAATTTGTAATGATCACCAGCTCATTCGGGATCATCATCAGCGAAAGGAAAAACACGAACACCACATTCTTCCCCCGGAAATCCAACCGTGCAAACGCAAATGCCGACAGTGTAATCACTACCAGCATAATCGCCGTCGTCACCACCGCGAAAATCACCGTATTTGCCAGATAACGCGCCAGCGGAACCTGCGTAAACGCGTCCGCGTAGTTCTGGAACGTCGGAGTCAGCGTAAAAAACTTCGGGACATACTCTGAGCTGTATTCCCCATAGCTTTTCACCGAGGTCAGCACCATCCAGTAAAACGGAAACAGCACAATCAGCGCCCAAAGTGCCAGCAGCACCGCCTTTCCCGCGCCCAGAACCCGGCTGGCGAGGCGGGCACCTCTCTCGATTTTTGCAAAATCATCCATATTAACAAGCCTCTCATTCCGCAGCTGCAAACTGCCGTTCTATCGCTGCGCCCTCCTGCTCACCAGCAGATTAATACACGTGATGGTCAGTATAATCACAAACAGCAGGATCGCCGCTGCGGACGCGTAGGACGGATATCCGCCGCTGTCGCCGTAGAGCATGTCGTACACGTAGCCGACGATCGTGTTCATCTCGGCCGCGTTCAGATCGGTTCCGAACAGTGCAACGACATCGCTGTAGGCCTTGAATGCTCCGATGAAGCCTGTGATCACCAGATAAAAAATCATCGGAGAGATCATTGGCAGCGTAATTCTCCAGAAAATCCGGGATTTAGATGTCCCATCCACACGCGCTGCTTTGTAATAATCCTCATTGACAGACGCAAGAGCACCGGTCAGGATCAGGATCTTGAACGGCATAACGACCCAGATCGTGTAAATGCAGAGCACCATCATCTTGGCCCAATACGGCCCATCAATAAAATCAACCGAAGTACCGCCGAAAAAGTTGATCAGCAGGTTAATCATACCATCACTGTAGGCAGTCTTTTTAAAGAGGATCATAAACACCAGGCCGACTGCCAGCGTGTTGGTGACATAGGGCAGAAAATAAATCGTCTGCAGCAGGTTCCGAAACCGTTTGATCGAGTGCAGCGCGACTGAAATCAGCAGTGCCAGGCCGGTCGAAACCGGCACGGTGATGATCACCAGGATGAAGGTGTTTTTTACCGCCTGCAGAAAATAGGGATCATGCAGGACATAAGAATAGTTGTAAATGCCAACGCCGTAATAGGTCTGTGAAGTAAAGTTGTAGCCTTCCTCAAACGAATAAATAAACACATCAATCAGCGGGTATACCAGGAACGCACCCAGAAACAGAACCGCCGGGAGCAGATACAGCCAGCCCTTTAAATTGCCGAATCTGCCCTTCGCCATATTCATAGCAGATCTCACTCCTTTCTTACTATCCGCCTATCCAGTCATCCAGAAGCGTTTTTCCTGAGTCACTCTTTTAGTCACTCTTTTCGCCCGCCCGTCACAGGCATTTGCTGTGAATCAGACTGTCAGACTGTTCCCCTGAAGACATCCTTCACGCATCTGCAAGCTTAACCATAAGTCTGTCTTCACTCTCTCTGTCAAAGAGAAATACCTTGTCTGGCCGCAGGGCAAAGCGGACGGTCGGGCTGGAGGTATCCACCCGGTTTTCGGTGCTGATGATAGAGCGGACAGTCGGATTTACAGAAGAGGCGTTGCGCGAAAGGACGCTGATGTCGCGGCCCATCACCTCGACGCCGTTTAACGCGCAGGTAAGCGGCCCATCCGGGCAGAGCCGGAAACCCTCCGGGCGGATGCCGACCCAGACATCGCGAGGCTGGAGTGCGGCTCCTTTCGGTTTCCCCGCAGCCGGGCCGGGCTCATGCCCTGTCCCGGTTATGCCATCCATCACTCTGTCATCTCCGATATAAAGTCCTCCGTCCCGGATCAGCCCCTCGAACACATTGATCGGCGGCGTCCCCAGGAATTTCGCGACAAACAGATTCGCCGGGCTATCGTAAACCTCCTGCGGCTTTCCGGTCTGCTGCACCACGCCATCCTTCATCACCACGATCATGTCAGAGATGCTCATCGCCTCGTCCTGGTCATGTGTCACGAAAATCGTCGTAATCCCGGTCTCCCTCTGGATCCTGCGGATCTCGTCCCGCGTCTGAAGACGAAGCCTCGCGTCCAGATTGGAGAGCGGCTCATCTAAAAGCAACACCTTCGGTTCCTTCACAAGTGCCCGCGCGATCGCCACACGCTGCTGCTGTCCGCCCGAGAGCTCGCCCGGCCTGCGGTCCATCAGCGGATCGATCTGCACCAGACGCGCCACCTCTTCCGCTTTCGCATTCATCTCCGCCTTCGACAATCTGTCTTTCCCCTTGCGGTTTTCCAGGGGGAATAAAATATTCTGGCGCACTGTCAGATGCGGATACAGTGCGTAATTCTGAAACACCAGGCCAATCCCCCTGTGTTCCGGCGCCAGACGAGTCACATCTTCCTTTCCAAAAAAGATTTTCCCTTCGGTCGGCACCAGCAGGCCGCTGATCAGGTTCAGCGTCGTACTCTTGCCGCAGCCGGACGGCCCCAACAGGGCGATCAGCTTCCCGTCCGGAACCGTAAAGGTAAAATGGTCGACCGCGACCACATCCTCCTTCTTTTTCCGGTCACGACCCGGAAATCTCATCGTCAGATCCTGTAAAACAATCTCCATCATTTCCTCCGCTCTGTAGAAAATAGTGTTCCATCTGCCATTTTCTGCCCAGATTCACGGCGCAATTATAGCATAAGTATGCTTTGAGGACAACTCTAAAATCAATCCCTCATCGCGGCCACTTCATCATATTCCTTCTCAATCGAGGCGTCCGGCGCGGCCGTCGCGAGACTGACAATTACATCCGCCACAATCGCAAACAGGAACGCCGGAAGCAGCTCATATATGTCGAGCAGCCCGCCCATCGGGCGCACGCCGTACTTCCAGATAAACACCATCGCGCCGCCTGTGACCATACCAGCAAGCGCCCCCCATTTGTTGCTTCTTTTCCAGAAAAGTGCCAGCAGGACGACCGGCCCGAATGCCGCGCCGAATCCTGCCCATGCAAAGGACACAATTGTAAATACAGAGCCCTCGTTTCTTGCCCAGATCATAGCGACCACAGCAATCACCACCACCGTGCAGCGGGCAATCCGGATGGAGGCTTCATCCGAAAGCTTCACGCCGAAGGTGTCACGCACGATATCCTGCGAAACGCTCGATGCAGCCGCCAGCAGCTGCGAATCCGCCGTGGACATGGTCGCCGCCATAATCCCGGAAAGAATCACACCGGCTACGATTGCCGGAAGTACCCCATGCGTACTGATTAACTCCGCAATTTTAATAATGATCCGCTGAGAATCGGATGAGGACAGTGCCTCCAGTGCCCCCGCGCTGATCATTGCGTTTCCGATAATACCGATCAGCACCGCCACTCCCATTGAGATCACAACCCAGACGGTCGCCACCCGGCGGGAAAGCACAAGCTTCTCCGGCTCCTTAACTGCCATAAAACGCAGCAGAATATGCGGCATGCCAAAATATCCCAGTCCCCAGGCCAGCGTAGACGCGATGGTCAGGCCGTTGTAGGATGCCGCCGTCCCGGTCGCCGCGTCATAGCCCTGCGTCAGATTCAGGTAGCCAGGCAGGGACTGCGCATTTGAGACTACCGCCGACCATCCGCCCGCCGCGCTGATGCCGAAAAATACCACGACAATCAGAGCGATCGTCATGACGACCGACTGTACAAAGTCCGAAGTCGACGCCGCCATAAACCCTCCAAGGGTCGTATACACGGTGATGACTACCGCCGCGATCAGCATCGCTGTCAGATAATTTACGCCGAAAAGGCTGGAAAAGAGTGTCCCGCATGCATTAAACCCAGACGCCGTATACGGAACAAAAAATACTACGATGACCACCGCCGCAATCAGCGAGAGAATGTGTTTCTCATCATGAAAGCGCTTTGAAAAAAACTCCGGGATCGTCGTCGCGCCGATATGGCTGGAATAATTGCGGATACGCTTCGCCACAATCAGCCAGTTCAGGTACGTGCCGACCGCCAGGCCGATCGCCGTCCAGACTGCCTCCGGCACGCCGGCGAGCAGCGCCACGCCCGGCAGGCCCATCAGCAGCCACGAGCTCATGTCTGATGCCTCGGCGCTCATCGCCGTCACCAGCGGGCCGAGCCTGCGCCCGCCCAGATAAAAGTCGCCGGCGGATTTGTTCTTATTGGAGAACCAGACGCCGATGCCGACCACCCCGACCAGATACACAATCATCGTTGCCAGAATCAAAATACTCCTCGAATCCATAATTTTCCTCCTCTTTGGTGTTTTTCTGCCACAAGTTTTAACATGGTAACACGGTAAAGTATACACCATCAGGAAACAGACAACAACTATTTTTACTTATTTTCTCCTTTTTTCGCACTCTTTTTTGCAGTCTTTTTTGCTTCTTTTTCGATTTTGATCTCAGTGGCAGCCGCCTCGGCCGGGCGGGACACCTGCCCAAGCTTTGCCCGCACATTCTCGTTCGCTCTCGCCGCAAACTCTTCCGCCTCCCCGGTCTCCTCCCTGGAAAATCCTTTCAGGCAGACCTTTTTGCATTCCTCCACGGCGTGGTCGATCTCCTCAGTATATTCCGCCGCTTTTTCCAGCACATCAATGATAAGCCCCTCCTCGGAATCCATCTCAAAATCGATCAGCTTCTCTCTTTTCAGCCGGTTCAGCGCACGGGTGGTTTTCTGCACGTTCAGCCCTGTGAGCTCCGTGATCTCCCGGCGTCCCGTAAAGCGCCTGATATTTTCAAACAGCAAAAGCAGTATAGCCTCATCCGCAGTAATCTGTTTGAGCATCGCGGCAAGTCCGAGCTGATACTCGAGAAGCTTGTCAAAATAATAGCGATCTACCAGAATGCCGCCCGTATCGCTTAAGAATCCTCCGGCGAGCTTCATGCCCTCTTCCCCGAGCCTGGACGTCCCGGGGGCGAGCGACGGCATGACAAATCCGTCCCACGCCGTGCTGATCAGAAACATCCGCACCTTCTGCTTCACTTCCGCGTAGTCTTCCTCATAGACGTCCCGGTAAAATGCATTGTAATAATCAAACACGGTACTCTTCATTTTGACGGTATTGCTGATACTCACGCCCTGGGAGACGAGGCTGTCCTTGCGCTTCATATAATAATATACCGGCACCTGAATCGCGTAAAAGGACTCCGCGTAGCGGATGTACTCCAGATTGAACAGAAAATCCTCGCACCAGCTGAGCTCCTCATCCATCCGAATCTGATGTTCTTCGATAATCGAGCGACGAAACAGCTTGTTCCAGAGGACGCCGTAATAAAAATCCGCCGGATTTTCAATCATATAGGACGCAAATTCCCTCCGGTCCATAATATGGTCCGCGTCGATGTCTCCCTTCTGGGAGAGCCTTTTCCCGGTGACACGGTAAAAATCACCGATCACCATGTCGCAGCCTTTCTCGACGGTCGGCCTTATCAGCAGACTCGTCGAGTCCGGCGTCAGCCAGTCGTCACTGTCCGCGAACTGCACGAATTCACCCTGCGCCAGATCCAGCGCCCGGTTCCGGCTCACGGAGACGCCAGCATTCTCCTGGTGAATCACGCGGACTCTTTTATCTTTTGCGGCATACTCATCCAGCAGCGCGTCCGTGCCGTCGCTGCTCCCGTCATCAATCAGCAGAATCTCCAAATTCTGATACTCCTGGTTCAGAATACTGTCCACACAGCGGTTAATATAGTCCTTCGCGTTGTACACGGGGACAATCAGGCTTACCAGCGGTTCCATCTTTTCCTCCGATCCATCTCATAAAGAAACGGCAGATGCTTTCGTATGTCTGCCGCTCTCTGTCATTTCATTTCCTGTTTTTAATTCTGGAAGGTCGCCCCCGCGCTCTTCGGGTTTGCCGCCCAGATCTCGTCCGCGGTCGGCTTCCAGCTCTCGGCGTACGGCGTCGTCTTGTCGCACAGATCGTCCACGCTCTCCGGGCTCTGGTAGTCCGTGTTGACCGCCCCGGTCTTTTTCACCATGGCGCGCAGGTATTCCGGGTTTTCCAGCATCGGGCAGGGCCGCATCATGTTCTCATTGAACGGCTGGCTGTCATGATAAGCCTGGAAGAGCGGGCTCTTGAGCGCGTCCTTGAGCGAAGTACTTTTGATGTTGCAGTTGGAATAGTGGATAAACACGCACGGCTCCACGTCTCCCTTCGCGTTGATGTGCATGTAGAGCCGGCCTCCGGCGATACAGCCGCGCACATATTCGGCGTCGTTCTGGAAGTCCAGCGTAAACATGGACTTTGTCCCGCGGTATTCACGGATCTTATCGTACATTTTTTTGCGCTGCGCGGGGGTAGGAAGCAGCTCCGGCGAAGCGTCGTTCCCGACCGGCATATAGTGGAAGAACCAGGTAAAGAACACGCCGCTCTCAATCAGGTGATCAAAGTACTCCTCCGAGCAGACACTGTCTATATTCGCGGAGGTATAGCAGGTGGATACGCCGAACGGAAGTCCCCGGTCTTTCAGAAGCTTCATGGCATGCATGACCTTCTGGTAAATACCGTCGCCGCGTCTGCCGTCATTGGCCGCCTCGGAGCCCTCCACGCTGAATGCCGGTATGAAGTTTTTCACCCGGAGGATCTCGTCACAGAATTCCTCGTCAAAAAGCGTTCCGTTCGTAAACGCCAGGAACTCGCAGTCCGGATGCATCTCGCAGAGCCTGATCAGATCCTTTTTGCGCACGGTCGGCTCGCCGCCGGTATAGATGTACATGTAAACGCCCAGCTCCTTGCCCTGGCGAATGATCGAATCGATCTCTTCCAGTGTCAGATTCAGCTGGTGCCCATACTCGGCCGCCCAGCATCCGGTGCATTTCAGGTTGCACGCACTCGTCGGATCCAGCAGGATCGCCCAGGGCACGTTGCAGTTATGCTCCCTTGCGTAATCCTTCTGTATCGCGGTACCCTTCAGGCTGGCATTGATAATAAAGTTCCGGAAAAAAGTCTCCCGAACGCCCGGGTTCAGCTGGTACATGCGCAGGATCAGCTTGTACCAGTTGTTATCCTTGTCCGCGATTGCTTTGCGGATCGCGTTTCTCTGCGCCGTATAATATTCCTTCGGCATGTATTTATCCACCAGCTCCATCAGCTTCGGGATGTTCGTCTCCGGATCCTTTTCCAGATAACTCAGTGCTTTTGTCGCCACGACCTCCGTAGCCGCCATTTTTGCTTTGTCTGCAAGTTTCATTCTTTTTCTCTCCTTTATCTCTTACGTGCTCTCCCATCCGCACCTCTTTCTGCAGCGGAAGCGGCATTTCCTTACCTGCTCCTTCGTCTGCACCCATGCGGCTGATCCTGCACAATGTATGAATATTCCCCGCGGCACACAGATATGCCACAGAGACATCTCACTGATATTCGTCAGTCGGGCCGGAAAATCTGTCCAGGATTCTGATCGTATAGACCGCGACGCACAGGTTCAGCACCCCTTCCAGCAGTACTGCGGTACCGGTAAGAGTCATTGTCGCTCCCACGCCTTCAAACGGATCAATTACCAGAAGCATACCAAAAATCCCGGTCAGAATTGCGACCAGCAGGATCCTCCACCACAGAGTGAGCCCGAACTTCTTTGCGTCTATGGACATCTGCATCCGAAACAATGCGTCTGTCAGAATCACCAGACCCAGAACCACGTACAGCAGCCGTGAATAAGATTCCCCACGAACCAGGATCAGCAGCCCCAGTGCAATCAGCAGAATGCCGAAGGCAAAGTCATATTGAAACGCCAGGCAGTAAAAGTCTTTGGAAAAATAGCCGATCATTTTAATGACTCCGTCCGCAATAAATATCGCTCCCAGGAACCGGATCAGGACATCCATCGGACAGCCCGGATTGATGAGCAGATAAGCACCGAGTATGCAGATGATAAGCGCAATAATCACATACCCATTTCGCGCTATTTTCAGAGTTCTCAGAGAATCATGCTTCAGAGAATCCATGCCTCCTCCCTCCTTTCTGAATAATTTTACAAAATCCGCAGCGAAAAAGAAACAGACAAAAAAAGGACAATGCCCAAAATTTAGGCATTATCTCTCTTTTGGCCAAAACGAACCACTCCTTCTATATTCTATTCCTGATTCTATTCCTGATTCCGTCCCGAATCAGGCCCGGAAATCCTTCCGCCCCTGGCATCCTCGTCCGCCAGACGAAGCAGCTGCATCATACGCTTCATACCGGCAGCCAGATCCTCCTTCATCCCATGCTCCAGCCAGTCCAACAGCACGCCTTCCAGCAGGCATTTCTGCAGGTTCTTTACCAGACGCGCATCTTCCTCCGAGAGCTGACGCAGCTCCGGCACATTTTCCGCCCGCAGCACGTAGTTTGAAACCATATAGTCACACAGCTGCTCCAGCTGCCGCTGCAGAATGACCCGGTCCAGAGAGCGGTAAATATGGAGGATGGCCCGTTTATTCTCGCGCAGCATATCCACCACCTGTGCCAGACCGTCCAGCAGATCTTCTGCCGCTTCCGGTGTCGCTGCGTCGGAGGCAGATTCCATATGGCTCTGCATGATCCGGTCCATCTCCCGTTTGAACGCGTACTCCATGACATCCGTGATATCCCGGAAATGGTAATAAAAGGTATTCCGGTTGATCCCGCACCGCTCTACGATATCCTTAACCATAATCTTTGCAAATGGACGCTCATTCAGCAGCTCCAGCACTGTCTGAATAATCAGTTCTTTTGTCATTCCTGCCATAAAAAATCACATCTTACCCTTTATCCGACGTCTGTCCTTCACTTCTGCGACAGGAAAATACAGCAAACAACGTCCGTCGTTTTCCTTTGCGTGCTTCACCTTCCGCAGATCTGGTCGATCCGACTCAGCTCGTCATCCGTAAATGTCCGCCGCTCCACCGCGGAAATATTTTCCGCGATCTGCTCCGGGCGGGAAGCACCAATCAGGACGGACGCGACGCCGTCATCCTTTAAAATCCAGGAAAGCGCCATCTGCGCCAGGCTCTGCCCCCTCTTTTGCGCCAGATCATTCAGCGACCGTATCTGCGCCAGGCGTTCAGGCGTCAGCGCATCCGCCTTCAGGAACCGGGGGGTCACGGCCGATCCGGCTGTCGGCGGGAATGCCGTCCAGATATTTATCTGAGAGCAGCCCCTGGGCAAGCGGGCTGAAGGCGATGATGCCCATACCAATCTCCCGGCAGCAGTCCTTCACACCGTCGTCCTCGATTGTCCGGTCAAAGATCGAATATCGTCTCTGGTTGACAATCAGAGGGCAGTGCAGCTCCTTCATGATCGCCGCCGCTCTCCTCGTGTACTCCTCATTGTAGTTGGAAATTCCGGCGTAAAGCGCTTTTCCGCTCCTTACGATGGACGCGAGTGCCTCCATCGTTTCCTCCAGCGGGGTCTCGGAATCCATGCGGTGATGATAAAAAATATCCACATAGTCCAGCCCCAGCCTTCTAAGACTCTGGTCGACGCTCGCGGTCAGATATTTTTTGCTTCCCCAGTCTCCGTAAGGCCCCGGCCACATCCCATAGCCAGCCTTTGTCGTCACCACAAGCTCGTCGCGATAAGGGATAAAATCCTCCCTGAGAATTTTCCCCAGATTTTCCTCCGCGCTCCCTTCAACCGGGCCGTAATTGTTCGCCAGGTCAAACTGCGTGATTCCCAGGTCAAAAGCTGTGCGGCACATTGCTTTCATCGTGTCATAATTGTCCTTACTCCCGAAATTATGCCAGAAGCCCAACGACACCGCCGGAAATTTCAGGCCGCTTTTCCCTACCCGGCTGTATCGCATCTTATCATAACGTCTGTCATCGGCTGTATACACATTTCCCATATTCATACCCTCTCATAGATGCTGTGATTTTCCCTTATTTTTCATATTCTATCCCTATCAGCGTCAGGCCGTGCGCCTGCGCCGTGTCTCCCGCAAGACTGCGGTCCTTCGCCTCCAGGATCTTCGGTATCTCCTCCGGCTCCATCCTTCCGCCGCCGACTTCCAGAAGCGTCCCCACAATGATGCGTACCATATTGTAGAGAAACCCGCTGCCGCAGACGCGCACCGTAATCATACCGCCGGCCCGTCCCGGTCGGCATCTCCCGCCCTCTGGCGGCGTTTTGGCAGCCCCGGCCGTTTCTTTCTCAGGTATCTGCGAATCCTCATTCTCCCGTATCTGTGAGAAAGCATTTCCGCCGGAAAACAGAGCCGGATCCGGTTCAAACAGGATATCCATGCTGTAAATCGTCCGCACACGGTTTTTCACCTCCGGCTTGTTTGTGCAGAAGCTGGTAAAATCGTGCGTCCCGACCAGATAAGAAGCGGCGCGGCGCATTCTTTCCACATCCAGATCCCAGTGATAAAAAAGTGAATACAGCCTGCTGCAGGGATCCGGAAAACGGCAGTTCCAGATTTTGTATTCATAGGTCTTCCGGCTCTTCCGGAAGCGGGGATGAAAGTTCAACGGAACCTCGCAGGAATCCTGGATGCGGATATCCGCGGGAAGACGCGAATTCAGCGCGTAGGAAATCCGATCTGCCGGCATCCGCGCCGCGGTGTCAAATACCGCCACATTTCCTCTCGCGTGTACGCCCGCGTCTGTCCGGCTCGCGCCAAGCACATAAATGTCCTCGCCCAGCAGCTCGCCCAGATGCCGGTTCAGCACACTCGAAACCGACACACCGTTCGGCTGCACCTGCCAGCCGCAGTAATTCGTGCCGTCATAGGCGACGACCAACTTCACACGCTTCATTCTGCCTTCTCTCCCACCTTAGGTTCTTACCATCCCAGCGCCGAAAAAAGCGCAGTCTCGACAAGATTGAGCCGGCTCACCGCCAGCATCACCAGAAAATACGCAAGCAGGATCAGGTAAGCCGCCCGGTCTCTTCCTTTATATTCCAGCGGGCGCATTTTCGTCCTGCCCTCGCCCCCGTGATAGCCTCTCGCCTCCATCGCCATGGCCAGATCGTTGGCCCGCCGGAATGCGGAGATAAACAGCGGCACCAACAGAGGCACCATGTTTTTCGCCCTCTGGAGCAGATTCCCCGACTCGAAATCCGCGCCGCGCGCCTGCTGTGCTTTCATGATTTTGTCCGTCTCCTCCAGCAGAATCGGAATAAAGCGCAGGGCGATGGACATCATCATGGCGATCTCATGGATCGGCACATGAAGCTTTTTCAGTGGAGAAAGCGCCTTTTCCAGTCCATCGGTCAGATCATTCGGCGTGGTGGTCAGCGTCATCACGGAGGAGCCGATAATCAGGTAAATCAGCCGGACGGCCATGGAAACTGCCGTCTTGATGCCTTCTACCGTAATCTGAAAAATCCAGAATTTCACCACCACCGTGCCCGATACCAGAAACAGGTTGAAAATGACGGTGATCATCAGAAGCATAATGATAGCCCGTAATCCCTTGATCATGAATTTAAACGGGACCTTTGAGATCTTAATCACCGAGGCAAGGAACAGCGTCGCCACAAGGTACGCCTCAATTTTCCCGAACGCAAACAGGGATATGATAAACACCAGTGTTCCTGCGAGCTTTACTCTTGGGTCCAGTTTATGAATGACCGAATCGGTCGGATAATATTGGCCTAACGTAATCTCTCTTAACATGGTCCTCTTCTTTCCAGACATCTCGCGATGGATTCCGCCGCTTCCGCCGCGGTCGCCGCGTCCATATCGACGTCCCATCCCAGCTCAGCCAGCTCATTCATGAGATAAATCTCCTGCGGAGCGGCCAGCCCCACAGCTTCCAGCTCCTTATAATGGCGGAATACTTTTTTCGGCTCATCGTCGTACAGGACTTCTCCCTGGTTCATCACAATGATGCGCTCCACATAGCGGGCGACATCCTCCATACTGTGCGACACCAGAACCACTGTAATCCTCCGCTCCCGGTGCAGCAGCGCCACCTGATCCAGAATGTCGTCCCGCCCTCTCGGGTCAAGCCCGGCCGTCGGCTCGTCCAGCACCAGGACCTCCGGCTCCATCGCCAGGATCCCGGCGATCGCGGCCCGCCGCTTCTGTCCGCCGGACAGTTCAAACGGCGATACCTTGTAATACTCCTCGCCCAGCCCGACCATCTTCAGGGCGTCCGCGGCGCGGCGCTCGATCTCCTCCTGCCCCAGCCCAAGATTCTTCGGTCCGAAGCAGACATCCGTAAACACATCGGTCTCAAACAGCTGATACTCCGGATACTGAAACACCAGCCCGACCTTGCCGCGAAGCTGCTTCATGCTGTAGCCCTCCGCGTAAATATTTTCTCCATTATAATAAATCGTGCCGGAGGTCGCCTTCAAAAGGCCGTTCAGATGCTGAATCAGCGTCGACTTTCCTGAGCCCGTATGGCCGATAATCCCGATAAACTGCCCGTCCGGCAGCTCCAGGCTGATATCCTTCAGGGCGTGCTGCTCAAACACCGTGCCGTCGCTGTAGGTATAATTCAAATGCTCAATCCTGATGGACACGTGCCGTCCCCTCCTCCTGGGCGTGCGCCGCCCGGTATGCCACCAGCTCCTCCACGAGCTCCTCATTTGACAGAATATCCGGGCGCAGGTCAAATCCCCTCTCACGCAGGTCGTGCGTGACCAGCGTCGCCTGCGGCACATCCAGCCGCCAGGATTTCAGCTCCTCCACACGCCCGAACACCTCATGCGGCGTCCCCTGCATGACAATCTTCCCCGCGTCCATGACAATCACCCGGTCCGCGTCGATGACCTCCTCCATATAGTGCGTAATCAGGATCACCGTCACATGCTCCTTCTGATTCAGCTCGTGGACGGTCCGGATGACCTCCTTACGGCCGTTCGGATCCAGCATCGCGGTCGGCTCGTCAAGGACAATGCATTTTGGCTTCATAGCCACGACGCCCGCAATCGCCACACGCTGCTTCTGCCCGCCCGAGAGCTTATTCGGCGAGTGGGAACGGTACTCCCACATGCCGACCGCGCGGAGACTTTTCTCCACGCGCTCCCAGATCTCATCCCGCGGCACACCCATATTCTCCGGGCCAAAACCGACGTCCTCATCCACGATCGTCCCGATAATCTGATTGTCCGGATTCTGAAAAACCATGCCCGCCGTCTGGCGGATCTCCCAGAGCTTCGACTCGTCCTGCGTGTCCTTGCCGTCCACCCAGAGCGCCCCCTCGCTCGGCAGAAGGATCGCGTTGATATGCTTCGCCAGCGTGGACTTTCCCGAGCCGTTATGCCCTAAAATCGCAATGAAATCCCCGGCTTCCACTTCCAGATCCACGCCGTCGACCGCCCGTTGCTTCGATTCCACATTGCCGTTCTCATCCAGCTTCAAATAATCAAAAGCAAGCTTTGCAGCTTTGATAATTCCCATTTTCTATCCTCGCATTTTTCAGGCCCGCTGCCCCGCAACTGCCCCGCAATATCAACATAAAAAACCATTTCTCAATGGCCGAACACCTGAAAACACCTGCAAACATCATTGATTGCTCTGCGCGTCTGTGTGCGTCCTTTTTTAGTGAATGACAAAAGAATTTTGTCGTTCACTATAATTCAAATGGGCAGCCGGATAGCGACCGGCAGCCTTTGCAATACTCTGCCGATTATAGCAACTCACACGATAAAATGCAAGGTGGAAATCCTCCGCCCTGCATTTATCCGTTAAAAAAGGTCAGAACCAACCTCGTGGGATTCTGTTTTAGCTTCTCCTGTCTTTTATCAGGCTCACATTTTTATATAACTTCCATAAAGTGCAATTTTTTAGCAAGCGCGATGGATGCCTGATTATCCGGCCGAATCCGCAGATAAATCTCCTCCGCGTCCAGCCGGTCGCGGGCGTATTCCAGTGCCATCCGACACATTCGGGAACCGAATCCCTGCCGCTGATATGCGCCATCCAGCATGTACTGAAGCTCCAGCGCGATTTTTGAGTGGTTCATTTTCGAAGTCTGCAGGCAAAGCATATACGTCACAGGCGCGGCAGCAGCTGCCATATGTCCGTTATCCTCTTTCTTCTGTCCGGCATTCTCAGAGGCTACCCCATCTGCCGCCCCGTCCCATGGCGCAAACCCGCAGCATCCAATCACACGCCCCTGATACAGCACACTCCACAGGCCAAATCCCTGCAGCCGGTAAGCAGTATTTATATAGGAAGAAAATCTCTCCTGGGAGAATCCATCCACATCCACATCTGCAGCTGTAAATGCCGAACCAGGATTCCCTCTTCCAATCCGTACCAGATCCGGCCGATCCTGCTCTGCCATCTCCCGAATCTCAAGGCAATCCGTTTTCGCGATCACAGCCGGACGTCCCTGTGCGCGGAGCATCCACTCTTCCAGATATCTCGCGTCGACCTCCTCAAAGCTCTCTAGCACCAGTGCCGCGCCGTCAAACCAGGAGCTGTCACTATTTTCAAAGTCACTTTTTCCAATATGGGAACAGCCAAAATAAACGATGCCCATTCGCGCAAGCTCTTTCCCTCTGGGGGCCGAATCTGTGAGGACAACCGTCCCTCGCCTGTCCGATTTTGCACTCTCCCGGATTTCCTGCGTCAGATCTGTGCAGAAAACCCCGTCTTTTTCCAGGCTTCCCGCCAGCATACGAGCTTCTTTTTCCCAATCCGGCTGTAAATCAAAAATCACATGTCGCAGGAATTCCCTGCTTTGAGTCGTCCACACGATTCTTCCCCCATGTTTCACCTTCCTGTCTGTTTTGATACAGTATAACATGTAACTGATCGCTGTGTCACTACCCAAAAAAGAGAATCAGATTTTTCAGCATCAGATTTTACGTAAGGTCTGTGAAAGCCTGTAAAAGCGTGGTCGATTTATTGCTGGCGATTTTTTGCCGGTCGATTTCTTTCAAATATTGTTCTTGCCAACCTCTTCCTGCAATGATAGAATGGTAAAGGATTGAGGTCACACACGCTCAGACAAATTTTCAGGATAATAAACGAGGTACGCTATGGCTGGATACATCGTAAAAGTAGCCCTTGAGGACACGCATCCTCCCGTCTGGAGACGGCTCGTTCTCCCGGACGGCATCACATTTTATGACCTGCACCGGATTCTCCAGACAGCCTTCGAATGGGATGACTGCCATCTCCATGATTTTCATCGGAAGAGCCCCTGCCTGACACAATCGTCTCGGGATCAAACACTCCTTATCGGCGTGAGCAGCCTAAAATCGGGCGGAATGATCCCTGTCCCTGCGGAAGCGGCAAAAAATATAAGCATTGCTGCGGAAAATAAAATATTATAATAATAAGAAAGGAATACAGACATGGCACAGAATCCAGTAGTTACCATCACCATGGAAAACGGAGACGTGATGAAGGCGGAGCTTTATCCGGACGTCGCTCCGAACACCGTCAACAATTTTATCAGTCTTGTGAAGAAGGGCTTTTATGACGGCCTGATCTTCCACCGCGTGATCAGCGGCTTTATGATCCATGGCGGATGTCCGCAGGGGACGGGCACCGGCGGCCCCGGCTATTCCATCAAGGGTGAATTTGCGCAGAACGGCGTCGTTAACACGCTGAAGCATGAGCCGGGCGTACTTTCCATGGCTCGCGCCATGCACCCGAACTCCGCGGGCAGCCAGTTCTTCCTCATGCACAAGGCCGCCCCGCATCTGGACGGTGCGTACGCCGCTTTCGGCAAGGTCATCGAAGGCATAGATGTCGTCAATAAGATCGCCGAAACGCCGACCGACTACCGCGACCGCCCGCTTAGCGATCAGCGCATCGCCTCCATGACTGTGGAAACCTTCGGGGTGGACTATCCAGAGCCGGCGAAGATGTGAACGAATTAAAAGAGGGACTACAGATCCACAATTCTCCCGACATGATGCACAGCCGGCAGAAATTTTTCCAGGACATCCGCGGTGCGCAGCCGCAGGCTGGATGTGTTGACGCAAGGATGGCAGCCGAAATACTCCGGTTTCGTCACATCACGGTCAATCAGCAGCTGCACCTGGTTGTCCTGATCGTTCATCAGACCCATGACGCTCACTGACCCCGGATGAATATCCAGAAATTCGACCATAAAAGACTCATCCGCAAAAGAAAGGCGCGGCGATTCGATCTGCCTGGAGAGTTCTTTCGTCACAAACTTCTTTTTCCCAGGCATCAGCAGCAGGTAAAATGAAGTTTTCTGCCGGTTGCATAAAAAAAGGTTTTTGCAGATCTCAATCCCAAACAGCTCATCGACGCCCTTACAGTCGTCGATCGTCATTGCAGCCTCATGGTCTACCCGGTCATATGGAATCTGCAGCGCGTCCAGCAGGTCATAGGTCGCGATCTCCCGTCTCTGCCGCCCACTCTCATCCGTCGGCCTTCCATGATAAATTTCCATAAAAACTCCTTTCTCCCCTATCCGCCGCGCGGTATGCCATAAGGATTGCCGACGAAGTCGGAGGATCCCTTATGGCTACGGGGCGCGGGCAGCAAAGCTGCCAAAATTCCTCTCGCGCCCCTGCGCATCATAAAAATAAGCGTCTCTCCAAGAGGCGCTTTTTCTACAGAAAACCCCATACTTAAACGGTTTTCTAAATGGAGATAAGCGGAATCGAACCGCTGGCCTCTTGAATGCCATTCAAGCGCTCTCCCAGCTGAGCTATACCCCCATGTCCTTCGATGTCATTCTCAAAAGAAATACTGCATCGAAAGATCTGTGAAATCCCAGAGTGCCGTTTCCCACCATCTGACTCCTGGCAATGCCAGGTGGGTGACCGCAGCGCCGATGTCTGCCTTCCACTGCAAACGGAGGCCTGGCATCGACCGACGCGATATAGGAATCCCATTTAAAGTAAATGCAGGTTCAACACGGCAAGAGTGTCGAACACCCCAGGAATTTTCACTGACCCTAGTATACTCCTATTGGAGCATTTTCGCAACCGGAAATTTTATCTTTTTACTATAAAAATGTCAGGGCTAAAAATGTCAGGAATGATATTCATTACATATAGGACAGCGCATCATAGGTCGCCCGGACTGCCTTTATGAAATCTTCACTGTTCAGCACCGTCACATCTGGCAGGGTGGTGATCAGCGCCAGGTCTTTGGTCATCTTCCCACTCTCAATGGTCTGAATCACCGCTTTTTCCAGACGGTCTGAGAACTGTGTAAGCTCCTGGATGCCATCAAGCTCGCCGCGCTTGCGCAGGGCACCGGTCCAGGCAAAGATCGTGGCCACGGAATTAGTCGAGGTCTCCTCGCCCTTCAGGTACTTGTAATAGTGGCGCTGCACGGTGCCGTGCGCGGCCTCGTACTCGTATTTTCCATCCGGGGAGACAAGCACGGAGGTCATCATCGCCAGGGAGCCGAATGCGGAGGAAATCATATCGCTCATGACGTCGCCGTCGTAGTTCTTGCAGGCCCAGATAAAGCCACCCTCGGATTTCATTACACGCGCGACCGCGTCGTCAATCAGGGTATAGAAATAGACAATCCCGGCCTTCCCGAAGCGCTCCTTATACTCTGCGTCAAAAATCTCCTGGAAAATATCCTTGAAGGTGTGGTCATATTTTTTGGAAATCGTATCCTTCGTGGCGAACCAGAGATCCTGCTTCGTATCAAGCGCGTAGTTGAAGCAGCTCCGCGCGAAGCTCGCGATGGATTTGTCAATGTTGTGCATACCCTGGAGCACGCCCGGGTCTTTAAAGTCAAACACGGTCTCGCGTAGCTCCTCACCGTCCTCTCCGGTAAATACTAGCTCTGCCTTCCCCGGACCCGGCACGTCGATCTCCACATTTTTGTAAACGTCCCCATACGCATGTCTGGCGATGGTGATCGGTTTTTTCCAGGTGCGGACGTACGGCTCGATTCCTTTGACCGTGATCGGCGCACGGAACACTGTTCCGTCCAGAATCGCGCGGATCGTGCCATTCGGGCTCTTCCACATTTCCTTCAGATCATATTCCGTTATACGGGCCGCGTTCGGCGTGATCGTCGCGCACTTTACCGCCACGCCATACTTCTTATTCGCGTTGGCGCTGTCAATCGTCACCTGGTCGTTCGTCGCGTTGCGGTTCGCCAGGCCGAGGTCATAATACTCGCTCTTCAGATCAATGTAGGGGCAGATCAGCTCGTCCTTGATGATCTTCCAGAGCACGCGCGTCATCTCGTCGCCGTCCATCTCCACAATCGGTGTCTTCATTTTGATTTTTTCCATAATAGATCCTCCTCAGGCACTTAAAAACGATTTTTTGCGCAAAATGGCAAAATTTCGGTTCCGCTTTATCCGGGTTAGGGTGAGACATTGCTCCTGTTCAAAATCCGACCACGCACATACTGCATGGTCAGGTTTGAAACGTAGTGGAACGAAAAATTCACTGATACTGCATTAAATTATAGTGAATTTAATTGAATAGTGCAAGTGTCTGCTGCGTATTTATCAGAAACTCAAAATATTTTTCTGCGAGCCATGCCCGGAAAGTAATTTTTCAGGATTTTCGCATTCCTCAATCCATGACCAGCGGTGTCTTCACAACACCTGCGATGACACAAAAGCAATGAAAAATGCGAAGGAAGGTGATGATTATTTCCATTTGGAGTACAAGAGCATTACGTGATCGGTTTATATTTTCTCCGCTTACGCTTTCGCCGTTTTTTCTGCCCATGCTGCTGCCGGTATTCGTTGATCGTATCGAGAATCGTATTGTAATCGCGCTCGAACAGTTCCTCACAAATCTGCGGCGCGAGAGTTTCCTCCGGCACGGCCAGCAGGATCTTTTCAATGACAAATTCCTTACTTTTTCCGGCGTATTTCGGCATGACGTTGAGCTGTTGGATATGCACCAGCTCCGGTCTCCACAAAAGGCTCAGCTTCTGCTTCCGGTGCATGTTCGGATTGTCAGCGGCGGCACGGAGCATGTAAAAATCCGGGCGTCCATTTTCCAGCTCCACCGTGATAATGCCCCAGTGTCCCGGCACATGCTCCTCGATATGCTGCGCGTGGCTGGTTCCGGCGACGACATAGTTCCGGTCAAAATATTTGTCATAGTCGTCCACCTGCGTCCGCAGGCGCGCATAGGTATCCGCATCACTTTTAATCTCCACACCGACCACAGATTCAGGCAGAACCATCACCACGTCCGCGCGGGAACCGCCCATGCGTTTCTCCTCGAAAATACGGATTTTCCCGAAATATTCCTCCAGAAAATCAAAGAGGGGCTCGCGGATGTCCTTGTCATGTAAAATATCGTTCGATGATGCACTCATGTTTCTTATTCCTGCCGTTTTTATTGTAATTAATGCCGACCAGAAGAAGATTCCCCTTGTAGTCGCTTAATTTCCCGGTGTAGCGGTTATCTTTGATCTGCCCAATAGCTGTATCTGCAGTTTTATCGTATTTCAGCTCTACAATCATTGCAGGTTTGTCCGTATTCCTGCGCGGTACAAACACCATGTCCGCAAAGCCTTTTCCTGATGGCAGCTCCCTGAAAATCTCATAATCATTTTTTGCAGTATAATAGGCAATCGTGATCGCGCAGCTCAGGGAATTTTCATCATTATATTTCAATATCGACGTATTTTCAGAGTGTATCATTTCCAATGCATCCTCTACAGCTCTGCTGTCGCATCGGATTGTAGCATTCAGCAGCTCTTCAGACTTTGACAGGGCAGTGCCTACCTGGGTCCAGTTCGTATCCTGAACTGCCAGCCGGAAAGATTCGGATACTTCCAGATTTGGTATAAAAACCTCTTTTGTTTGTGTATCATATGCCAGATACCCCAGATGGACTAGTAACGTCAGCACATTCTCTCGATTTTTCAGGTTGGTCAGATCATTCTGAAAACTCAGAACATCTGTTTTTTCTCTCTGGCCGCCCAGCATTTCTATGACTGCATCCTTCAGTCCGTCGCGATTCATGCTGATATAATTTTTCAGTGACTCGTAAGACTCCGATTTTGTCCAATAATTCCCGAATCTATTGTTCTTCACAGCTCTCATCACAGAATTCGGGCTATAGATATGCTGTGTCCGGTCAAAAATATATCCGTCATACCATTTTTGCATGCTGTCAAAGTCCATCAGATATTTTTGACAAAGGTTCTGTACCTCCTTTTCTGTAAAGCCCACATACTCTGTAAGATTCTCCGGCTGAATCATCGTATACTCTCTGAAATCAGTCAGCGCAGATTCCGTTCCATATTTTTTGATCGGAAGGATGCCTGTCATATATGCCCCAGCCACCATGGCCTTTGTCGCCACTCCGCTTTTAAAAAGTCCGCGCAAAAACCAGATGTATTCTTTCTGGATCGTATCGTTGTCCTTTACTTCCCGGAACAGGGCATCCCATTCATCAATAATGATAAAAAACCGATTTCCTGTCTCCTGGGTAACACACGCGAGAGCATGCGGCAGATAATTTTCTTCTCCGTCAATACAGCCCGGATATGCTTTCCTCAATTCCCGAATTACGCTGGTCTGTATATCAGACACGATCGTTTTTACATCTCCTGGTCTGGAAATAAAATACGTAATATCCAGATAGATCACATCAAACTTGTTCATGTATTTCTCAAACGATGCCGACCGGGAAATCTCCAGCCCTTCAAATAATTTCCTGGAATCGCAGCCTTTATCATAATAAGCGCAAAGCATCATTGCCGCGAACGATTTTCCAAAGCGCCGCGGTCGGCTGAAGCTGGTGAGCTTCTCCGGTGTCCCGATTGTACTGTTGATAAAATCAATTAATCCGGTCTTGTCCACGTAGGTTCCGTTCAAAATCTCCTGAAAAGCTGCATTTCCCGGATTTAAATAGAATCCCACCTGCATCACGTTCCTTTCTGCAATCCGCTCATCGCACCCGAAATCCGCTCTCATCCTCAACAACCGGTATTTTATCCGTATTCATCCACTCGATCCGAATGTAGGGATCAGCATTTAGCTGCTCCAGCATCCGATGGATGCTTTCCTCATAGCCCTGCACTTCGACGCTTACGCTTCCGTCCCACTCGTTTTTCACCCATCCGGTCAGTCCCAGCGCATTTGCCGACCATCTGGCTTTGTAGCGAAAGCCGACGCCCTGCACACGTCCGTGAAAACGAATCTTTTCTCTGATCTTGGCCATTACTGTTCGGGTTCTCCTTCCTCCAGATATCAAAGCAGCGGGCTGCACGATGAATACGTTGACTAATGACAACAACTCAGATGAAAATTCAGGTAAATATAAGGTAACGTCGGTAAAATTGAGGATGCGGTATTCATTCAACTGCCCAAGATCGCGTTGATCAGAAATTCAATCGTCTCTCGCTCTTTTCGTCCTTTGTCCGCGGCTTTCTCAAATCCGCATCGTCAGACTGATTCTCTTTTTCGCCAGATCGACGCTGAGTACCTTTACCTCCACGATGTCTCCGACGCTCACAACCTCCAGCGGATGCTTGACGAACTTTTTGTTCGTGAGCTGGGAGATATGTACCAGGCCGTCCTGGTGGACGCCAATGTCGACAAAAGCGCCGAAGTCGATGACGTTGCGGACGGTGCCTTTTAAGATCATGCCTTCACGAAGATCCTTCATCTCCAACACGTCGGTGCGCAGGATCGGTTTGGGCATCTCGTCACGGGGATCCCGCCCCGGGCGGACGAGCTCGTTCGCGATGTCGCGCAGGGTCGGCTCGCCGACGCCGATCTGCTCCGCCGTTTTTTTGTAATCGCGGATCCGGACAAGCTTCACGCTCTGCGCGAAGAAGCTCTCCTTCGTGTATCCCAGCTGCGTCAGCAGCTTTTCTGTCGCCTCGTAGCTCTCCGGATGGATGCTGGTCTGATCCAGCAGCTCCGTGCCGCCCGTAATGCACATAAAACCCGCGCACTGCTCAAACGCCTTCGGTCCGAGCTTCGGCACCTTCAGCAGGTCGCGGCGGCTTTTAAAGCGGCCGTTTTCTTCGCGGTAAGCAACGATGTTTTTCGCGATGGTCTTTGTGATACCGGATACGTGTTCCATCAGAGGCGCGGATGCCGTGTTCAGATCGACTCCGACACGGTTCACGGATGCTTCTACCACGCCGTCCAGCGCCTCGCCGAGCTTTTTCTGATTCATATCGTGCTGATACTGACCGACGCCGATCGATTTCGGGTCAATCTTGACCAGCTCGGCAAGCGGATCCTGCACGCGCCGGGCGATGGAAGCCGCGCTCCTCTGCCCCACGTCGAAATTCGGAAATTCCTCCGTGGCCAGCTTGCTCGCAGAATAGACGGAAGCGCCTGCTTCATTGGTAATCACATAGGAAACCTTCTGCGCGGTTTCTTTCGGGAGCTCTTTGAGGATCTCCACGATGATCTGCTCGGACTCGCGGGAAGCGGTGCCGTTCCCCACGGAAATCAATGTCACGCCGTATTTCGCGATCAGCTTTTTGACCGTGTCCTTCGCGGCGCGGATTTTCGCGTCGTTCGTCGGCGCGGTCGGAAATACCACCGCCGTGTCGAGTACCTTGCCGGTCGCATCCACGACGGCCAGCTTGCAGCCGGTCCGGAAGGCCGGATCCCAGCCGAGCACGACTTGCCCGGCGATGGGCGGCTGCATCAGCAGCTGCTCCAGATTTTTCCCAAAAACAGAGATCGCACCGTCCTCCGCTTTCTCGGTCAGATCACTGCGGATCTCGCGCTCGATCGCCGGCCCGATCAGACGACGGTAAGCGTCCTGGACGGTCGCCTTCAGAACAGGAGCCGTGTACGGATTGTCCCGCGTGATCACCTGTCTCTCCAGATACAAAAGAATCTTTTCTTCCGGCGCCTCAATCTTCACGGTCAGGACTTTTTCCTTTTCTCCCCGGTTCAGCGCAAGGATCCGATGACCCTGTGTTTTAGAAAGCACCTCGGAGAAATGATAATACATCTCATAGACAGACTGCGTCTTTTCGTCCTTCGCCTCACTGGTGATCAGGCCTTCCCGCATTGTCATCTCGCGGATCCGGAAGCGATACACAGCCTCGTCCGAAATCGTCTCCGCCAGAATATCGCAGGCTCCCGCGATCGCATCCTCCACCGTGCACACTTCCTTTTCTTCTGAAAGGTACTCTTTCGCGTCCTCCTCCAGGGGGCGTCTGGTCGTCTGCAGCAAAATCAGATTTGCCAGCGACTCCAGCCCTTTCTCCTTCGCAATCGTCGCGCGTGTGCGCCGCTTCGGGCGGTAGGGGCGGTACAAATCGTCCACCACCACCAGCGTCTGCGCTTCCTCAATCTGGCTGCGCAGCCCGGGCGTCAGCTTTCCCTGCTCCTCAATGGAAGAAATCACCTGTGCCTTTCTTTCCTCCAGATTTCTCAGATACGTCAGTCTTTCAATCAGTTTACGCAGCACCTCGTCATTGAGCGACCCGGTCGCTTCCTTGCGGTAGCGGGCGATAAAGGGAATCGTGTTGCCCTCATCAATCAGTTTTACCGCTGCCTCCGCCTGCGCCGGGCGAATCTCAAGCTCCTGCGCGAGTGTTTTGATAATATCCATAAAATTCTCCAATCTATGGCGAAATTTCGTTTTAGTAAATATGTGTCGTGAATTTTTTCCTGCCGTCTGGTCGTGCAACAGGCGTGGACGACGCAGCTGTCAGATTCCTTTCACGCATGTGCGCATATTATAGCATACCTCTTTCCCTGCCATCAACCCGTTTTTTCAATCTTCCCTGCCGTATTTTTTAGCGAAATTTTATAATTATATTCAGATTTAATCTTTTTGCGCATAAATCAGGGTTGCAAATCGCTTGTTTTCTGTTCTCTTTTATGCTATTATGTACCGGACAGTAAATAGACAGGATCCTGCGGATTGCTGCACCATCCACACTCTATCTGCAAAGTAATACGGCTGACGTCGTTTACGATGGATATAAGCCGATACACAGAATCATGAAACGGAGTAAGCCTATGCCTGATTACAATGATGAATATACCTATGAAAATATCCCGCAGCGCAGGAAAAACCCGATGTCGACTGCAGCACTTGCACTTGGCATTCTGTCGATTACCTGCTGCTCAGTCTTCTACGTTGCGCTTCCGTTCGGAGCCATTGCAATCATCTGCGCGATTCTTTCACGCGGGAAGGGGCAGATGCCCGGGAAGAGCAGGGCCGGTATCATCTGCGGCAGCGTGGGGCTCATCGCCACGGTGATCATTACGGTTTCTTCTGTCTACTTTGTCCTGACGACAGAAAACGGGCGCAATTATCTGCAATATTATCGTATCTATTCCGGCGACTATGATTTTGACCTGGATGAGACTCTGGAAGAGATGTTCCCATTCCTTTACGGCTCAGATGGCGGCACGGACAGCTCCGGGCAGGATGGTTCGGGAAGCTCCGGTTCTGATGGCAGCGATGGAGGCGGCCAGGAATACGGCGGCTTTGAGAATGAACTTCCGGGCGGCGGCTCCGGGGATGGCGGAAGCTCCGGCTCCGGTGGTTCGGATGACGGAAATTCCGGCAGTAACAACGGTTCCGACAATTCCAGCCAGCCAGACGATGGCGGATTTATTTAACGATACCAGGGCAATGAATAAACATCAGAAAATATCAGGAGGCTTATTCCTATGGGAAGACCTGTTACAAAAGAAATCAAATGCTACGCACGCTGTGTACTGACCGGAAAGCACGCGTCCCTGGCCGGTATCACGCTTCTTGTGGCGGCTCTGAACCTGCTGCTGAGCTACCTGGCTCTGCAGGCGGCTCCTTACGACTCTGGCGCGATCAACATCATTCTCTATTTCGGCTGTTCGATTCTGGTCAATATGATTTATTATATTCTGCTCGCCGGACTGTATGACATCTATCTGGATATCGTCAATAACCGCTCCTACACCTGGAAGAATCTGTTCTATGCCTTCACAGAGCATCCTGAGCCGGTCGCAATCTACTCCCTGATCCAGTACGCGCTCTACTATGTGTTTACACAGGTCGTCGTCTGGTGGCTAGCGGTCGTGATCAACTGGATTTTTTATGGGGAAGCTAAAAATCTGATCATCTCCACGGCAGTGCTTCTCATTGCAGTGATCCTGTTTCTCTACATCCAGATCTCTTTCGCGATGGTACTGTTCGTCCATGCGGACGACCCGGACAAATCCTTTACAGAAATGATAATGGAGGGCTGGCAGCTGATGGGCGGCATGCGCCCCCGTTATTTCACCATGATGCTCTCCTTTATCGGGATGTACCTTCTGGGAGTCCTTTCCCTGGGCATCGGATTCCTTTTTATTAATCCGTACGTATTCGCAACAAAGGGGTACTTCTATAAGACCATAGAATCCGGCAAGAGCGAGTAATGTCCTTGCCCGGCCCTGCGCATCAATCGGATAGGGGGAGTTCTCTCTCCCTATCCGCCGCGCGGTATGCCATAAGGATTGCCGACGAAGTCGGAGGATCCCTTATGGCTACGGGGCGCGGGCAGCAAAGCTGCCAAAATTCCTCTCGCGCCCCTGCGCATCATAAAAACCGCCTCAGCGCAAGGCGGTTTTTTATGATCATTTCTCAAGAAGCACATCGATCAGTCTGTAGCCCTCCGGGCGGTAAATGCCGCTTTGGGTGGCCGTTCGCTCACAGTAAATCCTGATATTGTTTTCCTGTCCGAGGCACTTTGCGCTGTCGCGCAGCTCGAGGTTTTTCGTGCTGTCATACAGCAGATATGGGATCGGATCCGCTGTATGCGTGCGGATGCGGATCGGCGTCGGATGATCTGGCATGACCAGCATGCGATACGGCTCGCCGGACGCGTCCATTTTTTCCTTCACAATGCGGATAATCCGCCGGTCAAGGTTCTCGATCGACTGGATTTTTCGCTCAAGGCTCCCCTGGTGTCCCATCTCGTCCGGCGCTTCCAGATGTACATAGACGTAATCGGAACCGCCGTCCAACAGCGCATCCACCGCCGCGAGCGCCTTGCCTTCATAATTCGTATCCAGGCCGCCATTCGCACCTTCTACAAGAACCACATTCATCCCGGCGCCGATCGCGATCCCCTTGAGCAGATCGACTGCAGAGATCATTGTGCCCCTGACCCCATTCTTTTTCTCAAAAGAATCGACCATCGGCTTTGTACCTGCGCCCCAGAACCAGCAGCTGTTCGCCGGGTTTAAGCCTCTGGCGCGGCGTTCCACGTTGATCGGATGGTCTTTCAGAATTTCATAGCTGCGCTTCTGCATTGCGAGAAGCGTCTCATCCGCCGGGAGATACGGTCCGATCACCTCCGTCAGATGGTCGTGGGGCGGGGTAAGCGATTCCAGGGCGCTGCCCGGATGCGGTATTCTCTTTTCCTGCTGCGTCTGTTCATCCGCAGATTCCTCACAGGGAGACGATTCCGCGGCTTTGTCCGGATGGCGCACCTGCTGTACATCGTATGCCTCGGATCCCAACTCCGCTCCGTTCGCCTTAATCACACAGTGGCGGTAGCTCGTCCCTACATAAAACTGATACGTTTCGTTCTCCAGCTCCTTCTTGACCGCCTCTAGCAGAACCGCCGCGTCCTCCGTGCTGATCTCGCCGGAACTGTGGTCAACAATCCGCTTCTGCTCATAGGGCTCGTCCTCCGTGAGCGTCACAAGATTGCAGCGCATCGCAACGTCCGTATCCGTCATCGGCACGCCGATGCTCAGCGCCTCAAGCGGCGACCTTCCGGTGTAATACTCACGTGGATTATAGCCTAAGACCGCCAGATTTGCCGTGTCACTCCCAGGCGCCATCCCATCCGGGATCGTCTTTACCATACCGATCTCCGCAGTTTTTGCCATCTCATCCATCGACGGAGTCCGCGCCGCCTCCAGGGGGGTGCGCCCGCCGAGCGCCTCCTGCGGCTCATCCGCCATGCCGTCCCCCAAAATCACGATATATTTCATGATGAAATTCTGCCTCTTTTCTCTTTCCTGACCCGGATAAACCGGAACCAGAGCTTTGCCATTTTGCACAGGAAATCATTTTTTAGTGCCTAACTGCAATTTCCCAGACCAGTCATCAGACTCTATCCGCGGATCCGGATCATCCCGAGGATCTGCTTTTCCAGCTTTGCCGCGCATTCCTGATAGGTCGCCTCTGTCATGACCGGCGTGATCAATCCGTACTCGCCCGAAAGATCCGCCTGTACGACCGAAATCGCCCCAAACACACTCTCGACCTCGCTCCGGTCATCCGCACTCCCCAGGACGCGGACAAAGAACTGCTTTTTGGTCTCCGCCACCGGCTGCATCGACTGCTTTTCAGGACTCCACTCGGACATCACGCCGCGCCCGAGCGTCTGCGCCTCCTCAATCACATCCGCCACTACCGCGCTCGCAGTCGCGTCCCTGCCGGCTCCCTGCCCATAAAACATTGCGTCCCCAAGCATATTTCCATGCACAAAAATCGCATTGAATACGCCATTCACAAAATAGAGCGGATCCGTTTTCTTTACAAGGAAAGGCGCGACCATCGCGGTCACTTTTCCATCATTTTCCACATCCATATGGCTGTACGCCAGCAGACGGACCGCCATGCCCAGCTCCTTCGCATAGCGCACCTCCGCGGAGGTGATTTTCGTAATGCCTTCTGTATAGATATCGGTAAAATCTACCCGTTTCCCATAAGCCAGCGAGGAGAGAATCGCGATCTTGCGGCAGGCGTCGTGTCCTTCCACGTCCGCCTCCGGATTGCGCTCCGCATAGCCCTTCTGCTGCGCCTCACGCAGGACGTCGTCAAACTCCAGTCCTTCCTCAGACATCTTCGTCAAAATATAATTCGTTGTACCGTTCACAATGCCGGTAATCTCATCAATCACATCCGCGCCCAGTGAAGTCCGCAATGGTCTTATGATTGGAATCCCTCCGCCGCAGCTCGCCTCAAACAGGTAGCTCACCTGATGCTCCTTCGCAGTCGCCAGCAGCTCCGTGCCGTACTTCGCGACCAGCTCCTTATTCGACGTACACGCACACTTTCCGGCCTCCAACGCACGTTTTGTAAACGGATACGCGGGATTTAAGCCTCCCATCGTCTCAACCACGATACGCACTTCCGGGTCATTGATAATCACATCATAATCATGCACCAGCTTCTCCTGCACCGGATCACCCGGAAACTCCCGCAGATCCAGCACATATTTCACCCGCAGATCCACGCCGGTCTTCTTCAGAATGCTGTCATGGTTGGTATCAATCACCTTCACTACCCCGGAACCGACCGTCCCGTACCCTAAAACTGCCACTGCTACCATATCAATTTGTCTCCTCTCATGTCCTTCTGTTACTTATGCTGCAATCCTTTTGTAATTATTATCAAAATGCGGCATATACGATTCCAATATTCCAAATGTTATTGCCATATCTGCATTTACTCACGCGCCAGAATCCGCAGATCCTGCACACCCTCCTTCGACTCAATCGCCTCGATCATACTCGACAGATCCCCGGTCGCCGGGAGCACCTCCACGCTGAGTGTCAGCATCGCGACCCCATTTGTCGGGATGCTCTGATGGATCGTCAGAATATTCGCCCGGTACCCGGCCACCACCTGCAGCACATCGGACAAAAGCCCCGGCTCGTCGTGTACCTGCATCAGGAAGGTAAACGTCTTCCCTTTCACATTGTCGCGAAACGGAAAAATATCTTCCTTATACTTGTAAAAGGAACTGCGGCTGATCCCGACCGCATCCGCAGCCTCCTGCACAGTAGATGCCCGACCGGTCTCCAAAAGCCGCTTCGCCTCCACGACTTTCATCAGAACCTCGGGCACCGCTTTTTCCTTCACAACATAATAGTTTGACCCATCTGGCATTTTCCCATCCTCCCGGCCGAAAGTGTTTGTGTCAGAAAAACATTTGTATACCACGGATGGAATCTTATCATACTTCATGGGAGGATGCAAGTAAAAATTGCTGTAAACTTTTTATACGATTCCTTTTAAAATATATTATGAAATCGGCCGGGGCTGCTGTAAAAGCAGCTCCCGGCCGATTTTATCCACAGAGCCGGGCAGGGAGTTTTGCGGCTAAAGCCGCACCCGGGTCTACAATCCGCGCGTCAGGCAGAGCACGATGGGTAAGTAATTTCGCGACAGTTCCTTATTCCGCCTGCTCCAGAGGTTTCCCTCCCAGGGACATCCATTTCAGATAGGCATTAATGAACGGATCCAATGCCCCATCCATAACCGCGTCTACATTGCCGGACTCTTCTCCGGTACGCAGATCTTTTACCATTTTATATGGCTGCATGACGTAGGAACGGATCTGATTGCCCCAGCCGATCTCCTTGACCTCGCCGCGGATATCGGACTCCTTCTGCGCGTTCTCCTGCTCGCGCAGAAGGAGCAGCTTGGTCTTTAACATCTGCATCGCCTTGTCCTTGTTCTGGAACTGGGAACGCTCGTTCTGGCACGTCACCACGATACCGGTCGGCAGGTGAGTGATGCGGATGGCGGAGGACGTCTTATTGATGTGCTGGCCGCCTGCGCCGCTGGAACGATAGGTATCAATGCGCAGCTCGTCCGGATTGATTTCCACGTCCACATCCCGCTCCAGAACCGGCATGACCTCGCAGCTCACGAAGGAGGTCTGCCTTTTCCCGGCAGCGTTGAACGGGGAAATGCGAACCAGGCGGTGAACGCCTTTTTCCGACTTCAGATAGCCGTATGCCCGGGTGCCGTTTACCTGGAAGGTCACGGATTTGATGCCTGCCTCCTCTCCATCCAGAGAATCCAGGACGTCGACCTGGTAGCCTTTTTTGTCCGCCCAGCGCGTGTACATGCGGTAGAGCATGGACGCCCAGTCGCAGGACTCCGTGCCGCCCGCGCCCGCGTGCAGTGTCACGATCGCGCTCTCCTCGTCGTATTCCCCGGAGAGCAGCGTCTTGATCCGGATATCATCCAGTGTTTTCTGAAAATCCTCCAGCATCTCCTGAATCTCAGGAATCACGGAAGGATCATTTTCCTCGTAACCCATCTCGATCAGAAGCTCGATCTCCTCATACTGGCTCTGCAGCTGCTGATAAGTCTCCACATCCTCTTTGAGGCTTGCGAGCATCTTCATGGACTCCTGCGATTTCTCGGGATTATCCCAGAAATCCGGTTCCTCCATCCGCCGCTCCAGCTCCTGGATCCGCTGTTCTTTATTTACGAGGTCAAAGTGAATCCCTCACTTCCACTAATGGTCTCGTGTAGCTGTTTAAAATTGCTTTGAACTGGTCAAGTTCTACCATTGTGTCACCTTCTTTCTACTATATTTCCGCGCGTCTGAACCGGGGGTATGCCGGGGAGCCGCGCTCAATTTACAAGTTCAATTAATGAAATTACGAAATACTTTCTTCTCACGCTCTCCGTCCGCAGCACTGCTTGTATTTCTTGCCGCTGCCGCACGGGCAGGGATCGTTGGGGTAGATTTTTTCGGCCACACGTTTTTTGGGGGCGCGGACGGCAGTGTCGTCCTTGTTGGTGCCAGTTACTTTTGCCACTTCCTCGCGCTCGACCTTCTGCTCGACCTTCATGTGATAGAGCAGGCGGACGGTGTCCTGCTGGATACCAGCGGTCATTTCGTCGAACATCGCGTAAGCGTTCATCTTATACTCGACCTTCGGGTCGCGCTGTCCGTAGGCCTGCAGGCCAATGCCCTGGCGGAGCTGGTCCATGTCGTCGATGTGGTCCATCCACTTGCGGTCGATGACCTTCAGCAGGATGACACGCTCCATCTCGCGGAATTTCTCGTCGTCCCCGACTTCAGCTTCTTTCGCCTCGTAGAGCTTTACAGCTGCCTCGTTCAGGGATTCTTTGAGCTTTTCTTTGCCGGATATGGACGCGGCTGTCTCTTCTGTCACTGCCGGAAGCGGGATCGTCGGGAGAAGGAGTGTGTTCAGCTCGTTCAAATCCCAGCTCTCACGGTCGTTGTCGGCACAGCTTCTGTCGACGGCACGGTTTACGATGTCTGCGGCCATTTTCAGGATAAAGTCACGCATGCTCTCGCCGTCAAGCACCCGGCGGCGCTCCGCGTACATGATCTCGCGCTGCTCGTTGTTGACCTGGTCGTAATCGAGCAGGTTTTTACGGATGCCGAAGTTGTTGCTCTCGATCTTCATCTGCGCCTTCTCGATCGCGCTGGAAAGCATCTTGTGCTCAATCTGCTCGCCCTCCTGTACGCCGAGGGACTTGAAGACATTCATCATCTTCTCGGAGCCGAACAGGCGCATCAGGTCGTCTTCCAGGGAAATGTAGAATCTGGACTCGCCCGGGTCTCCCTGGCGGCCGGAACGCCCGCGCAGCTGGTTGTCGATACGGCGGGACTCATGGCGCTCTGTGCCGATGATTTTCAGACCGCCCGCCGCTCTGGCCTCCTCGTCCAGCTTGATATCCGTACCACGGCCGGCCATGTTGGTCGCGATCGTGACGGTGCCATGGATACCGGCCTCGGCGACGATCTCCGCCTCCATCTCATGGAACTTCGCGTTCAGTACCTGATGCTTGATGCCGGCGCGCTTGAGCATACTGCTCAGAAGCTCGGACACCTCAATCGTGAGCGTGCCGACCAGCACCGGCTGCCCTTTCGCGTGGGCTTCCCTGACGGCCTCGACCACGGCGCGGTATTTTTCCTTCTGCGTCATATAGACCGCGTCGTCATAATCAATTCGCTGTACAGGGAC
>Ga0192263_1003_pt1 | contig 159873 bp, 145 predicted proteins | sample Koala_Koa23_I3_FD_131257 | JGI IMG/M metagenome (GOLD analysis project Ga0192263, IMG submission 131257) | Enriched cells from koala feces incubated with labeled cellulose particles, San Francisco Zoo, California, United States - Koala_Koa2-3_I3 ... | reverse complement strand
TTTCGTGATTTGTGAAATAAAAATCCACGACTTGTTGCTTAAATGCTTGGTTGTATTTAGTCATAAAAATCTGCACCTTGACTGGGTTGGTTATTCGTCCAACTTTTGGGGTGCAGATCAATTTGTTCAGCGCGGTTTTTCAGTCTTGAATTTAAAATTAATATAAGAACCCTACACTACGCCCCCTTTTAATAATCGTCGCATCCAACTTCGATTTCCCACTAAATTATGTAAAATATCTTCACTTAATGGCAAAGGTTCGCCGTAAATTAATGAGCCGAGTAGTTCTCCAAGCAAAGGTGCGGAGGTTAAACCTCGAGAACCTAAAGCACCGATGAAATATAAATTCAGGTGGTTAGCTGCGGGTACAATGGGTTGTTTTCTACGACGCAAGTTATAGATATTTTTGTAATCAATACATTGCTGTTCAAAATTGGGTACATTGCCGATTAAAGGCATGCGATCTCGCATAGCACAGCGAACGCCTACTCGGGCGAGATTATCCGATGTATCCACGTCTTTCGTCCAAGGTGCAGTGATATTTTGTTGAATTTTTTGTTGGTTTTGTTGCTGTTCTTCAAGGCTAAAATGGCGAGTAGCATTGTCCCTAACGTGGCTAGCACCGATACAGTGGTTCGTTTTCGCCTGATCCACTGGCGTTAAATAACCATCATAGCAAAGCACGGTGTTTAATTTGAGTAAATTCTTACTAGTGGGAATTTGACTCACTTGTCCACGCACGGGATAGGTGGGAAGCGGTTGGGTTTGAGTAAAGTCGCTGATTTTGTGTCCGTTCGCCAGCACGACGATTTGATGTTGAAATTGTTCATTTTGTTGGTTGGTTAACATCCAGCTATCTTTTTGTCTCTGAAGTGCGGTAATTTTTTGCGATGTTTTTAGGGTTAAACCTAATTTTTTCAAGTAGGCAAAGCCGTTTTGTACAAATTGGCGTGGATTGAGCCATGCCCCTTGTGGAATAAAACCGCCACCAAAGGGTAAAGGCAAGCCGACAATATCGGATAATTGTTGTTGGTTGAGCGATTGATATAGGCTTTCATGCCATTGCTGTTGCGAAATTTTGGCTAATTTCACCGCACTTTTTTGATCGTAACCACACAATGCTACACCACAAAATTGATGTTCAAAATCAATCTGTTGAGAAAGATGACGCAATTGTTGTTGACCGTAGGCAAAAGCATGAATGTAGAAACGAATGTTACGAAGATCGTCATCGCTTAACTGGGGATAAAATGCGCCTTGTTTGTTGCCTGATGCGTTTAAGGCAGGTTGTTCATCTTCACAATATAAGGTGACTTTTGCGCCACGTTGTAACAGGGCAAGTGCAGTAAAAAGTGACGCAATGCCACCGCCGATAATCACTATTTCCGCTTGTCGTTCAAATTGAGCGGGGTTGAAATGATACCAAGGAAAGGCAAACTGCGGTGTATTTTTCGTGAGTTTTTGACCAGTCAAACATTCTCGTTTTTTGCCAAAACCTTTGCGTTTTTGCACGGCAAAACCAGCCTTTTCTAAGCCTTTTCGCACCGCACTTGCTGCGGTGAAAGTGGCAAGAGTACCGTTAGGTTTGCTGTAACGATACATTTGCGTATAAAGTTGCTCGTTCCACATTTCGGGATTTTTACTGGGTGCAAAACCGTCTAAAAACCATGCATCAATGCGACTTTGCATATAGTCGCCGAGTTGCGGCAATTGCTCATTAATGTCGCCAAACCAGAGATCTAACGTTGTTTCTTCAAAATGAAAACGGTAACAGCCAGCAACAATAGGTTGTTGCCATTGAGCTTGTAATTGTTGAGCAATATTGGCAAATTCTGGATAAATTTGTTGGGCTTGTTTTAGTTGTTCAAGGGGAATTGGGTATTTTTCAAAGGAAATAAAAAATAGGCGTTTTAATGGGGCTTGTGGATGTTGTTGACGAAATTGGCGGAATAAATCGGTAGTAATAAGAAAATTTAAACCGGTGCCAAAGCCTGTTTCGGCAATGACAAAATGGTGTTGTTCTGATTCTAGCCAGCGTTGCCAAAGTTGATTGCCTTGTTGAAATACATAACGGCTTTCGGCTAAACCATCTTGATTGCAAAAATAAATGTCATCAAATTGTTCAGAAACAGGGGTATTATCTTGATTAAAGTGAATTTCTGCCGATTCAACTTGTAGCATGATTTTATTCCTTTTTAGCAAATGGTTATTTTGCTATAATATCTCACTGGTCGAACAAATCAATTTTTACTTGAAAAAATTTCATTTCGTAGTAAGTTAGCCAAAAACTTTAAAAATTTCATTCATAAGGGAAAATAAGCAATGAGAAGAGCGGTTATCACTGGGTTCGGTATTGTTTCTAGTATTGGAAACAATAAAGAAGAAGTATTAGCGTCATTAAAAGCGGGTAAGTCAGGTATTGAATTTGTGCCTGAGTTTGCCGAAATAGGAATGCGTAGTCAGGTGGCTGGTACGGTTAAATTAAATCCAGCAGAGTTAATTGATCGTAAAGTTTATCGCTTTATGGGAGATGCTGCGGCTTATGCTTATCTTTCAATGAAAGAAGCGATTGAAGATTCTGGTTTAGCCGAAGATCAAGTTTCCAATGATCGTACTGGTTTAGTGATTGGTGCGGGTACCGGTTCTGCTCACAGCCAATTAATTGCTTGTGATGCAGTGCGTGGTCCGCGTGGTGTAAAAGCGGTAGGTCCTTATGCAGTCACTAAAACCATGGCATCTAGTGTATCCGCTTGTTTGGCTACGCCGTATAAAATTCGTGGCGTGAACTATTCCATTAGTTCTGCTTGTGCCACTTCTGCACATTGTATTGGACATGCCTTAGAACTTATTCAGTTGGGTAAACAAGATGTGGTTTTCGCTGGTGGCGCAGAAGAACTTTCTTGGGAATGTGCAACCGAATTTGATGCGATGGGTGCAGTTTCAACCAAATATAATGCTACGCCAACTAAAGCCTCTCGTGCCTATGATGCGAATCGTGATGGCTTTGTGATTGCTGGTGGTGGCGGAGTTGTCGTCGTGGAAGAATTAGAACATGCATTAGCGCGTGGTGCCAAAATCTATGCTGAAATCGTAGGTTATGGGGCGACTTCTGATGGTTATGATATGGTGGCTCCAAGCGGTGAAGGGGCGGAGCGTTGTATGAAACAAGCATTAGCAACGGTGGATACACCAGTAGATTATATCAATGTACATGGTACATCAACTCCGGTGGGCGATGTGAAAGAGTTGGGTGCGATACGTAATGTGTTTGGTGAACAAAAACCAGCCATTTCTTCCACTAAATCAATGACTGGTCATTCATTAGGGGCAGCAGGTGCGCATGAAGCGATTTATACGTTATTAATGTTGCATAATGATTTTATTGCGCCAAGTATTAATATTGAAACGCTAGACGAACAGGCGGGAGGGTTAAATATTGTGACTGAAACTAAAGAAAATGCAGGTTTACAAACTGTGATGTCAAACAGCTTTGGTTTTGGTGGTACCAATGCCAGTTTAGTATTTAAACGTTATAATAAATAACTATATTATATTTGATTGACTAATTTAAATTAATTTAAAATAGTTGCTAGTCATCATGAGGTTAGCAACTATTTTTTATTATGGCGGGTAACACACTGACATTTTAACAGAATATTTAAATTAATTAATTCCTGAATAAATAAGGAGATACGATGAAATTACAACAAATTATTAAACAACATCGCTTAGAATTACTGTTTCAACAAGGTTTGTTTGGGTTTGAAAAAGAAAGCCAACGAGTGTACGCCGATGGTTCGGTAGTGATAACCGAACACCCAAAAAACTTTGGTAACCGTTCTTATCACCCTTATATTCAGACAGATTTTGCCGAAAGTCAATTAGAACTGATTACCCCACCGAATAAAAAAATAGAAGACAGTTTGCGTTGGTTGTCCGCCATTCACGAAGTGGTATTACGCACAATTCCCGACAATGAATATATATTTCCTATGAGTATGCCAGCAGGGTTGCCATCAGCTGCTCAAATTAAAGTGGCGCAATTAGATAATCCTGAAGATGTGGCTTATCGTGAACATTTAGTTAAGTCTTATGGCAAAAATAAACAGATGGTGAGTGGAATCCACTATAATTTTCAATTAGATGCTGAATTAGTAAAAACCTTGTTTAACGCTCAAAATGAGATACAAAGTGCGGTGGAATTTCAAAATAATTTATATTTGAAAATTGCCAAAAACTTTTTGCGTTATCAATGGGTATTGTTGTATTTGTTGTCTGCTAGCCCTATGGTGGATGATGATTATTTTAAACATGGTGTACCAGAAGATTTAAGTCCGATTGTGCGGAGTTTGCGCTCAAGCGAATATGGCTATGTTAATGCTCCTGATGTAAACGTTTCTTTTGACAACATAAATACTTATGTGGAAAGTCTTGAACATTGTGTTAGTACAGGTAAACTGATTGCGGAGAAGGAATTTTATTCCAACGTACGTTTAAAAGGGGCAAAAAAAGCCCGTGACTTCTTGCAAACAGGAATTCAGTATTTAGAATTCCGTTTGTTTGATTTAAATCCTTTTGATCCCTATGGCATTAGCTTAAACGACGCAAAATTTATTCACTATTTTATTTTGTTAATGGCGTGGCTGGATGAAACTGCGACACAAGATGACGCGGAATTGGGTAAAGCCCGTTTATATGAAGTAGCATTAGAGGATCCGTTTACCTCCACCGCCTATGCGGAAGAAGGGGAATTATTGTTGATTGCTTTGTTGGATATGCTCAAAGAACTGGGGGTAGAGCAAACAGTAACAGAAATTGTGCAAGAAAAATTAACTCAATTTGCTCAACCGAACAAAACACTTTGTGCTAGATTGGTCGATGAAATTATCAAATTTGGTGGCTATCAACAGCTTGGGGCAAAATTAGCCAAACAATATAAGGCTCAAGCCTTTGAACGTTTTTATGCGTTGTCTGCTTTTGATAATATGGAATTATCTACGCAGGCTTTATTATTTGATGTCATTCAAAAAGGGATTAAAACTGAAATTTTAGATGAAAACGATCAGTTCCTTTGTTTACAACATGGTGAGCATATTGAATATGTGAAAAATGGTAATATGACCAGCCATGATAGTTATATTTCGCCATTGATTATGGAAAACAAAGTGGTCACTAAAAAAGTGTTGGCAAAAGCAGGCTTTAATGTGCCACAAAGCCTTGAATTTACCAGTCTTGAGCAAGCTATAGCAAGTTATGCTTTATTTGAGAATCGTGCTGTCGTCATTAAACCAAAATCCACTAACTACGGCTTAGGTATCACTATTTTCCAACAGGGGGTACAGAATCCTGATGATTTCGCTAAGGCGTTGGAAATTGCGTTTCGGGAAGATAAAGAAGTCATGGTGGAAGATTATTTGGTTGGTACGGAATATCGTTTCTTTGTGTTAGGTGATGAAACATTGGCGGTATTATTGCGCGTGCCAGCCAATGTAGTCGGTGATGGCGAGCGTACTGTTGCGGAATTAGTGGCACATAAAAATAATCATCCCTTGCGTGGTGATGGTAGCCGTACACCGCTAAAACGTATTGCGTTGGGCGAAATTGAACAGTTGCAATTAAAAGAGCAAGGCATGGATATTTTCAGTACACCAGCTCAAGGTCAGATTGTACAATTGCGTGCTAATTCTAATATCAGTACGGGGGGGGATAGCATTGATATGACCGATGAAATGCACCCTAGTTACAAGGCGTTAGCGGTTGGCATAGCCAAAGCAATGGGCGCATCTATATGCGGTGTGGATTTAATTATTCCCGATTTAACCAAACCTGCCGAGCCAAATTTGCAATCATGGGGTGTGATTGAAGCGAATTTTAATCCGATGATGATGATGCACATTTTCCCTTATCAAGGAAAGTCTAGACGCTTGACCTTAAATGTGATTAAAATGTTGTTTCCAGAGTTGAAAATCTAGCATTAACACCATAATCTTGATAGGATCTAGGCAACTAGATCCTATTTTATATAAAACTATGACCGAAAAATTAACCCAATACTTAACCTTATCTCCAACAGATAATGCTCGTTTGCAATCTTTGTGTGGTGCATTTGATGACAATTTAAAACTGATTGAAAAAGAATTTAATCTTTCTATCGCTCGCCGTGATTTCGACTTTACCATCCAATCTAATGATGAACAAACTAAACCACATCACGCTAGTCTTCTCCAACGTGCGGGTCAATTAATTCAAAATTTATATCTGGAAACGGCTCCGATCAAAGGTAAAATCAAAGAGCTAGATTTAGAAGATGTGCATCTTGCGATTCAAGAAAGCCGAATGTTATCTCAAAGGGATCCGGATGAACGAATGGAAAGTAAGGTGTATGCGACCACGATTAAAACTAAAAGAGGTTTAATTAAACCCCGTGGAAAAAATCAAACGGAATATTTGCATCATATTTTAACTCACGATATTAGTTTTGGCATTGGACCCGCAGGCACAGGGAAAACCTTTTTAGCGGTTGCCGCGGCAGTGGAAGCCCTTGAACGACAAGAAATTCGCCGTATTTTACTTACTCGCCCTGCCGTGGAAGCCGGGGAAAAATTGGGCTTTTTACCCGGTGATCTGGGGTCGAAAATTGAGCCATATTTACGCCCACTTTATGATGCGCTATACGAAATGCTCGGCTTTGAGCGAGTAGAAAAATTGATGGAACGCAATGTGATTGAAATTGCACCGTTGGCTTATATGCGTGGACGGACGTTAAACGATAGCTTTATTATTTTAGACGAAAGTCAAAATACGACGGTTGAACAGATGAAAATGTTTTTAACGCGCATTGGTTTTAATTCTAAAGCAGTAATTACAGGCGATGTAACTCAAGTGGATTTACCACATTCGCAAAAGTCAGGCTTAAAACATGCCATTGAAGTATTATCTGGCGTACCTGAATTGAGCTTTAACTATTTTGATAGCCAAGATATTGTGCGACACCCAGTAGTGGCAAAAGTCGTACAGGCTTATGAAAAATGGGAAGCAGAAGATGAAATTCGTAAACAAAAATTCGCTGAACAAAAACGTTTAGCACGTGAACAATTAAAAACGAGTGTAGAAAATGAATAATGTGATCCTTGATTTACAAATTGCCAGTGAAAATCAAGATAATTTACCCACCTTAGCGCAATTTACTCATTGGGCAACCTGTGCCGTGCGAGCCGAAAGCCTTGAGCCAGAAATGACAATTCGCATTGTCGATGAAGCGGAAAGTCACGAGCTAAATTTGCGTTATCGTGGCAAAGACCGCCCGACTAATGTGTTGTCCTTTCCTTTTGAATGTCCTGATGAAGTAGAACTGCCGTTATTGGGCGATTTGGTGATTTGTCGTCAGGTGGTAGAAAAAGAAGCAGTTGAGCAAGGTAAACCACTGATCGCACATTGGGCACATCTGGTCGTGCATGGTAGCTTGCATTTGTTAGGTTATGACCATATTGAACAAGATGAAGCCGAGGAAATGGAAAGCCTAGAAACGGAAATTATGCTCGGACTAGGTTTTGAAGATCCATATTCTTATGATGAAGAATAATGCGTGAACGTCAGTTAATTCCTTATTTTGACAAAGAAAAACCGTTTTTCCTATTCCAAAACCGTGGAAGCGGGCTTATGTGTCCGTCCGAAAATACACCATTAATATTAAATTCACAAAATTTTTTGCATGCAAGAAACTTACTCGGGCAAGAATTTGAGCACATTCTTTTTGATGCAAGAACCACATTAAATTTAGATGCGTTAGCCATTGCTATTGGCACATTAAAGGCTGGTGGTACTTTAGTTTTATGGTTAGATTCTAAGGATCATATTGATTTAGATAGTCGTCGCTGGTCAGGGGTGGAAAAGGGGATTATAACCCCTAATTTTAATCGACATTTTTATCGATTATTGCAATCCTTTTTATTTCTATCTGAACATTCTACTCCGTCTTTTATAGGCGGACGCATCGGTCCGCCACTACGTAACCATCATCAATCCCCTACAATAGAACAACAAAATATCATTCAAAAAATACTGACATCACCTGCCGATGTAGCCATTCTCACAGCCAAGCGTGGGCGGGGAAAATCTGCTTTATTAGGCATGTTGAGTGATGAAATTAAACACAAAAAATGTTGGTTGACTGCACCGAATAAAAGTGCGGTGAAAACCTTGCAAGATTTTGCCAAACAACCCATAATTTTTATCGCGCCAGATGATCTTTGCCAACAAATTCAACAAGATCCAACACAATATCAACAAGATTGGCTTTTAATTGACGAAGCCGCAATGTTACCCTTGCCTGTATTGCATCAGTTAGTTAGCACTTTCGAGCGTATTGTGATTAGCACTACCATGCATAGCTATGAAGGCACTGGTCGGGGATTTTTACTTAAATTTTTAGCTAATTTACACCGCACTTTTCAACAGTTTGAATTAATTGAACCTCTACGTTGGGCGAAAGGGGATAAGCTTGAGAAATTTATTGAAGCATTGTTATTGCTGGAAGCGGAAGATAATTTTATTCAACCTGAATATGATCCACAAACTGCAATGCAAATTCGTCAAATTTCGCAAAGTGAAATTGTAAAAAAGATTGTTGATTTTTACGGCTTACTTAGTTTAGCACATTACCGCACAACCCCTCTTGATTTACGCCGTTTATTTGATGCACCACAACAGCGTTTTTATCTTGCTGAGAATGAAGAATATTTGCTGGGTGGACTATGGTTAATGCAAGAAGGTGGTTTTCAATCAATGGCGTTAATTGAAAAAATTTGCCGTGGCGAACGTCGTCCACAAGGTAATCTTGTGGTGCAATCTTTGGCTTTTCAGGCAAATTTACCACAGGCTTGTCAATTGCACTCCTTACGGATTTCGCGTATTGCGGTGCAGCCTAAATGGCAACAGCATGGTTTAGGGCAACAATTAATTCAGACCTTAATTGAGCAAAATGATGTGGATTTTATTTCAGTAAGTTTTGGTTACACCGAAGCATTATTTCATTTTTGGCGAAAGTGCGGTTTTGTGTTGGTGCAAATAAGCAGTTATAAAGAAGCCAGTAGTGGTTGTTATTCGATGATAATGTTACGCCCGATTTCTGTCGCAGGGGAATGCGTAGTTAAAAAAGCTCAAGTCTATTTTCAGCGAAATTTTCCGTTTTCTTTTCATCCTTTAAAGAAAAAATTTACTTTTCCATTAGATTGTCAATTAACCGATGATGATATACATATTTTGAAAAATTTTGCTTTTTTTCACCGCACTTTATTTTCAAGTATAGGGGCAATTCGGCGTTTAATGGCAATTTCTGATGTGCAGCATTGTCCATTGTTAATGGATTATTGCCAACGCAAAGAAAAAGATGTCCAATTAATGGGGGGGAAAAAAAATTGGTTAAAGCAGTGCCGTTTAGAGGTGGCTCATTTGCTTACTCAAAATAATATCGTTTAGTTAGAATGTTGTGTAGATATCATGTTATTCCTATGTAATAAAATATTTGCTTTATTGTTGAATTATGGTTTAATCAGGCAGAGTTTAATTATATATCGATCTAAAGGGGATATTTATGCAAAATAACCAATATCAACCTATTATCAAAGGTAATAAGATGCAACGCTTTTTAAAAGGTGTTGAATGGCTAGGTAATCTGTTACCGCATCCCGTGATGTTATTTATTTGGATGTGCGTATTGTTATTGATTTTATCGGCAGTATTATCTTATTTTAATGTATCAGTGATTGATCCACGTCCTGAAGGCGCGAAAGGACGTAGTGCTGAAGGTATGATTTATGTCGTTAATTTATTAAACGGTGAAGGACTTGCTCGTATCGTTGATAATTTAGTGAAAAATTTCACGAGTTTTGTGCCTTTAGGTACTGTGTTAGTCGCCTTATTAGGGGTAGGTATTGCAGAGCATTCAGGTATGATTTCTGCTGGTTTACGTGGTTTGGTGATAAATGCCCCACGCAAATTAGTTACGTTAGTTGTTGTATTTGCAGGTATTATGTCAAACACCGCAGCAGAGCTTGGGTATGTAGTGTTGATTCCTTTAGCCGCCATGGTTTTTCATTCTTTAGGTCGTCATCCCTTAGCTGGGCTAGCGGCAGCCTTTGCTGGTGTTTCGGGCGGTTATAGTGCAAATTTATTATTAGGTACAGTAGATCCGCTATTATCTGGGATTAGTCAAGAAGCAGCTCGTATTATTTCACCTGATTATGTAGTAGGGGCGGAAGCAAACTGGTATTTCATGTTTGTGAGTACGTTCTTGATTAGTGGATTAGGTTATTTTGTTACCGAAAAAATTGTCGAACCAAATTTAGGTAAATATAATCCAAATGATGCCGATGATTCGACAGTGTTAGAATCCAAAATTGAACCTTTAACGGCTCTTGAGAAAAAAGGCTTGCTTTGGGCGGGTATTAGCATGTTAATTTTCTGTTTATTGCTTGCTTGGACTATTGTGCCTGAAAGTGGTATTCTACGTAACCCGAAAACGGGTGAGGTGGCAGGTTCACCTTTTTTGCACGGTATTGTGGTATTTATTTTTGTATTTTTCTCTGTACCTGGTTATATTTATGGGCGCATTACAGGTTCAATGAAAGAGAGTAAAGATGCGATTAATGCTATGAGTAAAGCGATGTCATCTCTTTCTATGTATGTCGTATTGGTCTTCTTTGCAGCACAATTTGTAGCTTTTTTTAACTGGACAAACCTAGGCTCTGTCACCGCAGTAAAAGGGGCGGAGTTCTTACAACATATCGGTTTAACTGGTCCATTGCTATTAGTTGGGTTTATTTTTGTCTGTGCATTTATTAATCTTATGTTAGGTTCTGCATCAGCACAATGGGCAATTACAGCACCTATTTTTGTGCCTATGCTCATGTTAACTGGCTATGCACCAGAAATGATCCAAGCTGCTTATCGAATTGGAGACAGTACCACGAATATTATTACACCAATGATGAGTTATTTTGGTTTAATTATGGCAATGGCAATTCGTTATAAACGAGATACAGGTATCGGAACCTTAATGGCAATGATGTTACCGTATTCCATTATTTTTTTAGTGGGTTGGATATTGCTGTTTTATATTTGGGTGTTTGTATTCGGTTTGCCTGTAGGTCCTGGTTCTGCTACTTTCTATACGCCTTAATTCGTTATACAATAAAAAACAGCTTGCAGGCTGTTTTTTTATTTATGGTAACAAACAGAGAAAAAGGGAGTAAAGTATGACCGAACAAACAAAACCCAAAAGTTGGTTGCGTAACGCCTTAGATAAATATAATAAATTTTGCGATGAATTAGGAGTTAATCAAGGTACCTGCCGTGGTTGTGTGCCGGTGGTAAAATTTGATCCAGAGCCTGAACAAAAAAAGCAAAATAATAACGAAAAAGTGTGATCATTATCACACTTTTAGTATATTTTTAAGGGTAATATGAAATCTTAGTTTACTTTATTTTAACAACTCCCTACAATCCGCACACTGACTATTTAATTTCATTTTTGTTGAGGGTTTTTCCTATGTTGTGGTTCTTTTTCTGTGTAGCCATTTTAGTATTTGGCTATTTTACTTATGGCAAATTTATTGAAAAAATTTTTGTTATCAATCCAAATCGTACTACGCCGGCTTATTCTGATCAAGATGGCGTGGATTATATGCCGATGTCAAAAACCAAGATCTGGTTAATTCAATTATTAAATATTGCGGGTACAGGTCCTATTTTTGGTCCGATTCTAGGGGCATTATATGGGCCAGTAGCAATGCTTTGGATTGTGATTGGTTGTATTTTTGCCGGGGCGGTACATGATTATTTTTGTGGTATGTTGAGTATTCGTAATGGCGGAGCGACCATGCCTTATTTAGCGGGTAAATTTTTAGGAAAACCCGTTAAAGTATTTATTAATGTGATGGCATTGATACTCTTGTTGTTGGTGGGGGTGGTATTTGTGGCAAGTCCCGCACAATTATTGAGTACAATTACTTTTGATGTGCTAGGTTCAAGTTCGGCTGCAATCAATTTAGGTAATCCGGAAGAAATTCATCGCGCCGTGGAAACAGCAAAAGATCTCACTGTTTGGGGGATGGATAAAGCTACGGTAATTTCAGTTTGGACGCTCATTATTTTTGCATATTATATTTTTGCGACCTTATTACCGATTGATAAAATTATTGGTCGTGTATATCCATTATTTGGAGCGTTGTTACTCTTTATGTCAGTGGGGATGGTTTATGGGTTAGTGAGTTCACATTTGAGTGCTGCCGATCCTATTGAATTTTTCCGCACGGTAAACGCTGATGGAGCGGGGTTAACTTGGGAAAAATTCACCCAGAATTTCCAAGTGAAAGGTGATGTGCCGATTTGGCCATTATTATTCTTAACCATTTCTTGTGGTGCACTATCTGGTTTCCACGCTACACAAACGCCATTAATGGCACGTTGTGCAGAAAATGAATCGGAAGGTCGTTTTATTTTCTATGGTGCGATGATTGCTGAAGGGGTGATTGCCTTAGTATGGTGTATGGTGGGATTAGCTTTCTATGAAAATCCACAAGCCTTACAAGATGCGATTTCTGCCGGTTCACCGTCCAAAGTGGTGTATGATAGTTCATTACATTTCTTAGGCTTTATCGGTGGTATTTTCGCCGTGCTAGGTGTGGTGGTGTTGCCGATTACTTCTGGCGATACCGCATTCCGGGCTGCGCGTTTACAAATAGCGGAAATTTTTAAACTTGAACAACATTCATTAACAAAACGTTTGATCATTGCAGTGCCGTTATTTGCACTTGGTTTCGTCGTCTCTAAATTAGACTTTAGTGTATTATGGCGTTATTTCACTTGGGCGAACCAAATGACAGCGATGGTGATGTTATGGACAGCAGCGGGTTATTTGTATCGTTACAATAAATTCCATTGGGTCGCTTCTATTCCTGCTTGGTTCATGAGTACTGTTTGTTTTACCTATTTAGCCTATAATAAAATTGGTTTCGGTTTAGATTATGAACTCTCTTGTTATATTGGTTTAGGTTTAACCGTATTTTGTGTAATCTTGTTCTTTGCTTTCCTTAAACCGTTAGGTGACGGTGATCCAGAAGCATTAGTCACTGAATAGCACAGCAAAACTAATCAAGTTTAACCGCACTTTCATTGAAAAATGAAAGTGCGGTTTTTTTAAGAAAAATTCATTTTACTGTATAAAGCGCTTGTCAATTAATCTATCTAAGTATAGAATTGGAAAAAATGTGGGAAAAAGTGGAGTTTTGTGTTGAATAATTTCACTTGATACGGCATTATTAATGAAATAAGGCTTATGTAAAGGCAAAATATGTTTCGTGGTGCATCAGCGGTTAATTTAGATACAAAGGGACGCCTTGCGATCCCAACTCGCTATCGTGCCGAAATTATTGAGCAAAACCAAGGACAATTAGTCTGTACGGTAGATATTCGCCAGCCTTGTTTATTGTTATATCCTTTGAGCGAATGGGAGATCATTGAGCAAAAGTTATTGGCGTTGTCAAATTTTGATCCAGTTCAACGCAGTTTGCAACGTGTCATGTTAGGGTATGCCACGGAATGTGAATTAGACAATGCAGGAAGAATTTTAGTTAGTGCGCCATTACGTCAACATGCAAAATTGGAAAAAAATATTATGTTGGTAGGACAGCTTAATAAATTTGAGATTTGGTCTGAAACGGAATGGAATGCACAAATTGAACAAGACATTGCATTAGGTTCAAGCGGACAATTTGCCTTGTCAGAAGCATTAAAAATGCTCTCTTTATAAAATTATAAAAATAGTAGCACTAGCAAACTCGTATAAACGACAAAGATCGTATAGCGAGATAATAAAAAGGTAAGCGAGCTAGGATGCTAATTTCGGTTTTTTAGCTCTGCAAACCTTAACTTAAAGAGAAACAGTCCCTAGCGAATTCCTTTCTTTTTGTAATTAATTTTAATTTTTGGGATAATTTTTATGAACTCGCAAAATACCTTATGTCCAGCCCATACCACTGTTTTACTTCATGAAGCAGTGGACGGTTTGGCATTAAAAGAAAAAGGTATTTATATTGACGGTACATTTGGTCGTGGTGGTCATTCTCGTTTAATCCTTTCTCAACTGGCAAACAATGGTCGCTTAATTGCGATTGATCGTGATCCGCAAGCTATTGCCGAAGCTAATAAAATTCAAGATGCTCGTTTTCAGATTGAACATAACAGTTTTTCTGCGATGCCTAACATTTGCGAAAAATTAGGTTTAGTTGGCAAGATTGACGGTATTTTACTCGATCTTGGCGTATCCTCCCCACAGCTAGATGACGCTGAACGGGGTTTTAGCTTTATGAAAGACGGTCCATTAGATATGCGAATGGATACCAGTAAAGGACAATCAGCTACAGAATGGTTGGCTAACGTCAGTGAAAGCGATTTAGCTTGGGTGCTGAAGACCTTTGGCGAAGAACGTTTTGCCAAACGGATTGCTGGTGCTATTGTGAATTACAACAAAAACGCGATACAAAATAATCAACCAATTTTACACCGCACTTTGCAATTAGCGGAACTTATTGCGAGTGCTGTGCCATTTAAAGATAAATATAAACATCCAGCTACACGTAGTTTTCAAGCGATTCGGATTTTTATTAATGCGGAATTAGATGAACTGGAAAGCGTGCTAAACTCAGCAGTGAAATTGCTCGCACCACAAGGACGTTTATCCATTATTAGTTTCCATTCCCTTGAAGATAGAATGGTTAAACATTTTATGCGTAAGCAAAGCAAGGGTGAAGATATTCCAAAAGGCTTGCCGTTGCGTGAAGATCAGATTCAGCGTAATCAAACTTTAAAAACTATCGGTAAGGCGATTCAAGCCAGTGAACAAGAAATTGCATTAAATCCACGTTCACGTAGTGCAGTATTACGTATAGCGGAGAAACTGTAAATGAATGTGAATGAGCCATTACTAAATAGTCAACGCTATCCATTACAACATATTTTAATTCAGGATATTTTTGCTGCGAATAAATTCGCTTTTTGTTTATTGTTCGCCATTGTGATTACGGCCATTGGTACGGTGTGGATTACTTACCAAACTCGAGCCTTAATTTCTCAGAAAAGTGCGTTAACAGTACAAAAAGAAGATCTTGAGAATGAATATGTGAATTTAAGATTAGAAGAAACCACCTTAAGTAATAATAGTCGCATTGAATCCATTGCCATTAATAGCTTAGGGATGAATCGTGTTAAACCAGAACAAGAAGTGGTGATTTTAGAATGAAAGTGAAATTTAATTCAACACGCCATCAAGCGAAATCAAAAAGTGCGGTGAAAAAATCCGTTAATTCTACCCGTGTCAAGTCTAACAAGCCAGTGAACATTTATGAAAAAAGTTTCTTAAAAGGGCGTTATCGTTGGGCGATGGGTTTTGTCTGTTTTGGATTGTTTGCTTTAGTCGCTCGTGCTGCGTTTGTGCAAACCATTAATGTGGAAACCTTTAATGATGAAGCGGATAAACGCTCTTTGCGTGAGCAAAAAGTGTTATCCGCTCGTGGTTCTATTTTAGATCGTAATGGACAAATGTTGTCGGTCAGTGTGCCGATGTATAACATTAAAGCGGATCCGAAATTTATTTTAGAAGGCAATTATTTAGCCGATCAAGAACGTTGGAAAGCTTTAGCCTCGTCACTTAATATGAAATATCAAGATTTGGTGGCAAAAATTGAGAATAAACCGAAATCTCGAGATATTATTTTAGGTCGCCAAGTGACAAAAAATGTGGCGGATTATGTGCATCAATTAAAAATCCCCGGTATTGTGTTTGAAAATGATTTCCGTCGTTTTTATCCAAGAGCGGAAGAAACGGCGCATTTAATCGGTTTTACTGATATTGATAATAATGGCATTGAAGGGATTGAGAAAAGTTTAAATAACGATTTAATCGGTAAAGCTGGTTTGCGATCTTATCGTAAAGATAAAAAAGGCAATATTGTGGAAGAAATTGCCGATGTGAAAAAATATGCAGCGCATGATGTGGTGTTGAGTATTGATGAAAAATTACAATCCATGGTGTATCGTGAAATTGCTAAAGCCGTAGAAGAAAATAAGGCGAATTCCGGTACGGCCGTGTTAGTTGATGTGCGTACTGGCGAAGTATTAGCTATGGCTAACGCACCATCTTATAATCCAAATAAACGTGCGGGCATCTCTAATGAGTTAATGCGTAACCGTGCGGTAACTGATACTTTTGAACCGGGTTCAACAGTAAAACCTTTTGTGGTGTTAACCGCATTGCAACGGGGAGCTGTGAAACGTAATGAAATTATTAATACTGGACCTTTAGTATTAAATGGTAAAGAGGTCAGAGACGTGGCTCCACGTAATCAACAAACTTTAGATGAAATTTTAGAAAATTCATCTAACCGTGGGGTAAGTCGTCTTGCCTTGCGTATGCCACCATCAGCCTTAATGGAAACCTATCAAAATGCAGGTTTAGGTAAATTAACCAATTTAGGTTTAGGGGGAGAACAGGCAGGTATGCTAGGTGCGAATCGTCAACGTTGGTCTGAGATTGAACGTGCTAACGTGGCGTTTGGTTATGGTATCAATGCCACACCCTTACAAATTGCTCGAGCTTATATTACGCTAGGTAGTTTTGGTATTTATCGTCCATTATCAATTACTAAAGTGGATCCACCGGTAATTGGCAATCGTGTTTTTTCCGAAAAAATTACCAAAGATGTGGTGCATATGATGGAAAAAGTGGCGATTAAAAATAAACGAGCCATGGTAGAAGGCTATCGGGTCGCGATTAAAACAGGGACGGCGAAAAAATTAGAAAAAGGGCATTATGTGGATAAATATATGGCCTATACCGCAGGGCTTGCACCCGTGACGGATCCACGTTTTGCTTTAGTGATTTTAATTGATGATCCTAAGGCGGGACAATATTATGGTGGTGCTATCTCTGCACCTGTATTCTCAAGTATTATGGGCTATGCGTTACGTACTTATAATGTTACGCCAGATTCCGAAGAAAGTACGGCAAATATCAGAAATATTAAACGTGTGGTACGATTAACCGATAAAATAGACAGAAAACAAACAAATTAAGTGAGAAAAAATGAAAAAATTGACCGCACTTTTGGGGAATTGTTTATTATCTGGTGAAATTTTAGACATTTTAGTGGAAGATATGACCCTAGACAGTCGTTCTGTAAAGAGCGGCTGTCTTTTCGTTGCGATAAAAGGGCATACTGTTGATGGTCGTCGTTTTATTCCACAAGCCATTGAAAACGGAGCCGTTGCTGTATTGGCAGATGCCGACCACTTAAACGAACATTTAATCGTTCGTTTTGAAAATAATGTCCCTATTATTGCGTATTTTGATTTATCCGCTCATCTTTCTGAAATTGCTGATATTTTCTACGATAGTCCATCGCAAAAATTAACTTTAGTTGGGGTAACAGGCACCAATGGTAAAACCACTATTGCTCAATTATTGGCTCAATGGACGCAAATTTTAGGGCATAACCCAGCAGTGATGGGAACCATTGGTAATGGGTTATTAGGTCAGGTTAAACCAGCCGAAAATACCACAGGTTCAGCTCTAGAAGTACAATCATCTTTAGCCAATTTTGTGGCTCAAGGGGCGGATTTCGCCGCGATTGAAGTATCTTCCCATGGATTAGTGCAAAAACGAATTGAGGCTTTGCATTTTGCGGTAGCGATTTTTACTAATTTAAGCCGTGATCATTTGGATTATCATGGTAGCATGCAAGAATATGCCAATGCCAAAAAACGCTTATTTACTGAATTAGTCACGCAACAACAAGTGATTAATGCCGATGATCAGATTGGTGCAGGTTGGTTAAAAGCATTGCCAAACGCAGTGGCAGTGAGTTGTCAAGCTGATTTCCAACCAATGCAAAAAAATTGGTTAAAATGCACCGCAGTTTCTTTTAATAACAAAGGGGCGAGCATTGAATTTTGTTCTAGTTGGGGCAATGGCAAATTAGAAAGCCATTTAATTGGAGCGTTTAATGTAAGCAATTTATTACTGGTATTAGCTACTTTATTATCCTTAGGTTACTGCCTGACGGATTTGGTTAAAACCGTTTCGCAATTAACTGGAGTGTGTGGTCGCATGGAAATGTTGCATACGCCACATAAACCAACAGCGATTGTGGACTATGCTCATACCCCAGATGCTTTAGAAAAAGCACTACAAGCGGCACGTATTCATTGTAACGGTAAATTGTGGTGTATTTTTGGTTGTGGTGGCGACAGAGATAATGGTAAACGTCCACTGATGGCAAAAATAGCAGAACAGTTTGCAGATGTAGTAATTGCCACTGATGATAATCCACGCACGGAAGAGCCAACAAAAATTATGGCAGATATTGTGGCAGGATTTGAACACGCCAATGCTGTGCAAATTATCCATGACCGTGAGCAAGCAATTAAAACTGCCATACAAAGTGCGGTGGAAAATGATGTGATTTTGATTGCGGGTAAGGGGCATGAAGATTATCAGATTATTCGGAAAGTAAAACATCATTTTTCGGATCAGGAAGTGGTAAGGAAATATATTGATTAATTTAAATCGGGTTTCGCCCGATGGGCGACCATACTTTCTTTTACTCGCTACGCTCGCACTTCGTGCCGTTGGCAAAGCCAACGTTCAAAATTCTACGAATTTTGTGCTTGTGCAAAAGAAAGTAGGCAAAGAAAAGCACACCCCGACTTCACCGCTTATCTTTGCTTAGTTGAAATTTTTTTCACGGTAAAATCGCAACTCGCTACGCTCAGACAAGGCGATTTTGCCTAAAAATTTCAAGTCGCAAAGGCGGTTTAGACGGGGACCCATGTTTGCCGCCTGAAAATGCTTTAATTTGTAGGAAAATGGCGTCTGTCTGAGCGTAGCGAGTTCAGCCATTTTCTGTTAAGCAAATTAAAGCATTTTCAGGAAACAAGGCAAAGTTGGGGTGTGTTTCTTTTGTTACTTTTCTTTGCACAAGCAAAGAAAAGTAAAGAACGTGGCGAAACCCGATCTCAAAAATCACAATTTGAAATTAAAAACCAAAATGATAAAACTAACAACAAAAAAAATCGCTGAAATTTTAAACGGCAAACTCATCGGAAATGCTGAAACGCAAATTGAAAACATCAGCACCGATACCCGCCAACAAACGCAAAACGGCTTATTCTTTGCCTTAAAAGGTGAACGTTTTGATGCTCATTATTATCTTGAACAAGCCATGGCACAAGGCAATGTCGCCGTTATTGTTGATCATGAATGTACTGTCAACATACCACAAATTATAGTCCCTGATACCCGTTTAGCCTTAGGACAATTAGCACAATGGCTTAAAGCCAAATTAAATCCATTAACCGTGGCAATGACAGGATCTTCGGGCAAAACCACGGTGAAAGAGATGACAGCTTCTATTTTAGCTCAAACTGCCAGCCGAATGACAACGGAAAGTGCGGTGGAAAAAAATCAAGTTTTATTTACCCATGGCAATTTTAATAATGATATTGGCGTGCCTTTAACTTTATTACGTTTAACCGAGAAACATCAATTTGCGGTGATTGAGCTTGGAGCGAATCATCAAGGCGAAATTGATTATACAACGCATTTGGTGAAACCAAATGTAGCATTGATCAATAATATCGCACCAGCTCATTTAGAGGGATTTGGTTCTATTGAGGGGGTGGCTCAAGCCAAAGGCGAGATTTTTCGTGGTTTGAGTGAAAAGGGGGTCGCTATTGTGAATTTAGATTGTCATTATTTAGATATGTGGAAAAAAGAAATTGGGACACATAAATTACAATCTTTTTCCGCTCATAATAAGCAAGCGGATTTTTATGCTAGCAATGTCAAGGCAACAGAAACGGGTTCGATCTTTATTTTACATAGTCCACAGGGTGAAATTGAGATTAATTTACCCTATTTAGGCGAACATAATGTAGCCAATGCGTTAGCAGCGACAGCCTTGGCGGTAAATGTCGGAGCCACATTACAAGAGGTAAAATTAGGACTTGAGCAACCATCTTTGGTGAAAGGACGTTTATTTCCGATTCAGCCTTGTGAAAACCTTTTATTGTTAGACGATACTTATAATGCCAATGTGGGATCATTAAAGTCTGCCATTGATGTTTTGCAAAAATATGCTGCATTTCGCATTTTTGTTGTTGGAGATATGGCAGAATTAGGCGAAAATACACAACTTTGTCATCAGCAAATTGCCGATTATACGGCACAAGCACAATTAGAATGTGTGGTTAGCTTTGGTTTGCATAGTGCGGTGATTTCGCATCAATCCGCAGGTCAGCATTTTACTGATAAAGCAGTGATGGCAAATTATTTAACACCAATAATTAAACAAAAATTAGCAAATAATCAACCTGTTGTGTTATTAGCAAAAGGATCACGCAGTCAAAAAATGGAAGACGTGATCGATATTTTAACAGAAAATTTCAAAGGGTAATATTTCATGTTAGTTTGGCTTGCATCTTATTTACAGCAATATTTTAGCGATTTTCACGTTATTTCTTATCTTACCGTTCGCTCAATTTTTGCGTTATTAACGGCGTTGTTGTTGTCTTTATGGATTGGACCGAAAATGATCCGTCGTTTACAAATCTTTAAATTCGGGCAAGAAGTCCGTAATGATGGACCTGAAAGTCATTTCCAAAAACGTGGCACGCCAACCATGGGCGGTATTATGATTTTATTCACGATTACCGTGAGTACCTTGTTGTGGGGCGATTTATCTAATCCGTATATTTGGTTCAGTTTATTCGTATTACTCGGTTATGGTGCAGTTGGTTTTGTGGATGATTATCGTAAAATTAAATATAAAAATAGCGATGGTTTAATTGCTCGTTGGAAGTATTTCTGGTTATCTGCTATTGCCTTAATTGCGGTCGTGGGAATGTATTTAATCGGTAAAGATACGGATGCTACTCGTTTAGTGGTACCATTTTTCAAAAATATTATGCCACAATTGGGTGTGTTCTATATTATTTTGGCTTATTTCGTGATCGTAGGAACCAGTAATGCGGTGAATTTAACCGATGGTTTAGATGGTTTAGCGATCATGCCAACCGTGTTTGTGGCAGGAGCATTTGCATTAATTGCATGGGCGACAGGGAATATTGAATGGTCAAAATATTTGTATATTCCCTATGTAAAATACAGTGCTGAACTGGTGATTTTCTGTACTGCTATTGTGGGGGCTGGTTTAGGTTTCCTTTGGTTTAACACTTACCCTGCTCAGGTATTTATGGGGGATGTGGGTTCTCTTGCATTAGGCGGTGCATTAGGCGTGATTGCAGTGTTAGTGCGTCAAGAATTTTTATTAGTGATTATGGGTGGTGTATTTGTGATGGAAACCATTTCGGTGATTTTACAAGTGGGTTCCTATAAATTACGCAAAAAACGGATTTTCCGTATGGCACCGATTCATCATCACTACGAACTTAAAGGTTGGCCAGAGCCACGTGTGATTATCCGCTTTTGGATTATTTCGTTGATGTTGGTATTGATGGGCTTAGTGACCTTGAAGCTACGTTAGATAAAAAAAGGATTATGCTATGACAGATTATAAAAATAAAACAGTCACCGTGATCGGCTTAGGCAAAACGGGTCTATCCTGCGTAGATTTTTTAGTCAGAAAACAAGCTCAAGTACGTGTGATCGATACGCGTGCTAACCCTACAGGTGCGGAACAATTAGGGGCGGATATTCCGTTACATAAGGGCGGATTAAATCAACAATGGTTATTAGACAGTGATTTAATTGTGATTAGTCCAGGATTAGCGGTAAAAACCCCTGAAATTCAGACCGCACTTTCTGCTGGGGTCGAAGTGGTGGGGGATATTGAATTATTCTGCCGTGAAGCCAATAAACCGATTATTGCCATTACAGGTTCGAACGGTAAAAGCACAGTGACTACGCTGGTAGCAGAAATGGCAAAAGCTGATGGTTTGCGAGTAGGTATGGGAGGCAATATTGGGATTCCGGCGTTATCGTTGTTAGATGATGATTATGATCTTTATGTATTGGAACTTTCCAGTTTCCAATTAGAAACCACTTACAGCCTAAAAGCGGCGGCAGCGACCGTGTTAAATGTCACCGAAGATCACATGAATCGTTATGTGGACTTAGAAGATTATCGCCAAGCAAAATTGAAGATTTATGTGAATGCTGAAACTGCGGTGATAAATGGCGAAGATTTGTTGTCTAAAGAAAACGGTAAGCAAAGTGCGAAACAGCAAGTGAGTTTTGCGGAACATAATGCGGATTATTGGTTAAAAACCGAAAACGGTAAACAATATTTAATGGCGGGTGATGAAGTGATTTTACCTTGTGATGACGTGAAAATCAGCGGTCGTCATAATTATATGAATGCCTTGGCATCCATTGCTTTGGCGCGTGCGGTAGGCGTAAAAAATCAGGGAATTTGCACCGCACTTCGTACTTTCACTGGACTCGATCACCGTTTCCAATTAGCCCATTTTGCCCATGGTGTGCGTTGGATTAATGATAGCAAAGCGACCAATGTCGGTAGTACGGTGGCGGCGTTAACGGGATTACATTTAAAGGGTAAATTGCATTTATTATTAGGTGGTGACGGCAAAGGGGCGGATTTTAGCGAGTTAGAAAAGCTGATTAATAAGCCTGAAATTTTATGTTATTGCTTTGGTCAAGACGGTGCCGAATTAGCCAAATTATCGGTGCAAAGTCAATTATTTGATACCATGGAACAAGCTATTCAAGCCTTGCGTCCATTGTTAAAGTCAGGTGATATGGTGTTATTATCACCCGCTTGTGCGAGCTTGGATCAATTTAGTTCCTTTGAACAACGGGGTGAACAATTTACCCGTCTAGCACAGTCAGTTGAATAGGATATGTCATGGGGTTTTGGAGTAATTTAAAAGAGAGTTATCAACGCTGGATAACCATTACGCCAAGTAATGTGTTGTATGATCGCACGTTGATGTGGTTATTTGTGATCTTGCTGTTTATTGGTTTTATTATGGTTACATCAGCATCTATTCCAGTGGGTACTCGTAATGAATTAGATCCTTTTTATTATGCTAAACGTGATGCCATGAATGTGGTATTGTCTTTTATTGTCTGTTATTTTTTCTTAAAAATTCCGATGGATAAATGGGAAAAATACTATATGTGGGTTTTCTTTATTTCCATTATTTTATTGGTGGCGGTGGCGATTCCCGGTATTGGTAAATCAGTCAATGGAGCGAGACGTTGGCTGCCTTTTCCTTTATTTAGTTTCCAGCCAGCAGAATTTGCTAAGTTAGCTTTAATTTGTTTTTTAGCCAGCTATTTTACTCGCCGTTACGATGAGGTGCGTAGCCGTAAACTCAGTGCGGTGAAACCTTTCCTTGTGGTGGGGGTCATGGGGGCGTTTTTATTATTACAACCCGATTTAGGGAGTACGGTGGTATTATTCGTGATTACCTTTGGCTTGTTGTTTATTGTCGGGGCACATTTTTTACAATTCGTGTTATTAATGGGCTTAGGGGTTGTATTATTTGTGTGGTTAGTATTAACTTCCGCCTATCGTTTAAAACGTTTAACGGGGTTTATGGATCCTTTCCAAGACCCTTACGGTACAGGGTTTCAGCTGTCTAACTCATTAATGGCATTTGGACGGGGTGAATTTTTTGGTGAGGGCTTAGGCAATTCTATTCAAAAATTAGAATATTTACCCGAAGCACATACTGACTTTGTGATGGCGGTAATGGGCGAAGAATTTGGCTTTTTAGGCATATTGTTAATGGTTTTCCTATTAGCTGCTTTGGTTTTCCGAGCCATGAAAATTGGTAAAGAGTCTTTATTATTAGAACAACGTTTTAAAGGCTTTTTTGCGTTTGGCATTAGCTTTTGGATTTTCTTCCAAGGTTTTGTGAATTTAGGTATGGCGTTAGGCTTATTACCGACCAAAGGGTTAACCTTTCCGTTAGTCAGTTATGGTGGTTCGAGTGTGATTATTATGTCCATTAGTATTGCCATTTTATTACGGATTGATCATGAAAATAGGCTTATGCGTGGTGGTCATGCGAGATTACGAGATGATTAAAAATTTCGGGGATAAATTAGGTGCAACAGAATAGAGAAAAAAAACGATTATTAGTGATGGCAGGTGGCACTGGCGGTCATGTTTTTCCAGCCATTGCAGTAGCACAATATTTACAGCAACAAGGTTGGCAAATTTGCTGGTTAGGCACCGCTGACCGTATGGAAGCCCAACTTGTCCCTAAACATGGTATTTCAATTAAATTTATTCAAATTTCTGGCTTGCGTGGTAAAGGTATCGCAGCGTTATTGAAAGCGCCTTTTGCGATCACCAAAGCGATATTGCAAGCTCGTAAAATTATCCAACAGTATCAACCCCATGCGGTGTTAGGTATGGGCGGTTATGTGTCGGGTCCAGGTGGTATTGCGGCTAAACTTTGTGGTGTGCCAGTGATTTTACATGAACAAAATGCCGTGGCAGGACTCACCAATAAATGGTTAGCTAAAATTGCCAGAGCGGTATTACAAGCCTTTCCAACCGCTTTTCCTGATGCTGAAGTGGTGGGTAATCCAGTACGTGCGGATTTGTTTCAAATGGCAAGTCCAGAACAACGTTTTACGCAACGTTTAGCCCATAATAATGGTAAATTAAGAATCCTTGTGGTGGGGGGAAGCCAAGGGGCGAGAGTGTTAAATCAAACCATTCCGCAAGTGGTGGCTCGGTTAGCTGATAAATTAGATGTCCGTCATCAAGTTGGAGCAGGTTCGGTAGAAAATGTTACTGCACTTTATCCAGAAAATGTGCGAAGTGCGGTGAAAATTAGTGAATTTATTGATAATATGGCAGAAGCCTACGCTTGGGCGGATTTAGTGATTTGTCGTTCGGGTGCGTTGACAGTATGTGAATTAGCCGCAGTGGGAACGCCAGCGATTTTTGTGCCGTTCCAACATAAGGATCGTCAACAATATTTAAATGCGAAATATTTGGCAGATGCAAAGGCTGCTTATATCGTTGAGCAAGCAGATTTGAATGTGGATGTTTTGGTGAAGTTAATCAATGAATTAGATTTAAATAAATTACAGCAAATGGCAATCAATGCAAAATCCATGGCAACACCGTTGTCTGCTCAACGTGTAGCAGAAGTGATTATACAAAACGCGAATGAAAAATAAGGAAGTGAGTTAATAAAAATGACGCAATCACAAGAAGCAATTAGACAAGCAAAAATTAGACAATCCGTGCCAAGTATGCGACGAGTAAAACAAATTCATTTTGTTGGTATTGGTGGTGCCGGTATGGGTGGTATTGCGGAAGTACTATTAAATGAGGGCTATGCCGTCACGGGATCGGATATTGCAGAAAGTGCGGTGACAAATCGCTTAATTTCTTTAGGGGCAAAAATTTATTTTTCTCATCAAGCAGAAAATGTGCAAGATGCCAGCGTGGTGGTAGTTTCCAGTGCGATTAAGTCAGATAATGTGGAAGTGGTGGCTGCCCATGAGAAACGGATTCCAGTGATTCAACGGGCGCAAATGTTAGCTGAAATTATGCGTTTCCGTCATGGTATTGCGATTGCAGGAACGCACGGAAAAACCACTACAACGGCGATGATTTCGATGATTTATACCCAAGCAGGTTTAGATCCGACCTTTGTTAATGGGGGATTAGTGAAATCTGCTGGTACCAATGCCTATTTAGGGGCAAGCCGTTATTTAATTGCCGAAGCAGATGAAAGTGATGCCTCATTTTTACATTTACAACCCATGGTATCGGTGGTGACAAATATTGAACCAGACCACATGGAAACCTATCATGGTGATTTTGAAGAAATGAAACGGACGTATGTGAATTTCTTACACAATTTACCGTTCTATGGTTTAGCTGTGATGTGTGCGGACGATGCTGAGCTAATGGAATTAGTCCCGCAAGTGGGTCGCCAAGTGATGACTTATGGTTTTAGTGAAAAAGCGGATTATCGTATTGAAAATTATGAGCAAACGGGTTTTCAAGGACATTATGATGTGATTACCCCAACGGGTGAGCGAATTAATGTGCTATTAAATGTACCGGGTAAACACAATGCATTAAATGCCACCGCCGCTTTAGTGGTTGCCAAAGAAGAAGGCATTAACAATGATGCGATTTTAGCCGCCCTTGCCGATTTTCAAGGGGCTGGTCGTCGTTTCGATCAGCTAGGTGAGTTTATTCGTCCGAATGGTAAAGTGATGTTGATAGATGATTATGGTCATCATCCTACTGAAGTCGGCGTCACCATTCAAGCGGCTCGTTCAGGTTGGCAAAATAAACGGGTCGTGATGATTTTCCAACCGCACCGCTATTCTCGTACGCGGGATTTATTTGATGATTTTGTGCAGGTATTGTCGCAAGTAGATGTATTAGTCTTACTAGATGTGTACGCTGCCGGAGAACAACCGATTGCTGGAGCAGATAGCCGTTCGTTAGCACGTTCTATTCGTAATTTGGGTAAAGTTGACCCGATTTTTGTGGCGGATCATAGTCAGTTACCTGAAATTATGGATCAAATCCTACAAGATGGTGATTTAATTTTGGCACAAGGGGCGGGTAATGTGAGTAAACTTTCTCGCAATCTTGTGGAATTGTGGACGAAATAAGCAGAATAAAAGTAAAGAGATAATTCAATGAAACCATTAAAACAACAAAAAATCGCCGTATTATTAGGTGGCACATCAGCAGAACGTGACGTTTCCTTAAATTCAGGGGCTGCTGTACTGCAAGCGTTACGCTCACAAGGCTATGATGCTCACCCACTCGATCCAAAAGAAATTAGCGTAGCTGAATTAAGCGAACAAGGCTTTGATCGTGCCTTTAATATTTTGCACGGACGGGGTGGCGAAGACGGTGTGATTCAAGGTGTATTGGAACAAATTGGTTTGCCATATACGGGTTGTGGCGTCATGACATCTGCATTAACCATGGATAAAATGCGAACTAAAATGTTATGGAAAGGCTTTGGTTTACCGATTGCTGATATGGAAATTGTCACTAAAAACACCGCACTTTCACTCGATCCACAAGCGGTGGTAGCGCGCTTAGGCTTGCCATTAATGGTAAAACCTTCACGTGAAGGCTCCAGCGTTGGGTTGACCAAAGTCAAAACGGTGGAAGATTTAAAAGCCGCAGTAGAGTTAGCCCTACAACATGATGATACGGTATTAATTGAAGAATGGTTGTCTGGTGATGAATTGACTGTGCCAGTCTTAGGTGATGAAGTGTTGCCAGCGGTACAAATTGTCCCCGAGGGGGAATTTTATGATTATGAGGCGAAATATATTTCCGATAATACGCAATATATTTGTCCGATGCCATTAAGTGATGAACGTTGGAAAGAATTGCGTAGTTTGGTGAAACGTGCTTATGACGTGGTTGGCTGTCGTGGTTGGAGCCGGATTGATGTGATGACCGATAGCAAAGGGAATTTCCGTTTAGTAGAAGTGAATACCACACCGGGGATGACGAGCCATAGTTTATTCCCAAAATCAGCTAAAACGGTGGGTTATTCTTTTGCGCAGTTAGTGGAAAAAATCTTGGAGTTAAGTGTTTAATGTCCGTGATTAAACGTAAATCGAAGCAGAAAACAGCCAAAATGCCAGAATTTGATCTGAAAAGTTTAATTCAGATCAAACCATTGCTTTTGCTATTATGCTTAGGTTTGCTATATTATACTTATACCAACTGGCAAGCATGGTTAGAGAAATTGGATGACAAACCGATTAGTGCTTTTGCGTTGTTAGGTTCGCCACAATATACAACCTATTCAGATGTACGCGATCAAATTTTACAAATGGGTGAATTAAAAGGGTTTTTCGGGCAAGATGTGAATGCGGTGCGAGACCAAATTCAGAGTATGCCTTGGATAAAAGGAGCGCTAGTTCGTAAAATTTGGCCTGATCGGTTAAGTATTTTAGTTATAGAATATACGCCAGTAGCTTATTGGAATGAGAATGAATTTGTTGCCAGTGATGGTACCGTGTTTAGCTTACCCTTTGATAAACTAAAAAATACTGATATGCCACGGTTATTTGGCTTAGATTACCAAAGTAAGGAAGTACTAGAAGCGTGGTATAAAATTTATAAAGACTTAAAAGCAAAAAATTTAAGCCTAAAAACCTTAGCAGTAAACGAACGAGGTTCTTGGGAGATTATGTTAGATAACGACATTACCTTAAAATTAGGACGTGGTGAGTGGAAAAGCAAAATTGATCGTTTTGTGACGATTTATCCACAAATTGAAGTGCCGGAAAATAAAAAAATTAATTATGTTGATCTAAGATATAAAGTGGGTGCGGCAGTGAATTTCACTGATATTATTAAATAAATAGCGAAGTGATGAATATGGCAAAAATTGTAGAATCAAAAACCATTGTAGGATTAGAAGTCGGCACATCAAAAGTGGTGGCGGTGGTAGGCGAGATATTACCTGATGGCGTAGTGAATGTGCTGGGTTATGGCAGTTGTCCATCTAAAGGCATTGATAAAGGTAGCATTACAGATTTATCTGCGGTGGTGAAATCTATTCAACGAGCCATTGAAAGTGCGGAAGCAGTCGCAGATTGTCAAATTATATCCGTCACCCTTGCAATTACTGGAAAACATATTCAAAGCCTAAATGATAGCGGTCTTGAACCCATTGCCAACAACGAAGTGACGCAAGATGAAATAGATGCCGCCATGCACACTGCGAGTTCGGTTAAATTGCCCGAAGGCTTGTCTTTATTACACGTTATTCCACAAGAATATGCCGTCGATCAGCAACAAAATATTAAGAATCCATTAGGTTTACAAGGCATGCGTTTAAAAGCACAGGCGCATTTAATTGGTTGTCATCAAGCTTGGTTAAGTAATCTACAAAAAGCGGTAGAGCAGTGTGGTTTAAAAGTAGATAAAGTCGTCTTTTCTGGCTTGGCATCAAGTTATTCGGTGTTAACTGAAGATGAGAAAGATTTAGGCGTTTGCTTGGTGGATTTTGGGGCAGGTTCCATGGATATTATGGTATATACCAATGGAGCATTACGTTACAGCAAGGTGATCCCTTATGGGGGGAATGATATTACTGATTTTGTGGCTCAGAGTTTAACCACATCTCGTCATGAAGCCGAAAATATTAAAATTAACTACGGAAGTGCGGTGAATCCTAGCCAAGATTTAATTGAACATTTTGCCAAGAAAAAGGTCGAAGTAGCAGGACTTGGCGGAACGACTGCACGTACCTTTAGCAAAGCGCAAATTGTAGATGTGACATCAAAATGTTATGCTGATTTGTTGTTTGTGGTAAAAAATGAGTTAGATAATTTACGCCAAGAGCTAATTAAGAAAGATATTAAAGCGGATTTAATTGCAGGTGTTGTGTTAACTGGTGGGGGGGCAAATATGGAAGATATTGCAAAATGTGCCACGGAAATTTTTGGCTTTCATGTTCGTGTTGGTCATCCATTGAATATCACAGGATTAACGGATTATGTGAATAAACCACAATATGCGACTGTACTCGGTTTGTTACAATATAGTCATCATAATGATGAAGAAAATACTCGATTAATAGAAAGTTTTACATCCGAAGGCAGTTTTTTAGGCTCAATTTGGGGTGGAATGAAAGAAATTTTGAAGAAAGTTGGCTCTGAGTTTTGATAATTTTGCATTTTTCATCTACAATAGGAAGAATTTTAGAATAATTTATGTGCTAGGCTCTTTTGGTAGCACCCACGGAGAATATAAATGTTTGACCCGGTACAATATGATTTTGATGATGAAGTCGGTCGCACGCTGATTAAAGTAGTTGGTGTTGGTGGCGGTGGAGGTAATGCCGTCAACCATATGGTAGATAGTTTACTGAATAATGGTGGCTCACTTGTGGGAGAAGATTCTCTTGCGAGTGATGAACATGGTGAGATTATCTTCTATGCAGTAAATACGGATGCGCAGGCTTTACGCAAAAGTAAGGTTCAGCAAACAGTACAAATCGGTGCAGAAACCACTCGTGGTTTAGGGGCTGGCGCGAATCCAAATGTAGGGCGTAAAGCTGCCGAAGACGATCAAGAAGCGATTCGAGCGATGCTTGAGGGCGCGGATATGGTCTTTATTGCGGCAGGTATGGGAGGTGGTACCGGTACTGGTGCTGCGCCTATTGTTGCACAAGTCGCAAAAGAGTTAGGCATTCTTACCGTTGCGGTGGTGACTAAACCATTTTCTTTTGAAGGTAAAAAACGCATGGCGTTTGCGGAATTGGGTATTAAAGAGCTATCCAAGCATGTGGATTCTTTAATTAGTATTCCGAATGAAAAATTATTAAAGGTATTAGGTAAAAATACTACTTTAGTTCAAGCATTTTCTACGGTAAATGATATTCTTCGTAATGCTGTGACGGGTATTTCTGATATGATTACTGCACCGGGATTAATTAACGTTGACTTTGCTGATGTGCGTACTGTTATGTCAGAAATGGGACGTGCTATGATGGGTTCTGGTATCGCCAAAGGTGCATCAAGTGATGGACGTGCTGAAAAAGCCGCTCAAGATGCTGTGGCCAGTCCATTGTTAGAAGATGTTGATTTATCTGGTGCTAAAGGGGTATTAGTTAATATTACCGCTGGTTTAGATTTGGGTTTAGATGAATTTTATGCGGTAGGTGATATTATTCGTTCTTTCGCTTCGGATGAGGCAACCGTAGTGGTGGGTACCAGCTTAGTACCAGAAATGTCAGATGAAATTCGTGTGACCATTGTTGCTACGGGGATTGGTGATGTGGAAGAGCCTGTGGCGGCAGTCACACAAACAGTTGGTCAGGTAAGACAACCGTCGGGATTACCAGAGCAACAAACTTCAACATATCAAAAGCCACTTGAAACAACACGACCAACACCATTAAATAATGATGTGTTTAAGCCTGCTTTTTTACGTGGTAATAATAGCTAAAATAAAATGTTAATCATTTTGTAAAAAGTTGAGAAAAAATATGATTAAACAAAGAACATTAAAACAAAGCATTAAAGTGACTGGTGTGGGACTACACAGCGGTAATAAAGTGACTTTGTATTTACGCCCAGCTGCGGTGAATACGGGGGTGATTTATTGTCGTACCGATCTTAATCCGCCAGTCAGTTTCCCTGCGGATGCAAAAGCTGTACGTGATACCATGCTTTGTACTTGTTTAGTGAATGATCAAGGTGTGCGTATTTCTACAGTTGAACATCTTAATGCGGCTTTAGCAGGCTTAGGCATTGATAATGTGATCATTGAAGTTAACGCTCCAGAAATTCCGATTATGGATGGCAGTGCAAGTCCGTTTATTTATTTATTGCTTGATGCTGGCATTGAAGAACAAAATGCGGCGAAAAAATTTATTCGTGTAAAGAAAACCGTACGAGTAGAAGATGGTGATAAATGGGCGGAAATTAAGCCTTATAGTGGTTTCCGTTTGAATTTCACGATTGATTTTAATCACCCCGCGATTCCAAAAAAATTAAGCCATTATAAATTGGATTTTTCAGCACAAAATTTTGTGCAACAAATTAGCCGAGCAAGAACTTTTGCTTTTATGAAAGATATTGAATATCTTCAATCACAAGGTTTGGCTTTAGGTGGTAGTTTGGATAATGCTATCGTATTGGATAATTACCGTGTGCTAAACGAAGATGGTTTACGTTTTAAAGACGAATTAGTTCGCCATAAAATGTTGGATTCTATCGGTGATTTATATATGTGTGGTTACAACCTTATTGGTGAGTTTAGTGCATATAAATCTGGTCACGGCTTAAATAACAAATTGTTACGAGCCTTATTAGATAATCAAGAAGCATGGGAATTCGTCACCTTTGGAGATAAACAAGCTGTACCAAAAGGTTATGTAATAACACAGCAAGTGTTAATTTAATAAAATTTATCAAAAAGCTATACTTTTCTGAGTGTGGCTTTTTTTGTCTTTATCATTCCATCTAGAAGGACTTATTATGAAAATTTTACCAAAAATGACCGCGCTTTCTATGGCATTACTCACTGCTTCTGCCATGGCATACCAACAAGATAAGGTTTACCATTTTACTGTATTACATACTAATGATTTACATGGACACTTTGCCCCAAATGATAAAGGCGAATTTGGTTTAGCCGCGCAAAAAACATTAGTTGATCAGATCAAAGCAGAAGTTGAAAAACAAGGTGGATCAGTGATCTTGTTAAATGCTGGGGATGTTAATACTGGTGTCCCTGAGTCAGATTCTCAGAATGCCGAGCCTGATTTTAAGACGATGAATATGGTCGGTTATGAAGCGATGACATTAGGTAATCATGAATTTGATAATCCATTGCAATTGTTGGATATGCAAGAAAAATGGGCGGAATTCCCGTTCTTATCAGCGAATATTTATTTGAAAAAAAGCGGTAAGCATTTGGTAAAACCTTATACCATTTTGAATAAGCAGGATTTAAAAATTGCGGTGGTAGGATTAACCACAGAAGACACGGCAATATTAGGTAATCCTGAATATATGAATTTGATTCGTTTTGATGATCCAACAGAAACTGCTAAAAAAGTGTTGGCGGAGTTAGCGCAAAATGAAAAGCCAGATGTGAAAATTGCTCTGACCCATATGGGTTATTACTATGATGGTAAATTTGGTTCAAATGCTCCGGGTGATGTATCCATGGCTCGTAAATTGGATAAGGGGGAGTTTGATATGATTATCGGAGGGCATACCCATGATCCTGTTTGTGTGGATGAAAAGGGAGTATGGATTGAGGACTACAAACCAACAGATCCTTGTAAACCAGATTACCAAAATGGTAGTTGGATTATGCAAGCTCATGAATGGGGTAAATATGTTGGGCGTGCAGATTTCAGTTTTAAAAATGGTGAATTAAAACTTGAACATTATCAATTAATTCCAGTAAATTTAAAGAAAAAAGTACAAACGGCAGATGGTAAAACCGAATATCAATTTTATACAGAAGAAATTCCACAAGATCCAGACGTAGCAAAATTAGTTAAATCTTACCAAGCAAAAGGTAATGAATTATTGGGTGAAAAAGTCGGTACTGTCAAAGGTAAATTAGAAGGGGAACGTTCGGTGGTTCGCTTTAAACAAACTAATTTAGGGCGTTTAGTGGCAGAAGTTGAGCGTGACAAAGTGAATGCAGATATTGGGTTGGTCAATTCCGGTATAGTACGTGATTCAATTAATGAAGGCGAAGTGACTTATCGTGATGTGTTGAAAGTATTACCTTTTGGTAATGCAGTAAGTTACGCTGATTTAACGGGACAAGAACTACAAGACTACTTAAACGTGGTGGCATTAAAAGAAACTGATTCTGGTGGCTATCCGCAATTTGTTGGAATTTCCATGGTGGTAGATTATGCCAATAAAACTGTTACGGAGATTAAAGTCAAAGGCGAGCCATTAGATTTGAGCAAAAAATATCGTTTATCTTTGCCAAATTATAGTGCCTCAGGTGGTGACGGCTATCCAGTATTGAAAAATCATCCAACCTATGTGGATTCTGGCTTTATTGATGCAGATGTAATGAAACAATATTTACAAAAGCATTCACCATTGGATGCCAGCAAATTTGAGCCAAAAGGCGAGATTATTTATCGTTAATGTTAGCCCTATGCTATAATCGGGTCTGTTGAAAGTTCATCAGACCCTCATTTTTATTACAGGATATTTTTATTTTATGGCACAGGATTTAACTGAAATTCGTCAGCAAATTACTCAAATTGACCGCAGTTTACTAAAATTATTATCTGAACGTCATCGTTTGGCGTTTGATGTGGTGCGGAGCAAAGAAATTACCCAAAAACCCTTACGTGATGAAGAACGTGAGCAAATCTTATTACAAGAATTAGTCAATTTTGCAGAAAGCCAGAATTATCAACTTGAACCACAATATATTACCCAAATTTTTCAACGGATTATTGAAGATTCGGTAGTAACACAACAGGTTTATTTACAGAAAAAACTCAACCAACAACGTGAACAGAATATTCATATTGCCTTTTTAGGCAAACGAGGCTCTTATTCGCATTTAGCCGCTCGTAATTATGCCACACGTTATCAAGAACAATTAGTAGAATTAAGTTGTAGTTCCTTTGAACAAATTTTTGACAAAGTCAAATCGGGTGAAGCGGATGTTGGGGTGGTGCCGTTAGAAAATACCACGTCAGGTTCTATTAATGATGTATATGATTTATTACAACATACCGATCTCTCTTTGGTGGGGGAATTAGCTTATCCCATTAAACATTGTGTGCTAGTCAACCAACAGCAGGATCTTGGTCAAATTGATACGTTGTATAGTCATCCCCAAGTCATTCAACAATGTAGCCAATTCATTCGTAGTTTGGATCGCGTGCATATTGAATACTGTGAAAGTAGCTCGCATGCCATGGAATTAGTCGCCAGTTTGAATAAACCGAATATTGCCGCCTTAGGTAATGAAGATGGTGGTCATTTATATGGTTTGCGAGTATTAAAAACGGATATTGCCAATCAACCCAATAATATCACCCGTTTTATTGTTCTTGCGAAAGAACCTTTATCTGTTTCACCGCAAATAGCCAGTAAAACCCTGTTATTAATGACTACTCGACAACAGGCCGGTGCGTTGGTTGATGCGTTGTATGTGTTTAAAAAACATCAAATTAATATGACCAAACTCGAATCTCGCCCGATTTATGGTACGCCGTGGGAAGAAATGTTTTATTTGGAAATCGAAGCCAATATTCATCATCCCAATACCCAACAGGTCTTGCAAGAATTAAAAGAGTATAGTACTTTTTTGAAAGTGTTAGGGTGTTACCCAAGTGAGATCATTAAGCCTACCAAGGCATAGATTCGTATGCGCTGCCCCTATGGATACTAAATCTAACTTACACTGGGGCAGACTTTTTATTTAAATCACCACTTCTCCGATCAAACTTCGAGTTTCAAGTTTGACTTCATTTAACTGAATTTTAACAATATCACCGATTTTATAACAGCGTTCACCCTTGATATATAACGCAATTTCATCAGAATTCAGTTCTACTTCGTCTTTATTCGGGTGAATGGTAGATGCTGGAATAAATACGCTTGCTCCATTTTCTAACAGTTGCACACGTAAACCGCCACGCATCACATCTTGTATTTCCGCCTCAAATTGTGGTTTTTCGGCTACCTTTTCGTTCAGATAACGGCAATATAACCAGTCGGCAATATCTCGTTCCACTAAGCGATTTTGACGGCGTGATTCTTGCAGACGTGTTAAAATGTTATCTGATGGTTTAATGAAAGGTAAGTTCGCTCCATGTTGGTTGGCTATCGCGGTTTTGATTAAGCGATGATTGACCATATCGGAATATTTGCGAATGGGTGATGTCCATGTGGCATAACCTGTTAATCCTAAACCAAAGTGCGGTGCTAATTCTGCTTTAAATTCGGCAAAGGTTAAGAAACGGCGTAGGCGAAATTCGTAATAATCGCCTGCAAATGGCTCAATGTCGTGTCGCATTTGGCAATAGCCGTTGAGGGTAGTTAAGTTTTCTACGGAATAACGTTGTGCTAATTCTGCTCGATTATCATCATTAGCAAAATTCGCCATTAAGAAATGGTGAGCGTTAGTCAGAAATTTATTATCAAAACCTTTATGGACGTTGAAAATACCTGTTTTAGCTTGTTCATCAAGATAATGTGCCGCACAAATATTGGCGATAATCATAGATTCTTCCACGATTTGATTAGCAATACGGCGATGTTCGGCTTTGATGTCTAAAATATGACCATTTTCTGCAAGCACAAAACTATAATCTGGTTTTTCTTTAAATAATAAACCGTGAGTTTTACGCCATTGCATACGAGCCAACGCAAATTGGTGTAAATTATTGACCTGCTCAGCTATTTCCGTTGTTTCAGGTTGCCACGCATTAGGTTGTTGCTCCAAATAATCGGACACCTTGTTATAAGCCAGTTTCGCTTTGGATTGCACATAAGCGGAAACAAAATAAGGTTGGTTAGTGATTTCTCCTTTGAGATCGGTTTCAATATAACAAACTAAGGCTGGGCGAATTTTATTTGGCATTAAAGAACAAAGATCGTCTGATAATTCCCGTGGCAGCATGGGAATGTTAAAGCCCGGTAAATAATTGGTGAAACAGCGTTGTTTGGCATCTTGTTCAATTTGTGAATGAATATCAATATAAGCAGTCGGATCAGCAATCGCCACCACTAAACGCCAACCTGTTTGCTCGCCGTTTTGCTCGATTTTCTCAATATATAATGCATCGTCCATATCCTGCGTGCTTTCGCTGTCAATGGTGACAAAATGAAGTGCGGTTAAATCTTCACGAGTTTGTTGATCGAGCATAGCATAGCTATCCTGTCCTTGCACGGGATAGCGAGATTGTTGATGACGAGCCAAAGTAACCCACCATGGCGCAAATTCATCCTCTGCACGGCAAATAAATTCGCTGACCTGAGCAAATAAAAAACGATCATCACGTAGTGGGTGTGTTTTAAGGGTTGCCACTACCCAGTCGCCTTCTTTTAATTGTTCGGGTACAGTTTTTAATTGAACGGCACCGATCGGCTGATTAATATTAGGGTGATCCACTAACACTTGTAATTTATTGTCTTTATTAAACCGCACTTTAGCGATAAAACGGGTTAACAGGGTTTCGACTAATTCTTCGGGAACGGCTTGTTTTTTGTCACCCACTTCTTCGATCACGGCTTTAATCTTGTCGCCGTGTACCACTTTTTTCATATCTGGTGGAGAGATAAAAAAGGTTTCTTTATCAGTTTCGAGGAAACCATAGGCTTTATCTGTACCTTTTACCGTGCCTTCGACACGTACTTTGCTATCGTGCAGTTGTTGTTTGAGTTGAGAGAGTAGAGGATTGTTTTGAAACATTTTTATTGTCTTATAAAATAATATACGGGCGAACACATCGGTTCGCCCATACAAAAATACGAAAAACTAGGTTTATTCTTCGCCTAATTCGCCCATTGCGGTGATACTAAAGCCTGCATCAACGTGCAAGATTTCGCCTGTTACGCCAGAGGCTAAATCAGAACATAAGAATGCCGCAGAATTGCCTACATCATCAATGGTCACGGTACGGCGTAATGCGGCGGTGTTTTCAAATGCTGCTAACATTTTCTTGAAGTTTTTAATACCAGATGCTGCAAGCGTACGGATTGGACCTGCGGAAATAGCGTTTACACGAATACCGTCTTTACCTAAATCTGCTGCCATGACACGTGTTGCGGCTTCAAGCGAGGCTTTGGCTAAACACATGACGTTATAATTTGGAATCGCACGTTCCGCCCCTAAATAAGATAGGGTTAAAAGAGCGGCATTTTTATTTAACAAAGGACGAGCCGCTTGTGCCATTGCTACAAAGCTGTATGCACTAATGTCATGAGCAATGCGATAGCCTTCACGAGTAGCAGCATTCACATAGTCACCATCTAATTGGTCACCCGGTGCGAAAGCAATAGCATGCACAAAACCGTCAAATTTCTCCCAACTTTTGCTCAACTCAGCAAAACAGTGTTGAATACTTTCATCGGTCGCTACGTCTAATGGTAGAACGATACTTGAACCAAATTCTTTGGCAAATTCTTCCACCCGTGGTTGTAATTTATCGTTTAAATAAGTGAAAGCTAATTCAGCACCTTGCGCTTTCATCGCTTTTGCAATACCGTAAGCAATGGAGCGGTTGCTAGCAAGACCAGTGACTAAAATTCGTTTACCTGTTAAGAAACTCATAATCTATCCTAATTGATGTTTAAAATGTGATTGAAAAACTTGTCTAGTATAAGACAAAAACACAAGAACGCAAAGCTGACCTGAATATTATTTCTTTTTATTTAATAGATATAAGGTGCTTAATCCTAGGGCGGAGTAAGTTAACCCTTTTATGGATAACAGTTTTCGATTGAGTAACGAAAGAAATAAGGCTCGGATTGCAGGTTGTGCTAGTGTGGAGCCCACATGTTTAATTTGAGCGAGAGGATAGATGATATTTTGCTGAGTACGTTGCCCCTGCGCTAATAATTTCATTCTCAATGCGTCGCCTTTTATGATGAGCAGTTCTTTTTCTTCGGTTAATTGATCTTTCATTTTTCCCACCTATTGATTTGAATTAGAATGGTTTGCTAGTTGTTTAAGGGTGGCAATATCTAATTTCACTTCTTTAAGCGTGCTTTGCATAAAACTACGTTGTTTTTTTAGTCCATTAAAAATCACAAAAATAGAGATAATAATAAATAATAGCGCAATTCCACTAATACTAGAAAAGGCAATCAGGCGTTGGCTAGGGTCATCGAAATAGGTATTGATCGCAAATAGTCCACTCATTAATGCTATAAATAATAATACGATCAGTATTAATACTGAGATCAGCACCGACACTAAGTGTCGAGTATGTTGGCTTAGTTCGATACGTGCCATCTCTAAGCGAACTTGAGCTAATTCAAGCATCGTAATGAAAATATTCTTTACACCGGTTTTGATATTTTGAATGGCTTGCATCAGATCTCCTTAGAAAATAATATAAATTGAGTTGCTTGAAGCCAAGCAACTCAGATCTAATGATAACATCTCGTGATTATTTTTTGCTAACTAAAACGCCAAGTAATAATCCGATCACCCCCGCTACACCAATCGCTTTATATGGATTGTCTTGTACGATAGAATCGGTTTGTTTTACTACTTGTTTTGCACTTGCCACTGCATCTTTAGCACTGGCAATAGCATCTTCTTGTAAACTCGCAAATTTTTCTTTTGCATTACTAACACGAGAATTTAACTTCTCTTTTAGTTTTTTCAACTCAGCTTCGCCAGATTTACTTTTTTCGTCAAACAGTTCTTCCGCATTAATTAAAATATCGCGGATTTCATCTAATAACTCTTCACGTTTTTTATCGAATTGACTCATAATGCTCTCCTTATTTTTTATTTTTTATTTTTTCTGTATAGTTTATTGAAATATAACTACCTAGAAATTAGCTTATTAATTACTAGATGTTTTCATAATAAACATACTTTTATCCGAAAGTCAAATTTTATCGAGAAATAATATTTTGATTTATCAGGGAAATTTCTTTAAGTTAATACTCAATAGATTGAATATTATACGTTTTTTGTGACATAAAACAGAGTTGCCAAATCATTGTATTTGACATCGGTATCGGTAAGTGCGGTTGATAGAATTTACTGATCAGATAGATTGTGTTAAGCCGGATTATCAATATCTATAAATTCCACATCAAAACCATATTCGTTTGCAAGCCATTCGCCTAAAGCTTTAATACCGTAACGTTCGGTGACATGATGTCCACAAGCGAAATAATGAATCCCTTGTTCTCGAGCAGAATGGGTGGTTTGTTCGGAAATTTCACCGCTGATAAAGGCATCACAGCCTTGCGAGTAGGCGAGATCAATATAGCCTTGACCACCACCAGTACAAATCCCAACTTTGTGAATTAACCGCGGTGCATTTGGGTTAAATTTTTCTACATCACAGGTTATCGGTGTTTTGCCTAATACTTGTGCAATTTGTTGACTAAAATCCTGCGCAGCAACAGATTCTCTCAACATTCCCCACATCGGAATACTGTTTGAGCCTTGTTCCAATGGTTGTAAATTTTCAATACCGAGCAATTGAGCGAGTAGGGCATTGTTACCCAGTTCAGGATGAATATCCAACGGTAAATGATAGCCGTATAAATTAATATCATTGACTAGCAAACGTTTAATTCGTTCACCTTTAATACCCCGAATACAAGGATTTTCGCTTTTCCAAAAATAACCATGATGAACTAAAATAGCGTCGGCTTTTTGTTGAATAGCGTGATCGATCAAAGCAAGACTTGCGGTTACGCCAGTGATCATTTTTTTTATCTCGCTTTTGCCTTCCACTTGTAAGCCATTTGGTGCATAGTCGGAAATGGCTTGAGCATTAAGTTTTTGATTAATGAGTTGTTCGAGTTGAAAATTTTGCATTTTTTACACCGCACTTTTTAGCTTTTTCAGAGGTTGAATTTGTTGTATTTTAAATTTGGAATACAACAATGCTAACACAAAAATAACCGCTTGTAACAGGATTATACAAGGACCAATATCTGCATTAAGATGAAAGCTAATTAAGGTGCCTAAGAAGCTTGATAATACTGAACTGAGCATGGCAATCGCAATCATCGTGTCAAATTTTTTGGTCAGCATAAAGGCGGTGATACCCGGCGAAATTAACATGGCGACCATTAAAATGACGCCGACTACTTGCATGGCGGCAACAATAGTGAGTGCTAATAAAATAAGTAAGCCATAATGTAAAACACGTGGTGATAAACCGACTACTCGAGCATGGCTTGGATCGAAACAGAAAAGTAAAAAATCACGGCGTTTTAACAGCATAATCATGAAGATCATAATTGAAATAATCATAATTTGTAGAAAGTCATTAAATCCAACACCGAGTAAATTACCAAATAAAACATGGGTTAAATGTTGATCACTTTCGACTTTCACAAATAACACTAAACCAAAGGCAAACATTCCCGAAAACACAATACCCATCACGGTATCTTCTTTAATTCGGCTGTTTTCTTTTAAATAACCAATGGCTAAAGAACAAAATAAGCCAGAGAGAAACGCACCAAACATTAATGGCAAACCACTTATATAGGCGACAACAATACCCGGCAAGACGGCATGGGAAATGGCATCGCCCATTAATGACCAACCTTTTAATACCAAATAACAAGATAAAATAGCACACACAATAGCCACTATAATAGCGGTGAATAATGCCATTTGCATAAAAGGGTAAGAAAGAGGTTCAGCAAACCAGTTGATAAGCATATCCATTAGGCATTCTCCTGTATATTTGGTCGTTTATTTCGCATCAATACGCCGTATTTTGGTGAGAAAAAGAACGCTAATAAAAATAACAACGTTTGTAAGCAAATAATGATGCCACCAGTAGCACCATCTAAGAAATAGCTAATATAGGCGCCAATGATACTGGTACTAATGCCTAGGCAAACGGCAATAATAATCAGTTTATGGAATTTATCCGTGAGTAAGTAAGCCGTTGCACCGGGTGTTACCACCATTGCAATCACCAAAATTGCGCCAACGGTTTGTAATGCCGCCACAATACACGCACTTAACAAACTGAAAAATAATACTTTATAACGATAAGGGGATAAGCCTACCGAAATAGCTTGGATTTCATCAAAGAAAACCAACAATAGATTTTTCCAAAATAACAGTAATAAGATCGTGCTAATCACTGTAATGATCGCGATTTGTACTGCATCTTCATCCGAAATGCCTAAAATATTACCTAACACAATACTTTCTACATTCACAGAAGTCGGGTTGAGTGAAACAATTAATAAGCCTATGGCAAAAAACGTAGTAAATATAAAGCCGATAATCGCATCTTCTTTTAATTTGGTAATGGATTTGACCCAAAGAATCGAAAGTGCGGCTAAAATACCGGAAAAAAATGCGCCAACTGAATAAGGTAAAGATAAAGAATAGGCAATCGCCACCCCGGGAACCACTGAGTGAGAAAGTGCATCACCGATCAATGACCAACCTTTTAGCATTAAATAAGCGGACAAAAATGCACAGATTCCTCCGACACCCGCACTGACCCAAATGGCTTTCACCATATAATTATAGCTAAAGGGTTCAAGTAATATTTCTAACATGATGGTGGTTCCTGTTTGTCTTTCTTGCGAATCGGTGCAGGGGGATCAATTTTAGTTTGGCCATAGAACACGGCAGGACGTTCATCATCAGTTAATACGGTAACCGCCCGTTCATCTTCATCATCATGTAAATCTTGGTTAGCTAATTTAACGTGACGTAGTACACCACCAAATAATGTTTCTAAATTGTGCTGATTGAAAGTACTTTCGGTGGAACCGGCAGCGATTACCGTCCGGTTAATCATCACCACCTGATCACAGAAATCAGGCACGGATCCTAAATTGTGGGTAGACACTAAAATGAGATGCCCTTCTTGACGCAATTGACCGAGTAAATCCACAATGGCATTTTCGGTTTTAACATCCACGCCGGTAAAGGGTTCATCAAGCAAAATCACCTTACTTTGTTGGGCTAAGGCACGGGCTAAAAAGACCCGTTTTTTCTGACCGCCGGACAGTTCACCGATTTGGCGATCTGCCAAATGTTGAATATCCACACGTTCCATCGCTTGCTGGACTTTTTGTTTATCAAGGGCGGTGGGAATGCGTAGAAAATTCATATAACCATAGCGACCTTGCATTACCACATCATACACTGACACCGGAAATTGCCAATCCACATCTTCACTTTGTGGCACATAGGAAATCAAGTTTTGTTTGAGGGCTTTTTCTACCGGCAAATGGCAAAGTTGAATATTACCTTGTTGATAGCGGATCAAGCCCATGATACTTTTAAACAACGTGGATTTACCGCCCCCATTAACGCCGAGTAAGGCACAGATCGTCCCACCCTCCAGTTGGAACGATACATTTTGAATCGCAATATGTCCATTATTATAACGAACGGTGACATCTTCAACATGAATAGCAGCGGTAATATTTTGCATTATTTTTCAAATCCTTGTACAACGGTGGATACTGTTGTTTTTAATAAATCAATATAAGTTGGTACAGGACCATCAGCGGTGGAAAGGGAATCCACATAAAGTACACCACCGTATTTTGCCCCTGTTTCTTTGGCTACTTGTTTCATTGGTTTATCTGAAATCGTGCTTTCACTAAAAACTACAGGGATATTATGTTGGCGTACTTCATCAATCACTTTACGCACCTGTTTTGGTGTGCCTTGTTGTTCTGCATTAACTGCCCAAAGATAAAGTTCATTATAACCATAATCTTTTGCGAGATAACTAAATGCCCCCTCACTCGTAACGAGCCAACGTTTTTCGGCGGGCACTTGCATTAATTTCTCACGTAACGGCGCATCTAAAGCTTTAATTTTTTCCATATATGTAGCTGCATTTTTATTGTAGGTCTCGGCGTTTGCGGGGTCATATTTAATCAACGCATTTTTAATATTTTCAATATAAATTAACGCATTAGATGTGGACATCCAAGAATGAGGATTAGGCTTGCCTTGATATTCTCCCTCATAAATGGAAAGAGGAGTAATGCCCTCTGTCACTACCACAGCCGGGACATTTTTCATATTCTGAAAAAATTTCTCAAACCAACGTTCAAGATTTAACCCATTCCATAGGATCAAATCCGCCGATTGTGCTTGAGCCAAATCTTTTGGGGTGGGCTGATATTCATGAATTTCCGCTCCTGGTTTGGTGATAGAATACACCTCTGCGGCATCTCCAGCAACATTTTGCGCAATATCTTGAATCACCGTAAAGGTGGTGGCTACTTTAAATTTCGCATAGCTACTTGTTGCAGCCGCGGTAAGTAGGGTAACTAACATCAGTTTGGCAAGTTTTTTCATAGCTTCTCCTTAAATAAATGAAATTAAACTTTTGCATGATTTATGTACAACATGGTTCCATAGAACCAAATTGCCCTACGAATTATAAGTATATATTTTATATTGTCAAGCGATAATCATTCTCATTATCATATTGATTCTCATTTAACTAATAGCCGTTTAGCTTATAAGCATTTTGCTGGCTTGGGCAAACCAGCTAATTTAGTCGCTTGTTTAGCCGGACCGTCAGGAAATAAACGCTGTAAGTAGCGGCTATTACCCTTGTCTATCCCGAGTTTTTCCGCCATCGCTTTGACTAACATGCGGATGGCGGGGGAGGTTTTATATTCTTGATAAAAAGACCGCACAAAGTAAATAACTTCCCAGTGAGCATCGGTGAGCAATAAATTTTCTTGTTTTGCTAGTGCCATCGCCACATCTTCATTCCACTGATTTAAGTCTAATAGATAACCCGCTGAATCGGTTTCAATTTGAATTTGGTTTACTTCAAGCATACTATTTCCCTACTTTTTTTGTGATTATAACAAAAAAACGCCCCACAATAGGGACGTTTCATCATTATTTTACCAATTGGTTAAACTAATCATCACCACGGAAAATACCAAGTAAATTTAATAGACTAATGAATAAGTTATAAATTGAAACGAATAAGCTCACTGTTGCACGAATATAATTGGTTTCGCCACCGTGAATAATATTGCTGGTTTCAAATAAAATTCCTGCTGCCGAGAACAACACAAATAAACCACTCATCGCTACTTGCAATGCGGGCATTTTTAGGAAAATGTTAGCTACCATACCGATTAATAACACGATAAATAAAGCAAACATCATACCCGATAAGAAAGACATATCTTTCTTAGTTGTTAACACATAAGCTGAGCAAGCAAAGAAAGTGGCAGCTGTTCCGCCTAGTGCTAACACAATCGCATCCCCTAAACCTGCACCCACATAGGCATTAAGAATAGGTCCAATGGTATAGCCTAAAAATCCTGTAAAGGCAAAAACTGCCAAAATTCCCGCCGCACTATTGGCTAGCGCATTAGTTAAGAATAATAAACCATAAAAGCCCACTAACATCACAATAATACCCGGATAGGGTAAATTTAATGACATGGAAATATAAGCCACTACCGCAGAAAAGGCTAAGGTTAGGCTTAATAAAAAGTAAGTGTTGCGTAACACTTTATGCGTCTGAAGTAGTGATTCGCTTTGCTCGCGACCACCTAAAACAATTTGGGATTGCTGTTGCATAGGCTGTTTTCCTTCTAAAGTAATAAAAATAACTACCGTTAAATTAATGTTAAATGAATGAAAAGTCAAAGTATTTCGATCTTATCAATCTATAATATGGGGTGTTTGTATAAAATATCAACGGTTAGAACTAAAATAAGGGAATCTACAGCATGATAATTTTATCTACTATGACTAAAATATCCAGCTATACGCTTATCTAAGCACTACCCAACCATCATCTACCCAATTACAAATACTATCTAACAGCAAATCCATATCAATATCTTCATCTACCAACTGTTGAATAGCAGACAAGTCAAGACTTTCGCCGTCAGAAAGTGCTTTCAGTATTGATTTTTCCAACGGATTTAACTCATCTAACCATTCACCATTGGCGTAAATTTCAAGTTCTGGTTGTTCTAGATAAGCCAGTTTACAATTATTATCTTGTGTCAGTACTACACTTTCATTTTGCAATAAATCCAAAATTTCATCTGGATCCGCCATATCATCAGACACCAACATTTCATAACGGCGTGACGTGACGGTTTGAGCCAGTGCCTGTTGGAATAAACGATCAAATTCTAGCGACTGGGTGAATTTTTCAATGAATTGTGCTTTTATGGCTTGAATTTCAGGCTGTCCAAGTTTACCCGTAGATTGTGGCATTTGAGCTAAACGTAACGGCAATAAAAACGCGGACAAATCAATATCAGGATTGTTATGGCAAAAGCCTTTGTTCACATTGTCTAAAATATCGCTTAAATTGGGGTAACGTAAGCCGAAAGAAAAAGTTAAACAATCGCTTTCTGCTACGCCAAAATGTGACATTCTGGCTGGCACATAAAGAATATCGCCGGGGTTCATCACTTCATCAATCACCAACTCGCCCATATCATCAAAAATACGGATCGGCTGATTGGGCTGAAATTCGGTACTCGGATCGCACCATTTCCCCAATTGCCAACGGCGCTGCCCGTAACCTTGCACCAGAAACACATCATATTCATCATAATGTTTCCCTACTGATCCACCTTTTGGGGCGTAAGATACCATAATATCGTCCCGTTGCCATTGGGGAATAAAGCCAAAGGCATTCCAAAGATCACCGAGTTCCGTTGACCATTGTTCTAAATTTTGCACTAGCACTGACCAGCGTGCAGGCAAATTGTCAAAATCCTGTTCTGAAAGCGGACTAAAACTCACTTTCCAATCATCATCGGTATAAGTTTTCACCAGCCGTGCCGTGGCATCTTCATTTTGTGCCAATTCAATAATATCATCTGGCTCAAATTGCCCCACAATTTGTGGCAAGCCATTACGAATAATTAACGGTTTTTTCTGCCAATAATCCCGTAGGAAAATCTCGGGCGTGATGTCTTTTGGTAAGCAATAGTTAGTCATTTTGTCTTTCCTTAATTTTATGTTAGTTAAGAATGTTACTTTTTTTAGACTGGGCTTGCAACAGGCTCTAACTAAATCCTCTGCTTTTTAGTTGTTTTATGCATTGGGCTATTTACATTCGTAAAATACAGTGTTTCGTAAAAGTTGTTATTGGGTCAAAATTTGTAGTGCGATTGCCCTGAAGAAAATGGTAATATTCTCATTATGTTATGTAAAGCTAACAACATTTGTAAATTAAATATGATAGAAAATGAATTACTTGCTATTGATCATCAACATATTTGGCATCCTTATGCGACTATTTATAGTGATATGCCAATGTATGCGGTAGAAAAGGCGAACGGTGTGATGATTCAATTAAAAAATGGCAAACAATTAATTGATGGCATGTCTTCTTGGTGGGCAGCATTGCACGGTTATAATCACCCGCAACTCAATCAGGTGGCACAAGCACAATTAGCGAAAATGAGCCATATTATGTTTGGTGGATTTACGCACGATGCGGCGGGCGAACTTACGCAACGTTTATTAAAAATTTTACCCAAAAATCCCAATTATCCTGCGTTAGATAAGATTTTCTTTGCGGATAGTGGCTCAGTAGCGGTGGAAGTCGCCATGAAAATGGCGGTGCAATATCAACATGCTAAGGGTGAGAAAACTCGCCATAAATTTGCGACTATTCGTTCAGGTTATCATGGCGACACTTGGCATGCGATGTCTGTTTGTGATCCCGTTACGGGGATGCATGGCTTATTTGCGAACAGTTTGCCATTGCAGTATTTTCTGCCACAACCTAAAACGGCTTTTAATGAGATTTGGGATGAAACGGATATTCAACCTTTAGCGGATTTATTGTCTGAAAAGCATAGTGAAATTGCGGGCTTAATTTTAGAACCCGTGGTACAAGGCGCAGGAGGGATGTATTTTTATTCGCCGACTTATTTAGAGCGTGCCCGTAAATTGTGCGACCAATATGGCATTGTGCTGATTTTTGATGAGATTGCGACAGGTTTTGGACGAACAGGTAAGTTATTCGCGACCGAATATACGCAGATTTTACCCGATATTATTTGTTTAGGCAAAGCACTCACAGGCGGCTACTTGACTTTATCGGCAACCATTACGACAGAACATATCGCGCAAACCATTTGCCAAGGTGAAGCCCGTTGTTTTATGCACGGTCCAACCTTTATGGCAAATCCTTTGGCTTGTGCTATTGCGAGTGCTTCAATCGATCTCTTGTTAGCCAATGATTGGCAGACAAAGATTCAGCAAATTGAGCAGCAATTATCTCGTGAACTGGCTCCAGCGGCTGATTTTGCTAGTGTTCAACAAGTCCGAGTATTAGGTGCGATAGGAGTGATTGAAATGAAACAGCCTGTTGATTTGGCTAAATTACAGCCTAAATTGGTCGAAAAAGGTATTTGGGTGCGTCCTTTTGGTCGCTTGGTTTACATTATGCCGCCTTTTATTATCAGTTCATCACAGCTATCCCAATTAACCAGTGCATTATTAGATACACTCAGAGAAATTTATCATGAATCCGGCCATTAGTGATATTGAACCATACTTTGATAATCAGTTACAGTAACAAGCATTTTGTGAATCTTATCAGCAATATTTTAGTTTAGAAAACGGCGAAGTGAAATTAAGCTATCAGCCGATTTTATGATTAGTGATGAAAAAAGGAAATAAAAATGACCGCTAAAATTTTATTTGTCACAGGCATTGATACCGATGTGGGTAAAACTATCGCAACGGGTTGGTATGCTAAAAAATTAGCAGCACAAGGTTTTCGAGTTATTACGCAAAAAATGATTCAAACAGGTTGTGAAAAAATCGCAGATGATATTGTTCAACATCGAAAAATCCAAGGTATTGATTTAACTGAAGATGATTTGGATGGGACGACTTGCCCCTACTTATTTGCTTATCCTTGCTCCCCTCACTTGGCGGCTGAATTAGAAAATTGTCAAATTTCTACCGCACTTATTCAGCAAGCCACCGAAAAATTGGCACAAAAATATGATTATGTATTGCTAGAAGGTGCGGGTGGATTATGTGTACCTTATAATCAAAGCGAGACAACATTGGATTATATTCAGCAACAAAATTATCCGCTGTTATTAGTGACATCAGGTAAACTAGGCAGTATTAATCATACTTTATTAAATTTAATGGTGTGTCGGCAATATCATATTCAGTTGCAAGGGCTTATTTATAATCGTTATCCGCTCGGCGATGAAATGATTAATCGAGAAACAGAACGTTATTTACAGCAATATTTACAACAGCATTTTCCTACGGCAACCTTTGAAGTGTTGGATAAAATGGTTTAAGACGAATCGATGAACAACCAACAAAACGGCGTAATGTTATCCCCATTATGGAAGATGAAATTCGGGAAAGCGTCAGCTACTATTGGATCATTTAACAGCGGATAAACGGCGTAGTTTGCTGGTATTTTTGGATAGTTTTGCTTAGACGGGGATTTTTATCGTTCAATGTAAAAACAATCTTTTTTCCAGAATATAGGATTACAGATGATGTATTCTTCAATTTGGTTATAGGATTGTTCATTTCTGATGATATGCTCATGATAATTCCGCTGCCATACGGAATAGCCTAGTCCAATTTTACTGCTAACGCTGGATTTATAACCACGGATGATTGAACCTAGATTATTTTTAGGGCTATTAAATCGTGGTTTGATCATATCATCAAATTCTGATAATTCATTGATAAAATTTAATATGCCGTGCATATGGTTAGGCATAATGATAAACTCACCAATTTCAATACCTTTCCTTTTATTGACTGTATTTAACCATTCTTGCTGTGCAATTTTTCCATTTTCATTGAGTATCATTTCGCCATTAATGATTTTGCCAAAGATAGGTTGGTTTTCAAAACAACAAATAGTGATGAAATATGAACCAGCAGCAGCGTAATTATAATGTTGTAATCTAATGGTTTTTCGGTGATGGATATTGGGGTTGTATTGCATATTGTTCTCCGTAGTTTTTGGGCGTATGCAATACGCCCCTACGTTTTTTATGGCTTAATTGTGTTTTTGGGGTGTATGCAATACGCCCCTACGTTTTTTATGGTTTAATTGTGTTTTTGGGGTGTATGCAATATGTCCCTACGTTTTTGTAGTTTAATTGCGTTTTTGGGCGTATGCAATACACCCTTACGTTTTTTATGGTTTAATTGTGTTTTTGGGGTGTATGTAATACCGTCCCTACGTTTTTATGATTTAATTGTGTTTTTGGGGTGTATGTAATACCGTCCCTACGTTTTTATGATTTAATTGTGTTTTTGGGCGTATGCAATACGCCCCTACGTTTTTTATGGTTTAATTGTGTTTTTGGAGTGTATGCAATGTACCGTTATATTTTTGTTATTTTTACCGTTGATGTTTATGGTAATCAAATTGTAGGGGCGTATTGCATACGCCCTTTGCTCGATCTTGCTATTTTCACAAATCATAAATAATGCTCATTACTATTGGCTGCTTTTGCTTCTTTCTCCAATTTCTTCTTCTCCGCTGCCTCTTTCGCCTGTTCTTCTGCACGTTTACGGCGGATTTCTTTTGGATCGGCGAGTAAGGGACGGTAGATTTCAATGCGGTCGCCAGCGTTGACGGGGTCGGTTAGTTTGACGGGGCGGGCGAATACGCCCACTTTGTTTTCACGCAAATCAATGTCGGTGTATTGTTGCAAAATACCGGATTGCAAAATGGCGGCTTGTACGGTGGTGCCTTGTTCTACCTGTAATTTTTTTAAAAAATAGGATTTCGGGTAGGCGTAGGCGATTTCAATTTCTATTTGTTCGGTGGTTGTCATTGTTTAAATAGTTCTTTCCAAATTTGTTGAATAAATAACCGCACTTCGCTAAATTCACTGCCATCTACAACAGTTTTCTCGCCAAGTAAATTGAGATGATGAATACGGTTACGTAAGCTAGTATAGCAATGTTTGAGCTGTTCCGCCGTTTCTAGGCTGATAACCTGAAATTCTGCCATGCGTTCAAAAATTCGTACATTATCCGACCAATAAGCTAATGCTGCATTGTTTGGAGCATTGGCTAACACCAAATATTGGGCGATAAATTCAATATCGGTAATACCACCTTGATCGGTTTTAATACTAAATTTCGCTGGATTATGATTGGCTAAATGTTGATACATTTTAGTACGCATTTCCAATACATCGGTTTTTAATTTTTGCAAATCTCTTGGGGTGGCAAGAATGTCCGTACGAATTTGCTCAAATTGTTGGCGCAGTTTCGGCTCGCCATACACGGCTCTGGTGCGCACTAAAGATTGATGTTCCCACGTCCAAGCATCGTTTTGTTGGTATTTCTTGAACGCATCGAAAGAGTTACACAACAGACCCGCATCGCCAGACGGACGTAAGCGTAGATCCACTTCATACAATACGCCAGCACTGGTGTTCATACTGAAAATACTGACAATTTTCTGCGCAAGGCGTAAATAAAATTGGAAATTATCCACGGATTTTTTGCCGCCTTCCGTTTGCCCTTGTATGCCATCATACAGGAATACCAAATCTAAATCGGATTTATAGCCTAATTCAATACCGCCTAATTTGCCGTAGCCCACCACGATAAAGCCTTTTTCATTGTCACTTAAATGAGCTGGACGACCAAAGCGAGCCGTCACTTGTTGCCACGCTAAATTTACCACTGCGGTGATAATGGCTTCGGCTAAATAGGTGAGATGATCGCTCACTTTCATAATTGGCAATACGCCTAAAATATCTGCTGCCGCAATGCGGAGTAAGGTGGCTTGCTTAAATTGGCGTAGGGCGTAAATAATTTGTTCTTCGTCATCAGGTGGTAAACGGAGCAAATATTGCTGTAATTCTGTTGGATATTGCTCAAAGTGCGGTGGATTTTGCAGACTTTTTTGATCGAGTAATTCATCCAGTAAAATCGGATGACGAGCCACTTGTTCGGCGATCATATTTGATTGTGAACAGAGTGTCAGTAGTTGAGTTAGTACTTGCGGATTTTCTAATAATAGTTCTAAATAAGTGGTGCGCGACAGAATTTGCTCCACAATGTTTAACATACGTGGTAACAGAGTTAAATAAGCCGAATGAGCGAAAATTTGACTAAATAATTGTGGTAATAACTGATTCAGTGTTTCTTGTCCCCGGGTGCCAATGACACGATGTTGAAGCTCGTGACGGAATTTGTGTAAGTGGTCTAAAATTTCGTCAAAATGGGATTCGGGAATTTGTTGTTCCGTCAATAATTTTTCAATTTCCGCATCACTCATTTCGAGCAAATCTTGCCAACCATTTTCATTGGATTGTGGTTTATTTTCTTTGCTATCGCCGATTAATTCATCAAAAACACACCGCACTTTTTGTTGATGTTGTTGTAAAACTGTATAAAAACTGTTCCAGTCATAAATTGGGTAGTAAATAGTTTGCGCTTGTTGAGTACTATTAAATTGTGTAAATTTTGCACAGGCAGAGATTAAGCGTTGACGATCTTCTGATGCGGTTGGTAATAACTGAGTTTGTTTGTCATTAATCGCTTGTAGTACATTTTCCACACGGCGTAAAAACAAATAGGCTTGAGTTAAATCTTGTCGTTGTTGTGTCGGTAGCAGTTTTAGTCGTTCTAGCTCGGGTAATAGGTTAAGTAAAGAATGTTGTTGTAAACTAATTTCTCGTCCGCCACGAATGAGCTGAAACACTTGCACAATAAATTCTATTTCACGGATGCCTCCCGCTCCGAGCTTAATATTATCCACTAAACCACGACGGCGAACTTCACGCTCAATTTTACCTTTCATTTCACGTAAAGACTGAATGACGCTAAAATCAATATAGCGGCGATAAACAAAAGGACGGAGTAGTTGGCGTAAGGCAATTATATTGGGATCTTGTGGATCGTACCCTAAAATTCGTCCTTTAATCATGGCATAGCGTTCCCAGTCTCGCCCTTGTTCTTGATAATAACTTTCCATAGCGGAAAAACTTAAAGCTAATGCACCGCTATCACCAAAAGGGCGGAGTCGCATATCTGTGCGATAGACAAAGCCGTCGGCGGTGAATTGATCTAACGCATTGACTAAACGTTGCCCCAGTCGCACGAAGAATTGTTGATTATCAATAGCTTTGCGTCCACCGACGGTTTCGCCCGATGCTGGGTAAGTGAAAATAAGATCAATATCGGAAGAAAAATTCAGCTCAAAACCACCGAGTTTACCCATACCTAAAATATAAAGCAATTGTGGGTTACCTTGAGTGTCTGTGGGTGTGCCCATTTCATCACAGGCTTGTTGATAAAGCCAGTTTCTCGTACCGATAATGAGACTTTCTGCCAATTGCGAAAGGAGGATAAAAATTTGTTCCACGGTGCCTAAATTCAGGCTTTGGCAAATACTCAACAGCGCCATTTCACGGTTGCGGAATTGACGCAAAATTTGATAACACCGTTCTTGGTTATTCGTTTGATTTAATTCATGATTTAAGCGGGAGAAATATTGATTGCCATCAGGTAATTCAGGCACTTTTTCTAAACAATCTGCCAAAAACTGCGGTTGTTTTTGAAAAACATCTAATACAAAATCTGACATAGCTACCGCATAGCTTAATTCTTTAAAAACTGCGGTGTTTTTGGGGGCGTTTTTGACGGGAAAATGGGTTTGTACTAGATCTTGTAGTTTTTCTTGAGCTTGCGTCGTTATTATCATATTTCCCCCGCACTGCGTACGGGGTTACGCATGGTATTGCTACACCGTAGCTTGATAGATCGAAGAGAGATGCAGAGCATCGTTATTGATTAGCCCTACACGAGAATGCAGGGTAAAATTAATTTACATTTTCTTCCGTTGGTTTATGTAACTGGCTGAGTTTTGCTAAACCTTGATCACAACTTTTGATTTGAGTAGCAATTTCCATTTCTAGAATTTGTTTCTTGCTTTGATTCAGTTTATTTTGAATTTTGTTTAACTGAGTGTGTGTACCCGGTTGACGTTGTGCTTCGTTAAACAATTTTTCAGTTTCTTGAAAAAGTTTTTCACACTGTTCTGGTATTTTATTGCCATCAGCAGCGGAAACGGGAAAACTAGATATTAAGGCGACTGTAAGCACTAAGCATAGGCTAGCTAATTTTGTTGTTATTGTAATCATACTATGGTTGATCCTTTGATTCATTAAGTCAGCGTAGGTGTAAATTAGTACGCGATACCCACAATTGCGGTGAAAATATCAGAGATTGAGAGAAAAGTCTATCTTTTTTTCGGCAATAATTTATTTATTTTTATCTTTTATTTTTTTACGTTATTTCTACGATTTCATATGTTAAATTATTGTTAAGAATAAATCTACTTTGCGATAGATCAATTGTATAATATCAAATAAATTTGCTATTTTTTTGATTTAGATCTAGAAATGTGATCTACATAACATTTTTCCTATTTTTTATCCGCATAAAAAGTAGTAGAATAGCTCGCGATCTTGGATTATTTTAGTGGCTTTTTTATGGTAAATGAAAGAACGTTGTTAAAATAATTGGTATAAAAGGTTGCTTTTAGTGTGAGCCGTGTGGGGATCGTTAAAAGAAAAATCGGGGTGATTACTTATTTTGTTGGTAAAGTAATCTATAAATATAATCTTGTAGCATATTTACAAGGAGTTGTGAGATGTTAGACATTGTTGAACTCTCTCGTTTGCAGTTTGCGTTAACTGCGTTATATCACTTCTTGTTTGTTCCTTTAACATTAGGGCTTTCCTTTATTCTTGTCATTATGGAAACGACTTATGTGGTAACAGGCAAAGAAGTTTATAAGGATATGACTAAATTCTGGGGTAAGTTATTCGCCATTAACTTTGCTCTTGGGGTAACTACTGGTATCACCATGGAATTCCAATTTGGTACTAACTGGTCATATTATTCTCATTATGTGGGCGATATCTTCGGTGCTCCTTTAGCTATCGAGGCATTATTAGCCTTTTTCTTAGAGTCAACCTTTGTAGGTTTATTTCTATTTGGTTGGGATCGTTTATCTAAAAAACAACACTTAATTGCTACTTATTGCGTAGCCTTTGGTTCAAACCTTTCTGCAATGTGGATTTTGGTGGCAAATGGTTGGATGCAATTTCCTACAGGATCAGAATTTAATTTTGAAACCATGCGTATGGAAATGACCAGCTTTTTAGATTTATGGTTAAACCCAGCGGCACAAAATAAATTATTACACACATTATCTGCAGGCTATGTAGCTGGGGCGATGTTTGTATTATCAATTAGTGCATTCTACATCTTAAAAGGTCGTGATCTTGCCTTTGCTAAACGTTCTTTCGTTATTGCTGCTACATTTGGTTTGATTTCAACTGCAGGTGTTATTATCATGGGTGATGAATCGGGCTATGAAGTGGGTCAAACTCAGCCAGTTAAATTAGCAGCAATGGAGGCAGATTGGGAAACCCAACCAGCACCAGCATCTTGGCATTTATTTGCAATTCCAAATCAAGCTGAACGTAAAAATGATTTTGAAATTTCTATTCCTTTTATGGGTGGTATGATTGCAACCCGTTCACTGGATGGCACTTATCCTGGTTTGAGAGAGTTAGAAGCTCGCAATATTGAACGTGTGCGTAAAGGTATTGTGGCTTATGGCTTGCTTGAAGAATTACGTGCTCAGAAAAAAACAGGTCAAGTTGACGAGGCGACTAAAGCACAATTCCTCGAAGTGCGTGATGACTTAGGTTATGGTTTATTATTAAAACGCTATACTGATAAAGTGGTTGATGCTACTGAAAGTCAAATTAGAGCCGCTGCTCAAGATACTATTCCTAATGTTGCACCAGTATTCTGGTCATTCCGTGTGATGGGTGGTGTCGCTGGTTTAATTGCCTTATTGATTTTTGGTGCCTTTGTACAAAGTTTACGCAACAAAGTTCAACAAAGTCCATGGTTGCTTAAAGGTATCTTGTGGGGATTACCATTACCTTGGATTGGCATTGAATGTGGTTGGTTCTTGGCTGAATACGGACGTCAACCTTGGGCGATCCAAGATGTATTACCTGTTGGCGTGGCAAATTCTTCGTTAACCACAGGCGATCTTTGGTTCTCCATTGGCTTACTCTGTGCCTTATATACAATATTCTTAGTAGCAGAAATGTATTTAATGTTTAAATATGGTCGGCTTGGACCAAGCGCATTAAAAACAGGTCGCTATTATTTCGAGCAATCAACTAAATAAGTAGGAGTTAGACTATGATTGATTATGAAATTCTACGCTTTATTTGGTGGATTCTAGTTCTTGTCTTGTTAATCGGTTTCTGTGTAACAGACGGTTTTGATATGGGCGTATTAACGTTATTACCTTTTGCGGGTAAGAAAGAAGTTGAAAAACGTGTCATGCTCAACACCATCGCGCCACACTGGGACGGTAACCAAGTATGGCTATTAACCGCTGGTGGTGCAATGTTTGCCGCATGGCCGATTGTTTATGCGGTATCTTTCTCTGGCTTTTATATTGCCATGATTTTAGTTTTAGCCGCATTATTTTTCCGTCCAGTAGGTTTGGAATATCGTGCTAAAATTGAAGATGCAACTTGGCGTAAAGCATGGGATATTGGTTTGTTCATTGGTGGCTTTGTGCCGTCATTAGTATTTGGTGTCGCATTTGGTAACTTATTACAAGGCGTACCATTTGAATTCAACGATATTATGCAAATCAAATATACAGGTGGATTCTTTGAATTATTAAATCCATTTGGGTTACTTTGTGGTTTAATTAGCTTATCTATGTTAACCACACAAGGTGCGACATGGTTACAAATGAAAACGACTGCAGAATTACGTAATCGTGCCAGAACTATTTCACAAGTGGGGGCATTTGCAACCTTAGTAACTTTTGTGCTTGCTGGCGTATGGTTATTATTTAAAGATGGTTTTGTAGTCACTAGCGTTGTTGATCATCACGCTGTATCTTCACCACTAGGTAAAACGGTAATACTTGAAACGGGCGCCTGGTTTAATAATTATAATGACATTCCGTTGTTATATATTTTCCCTGCATTAGCCGTGATTGGTGCGTTATTAAATATCGCAGCATCTAAAGCGAACCGTTCCGGTTTTGCATTCTTTTTCTCATCATTAACCATGTTGGGTATTATCGTAACTTGTGGTGTATCCATGTTCCCATTTGTTATGCCATCAATTACACACCCTGATATGAGTTTATTAATGTGGGATGCGACTTCAAGTCAATTAACTTTACAAATAATGTTGTTCTGTGCATTAGTATTTGTCGTGATTGCCTTGTCTTATACAATTTGGTCATACTACAAAATGTTTGGTCGAATCGATGCTAAATACATCGAAGAAAACAAAACGACAGCATACTAAGAAGGAGAATTACTATGGTATATGTAGCTTGGGTAGTTGGCGTTTTATTCGCGGTTTGGCTGAGTGTCAAAATAGTGATTAAACTTGAAAATAAAGGTTCATTTGACGAATAGTCAATGTCGATAAATAAGAAAAACGCTGAATAATTGGTTATTCGGCGTTTTTGTTTGCCCTGCACTGACGTACAGGGCTACGATTGTGACGATGCTCCGCATCTTATCTAGCATTAGCCACGGAGTGGCGTGACTATGCTTAGCCCCGTACGTTAGTGCGGGGTCACTTCACCGCTACCATCGATCCAAAATTAAAGCATTGAAACCACAGTTCAACATGGGAAAATCCGATATTTATTAACCGCACTTTATGCGTATTTACTGCATCTGGACGCATGACATTTTCAAGTGCGGTGCGTTTTTGGCTGACTTCCAGTTCGCTGTAGCCATTGGCTCGTTTAAATTGATGGTGTAGATCGATCAGTAATTCATCAATTTTTCCGTCTTCAAACCGGAATTTTTCCGATAGCACTAATACGCCGTTTGGATTTAAGCCTTGATAAATTTTTTCTAACAAGATTTGGCGATCTTCTGGAGGTAAAAATTGCAAGGTGAAATTTAAAATCACCATAGATGCATTTTCAATTTTTACATGGCGAATATCATCGCATAAAATTTCTACGGGTACATCACTATGATACGCATTAATATGCTGACGACAACGTTCCACCATCGGTTGTGAATTATCAACACCGATAATTTTGACATTCGGTTGTTGGATATTCCGCCGAGCAGAAAGAGTAGCGGCACCACGTGAACAACCGAGATCGTAAACATGGCTATTGGCGGTGACAAAACGATTTGCCAACATGCCGATTGCCGTGATGATATTGGAATAACCGGGGACGGAACGTTGGATCATATCGGGAAACACTTCTGCCACATTTTCATCAAAGGTAAAATCCCCTAGTTTTTCAATAGGGGTTGAAAAAATTGTATCTTTATTCATATAGTTGCTACGTTTAACCAAAAAAGTGCGGTTATTTTAGAAGAAGTTTTATCCCACTACAAATAAATTGTTATTTTTTTAGCAGATGTGCCATGGCGTTTTCTTCTTGTTTAATACGTATCACTAAAATAATAAGATAAATTGGTAAACCGATAAGGGCAGTAACGGATGCCTGACAAAATAAAGCTAATCCGACTAATTCAGGCACAATATTTAAGAAATAATTTGGGTGGCGGATATATTTAAACAAAAATGACCTATTGATTTTATGATTTGGCAGAATATAGATTTTAACCGTCCAAATCTCTTTTAATTCGTAAATGATGTAAAACAACATTGCAATGGCAGTGATAAGGATCATTAAACCTATGAGTGACGTTGTATTGAATACTATATGGCGGTAATTTGCTTCTATAATTGCTGAAGCATAATACAGGATATGAGCAGCAGAAAGCAAGCTAGAGTTAGCTTTACCATATTGAATGGCACCTTGAGCTATCAATGCTTTTTCATTACGAATGGAAATGGATAGGCTATAAAAACGAATAGCCAGAATAACTGTAAATATAATATTGATAAATAACATGACAATCCTTTGACTTGTATTAAATCCATAAAATAAGGTTGCACAATATAACAAAAATGAATTTGTAATGCACTAACTTTTGATCTAATATCATAAAAATGAATAGGTTAATAGCTAAATTCTATTGTGTTATTAGATTTAAATAATCTTTTTCTCCGCAGACATTTTCCGCTATAATTGATACAATTTTTTTCTCATACTTTATAGAACAAAGGATTTTAATATGATGCGAACTCATTATTGCGGAGCATTAAACCGTGAAAATATCGGACAGCAAGTAACATTAAGCGGTTGGGTGAATAAACGCCGTGATTTAGGTGGATTGATTTTTATTGATATGCGTGATGTGAAAGGCATTGTGCAAGTGTGCTTTGACCCGAAATATCCGCAAGCGTTGGAGCAAGCGGCAAGCCTGCGTAACGAATTTTGTATTCAAATCAAAGGCGAAGTGATTGCTCGCCCTGATAATCAAATTAACCAAAATATGGCAACGGGTGAAGTGGAAATTTTGGCTCACGAGTTGTCTATTTACAACGCATCTGACGTATTGCCGTTAGACTTCAACCAAAACAACACCGAAGAACAACGCTTAAAATACCGTTATTTGGATTTACGCCGTCCTGAAATGGCGGAACGTTTGAAAACCCGTGCCAAAATCACCAGCTTTGTGCGTCGTTTTATGGACGAACAAGGTTTCTTAGATATTGAAACCCCAATGTTGACCAAAGCGACCCCAGAAGGGGCAAGGGATTATCTCGTGCCAAGCCGTGTGCATAAAGGCAAATTCTATGCGTTGCCACAATCACCGCAATTATTCAAACAGTTACTGATGATGTCAGGGTTTGACCGTTATTATCAAATTGTGAAATGTTTCCGTGATGAAGATTTGCGTGCTGATCGTCAACCTGAATTTACCCAAATCGATGTGGAAACCAGCTTTTTAACAGCACCAGAAGTGCGTGCGATTATGGAAGAGTTGATCCATGGCTTATGGTTTAACACCATCAACGTGGATTTAGGCAAATTCCCTGTGATGACTTGGGCTGAAGCGATGGAGCGTTTTGGTTCGGATAAACCGGATTTACGAAACCCATTAGAAATGGTCACCATTTCTGATTTAGTGCGTGATGTGGAATTTAGCGTATTTAAAACCCCCGCCAACGATAACAACGGACGTGTGGCGGCAATTCGTGTACCAAACGGCTCAACCATTACTCGCAAACAAATTGATGAATACACCCAATTTGTCGGCATTTATGGAGCGAAAGGCTTGGCGTGGTTAAAAGTCAATGACATTAACGCAGGACTAGACGGCGTACAAAGCCCGATTGCGAAATTCTTATCGGAAGACGTGTTAAAAGCGATTCTTGAGAGAGTCAAAGCCGAAATAGGCGATATTATTTTCTTCGGCGCGGACAAATGGCAAACCACCACTGACGCTTTGGGTGCATTACGCTTAAAACTCGGTCGTGATCTTGGCTTAACTCGCCTAAACGAATGGCAACCGCTTTGGGTCATTGATTTCCCAATGTTTGAACGTGACGATGAAGGCAATTTAGCCGCCATGCACCACCCATTCACATCACCAAAAGATTTCAGCCCAGAACAGCTTGAAGCGGATCCAACCAGTGCTGTGGCGAACGCCTATGATATGGTGATCAACGGCTACGAAGTGGGCGGCGGTTCGGTGCGTATTTTCGACCCGAAAATGCAACAAACCGTGTTCCGTATTTTAGGTATTAATGAACAAGATCAACGTGAAAAATTCGGTTTCTTATTAGATGCGTTAAAATTCGGCACCCCACCACACGCAGGTCTTGCGTTCGGTTTAGACCGTTTAACTATGTTACTTACTGGCACCGAAAATATCCGTGATGTGATTGCGTTCCCGAAAACGACAGCAGCAGCGTGCTTGATGACCGATGCTCCAAGTTTTGCTAATCCTCAGGCGTTGGCGGAATTGGCGGTGAGCGTGGTGAAAGCGGAGTAGATTTGTAGGGGCGTATTGCATACGCCCTTTTTATCAAGATGAAATATAAAAATCCTAACTCCGTTTTAGTCGTCATCTATGCCAAAAACAGTAATAAAGTCTTAATGCTCCAACGGCAAGACGACATAGATTTTTGGCAATCGGTAACGGGATCTTTAGCTAAAGACGAAACGCCCGAACAAACGGCTACACGAGAAGTTTTAGAAGAAATCGGCATTGATATAAAAACGGAAAATTTAGCACTTTTTGACTGCAATGAATGGATAACATTTGAAATTTTCCCGCATTTTCGGTATAAATACGCACCGAATATCAGCCATTGCAAAGAGCATTGGTTTTTGTTGGCACTGCCTGATGAGCGAGTTCCCCAATTAACGGAACATCTCGCCTATCAATGGCTCAGTCCAAAACAAGCCGCCGAATTAACCAAATCACCGAATAATCGGCAGGCAATAGAAAAATATTTAATAACATAGAACCCTCACCCTAGTCCTCTCCCAAAGGGAGAGGGGATATTTGTTGAGATAGAAAGAAACTGCGGTAAAAAATTCCCAAATTTTTACTCACAATCCTTGATAGGATTGTTCGGAGCTTTGCTCCCGTTGCTACGCAACGTTGAAAATTCCTACGGAATTTTTCACCGCACTTTTAACAACGCAAAGAACGGTTTCCCCTTCTTTGCCGCCTAAAAATGGATTAATTTGTTTAACGGAAAACTTGTAAACTCGCTTCGTTCAAACAGTACAAGTTTTCCGTTAAACAAATTAATCCATTTTTAGGAAACAAGGCAAAGCAGGGTCGCCTTTTTTGGTTACTTTTTTGGCGAAGCAAAAAAGTAACAAGAACATTGGCGAAGAAAAAAGTAATAAATAAACCAAATTTAAAATTAAACAAAAAAGAGAAAGGAAAAACAACATGGCAGGACACAGTAAATGGGCTAACATCAAACACCGCAAAGCCGCACAAGATGCACAACGTGGAAAAGTATTTACTAAATTAATCCGTGAGTTAGTCACCGCTGCAAAAATCGGCGGCGGCGATGTCGGCACTAATCCGCGTTTGCGTGCGGCAGTGGACAAAGCCCTTTCCAGCAATATGACCCGTGACACCATCAATCGTGCCATTGAGCGTGGTGTGGGCGGTGGCGATGACACCAATATGGAAACTCGTGTTTACGAAGGCTACGGACCGGGTGGCACCGCGGTGATGGTGGAATGTTTAAGTGACAACGCCAATCGTACGATTTCACAGGTTCGCCCGAGTTTTACCAAATGTGGCGGTAACTTAGGAACTGAGGGCTCAGTCGGTTATTTATTCAGTAAAAAAGGCTTAATTTTAATTCTTGAAGCCGATGAAGACGCTTTGACCGAAGCGGCAATCGAAGCGGGGGCAGACGATATTCAACCGCAAGAAGATGATTCATTTGAAATCTATACCGCATGGGAAGATTTAAGCGATGTGCGAGAAGCGATTGAAAAAGCGGGTTTCAAAATTGAAAGTGCAGAAGTGACGATGATCCCATCAACTAGCGTCGATCTTGATGCAGAAAATGCACCAAAACTATTACGTTTAATTGATATGCTGGAAGATTGTGATGACGTGCAAAACGTCTATCACAACGGCGAAATCAGTGACGAAGTGGCTGCCTTACTTTAATATAATTTGTATTCTAAGTTTTGTTATGCTAGGATGAAATTGTCTTTTTGACCAGACCTACTTTTATCTTTATTAAGGAGATTTTTATGAAATTAGTCAAATTTATTCCTGCAATTTGTGCCACAGTAGTATTGGCTGCTTGTTCTTCTGCTCCTAGCAAGCAAGAAATAGCTGCTGCGCAAGCTGAAAAACAAGCTCAAGTTATGGAGCAAGCTGCTAATACAGCGAATGTGCAAGCGACTGAAATGGCAAAAAATATTGACGGTACAGCGCAAGTAAAAGTACAAAAAGTACCAACTGTAAATAAATCGGTAGTTTATCGTTGTCAATCAGGCAAAGTGGTCACAGCAACCTATGCTTTCGAAAATAATGATCCGCGTGCGGCTAATGTGCGTTTAGGTAAAGGTCAAAAAGCGTTAAACATTTTATTGGCGCGTGATGATAACAGCAAAGATACCGTTTCATTTGTGTCTGATAAATACGAATGGAATGTAGATACAGGTTTAACCTTAGATAACTTTAATGGTGTTGATGCCATTCATTTAGTGGAAAAAGGTACTGAATCCGATCAAATCTTAGCGAAACTTTGTAATGTTAATAAAACAGCGACAAAACGATTAAATAAATAATTAAAATCAGTTATGATGATTGGGTGGAGATAGAGCTCCACCCATTTTATTTTTGTAGAGTTGTAGGGCAACATGGCAATCATTTTAGGAATAGACCCCGGATCAAGAGTGACTGGTTATGGGGTTATTCGTCAAACAGGACGTACATTAGCATATCTCGGCAGTGGTGCCATTCGTACCCAAGTAGAGGATATGCCTACACGTTTAAAGCGGATTTATGCTGGTGTAACGGAAATTATCATGCAATTTCAGCCTGATATGTTTGCTATTGAAGAAGTATTTTTAGCCAAAAACCCAAGTTCCGCTTTAAAACTCGGACAAGCTCGTGGTACAGCGATTGTAGCAGCGGTAAATAGTGATTTACCCGTGTTTGAATATGCTGCTCGTTTGGTGAAACAAACAGTAACAGGTATTGGCTCGGCGGATAAAATACAAGTACAAGATATGGTTACTCGTATTCTTAAACTCTCTGATAAACCCCAAGCTGATGCAGCAGATGCCTTAGCGATTGCCATTACCCATGCTCATACCATTCAACATAGTTTGCAGGTTTCTCACACGGCAACTCCAACGGAAACTCGAGAAAAATACACCGCACTTTTACGCACTCGTTATAGCCGTGGGCGTTTTCGCTTAAAAATTTAACTGGATTTTTGTTCAGTCTTTGGTTATAGTAAGCAAAAATTTTTGCAAGGATAATTTAACGCTATGATCGGTCGCTTACAAGGTAAACTTATCGAAAAACATCCGCCTGAAATTTTGCTTGATGTACAAGGTGTGGGTTATGAATTGTTATTACCCATGACAAGTTTTTATAATCTACCTGAAATTGAGCAAGACTGTACTTTATTTACCCATTTGGTGGTGCGAGAAGATGCACATTTACTGTTTGGATTTTCCCATAAACAAGATCGCAGTTTATTCCGTGAGTTAATCAAAACCAATGGGGTAGGTCCTAAATTAGCCTTAGCGATTTTGTCCGCCATGTCAGTATCGGAATTTGCTTATGCGATTGAACACGAAGAATTATCTAAGTTAGTGAAAATTCCAGGTGTGGGTAAGAAAACAGCGGAACGCTTGTTGGTAGAATTAAAAGGCAAATTCAAAGGTGTGGGGCAAGGGGATTTCTTTGTGAAAAGTAACGATTTGCCAGCGGTTGAACGGATATCTGCAACGGAAAATATAGCTACAGATGATGCGGTTTCAGCCTTGATTGCTTTAGGTTATAAACCGATGGATGCAGAGAAAATGGTGAAGAAAGTGGCAAAACAAGATCTGTCTTCTGAACAACTAATTCGAGAAGCCTTAAAAGCAGCCTTATAAGTGAGATAGATGATGATTGAAGCAGATCGCATTATTAGTGCTACAGCAAAATTAGATGATGAAATCGTTGATCGTGCCATTCGCCCTAAATTATTGGCGGATTATGTGGGGCAACCACAAGTGCGGTCGCAAATGGAGATTTTTATTCAAGCAGCGAAATTACGTCAAGATGCTTTGGATCATTTACTGGTTTTCGGTCCCCCTGGATTGGGTAAAACCACTTTAGCCAATATTGTGGCGAATGAAATGGGGGTGAATATTCGCACCACTTCAGGTCCTGTGTTAGAAAAAGCAGGGGATCTTGCGGCTATGCTGACCAATCTTGAACCTCATGATGTGCTATTTATTGATGAAATTCATCGTCTTTCGCCAGCTATTGAAGAAGTGCTTTATCCTGCGATGGAAGATTATCAACTGGATATTATGATTGGCGAAGGTCCAGCCGCTCGCTCGATTAAACTCGATCTGCCACCATTTACTTTAATCGGAGCAACCACAAGGGCAGGTTCACTAACTTCACCGTTACGCGATCGTTTTGGTATTGTACAACGCCTAGAATTTTATTCGGTGGATGATTTAACGTTCATTGTTTCACGTAGTGCCAACTGCTTAAATTTACAATTATCTGAAGCGGCTGCCATTGAAATTGCTCGCCGTTCTCGTGGCACACCACGGATTGCCAACCGATTATTACGCCGTGTACGTGATTATGCAGATGTGAAAAACCGCGGTGTGATTTCCGCACAAATTGCCAATGCGGCATTGTCTATGTTAGATATTGATCAGGCTGGTTTTGATTATTTAGATCGCAAATTCCTAACATCGATTATTGAACGGTTTGACGGTGGCCCCGTGGGGTTAGATAATATTGCGGCTGCCATCGGGGAAGAACGGGATACCATTGAAGATGTGCTAGAACCTTATTTGATCCAACAAGGCTTTTTACAACGTACTCCAAGAGGACGAATCGCGACCAATCATACTTATCGGCATTTTGGCTTGGAAAAGTTGATGAAATAGATAAGGAAATGGCATAAGCCATTTCCTTATCTAATCTTGATGGTTTGGTTCTGATTGGTTCTGTAATGGGGTCTCCGATGCTGGCGCAAAAGATTCACCATTTAAAATTAACTTACCTTGATGGATATTGGCATCAAGCTGATATTTATCTTCTTTTTCAGCAAAAAACATTTTCACAGCAAGTACGGCAGATTGCCAAAATTCGGTGTTTGGTTTCTCTGCTTTAACAAAATCAAGCGGTACTGTCCCATTAATTTGGAGAGTGCCTTGTTCAAGAGTGTTATTCGCTTGTTCTAAAATATCATCTATTGATATATTATCATTATTATTCGGTATTTCGGCAGTTAAATCTAGGCTAATTGGCAATGCTTGAGTTGCGCTGGGATAGGTATCCACATTAGCAACTAGCGTAGCTTTAGGAATGGTTATTGGTGTACTGGAATATTGTTTAATCGCAAGATTGATATAACTATCTGCCATTAAATTTGTGCTGCAAATGGCATGATATAATTTACATAAATAGGCTTGGTAAAATCGTCCTTGAGAAGATGAGTATTCTAGTGGAAAATCCCATTTTAATTGACCAAATTGCATTTGTTGTTGATTGATAGCTATTTTATCCAAAGAAAGATTATTTTTGCTGTAAAAAACATCTTTTGTTGGTTGACCGACATAATTCCACTGCACATTTTCTGCTAGTCCTTTGTCTTCGATAGAAACTTTCTGAATTTTCACCGCACTTTCTAGGCGGGTTTGGAAATTTTCGGCGAGTTTTTCTAAATCGGCTAAGAATGTTGGTGTATCTTTTTGTGGAACTTCTTTCGTCTGTAAGCTTTTTGGTAAATAAGTTGTTAAAAAAGCCAAATGATTTTCTAAATTTAAATGTGAAATCTTATTTTCGCCAGAGACATCCGTAAATGCATATTCATCATCTTGCTTGAATAGGATATTTTTGGCTTTTAGATTAAGCGTTTGCGCTGCATTTTTTCTATCTTGATGATTTGACGAAAACACAATCTGTATATTTTGTGCATCAATAAGGTTTGTTTCATCCTTAGGATAAACAACATGGTTTATCGAAAGCTCGGTTTCAATTTGCTGATTATTAAACACAAAATCAATAAACTGTTTAATCATCTCGGTTAAATTAAATTGCTCGGCTTGCAATTTTCTTAATTGTTCAGGAAAGGTAACATGGGACGGTATGTTTTGTCGTTTTAAGGTTAACTTTACATCTTCCGCTCTAGGTTTATCTTGATCGGATTTGGTATTTTTATTCGACACATAAATCCCTTGTTGATTAATTTGCTGATTTAAATCATATTGTTGATCATTGATTTTTTTATCCAGCATATAATGTCCTTTAACCAAACCAAAATGCGTATCGTCACCATCAAGTAAATTTATATCAATTTTCTTGGTTTTAAAATCCGCTTTAATTAAATCATATAAATTATCTCCCACCGTGGTTAATAAAAATTCACCTTTTAATTCGCTGATTTTTAATAATTTATCGTAGTTAAAAGCAGAAAGCTCGGTTTGTAATTCAATGGATTTGGATTGAGTATGGTAAGACAATTGGCTTTCTAAAGTTTGCGATTGATTTGTGCTATCACGAAATTCGGTAAGTACACGAGAACTTAAACTATCACTAAAGACAGAAAATTGACTAGTAATGGTATTTTTGTCAATAGTGATATTAAGTTGTTCATTGAGCTGCTTAATTAAATTTGAATTAAATATAGATTCCGCACTAATCATTAACGGAAGTGCGGTTAATTTTGTGTGCATAAAATCCGTGTTATCGCCATTTTGTTCTTCTATGCTAAAAGTGAGATCGCGGGTAAAAAAATCGCTATTTTTTTCTGTAATAGTGATATTAAATTGATCCTTTAATTGATAAGGAAATTTACTAATGGTCTGATCGATTTGATAGTTGGTATAAAACTGGGCCGCAACCCCCGCGACTAAAGCGAGTGCCGAAAGACGTAATAAGAATTTAAATTTTTTGTTCATTATTTCCCCAAAATGTACGGATAATTAGGTAAAAGTATAGCGAATTTACCAGATGACTACAAATATGACTTTTTATGAATTTAATTCATGAAAAATGTGAATTTTTTGAAATTGACGCATAATCGTGATTGCTTTAATTTATCTTTAACTCAATACATTAATTGAATTCAGATAATATGGAGTAAATATATGAGCTACGCCAAAGAAATTGATACACTAAACCAACATATTGCAGATTTAGACGGAAAGATTAACATTTCATTTGAGTTTTTTCCACCGAAAACCGAGAAAATGGAGGAAACTCTGTGGACATCCATTCATCGCTTAAAGACCTTAAAACCGAAATTTGTATCAGTGACTTATGGGGCAAATTCTGGCGAACGAGATCGGACGCATAGCATTGTGAAAAGTATTAAACAACAAACAGGTTTAGAGGCCGCTCCCCATTTAACGGGGATTGATGCCACTCCTGAACAACTCCGCCAAATTGCTAAAGATTACTGGGATAGTGGTATTCGCCGTATTGTGGCATTGCGTGGCGATGAGCCAAAAGGTTATGCCAAAAAGCCGTTTTATGCATCAGATTTAGTCACATTATTGCGTGATGTCGCAGATTTTGATATTTCGGTGGCGGCTTATCCGGAAGTTCATCCTGAAGCCAAATCCGCTCAAGCAGACTTGATTAATTTAAAACGTAAAATTGATGCTGGAGCGAATCATGTGATTACGCAATTTTTCTTTGATGTAGAAAGTTATTTACGTTTCCGTGATCGTTGTGCATCGATTGGGATTGATGCAGAAATTGTACCGGGCATTTTGCCTGTGACAAATTTCAAACAGTTACAGAAAATGTCAAGTGTCACTAATGTGAAAATTCCAACTTGGTTGGCTAAGATGTATGATAGTTTAGATGAGGATCAAACTACCCGTAATTTAGTCGCATCAAGTGTTGCCATTGATATGGTTCGTGTACTTTCTCGCGAGGGGGTAAATGACTTCCATTTTTATACCTTGAATCGTAGCGAATTGACTTATGCGATTTGTCATACGTTGGGTGTTCGTCCTGAGTTCAGATAACAGATCGCGAGATTCTAAATTAAGTATAAATATGAGGGTCCCTAGAAATGAATATTTTTAGGGGCTTTCATCATATCGGGTCAGGCTTTTTGTTAAGGCAATCAGGCTTTTTGTTAAGGCAAATAGAATACCGTGTAAAAACGTAAATTTTCCGCTATAATATGCCCTTATTTTTGACTAATGGAATCATCTATGTCTGAAATCAAATTAATTGTTGGATTAGGCAATCCCGGGGCAAAATATGAGGGAACTCGTCATAACGCTGGGGAATGGCTGGTCAATGAAATTGCCCGTTCATATAATGTCAGCCTGAAAGACGACCACAAATATTTTGGTAAAACTGCCAAGATTTCCACCGCACTTGGTGATGTCTGGTTGCTTGTGCCAACCACGTTTATGAATTTAAGCGGTAAAGCGGTGGGGGCGTTGGCGAATTTTTTTCGGATTAAGCCTGAAGAAATTCTCGTGGCACACGATGAGCTAGATTTGCCTTGTGGCGTGGCGAAAATCAAGCAAGGCGGCGGACATGGGGGGCATAACGGGCTGAAAGATATTATTGCGGTATTAGGTAATAACAAAAATTTCTATCGGATTCGCATTGGCATTGATCACCCAGGCAGTAAAGAATTGGTGGCAGGTTATGTATTAAGCAAAGCCGCCTCTAAAGATCAGGAAAAAATCAACACCGCCATTGACGAAGCCAGTCGTTGTGTGGATGTATTATTCAAAGACGGTGTGGTAAAAGCCACTAACCGATTAAACAGTTTTAAAGCAGAGTAAGGAATAAAAAATGGGATTTAAATGTGGTATCGTGGGTTTACCCAATGTTGGAAAATCCACCCTTTTCAACGCATTAACCAAAGCAGGTATTGAAGCGGCAAACTATCCGTTTTGTACTATTGAACCGAATACGGGCGTAGTACCCATGCCTGATCCACGTTTAGATGTGTTGGCAGAAATTGTTAAACCTGAACGGGTGTTACCGACCACTATGGAATTTGTGGATATTGCTGGTTTAGTGGCAGGGGCAAGTAAAGGCGAAGGCTTAGGCAATAAATTCTTAGCCAATATCCGTGAAACCGATGCGATCGGACATGTTGTACGTTGTTTTGAGAATGATGATATTGTTCACGTGGCAGGTAAAATCAACCCTGCGGACGATATTGAGATTATCAATACGGAATTGGCGTTAGCGGATTTAGACAGCTGTGAACGTGCCATTCAACGCTTGCAAAAACGCGCCAAAGGCGGTGATAAAGAGGCTAAATTTGAATTATCCATTATGGAAAAAATCCTGCCTGTGTTAGAAAATGCGGGAATGATTCGTGAAGTTAATTTAGATAAAGACGAACTTTTTGCGATTAAAGGCTATAATTTTTTAACCTTAAAACCGACAATGTACATTGCCAATGTGAATGAAGACGGTTTTGAACATAACCCGTATTTAGATCAAGTGCGTGCTATTGCGGAAAAAGAGGGGGCGGTTGTTGTGCCTGTGTGTGCGGCGATTGAAGCAGAAATTGCTGAATTAGAAGATGATGAAAAAGTCGAATTTTTACAAGACTTAGGCATTGAAGAACCTGGTTTAAACCGGGTCATTCGTGCAGGTTATGCCTTATTAAATTTACAAACCTATTTCACTGCGGGCGTAAAAGAAGTACGGGCGTGGACAGTTTCTGTGGGGGCAACCGCACCAAAAGCCGCCGCTGTGATTCACACCGATTTTGAAAAAGGCTTTATTCGTGCGGAAGTGATCGCTTATGATGATTTCATCCAATTCAAAGGCGAAAACGGAGCGAAAGAAGCGGGCAAATGGCGATTGGAAGGAAAAGAGTATATCGTACAAGATGGTGATGTCATGCACTTTAGATTTAATGTGTAAACCCATTCGTAGGGGTGGACCGATGTGCCCGTCCATTGAGTACGAAGCGTAGTTTTCAGGCGGACACATCGGTCCGTCCCTACATTTATGTATCAATGATGCTTATGGAACTTAAACTTCCCCCACCTATTTTATTTTTATTGGCAGTCGTATTTATCTACGGGCTACCTAAAATAGCGTTGCCTTTAGCTAATTGGTTGAGTTATCTCTTTATTTTTATGGGTATTATGATTGCTATAGCGAGCTTGTATCCATTTTATCAACATAAAACTACAATTAACCCACATCGCCCTGAGCAAAGTGTTCATCTGATTACTTACGGGATTTACCGATTTAGCCGTAATCCTATGTATTTAAGTTTAGTTTGCTTTTTACTCGCTTTTACTTTTTGGCAACAACAAGCCTTAGGCTTTTTAGTAATTATTGGCTTTATGGCTTATTTAAATCGCTTTCAAATTCAACCCGAAGAACGTATATTAGAACAAAAATTCGGGCAAGATTTTTTACAATATCAACAAAAGGTAAGACGTTGGATTTAACAAAATTTAAGGAAATATGATGACTATCACCATTTTAGACGGCGGTATGAGCCGTGAACTTATGCGATTAAACGCCCCATTTCGCCAACCCGAATGGTCAGCGTTATCGTTAATTGAAAAACCGTCCGCTGTGCAACAGGTGCATGAAGAATTTATTAAGGCAGGGGCGGAAGTGATCACCACCAACAGCTATGCCGTGGTACCGTTTCATATTGGCGAACAACGTTTTCACGCCGATGGCAAAATGCTTGCTGAACGGGCTGGGCGACTGGCACAAACTGCGGTGCAAAATTCAGGTGTTTTGATCACCAAAATCGCAGGATCTTTACCGCCAATGTTCGGCTCGTATCGGGCAGATTTAATCCAACCTGATCGCTTTGCGGAAATTGCTCAACCCATTATTGATGGGCTTTCCCCTTATGTGGATATCTGGCTATGCGAAACCCAAAGTGCGATTATTGAGCCTGTTTCCGTGCAAAAATTGTTACCAAAAGATGAACGTCCGCTATGGGTGTCATTCACCTTAACCGATGACAAACCGACTCCCGAACCGCAACTACGTTCAGGCGAAAGCGTGCAAAGTGCGGTGGAAAAAATGATCGAAATTGGCGTACAGGCGATTTTGTTTAATTGTTGCCAACCCGAAGTGATTGAACAGGCGTTAATCGTTACCCGAAAAACACTAGAAAAACACACCGCACTTCATATTAAAACTGGAGCCTATGCCAACGCATTTGCACCGCAACCTGAAGATGCTACCGCCAATGACGGGCTAGATGAAGTCCGCCAAGATCTCACACCACTTGCCTATTTGCAATGGGCGAAAAAATGGACAGATTGCGGTGCAACCATTATCGGTGGTTGCTGTGGTATTGGGGTGGACTATATTGATGTGTTGGCGAAGAATTTGAAATAGGAAATGCAATGAAACCTATCGATCAACAAAGCTTAGAAAATGCCTACCGAATTTTTGAAACGGGCGAAGTCTATCAATTTGAAGTTGGCACAGTCAAAGGCTTGCAACAAATTCATCACGCCTTATTTACGGGGCTGTATGATTTTGCTGGGCAAATCCGTCAATATAATATTTCCAAAGGCTATTTTCGTTTTGCCAATGTGCTTTATTTAAAGGAAGTATTGGAGAAAATTGAGCAAATACCTGAAACCACTTTTGAGCAAGTCATTGAAAAATATGTGGAAATGAATATTGCTCACCCCTTTATGGAGGGCAATGGTCGCTCTACTCGCATTTGGTTGGATTTGATTTTGCGGAAAAACCTAGGCAAGGTGGTCAATTGGCAAAATGTGGATAAAACCTTGTATTTACAAGCGATGGAACGTAGCCCTGTGAATGATTTGGAACTGCGGTATTTATTGCAAACCAATTTAACGGATGATGTGGATAATCGTGAAATTATTTTTAAAGGAATTGAACAATCTTATTATTATGAAGGCTATCAAAAAGCCTAATTTAACCTAAAAGGAAAGCAATTATGTCAAACAAAAAAATCGGCTTAGTGTCGCTAACGGCATTGGTACTAAGCTCTATGATTGGCTCGGGGATTTTTAGTCTTCCGCAAAATATGGCAGCCGTCGCAGGGGCAGAAGCCATTTCTATCGGCTGGTTGATTACGGGCGTGGGAATTATTTTTCTCGGGCTGTCATTCTTTTTTATCTCTCGCCTACGCCCCGAATTAGACGGCGGCATTTACACCTACGCCCGTGAAGGCTTTGGTGAACTTATGGGCTTTATGTCCGCTTGGGGTTATTGGCTGTGTGCGACAATTGGGATCGTGGGCTATTTAACTGTGGCATTTGAGGGCTTGGGCGTGTTTACCGACAGTGAAAATTTTGTACTGTTCGGGCAGGGCAACACCATTGCCGCCTTTATTGGTTCATCAATTATCGTGTGGCTGGTTCACGTCTTGATTGCAGGCGGGGTGAAAGAAGCCGCCTTAGTGAATTTGGTCGCCACCTTTGTGAAAGTCGCCCCGTTAATTTTGTTTATTGCCTTAGGTCTATGGTATTTTGATGTGGAATTATTTAACACAGACGTGCAAGCCACTAGCTTAAATAATAGTGTCGGCGATCAGGTAAAAGACACCATGTTGATTACCCTTTGGGTGTTTACGGGCGTTGAGGGGGCTGCAGTGCTTTCCGCTCACGCCAAAAAACGCTCGGATGTGGGCTTGGCAACGGTACTCGGGATTGTGATTGCCTTGGTGCTTTATGTGGCAATCACTATTCTTGCCTTGGGGATTTTACCTCGTGAAGTCATCGCCAATATGCCGAACCCGTCCATGGGTCCGTTGCTTGATGTAATGATGGGGCAAACAGGCAAAATTATTATCACGGTGTGCTTGATTGTGTCAGTGCTAGCCTCTTATATCAGCTGGACGATGTACTCCGCCGAAGTGCCATACAGTGGTGCAAAAAACGGGGCATTTCCGAAAATCTTAGACAAACTCAACCAAAACGGCACACCGATTAACTCCCTGTGGTTTACGGGCTTTGTGGTGCAATTTTGCTTGATTTTGGTGTTAGCCTTTGAACAAAGTTACACCAATTTATTGATGATTTCCACCTCCATGATTTTAATCCCCTATTTCTTAATTGGGGCATATTTATTCAAGTTGGCAATCCAAACCAACGCCAAATGGTACATCAAACTCACGGGCTTTATGGCATCAGTTTACGGGCTATGGATCGTCTATGCAGCAGGCTTGGAATATTTGTTATTGTCCGTGGTGTTGTATGTGCCAGGGATTTTATTATTCCTGTATTCCAACCGAAAATTCCACGGTAAAATCACCTTAACAGGGGCTGAAAAAGTCATTTTAGTGGTGATTTTAGCGATTTTTGTGTACGCGGTGTATCGTTTACCTGAGTTATTGGCTGCATAATTTATTCACTATAAACAAAGCCATAAGGAAAGAAAATGAAACCACCCAAAATCGTTATCCTAACCGGTGCAGGCATTTCCGCCGAATCTGGTATTCGTACATTCCGTGCCAGTGATGGGCTGTGGGAAGAACATCGCATTGAAGATGTCGCCACACCAGAAGGCTTTGAACGTCATCCCGAATTGGTGCAACGTTTTTATAATCAACGCCGCCGTCAGCTATTTAACCCTGACATTCAACCTAATGCGGCACATATTGCCTTAGCTAAATTAGAACAGAAATTCGGCGATAATGTATTAGTTGTTACGCAGAATGTAGATAACTTGCACGAACGTGCAGGCACTAGAAATCTGATTCACATGCACGGCGAATTATTAAAAGTGCGGTGTAATTGGTCGGGGGAAATTTACGATTGGACAAGGGATGTTACCGAGCAGGATCGTTGTACCTGTTGCCAACCGCCACGCCGTTTGCGTCCGCATATTGTGTGGTTTGGCGAAATGCCGTTACAAATGGAACGGATTTATCAGGCTTTAAATGAATGTGATTATTTTGTTTCCATTGGTACATCGGGCAATGTTTATCCTGCCGCAGGTTTTGTGCAAGAAGTCAGCCCTCAATGTAAGACTATTGAAATCAATTTAGAACCCAGTCAGATTCGTTCGCATTTTGCCGATGTGAGAGTGGGAAAAGCCAGCGAATTAGTACCGCAGTTTGTGAATGAAATTGGCATCGCGGAATAGGTATATTAAAAATATTTTTAGCTGTTGTTTATCGGTATCTATAATCCAGGTGAGATATTTATTTTAAGAAAGAGTATTGGCAGATTTTTGTTGCCAAGGCGCAATCCAAATCAAGCAAAGCATACCTGGAATGGCAAGGAAGAAACAGAGCCAAAAATAATCATAGTAACCTAACCAATTAATTAAGGTACCTGCTTGTGTATTGAGAGTTGCTCTTGGCAACGCTGATAAACTGGTGAATAAGGCAAGTTGTGTTGCTGTATAAAGCGGATTAGTTTCTCTCGCCATAAATGCGACAAAAGCAGATGTTCCTAATCCAACACCGATATATTCTGCCGCAATAACTAAGCTAAGAGCGAATAGTTCATAAGTACCAATTTGTGCAAAAGGACCCTGTTTGGCGAGCCATGCAAAACCCAGAATCGTAATGAGCTGCACTATACCAAATAACCATAATGCTTTATTAATCCCAATTTTTAGCATAACAATGCCACCAATAATACTGGCGATCACCATTGGCCAAAGTGAAGCATTTTTCGCTACAAGACCGATTTGGCTATTGCTGAAACCCATATCTAAATAGAATGGTGAAATCAGTGCTGTTGCCATACTATCACCCAGTTTATAGAGAAAAATAAACGCTAAAATAGCCAATGCTGACCAAATGCCTTTGCGGCCAAAAAATTCTTTAAAGGGTTCAATCACATTATCTTTTAAAGTGCGGTGCGAATTTAGCTCAATTTTGGGTTCTTGGCTAATAAATAAGGTCATAAAAATACCGGGTAACATAAACAGAGCAGTAATGATAAAGACAGTTTGCCATGGGAGATAATCGGACAAAATTAAGGAAAGTGACCCTGGTACTAAACCTGCAATTCGATAAGCATTGACGTGAATGGAATTGCCTAGCCCTAATTCTTCATCCGATAAAATTTCTCGACGGTAAGCATCAAGCACCACATCTTGATTGGCGGAGAAAAAAGCACAAAGAGTAGCAAGCCCTGCGATTAAGGTTAATCCTTGATTCGTCTGGGGTGAAATAAAACCAAATAAAGCCATTGAGATTAATAACAGAATTTGTGACACCAAGATCCAACCACGACGACGACCCAGAAAAGGCATTGAATAACGGTCAAGCAAAGGCGACCATAAAAATTTCCATGTAAAAGGAAGAGTAACTGCGGTGAAATAACCAAGGGTTTTTAAATCCACCTGTTCGGAGCGTAGCCAAATCGGTAATAAGGAAATTAGAATATAAAAAGGCAACCCCGAGCTGAAACCTGTAAAGATACAGATCAGCATATTGCGACTAAAAATTTGTGAGAGGATGGAAGATTTATTTGGCATAGTTAAAATATAATGAAATTTGAATGGAAAAGTGCGGTGTTTTTTACCGCACTTTTATGATTAATCAGTCTTTATAGCCTTGCGGATTATTTTTCTGCCAATTCCACGTATCTCGCATCATGGCATTCAAGTCACGTTCTGCTTTCCAGCCTAATTCTTTTAAAGCACGGCTTGCATCAGCGTAATTTTCAGCAATATCACCCGCACGGCGAGGGGCAAATTTATATGGAACAACGATATTATTCGCTTGTTCAAAGGCTTTCACCATATCTAATACAGAATAACCTACACCCGTACCTAAATTATAAATATGTAATCCACCATCATTTTCATGACGAGCAAGCGCTTTAACGTGTCCAATGGCAAGGTCAACAACGTGAATATAATCACGTACACCGGTGCCATCAGGCGTATTGTAATCATTACCAAAAATAGATAATTCTTTTAATTTACCCACTGCCACTTGAGCAATATAAGGCATTAAATTATTGGGAATACCATTCGGATCTTCACCGATTAAACCACTTTCGTGTGCGCCAACAGGGTTAAAATAACGCAAGAGCGTAATGCTAAATTTCGGTTCCGCTTTAGCAATATCGGTTAGCATTTGTTCTACCATTAATTTTGATGTGCCATAAGGGTTAGTTGTACCACCTACTTTGCAATCTTCCGTCACTGGAATAACGTCAGGATCGCCATAAACCGTAGAAGATGAGCTAAATACAAAATTCCATACGCCTGCTTTACGCATTTGTTCAATTAAATTTAATGAACCCACTACGTTATTGTGATAATACTCAATGGGTTTTTGTACACTTTCACCGACAGCTTTTAAACCAGCAAAATGGATAACCGATTCAATGTGATTTTCAGCAAAGATTTGTTGTAATAATGCACTATCTAAAATATCACCTTGGTAAAATTTGGCTTGTTTACCTGTAATTTGAGCAACCCGTGCAAGGGATTTTGCTGAAGAATTGCACAGATTGTCTAATACAACCACTTCTTTGTCGGCATTGAATAATTCAACGACAGTATGTGAGCCGATATAACCCGCTCCACCAGTGACTAAAATTGCCATTATTTTTTCCTTCTATTAATGTTTTGAATAGTATAAATCTATTATCTTTTTTGACAATGTGAATCAGGCTTTATTTTTAGCAAATTTTTTCATCAAATGGTGCATTTGTTCACATTGCAATTGAAATTTGCGACAATGGGGACACAAAATTAAATGCGTTTTTACACCGATTTTTTCATTGAATTTAAGCTCTCGTTCATGAGCATCAGAAATCAGTTTTGTAGTTTGTAAGCAGTTCATTTTTATTTTTACGCTAATTTGTTGGTTAAACAATGTTGTAATTGCAGTCTTGCACGGTACAGTAAAATATGCAGATTACCGCTAGTAATATCGACTTCCTGACAAATTTCATTCGCAGAAAAGTCTAAATATTCTCGCATCATAAAAACACGGCTTTGCTTAGCTGGCAAATGGGTTAAACAGGTTTCAAATAATAGCCAGAATTCATCTGAATAAACCGCATTTTCTTGCCAGCTTTCAGGATAATATTCTGTTTTCCAATGACCATTTTGATCGAAAAATGGGTTATTTTCTTCATCATCATCCACAAGGTCACTTTCAAGTACAAAACGATCTTTTTGACGTAAATAATCAATAATTTTATTTTTCAGAATAGCAAAAATCCATGTTTTTAATGCAGATTGACGTTGAAAACTATCAATATTTTTCAGCGCACTTAATAAGGCTTCTTGCACCATATCTTCTGCAATGGTCATATCTCGTAGTTGAAGTAGTGCAAATTTCAACATTTGCTCCCTTATTTCAGCGAGTTGTTCTGATTGTATTAACGATGGTGTAGCTTGCAAATTAATGTTCCCTCGTTTTAAAAAATGTCACATCAGGATAACGTTCTTGAGCTAAATTCAGATTTACCATGGTTGGGGCAATATAGGTTAAATTATCGCCACCGTCTAAGGCTAAATTTTGCTCATTTTTGCGTTTAAATTCTTCAAATTTTTTCACATCAGCACATTCCACCCAACGAGCGGTTGCCACATTCACATTTTCGTAAATGGCTTCTACGTTATATTCGGATTTCAACCGAGAAACTACCACATCAAACTGCAACACACCCACTGCACCAACAATTAAATCGTTGTTTATTAACGGACGAAACACTTGCACCGCTCCTTCTTCGGAAAGTTGTACCAAGCCTTTGAGTAATTGCTTTTGTTTGAGCGGATCTTTCAAACGAATACGGCGGAATAATTCAGGAGCGAAGTTCGGAATCCCTGTAAATTTCAGATCTTCCCCTTGGGTAAAGGTATCACCAATTTGAATGGTGCCGTGGTTATGCAAGCCGATAATGTCGCCTGCGTAGGCTTCTTCAGCGTGGGTGCGGTCGCCTGCCATAAAGGTTAAGGCATCAGAAATCACCATATCTTTACCGAGACGCACGTGGCGAAGTTTCATGCCTTTTTCATACTTACCCGATACCACTCGCATAAATGCCACGCGGTCACGGTGTTTTGGATCCATATTGGCTTGAATTTTAAACACAAAACCGCTGAATTTTTGCTCTGAACTTTCCACTAAACGGGTATCCGCTTGACGAGCTTGCGGAGCGGGCGACCATTGGGTTAGCCCGTCTAAGAAATGATCCACGCCGAAATTCCCCAACGCCGTCCCAAAATAAACAGGGGTTAATTCGCCGTTAATAAATAAATCCTGATCAAACTCATTGCTCGCCCCTTGAACGAGTTCCAATTCATCACGCAACTGTTGTGCCAAATCATCGCCCACGGTTTGATCTAATTCAGGATTGTTTAATCCCTTGATAATGCGAACGTCTTGAATGGTATGTCCAAGGCCGGTTTGGTATAAATAGGTTTCATCTTTATATAAATGATACACCCCTTTAAACAGTTTGCCGCAACCGATAGGCCAAGTAATCGGCGCACAATGGATTTTCAACACGTTTTCCACTTCGTCTAATAATTCCATCGGGTCGCGAATATCACGATCCAGCTTGTTCATAAAAGTGATAATCGGCGTGTCACGCAAACGGGTCACTTCCATTAATTTAATGGTGCGTTCTTCCACCCCTTTTGAGCTGTCAATCACCATTAAACAGCTGTCCACCGCGGTTAAAGTGCGGTAGGTATCTTCCGAGAAATCTTCGTGTCCAGGGGTGTCGAGCAAATTCACCAAACAATCGTTGTAAGGAAATTGCATCACAGAAGTCGTAATCGAAATCCCCCGTTGCTTTTCCATTTCCATCCAGTCGGATTTCGCATGTTGCTGCGATCCTTTGCCTTTTACCGATCCTGCGGTTTGAATGGCATTGCCGTACAGTAACACTTTTTCTGTAATCGTGGTTTTCCCCGCATCGGGGTGAGAGATAATCGCAAAAGTGCGGCGTTTGTTTACTTGTTGTGGGTAGGTCATTTTTTGTCTGTTTTTGAATAGATAAAATTAATGCTGTATTGTCCTTGATTTTGTTGGTGGGTGCAAGTGTTAAAAAACGGGAGAAAAAATACCGCACTTTAGTATGCTTAAATAACACTAAAGAGCGTTGTAAAATCACGTTTTTTATCTTTTCTCAATGATGACTTTAATATCTTCTGGCATCGCATAATAAGGGGCAGAAGTAATAAATAAGTCAATACCTAATTTAGCAAAATCCGCAACATTATTTTTATTTACCCCACCTGCTACGGATAACATCACATTAGATTTGAGTTGTTGCTTAAGCTCTAAAGCCGCTTTGACATCATCTGAACTAAATTTATCTAATTGAATAATATCAGGATTCGCCAATAACATGGCTTGACACTGGGCTAAATTATCCGCTTCAAGGGTGATTTTATTTTCAGGGGATTGTTGGCGTAATGTTGCCACAATATCAATGTAATTCTCTGGTTCGTCCAATAAATTACGGTGATTAGTAAAGACTAAAATGGTTTCACTGAGTCCTTGACGGTGAATATGTCCACCGCCAGCTAGCACGGCAGCAGTGGCTAATTTTCTGGTGTTAGGAATGCTTTTTCGCGTACAAGCCACCACGGCATTAGGGTTTATCGCTTTGGCATTTTGCACCATTTCTGCGGTATATTGTGCCACACCACAACTCCACTCTAATACCAGTTGCACTACTTTCCATGCTTGATGAAGTTGATCGGCTTGGGCTTCTGCTTGAATAAGTAGTGTTCCCGCTGTTACTTCATCACCATCTTGAACAAAGGCATTAGCTTGAATATGCAGTTTGGTTAATAAACGTAATGCAACATTAATACCCGCTGCCACACCTGCTTTTTTACGTGTAAATGACATACGAGCAGATTTTTTTCCAATATCTAAGCAATGTGTGGTTAAATCACCGCGATAAATATCTTCAAGTAAAAAATTATCGAGTTCTGGTTCAGAAAAATAGATCATAGCGTTTCCTTGAGTGTTCCATGGTGGATAGAGATAGCACGTTCCGCCAGATAATCGGCTTCTTTCGGTTCGTGCGTGACCATTAAAATGGTGAGTGAAAATTGCGTTTTTATTTGTTTAATGATTTGCCACATTTGGGTACGAGTATCCCAATCAAGAGAAGAAAAAGGTTCATCGAGTAACAATAATTTAGGATGACTAATTAATACTCTCGCCAGTGCAACCCGTTGTTGTTCTCCCCCCGAGATTTGATGCGGATAACGATCAATTAAATGTTCAATACCCAACTGTTGCAACAAATCTATTTGTTCCGTCAAGGAAATGTGTTTACCCTGTGCTAAGGCTAAATTTTCATTGACCGTTCTATGTGGAAACAAATAAAGCCGTTGATTTAAATAACGACATTGACGTTGCCAAGGGGGAAGTCGGTTAATATTTTGTCCAGCCAAAATGATGTTACCTTGATACTCAAGACAGCCTGCGATAGCATTAAGCAAGGTTGTTTTACCACTGCCTGATTTACCTAAGATAGCGACACATTCATTGGGTTGAATATGTAAGTTTAGTCGGTTTAAAATACCGACAGTTAAATCTTGAATGTTTAACATTGACTATTACCGATTGAGATTGCGTAATAAGAGTAATAACAAGGCGGAAATCACTAAAAGCCATAATGATGCACCAATGGCAATTTCAAAATCACCACTGGCGATATTTAAATAGATTGCCATTGGCAAGGTTTCCGTTTTAAAGCGAGTGGCACCTGCTAACATTAAGGTTGCACCAAATTCCCCAATCGCTCTTGCCCAAGCTAAGATTGCACCGCTTAATAAGGGTTTCCAACACATAGGCAATTCCACTTTGATTAAGGATTGCCAAGGGGAGAGTCCAAGATTATAAGCGGTTAAGCGGTAGCCTATATCAAAATTGGCAAATGCCCCCCTTGCACTACGTAATAAAATGGAACTTGCAATATAGGTTTGAGCAATAATGATCCCCACAGGGCTAAATACCCAATCGCTGACGATGGGTAACCAAGTTGCCACAATACCTTGACGATTAAATAATAACAGTAGGCTTAATCCTGCCACTAATGGGGGTAAAACCATAGGGAGATCGAGTAGAGTATCGATTACTTTTTGCCAAGGTAAGGTTTTTTGGCTCATCACCCAAGCACTCGGAATAGCAATGATCATTGCCAACAAAAGTGAAATGATTGAACTACTCAGCGACATTCCCAAGGCAAAATAGAGTTCTTTATCCGTCAGAATTTCAATGAGAAAATGCTGATTGAGCTTACTGGTTAAGGATAAAATCGCCCCAACCACGATACATAACAATAATGCCAATGGAATAAGGGCGAAATATAAACTCAAACTATTGGGTGATCGGTAAGAAACCTTCATCAGTGAAGTATTTCACTCCTTCAGCAGATTTGAATAAGTCTAATAATTGTTTAGCTTCTTTTGGGTGCTGACTGGTTTTTAAGGTAGCGATGATTACTTTTTCTTCAGGCGTACCTTTTGGATTATCCAAAATCACTAATTTATCTTTTTCTTTCCACGCACCTGAACGCCCGACAACAGCAGCATCAACATCACCATTGAGCAAATAAAGCATTAATTGTTTTACTGTTCCCGCTTTTACTACCACTTTTTCATTTAACGCTTTTTCATAACCAGAAAGTGCCAATATTTTTTCTGCACCTTTACCTAATGCCATCGCTTTGCTATCACCAATACCAATACGTAAATTACTTTCTGCGAGAGCTTTCAAGGAATCAATGCCATCGGCTTTGTCTTTACGTACTGCCATGACGGGGATATGTAAGACTAATGGTGCTGATTCAATCACGTCACCTGTTTGTTGTAATTTTTCCACATAGTCGGCAGAACCGGGTAAATACAAATCACCTTGTTGGGTGGTTTGATAACGAGCTAATAACTGACCTGATCCTGCATATTCGACAGTGACTTTATTGTTGGTTTGTGTTTCAAATTGTTTAATAATTTTTTCTACTGGTGATTTTAAACCAGCCCCAGCATACAGGTGTAATTCAGCTGCAGATACTGTGGCAGTAAAACCAAGTGTTAATGCTAAGAGAGATAAAGAGACTTTCATGAGATTTTCCTTAATTTTATGAATAGAATAGCGTTATATATATCATTCTACAAAGAATTAGAGAAAACTTCAAAAGGTTTTCATTAGTTAAAAATTGAGTAAAAAAACACCGCACTTTAATCTGATTACTCAAAGTGCGGTGGAAAATGACTTAATTTTTCATTATTGTGTCGCTTGAATCGCTGTTAATGCGATGGTGTACACAATATCATCAACTAACGCACCACGAGATAAGTCGTTCACGGGTTTACGCATACCTTGTAACATTGGACCAATAGATACTAAATCCGCAGAGCGTTGTACCGCTTTGTAGGTGGTGTTACCGGTGTTCAAATCAGGGAACACGAACACGGTGGCTTTACCCGCAACTGGGGAATTTGGTGCTTTGGATTTTGCTACATCTTCCATCACGGCGGCGTCATATTGTAATGGGCCATCAATGATTAAATCTGGGCGTTTTTCTTTGGCAATACGAGTGGCTTCTTTCACTTTTTCTACATCTGCCCCTGAACCTGATGTACCCGTTGAGTAAGAAATCATTGCTACTTTCGGTTCAATACCAAAGGCTTTGGCGGAATCGGCAGATTGAATGGCGATTTCGGCTAATTGTTCCGCATTTGGATCTGGGTTCACCGCACAGTCACCGTAAACCAACACTTGATCAGGGAGTAACATAAAGAAAATCGAAGAGACGATTGAGCTACCTGGTGCGGTTTTGATGATTTGCATTGGTGGGCGAATGGTGTTTGCTGTGGTGTGCACAGCACCAGATACTAAACCATCTACTTCATTAGCTTCTAACATCATGGTACCTAACACAACATTATCTTCTAACTGCTCACGAGCAGAAGTTTCTGTCATGCCTTTGGCTTTACGTAATTCTACTAAACGATCCACATAGTTATAACGCACAGTGGCTGGGTCAATAATCGTTATACCTTTGCCAAGAGTGACACCTTGGGCCTCGGCAATGCGTTCTACGTCCGCTGGGTTGGCCAGTAACACACATTCGGCGATGCCACGTTCGGCACAGATAGTTGCTGCTTTGATGGTTCGTGGTTCGTTTCCTTCAGGCAACACAATGCGTTTTTTCGCAGCTCGGGCTAATTCTGTTAATTGGAAACGGAAAGCTGGTGGAGACATGCGGCGAGCACGAGCAGAGGCACCAGCTAAATCTTGAATAAAATCATTATCAAATTGTTGGCTGGTGTATTGTTTGATATTTTCAATACGTTCTTTGTCATCCACTGGTACTTCAAGACTGAAACTTTGTAAGTTTAATGCTGTTTGCCACGTGTTACCTTCGGTACGGAAAATCGGTAAGCCGGTGGTTTCAAAGGCTCGTTGACAAAGTTTGTTAATTTGACTGTCAATTTTATAACCGCCAGTAAGCAACATACCGCCAAGTTCAATGCCGTTTGTGGTGGCAAGGGCTGCCGCAGCTAATACGTCAGGACGATCTGCAGAGGTCACTAACAAGCTGCCAGTGCGGAAATGTTCCACCATATTTTGCAGACCACGAGCACAGAAAGTGATACCACGAATACGACGAGTGGAGATTTCCCCTTCGTTGATAATGGTAGCGTTTAAATGTTTCACCAAATCAATGGCACGGGTGGCAATCAGTTCAGCTGACCAAGGAATACAGGCTAAAACTTTAATTGGACTGGTGGCGAAGAGACGGTAAACCTCACCTTCTTGGTTTTTGCTGTGTTGATAGGAATCGAAAATCTCCGTGAGATCAGGACGAGTGCGCCCGCTTTCATCCACTGGTGCATTAAATTTGTTAATAACTACACCGAGTAAGTTCGGGTTATTTTTGCCACCAAAAGAGGCAGATGAGGCTTCTACCAGTTCTTTTAATTCCGCTGGGCTGTCTGTGCCCGGGGCAGTAACTAAAATAATGTCCGCGTCCAAGGCTTTGGCTACATAATAGTTGATGCTGTTAGCATAGGAATGTTTGCGATTGGGGACTAAACCTTCCACAATCACAATTTCATTATTGTGGCTTAGGATTTGATGTTGTTCAACGATTTTTTCCAACAATATGTTGGTTTGGTTTTGCCCAATCAGATTTTCTGCTACGCTCAACATAAAAGGTTCGGCGGTTTCTAGTCCGGTGCTAGTACGCACTATGGATGTAGTACGATCGAGTTTATCTTCCCCTGAACTTGGTTGCGAGATGGGTTTCATAAAGCCAATTTTTGCCCCTTTTTGTTCCAGGGCTTGAATTAAGCCAAGGCTAACACTGGTTAAGCCTACACCGCCACTGACGGGAATAAGAATAATGGTTCTTGACATAGTATTTCCTAATTTTTATCGCATACAAAAACAAACTGCCGATGGAGATCGGCAGTACGTTGAATTAGATACAAAGACGAGCAGTATCTCGTGCAATGACTAATTCTTCATTGGTTGGAATCACCATGGCGATCGGCGTATTATCTTTAGTGATAATACCTTCATTACCGAAACGAGCTGCTAAGTTTTTCTCAGTATCTATGTTATAACCAAATAATTTTAAGTGGTTTAAGGTGATCTCACGGACGTGAGCAGAGTTCTCGCCGATACCGCCGGTAAACACGATAGCATCTAAACGTTCACCAATTACTGCCATGTATGAACCAATGTATTTGGCTAAACGGTAGCAATAAACATCTAACGCACGTCTGGCAGGTTCTTCTTTCTCATAGTTATCTTCTGCATAACGGCAGTCGCTCGTCACTTCAGTTAAGCCTAATAAACCTGATTTTTTCACTAAGGTTTCTTCGACTTCATCCATTGACATACCTAAGTTTCTGTATAGATAGAACACGATAGCTGGATCGATATCACCAGAACGAGTTCCCATCACTAAACCTTCTAATGGCGTTAAGCCCATGGAAGTATCAATACATTCACCATGACGGACAGCAGACACAGAACCACCATTACCTAAATGGCAAGTGATAACATTCACTTTATCTTCGGCAACACCTAAACGTTTTGCTGCTTCGCGGCTAACAAAATAATGGCTAGTACCATGTGCACCATAACGGCGAATAGCATGTTCTTTGTAAAGTGAGTATGGCAAGGCGTATAAGTAGGCTTCTTCAGGCATGGTAGTATGGAATGCGGTGTCAAATACCACGACATTTTTGTCTTTTAAATGTGGGAAAATGTTGAACGCTTCTTTAATACCGATTAAGTGAGCAGGGTTGTGTAATGGGGCAAATTGAATGGCGTCTTCAATACCTTTCACCACTTCATCTGTGACGATAACTGATGAAGTAAATTTCTCACCACCATGAACAATGCGGTGACCGATTGCGACAATGCTGTCTTTTAATTCTTGGGTTAATACATTTTCAACAATAAATTTTAAGGCTTCACTGTGTGCTGCACCCGCACCTAAATCTGCGTTGCCTTTCTCACCGTGAATTTTCCATTTAATACGAGCTTCTGGAAGATAGAATGCTTCGGCTAAACCTGATAATTTTTCGTCACCAGAAACAGGATCTAAGATAGCAAATTTTAAAGATGAGCTACCACAGTTTAAGATAAGAACTAATTTTGACATAAATTAACCTATATTAAGGGTTGAAGTTAGAAGATATTCAGTAAGCACTGAATAGACGTTTTTAAAGTCATAATACGTTATAGAATACACTTTTTTGGTGATAAAATAAATTATTAAGCGTAGAAAAATGTCATCTTTATCAAAAAAAGTTGAAAGTTTAAACATTTTTTATAAGGTGCGGGGTGAATTTGCTTTTTTATTGGATTTTTTCGTCTAAAAGAGAGTATTCTAGTAGGATATTTTTATTTATTATGGAGAAAAAACATGACAAGTATAAATCTCAATCTGCAAGATCTTTCTTGCCAGCATTGCGTAAAAAACGTGAAACAAACCTTAGAAAAAATATCTGGAGTAGAACGTGCTGACGTGAGCCTAACACAAGCAACGGTGATTGGGGACGTTCCTGCTCAAACCTTAATTGATGCCATTGTCGAGGCGGGTTATCAAGCCCAACTTGCCGACCCAAAATAGATCTACCAACACAACAACATCATCAGCCTGATCCTGTGGTGGTAGAAAGTTGTCATGATCAGGCAAAAATCGCCCAAAATACACCGCAGTTTACCTTGTTACTGGACGGATTAAGTTGTGTGGCTTGTGTCGCTAAAGTGCAAAAAGCCTTATTAAATTTGACCGGGGTGAGTTCTGCTCAAGTCAATTTAGCCGATAATACGGCTTTAGTGACAGGGGTGGTTGAGCCACAGGATTTAGTACAGGCTGTACTGGATATTGGTTATGGGGCAGAATTAGTTGAAGATGAAAACCAGCGTCGTGTCAAACAGCAAGCTCAACAGCAACAGGAAATTCAACAACGCCGTTGGCAAGCCACGGTGGCATTAGTGGTCGGTTTTGGTTTATTCTTTTGGGGAATCTTTGGCGGTCAAATGCAAGTGACAGCCGACAATCAACTCAATTGGATGGTGGTTGGCTTGCTAGTATTAGCGGTGATTTGGTTTACAGGTCAGCATTTCTATCAACGAGCTTGGCTTAACTTGCGTAATCAATCCACGACCATGGATACCTTAGTGGCGTTAGGAACAGGGACCGCATGGCTTTATTCTTTTATGGTAGTGCTATTTCCTGATTTTTTCCCTGAAAATACTCGTCATCTTTACTTTGAAAGCAGTGCCATGATTATTGGCTTGATTAATATCGGAAAAATGCTTGAACTGAAAGCCAAACAGCAATCATCACAAGCCTTGGAACGGTTATTCGATCTTACCCCGCAAACCGCTAAAGTCGTGACGGAAAACGGTGAAATAGAATTGCCTTTAAGTCAAGTTCAAACTGCAATGCGACTACGTTTACAAACGGGCGATCGGGTTTGTGTTGATGGCGTTGTGACACAAGGTTATGGGTGGGTAGATGAAAGTATGCTCACGGGTGAACCGATTCCAGTTCAAAAAGAAAAAGGTGACAGGGTGAACGCAGGAACATTAGTGACAGATGGCACGTTGCTTTTTCAAGCAGAACAAATTGGCAATCACACCCGCTTAGCGAATATCATTAAATTAGTGCGACAAGCTCAAAGTAGCAAACCAAAAATCGGGCAATTAGCCGATAAGATTGCGAGTGTATTTGTGCCAGTGGTGATCATGATTGCATTCATTTCTGCATTGATTTGGTATGTGGTCACGCAACAGATTTCTTATGCTTTCGTGGTATTAACAACCGTACTGATTATTGCTTGCCCTTGTGCATTAGGTTTGGCAACACCGATGTCAATTATTGCTGGGATTGGACGAGCAGCTGAATTAGGCGTGTTAGTTCGTGATGCAGATGCCTTGCAAAAAGCGGCGAGTGCAGACACGATTGTGTTTGATAAAACAGGTACCTTGACACAAGGTGAGCCAACGGTGACAGCGGTTTATACCTTTGGTGGTGTTGAGCAAAAAAGTGCGGTGCAATTTGCAGCAAGTTTAGAGCAGGGAGCGAATCATCCCTTAGCCAAAGCCTTATTAGCTTACGCCCAAAATATCACATTAATTGAACCCAGCCAATTTAGCACATTAAAAGGACTGGGGGTAAGTGGTGTCATTCATGGCAAAAAATTGTGGTTAGGCAATCGCACTTTATTACAGCAACAGAATATAGATACAGACATTGCAGAAGCCGATTTTTTGACAGAAAGCGAAAAAGGGGCAACGGTGATCTTTTTGGCGGAGCAAAATCAACTTATCGCCATATTTGCGATTCGAGATCCATTGCGAGATGACACAGTCACTGCCGTACAACGTTTACAGCAACAGGGTTATCATTTAGTGATGTTGACAGGTGATCAACAAAAAACGGCACAAGCGATTGCCGATGAAATTGGTATTGAACAGGTTATTGCGGGTGTATTGCCAGAAGATAAAGCACAAGTCATTCAGCAATTACAGGCTCAAGGACGTAAAGTCGTGATGGTGGGAGACGGTATTAATGACGCACCAGCGTTAGCTCAAGCGGATGTGAGTATGGCTATGGCAAGTGGCTCGGATATTGCGATTGAAACCGCTGAACTTACTTTAATGCGACATAGTATTAATAGTGTAGCAGATGGGTTACAGCTGGCTAAAGCGACATTACGTAATATGAAACAAAATTTATTTTTTGCCTTTGTGTATAATTGTTTGGGTATTCCGTTGGCAGCCGGTGTATTCTATCCTTTGTTAGGAGCCTTATTAAACCCAATGGTGGGTGGTGCAGCCATGGCTTGTTCATCTATTACCGTAGTGACAAATGCGAATAGATTGTTAAAATTTATGCCAAAAAATTGATATTAATCAATAAATAAGTGGATTAGGCTTTTTATTTATAATGTTTTTAGGTATGATTCAAATATCAAGATAAATGCTTGATAATTCATAAAGTTCCTAAAGAAATATAATAAATAATAGCTAAACTACTTTCCTACCACCCTAAATCAGGGTGGTTTTTTTATCTATCTATAATGTGGCAATCAGAAGTTGGATAAAAAAGATCAACGAAATCGCCATTTCGGCTAACCCTACCTGTTTGGTGGAGAGTTTTTTAGTCGGCAATATAATCGCTCTGATTAATGGCATAACAAACGCTAGTGCTAATAAAATGTGTTGAAAAGGCAGAAAAATCATCACGCATACTGTATGGTAAAGAATAGAAGCAATGAAATAAACAGGGTTTTTCCGCTCACGTAAGACCGATTTGACATAGAGTGTCACGCCGATAAAAAATAGACTAGGTAATATGGCAACCCAGCAAATCCGTTGATCAAATTGGTTTTCCGAAAAATAATAGGCTGCCATGCCAGCAATCGCAAAAATAACAATCGCATTGAGATCATTTAATAAAGCACGTTCATTTTTTTGTTTTGCATAATAGATACTGACAGCACTTAATGGAATAAACAATATAGCAAAATATAAAATTCTCCAGTTATAGCAAAGTGCTGGAATGACAAAAATGAAACAGGCTACAGCGTAAATCATGGTCCATTTTTTATATAATGCGAGATTTCTTCCCTTAAACAAATTGAGAAAAGGGTAGCTCATTAAATATAACGAAAACCAAGCAAGCAGTAGAAAGACATGTAACCAAATCGGCTGAGAAAGCAACATACCATATAAAAATGGCATTAACGCCATCACAATGGCACCATGTTGATTAGAGATTAATAATTTCATGGTTAAATAATTGATTGACAAAATAAGAAATTTTCGTTTATTTTAGCCGTGCTTTATTTAAAACACAAATCAAAGGAAGTAAAAATGACAATTCAACGTTTTCACATTAGCAAGCGTTTATCAGAAGTAACCGTGTACAATGGCGTAGCCTATTTGGCGGGGCAAATTCCAGCCAACACCCCAAATCAGCCCATCTATGAGCAAACGAAAGATGTATTAGCTGAAATTGATCGTTTATTGGCGGAAGTCAATTCCGACAAAACCCGTATTTTACGTGCTGAAGTGGTGCTGGCGGATATGAATGATTATGCCGAAATGAACCGTGCTTGGGATGAGTGGGTGGCTGAAAATAATTCTCCAGCTCGAGCTTGTATTGAAGCGAAATTAGCCAATGAAAGTTGGAAAGTGGAAATAGTGATTACGGCTGCAACAAATTAGTCGTTATGAAAAACAGGTAATACGCATGATAAATTGTGTATTACCTGTTTTTATTTTCAGGTAAAGGGAAAATAAAATGCTTGCCTTTTAGGCAAAAATACGTATTATAGCCGTCTATACTTCTAAATGAAAAAATTAAGGAACATTATGTCAAGCTATTTATTTACCTCTGAAAGTGTGTCCGAAGGACACCCAGATAAAATTGCCGATCAAATTTCAGATGCGGTGTTAGATGAAATTTTAAAACAAGATCCAAAAGCGCGTGTGGCGTGTGAAACCTATGTAAAAACAGGAATGGCATTGGTCGGCGGTGAAATTACCACTTCTGCTTGGGTGGATATTGAAAATTTAACTCGCCAAGTGATTTGTGAAATTGGTTATGAACATTCTGATATGGGCTTTGATGGCCATTCTTGTGCCGTATTAAATGCCATTGGTAAACAATCTTCCGATATTAATCAAGGGGTTGACCGTGCGAATCCATTAGATCAAGGGGCGGGTGACCAAGGTATTATGTTTGGTTATGCCACCAACGAAACCGATGTCTTAATGCCAGCGGCGATTACTTACGCTCATCGTTTAATGGAACGTCAAGCACAGGTGCGTAAAAATGGTACCTTAGATTGGTTGCGTCCCGATGCGAAAAGCCAAGTGACCCTGAAATATGATAACAATAAAATTGTCGGTGTTGATGCCGTAGTGCTTTCCACGCAACACAGTGATGCAGTGAGCCAAGCCGATTTAATTGACGGTGTGATGGAAGAAATTATTAAGCCGATCTTGCCAGCAGAATGGTTAAATAAAGACACTAAATATTTTATTAATCCAACAGGACGTTTTGTTATTGGCGGTCCAATGGGCGACTGCGGTTTAACAGGGCGTAAAATTATCGTGGATACCTATGGCGGTGCAGCACGTCACGGCGGTGGTGCCTTTTCAGGTAAAGATCCATCAAAAGTAGATCGTTCAGCCGCTTATGCCGCACGTTATGTGGCAAAAAATATCGTGGCTGCCGGGCTGGCAGATCGTTGTGAAATCCAACTGTCTTATGCCATTGGCGTAGCGGATCCTACTTCTATTATGGTGGAAACCTTTGGCACAGGCAAAGTGAGCAATGAATTGTTAGTTAATCTTGTGCGTGAGTTCTTTGATTTACGCCCTTATGGTTTGATTAAAATGTTAGATTTAATTCAACCCATTTATCGTCAAACCGCCGCTTACGGACATTTCGGACGTGAGCAATTTCCGTGGGAAAAAACGGATCGTGCAGAAGAATTGAGAAAGGCTGCAGGGTTGTAATTTGATATAATTTATTGTGAAGTGGGCGAAATGCCCACTTTTTTGTTTGTTGCAAATCAGGTATCATGTTGCCCTAAATTTCTATCAAGGGGACTTGACTTTTAAAACAAGGGGCTAACAATGACAGACAGACAGACAGACAGACAGACAGACAGACAGACAGACAGACAGACAGACAGACAGACAGACAGACAGACAGACAGACACTAGAAATTCATCTTTATCAAGCCCTACAATCTGATCATAGACTGTGGACGGATGAGAATAAAACTGAATTAAATCGCACCGCACTTTTGGATTTGATCAACAAAACCGATCCGCAAGTGATGGCATTATTATTAAGTGATGCCGAACTTCAACGTCATTTTTTTACCCCAATCAACGATGTTTTTGTTTTCAAAGCACAAGATTTCCATTTCTTTTTGGATAGCCGAAAAATTGATAATTCTTATACTCGTTTTGCCAACCGCATTGGTTTAAGCACCAATCAAAAATTATTGCGAGAAAATGCGGATGTCGTGCTGGATTTTCCCTTTAAAGATTGTGTTTTATCAGGCGGACAAAGCACAGAAGATGGCACGGACACGGCATTTAATCTGAAAAATGGCGAAATTGAACAATCTACGCAAAAACGCCAGGAAATTTTCTTTAATCAAGTGTTAGCTTTTGATGAAATAGACCGCCTGCTCGATCTCAAAGCCTTTGCCAATGCTAAACGTATCAATGCCAGTGGCAAAAGTGTGGCAACTAAACTTAACCGCAATGAAAATGGTGAGATTACCGACAATATAATTATTAAAGGCAATAATCTCATCGCTCTGCATACCTTAGCGACACAGATTCGTGACAAGGTGAAATTGATTTATATTGATCCGCCCTATAACACGGGCAACGATAGCTTTAAATATAACGACCGCTTTAATCATTCCACTTGGCTGACTTTTATGAAAAATCGTCTGGAGATTGCAAGGGAACTTTTAAAAGATGATGGCAGTATTTGGATAAATCTTGATGATAACGAAGCACATTATTGCAAAATATTATGTGATGAAATTTTCGGCAGAGAAAATTTTGTTAGTAATATTGTTTGGCAACACAGAAAAAGCGTTCAAAGTGATATTGCAATTAGTTTGTCCCATAATCATATTTTAGTTTATGCGAAAAAATCTAATGAAATAACTTTAAACCGCCTTGAAGTTGATGATACAAAATATGAAAATCCTGATAATGACCCAAGGGGGAAATGGGTGGCAACGCCTTTTGACGCTCCTAATATCCGTCCCAATTTAACCTATCCAATTACTAATCCCAATACAGGTGAAACCTATTATCCGCCACAAGGTAGGTGTTGGAGAACCACGCAATCAGAGTATGAACGTTTATTATCGGAAAACCGTATTGTATTTGGCAAAACAGGAAATTCAAAACCACAAGCCAAATTATTTTTAAGTGAAGCTAAACAAAAAGGCAATAGTGTTAAAACTTGGTGGGACGATTGCGGAACAGCAACCGAAGGGACTAAGGAATTGCAAAAAATTTTTGAAACGAAAAATACTTTTTCTACACCAAAACCTGAAAAATTATTAGAAAAAATAATACACATCGCCACCCAAGAAAACGACATCGTCCTAGACTTCCATCTAGGCTCTGGCACAACCGCCGCTGTCGCCCACAAAATGAAACGTCAATATATCGGCATTGAACAAATGGATTATATTGAAACCATTGCCCTTGAACGTATGAAAAAAGTCATTACTGGCGAGCAAGGCGGCATTTCCAAAGCGGTAAACTGGCAAGGTGGTGGCGAATTGGTGTATTGTGAATTAGCCTGCCTGAATGAAACCGCAAAACAGCAAATTCTTTTGGCAAATTCACCTGAAAATTTGACCGCACTTTTTGCCGAAATTTGCGAGCGTTATTTTTTAAAATACAACGTTAATGTGCAGGAATTTGCCGAAAATATTTTACCAAGTGCGGAATTTAAAGCCTTGGATTTAAACGAGCAAAAATCAATGATATTGGCGATGTTAGATTTAAACCAAATGTATGTCTCATATAACGATATGGCAGATGAAGAGAACGGATTAAGCGAAGCAGAACAGGCGTTTAGTTGTTCATTTTATGGGGAGAATAAATAATGAAAACCCTATTAGAAACCATAGAAAACAGCAAACAAGCCTTTAAAGCTATTAAGCAAAACACCTTATTTGCTATCCCTGAATTTGTCAGCCAAAATTTAAAATATCCGCTATTTGAATGGCAACAAAGTGCGGTGGAAAATTTTATGGTTTTTGCAAATATGGACGATGTGCCGAATTTCCCTGAACTCAAAAATCAACCCACGCATTTACTCTTCCAAATGGCAACAGGGGCAGGCAAAACCTTAGTAATGGCTGCCTTGATGTTATATTACTATCAAAAAGGCTATCGGCATTTTCTGTTTTTTGTCAATCAAAATAATATTGTGGATAAAACCGAAAGTAATTTTGTGGAGAGTATGCACTCGAAATATTTATTTCAACCGAAAATTATGCAAGGTGAAACGGTGATTCCTATTAAAAAAGTGGAAGCCTTTAGCCCCAATCCGCAAGGCATTGAAATTAAATTTACCACTATTCAAAAATTGTATAATGATGTGCGTATCGAAAAAGAAAACCAAACCACATTGAACGATTTGCAAAAACTGAATTTGGTTATGTTGGCAGATGAAGCTCATCATTTAAATAGTCAAACTAAAAAAGGACAGCAAGTTAATTTAACCGAAATTACAGGGAAAACCAAAGAAAGCGAAATTGAAGCGAAAGGCTGGGAATATATGGTTATCAATCAGCTATTACACAAAAATGGCAAAGATAATCAAAATATCTTATTAGAATTTACCGCCACGATTCCAGAAAATGCCGAAGTACAAGCCAAATATGCCGATAAAATCATTACCCAATTTGATTTGAAAGCCTTTATTTTGAAAAAACATACCAAAGAAATTAATTTAATTTCATCTACACTGAATAAGAAAGAGCGTATTTTACATGCCTTATTATTTGCGTGGTATCGTCATCAAGTGGCGTTGAAATATGACATTGCAAATTTTAAACCCGTGATGTTGTTCCGCAGCAAAGACATTGCCAGTTCTTGGCAAGATTATGCGTTTTTTATACAGTTAGTCAAAGATTGTTCGGCTCAAGATTTTGATTTTTTAAACCATTTACAAGACAGTTTGACACAAAATAATGATGATATTTATGTGCAGGGCAAAACCCGAACAGAACAAGCCTTGCAATTTATGCAACGAGAAAACTTATCCAGTTGGCATATTGCCGAGTGGGTGAAAAATAATTATCAAGATCGTAATGTGATTATTACTAATTCAAAAACGAATACCAAAAAGTCGGAACAAACCGATGCGGATACCGAGCGATTATTAAATAATTTAGAAGCGGCTAATAATCCTGTGCGAGCGATTTTTACCGTGGATCGGTTAACCGAAGGCTGGGACGTACTGAATTTATTTGATATTGTGCGATTGTATGAAGGGCAAAATAGTGGAGGTAGTACTAAAAAAACACCAGAAACCACCATTAAAGAAAAACAGCTGATTGGACGTGGTGTGCGTTATTATCCATTTAATTATGGCGATAAATCCAAGCATCAACGTAAATTTGATAATGAACTTAATCACGAATTACGGATTTTAGAAGAATTGTTTTATTATACTTTTGATGAGAAAAGCCGTTATATTTCTGAACTCAAAGCTGAATTGCGAAAATCAGGCTTTTTACCTGAAAATGAAAATAAAGTATTGGCAACCTTTGCGTTAAAAAGTGCGGTGAAAAATAGCCAAGCTTTGCAAAATTGGTTGATTTGGGGCAATCGTAAAGTGGCTAATCCGAATGCGAAACAACATAATGTGGAAAGTTTGCAACAAGCTAATGAAATTATTACTTATCAAATACGAAGTCAGCAAATTACCGAAACCCATTTAGATTGGCAAACCGAGCAAGATCAAGATCTTCGTATTAATGAGCAAATGGCAAGCTATGTGCCAAGTCAATTTATCGCCAATATGGAAAAACATATTTTTGATAAAGCATTGCATATTAAAGGCAAGGCAGTTAATTCGTTATTTCATTTTTGCAATTTACAACAAAAATTGGGGCTAATCCGCCGCAATCAATTACAACAAGACGTGTTAGCAAATTGGAAAATCTTATGGCAAGGCAATAAAGCACCGCAAGCGGATGATAAATTGCAGGCTTGTCTTAAAGTCTTAGATCGTATGGAAACCTTGTTAGCCCAAACCGATACGCCTTTTATTGGTAGCCAAACTTTTAATCCAGAAAGTTTAGGCGATATTTTTACGCCAAAACAAAAATATGTAGACAAAAATGCACTCAATCCACAACTTGTAGAGCAATATGATTGGTTTATGTTAGATAATTTTGCTGGAACAAGTTCTGAACAAGCCTTGATTGAGCTGATTGAGCAAAATATGGCGAATTTAACCGAGCAATTTGATGTGCATTTATTACGCAATGAAGAAATTTATAAAATTTATGATTTTAAAAATGGACAAGGTTTTCAACCTGATTTTTTGCTGTTGCTCAAATCTAAGCAAAAACAACAAATTGATGGGCGAGAACAGCATTTATGTTATCAAATTTTGATTGAACCGAAAGGCGAACATATCAAAGATAACGATCAGTGGAAACAGGATTTTTTGTTAGAGATCACCGAAAAATATGGCAAAGCGAAACCAATCAATGGTGATTTTGCCAATTATCGGGTCATTGGCTTGCCGTTTTTTGTGGAAGCTGAACAGGAAAACTTTTATCAAGCCTTGAATGAAGTGATCTAACCTTAACAATCTGCTTTTTTATTGTATAATCTGCTTACTTTATTTTAATAAGCAGATTTTACCATGAAAAAACAAAACCTTGTCATTCTCGGCTCAACAGGCTCAATCGGTACTAGTACGCTTTCTGTCATCGAACATAATCCCGAACAATATCAGGCATTTGCCCTAGTAGGTGGACGTAATGTGGATTTAATGGTTCAACAATGCGTGAAATTTCAACCGCAGTTTGCCGCCTTAGATGATGATCGTTCGGCGAAAAAATTACACGAAAAATTAACCGCACTTGGGAGTAAAACGCAAGTATTAAGCGGACAAAAAGCGATTTGTGAATTGGCAGCTCATCCTGATGCGGATCAAGTAATGGCGGCGATTGTAGGGGCGGCAGGACTGTTACCAACGCTTTCCGCTGTGCAAGCCAGTAAAAAAGTATTGTTAGCCAATAAAGAAAGTTTGGTCACTTGTGGACAGATTTTTATTGACGCGGTGAAAAAATCACAGGCTCGATTATTGCCCGTGGATAGTGAGCATAATGCCATTTTCCAATCTTTACCGCCCGAAGCACAGCAAAAAATTGGTTTTTGTCCGTTGCAAGAATTGGGGGTGAGCAAAATTGTGCTGACGGGGTCTGGCGGTCCGTTCCGTTATACAGATTTAAGTGAATTTGATGGCATTACGCCTGCTCAAGCGGTGGCACACCCCAATTGGTCTATGGGTAAAAAGATCTCGGTGGATAGTGCTACCATGATGAACAAAGGGCTGGAATACATTGAAGCCCGCTGGTTGTTTAATGCCAGTGCGGATGAAATGGAAGTGATTATTCACCCGCAATCCATTATTCATTCGATGGTACGTTATATTGATGGCTCGGTGATTGCACAAATGGGTAATCCCGATATGCGTACGCCGATTGCAGAAACCATGGCGTATCCAAATCGTATTGTGTCAGGTGTCGCACCGTTGGATTTTTATCAGCTTAATGGTCTAACCTTTTTAGCGCCAGATTTTAACCGCTATCCGAATTTGAAATTAGCCATAGATGCTTTTGCCGCGGGGCAATATGCCACTACAGCCATGAATGCCGCCAATGAAATTGTGGTGGAAGCTTTTTTAAATGGACAAATTAAATTCACCGATATTGCTCAAGTGAATCAGCATGTAGTAGAAAAAATTCAACCACAGAAAATTACTGAGATTGATGATGTATTAGCGGTGGATCGGGTGGCTCGGGAATTAGCACAAAAATGTATTTTACAAAAATGTAGCTAAAAAAGACCGCACTTTAGGCATAGAGAACAGGGGAATGAGTAACATGACAAATCATCAAAAAGGTCTAGTGTTTGCTCATCTTGCTGCAGTGTTGTTTGGCATGACCGGTATTTTAGGGGCGTTAATCCAAATGGATGCCAGTTTGATTACCTTTGGGCGTGCGAGTTTGGCGTTTATCAGTCTTTATCTTTATAGTCGTCTTGTGGGGATTTCATTAACGCAGCATTTATCGCCATTTTTTATGGGGCGATTACTTTTCTCTGGGGTTTTGCTGGCGATTCATTGGGTGACCTTTTTTTATGCCGTCAAAATCGGTGGCGTAGCAATGGCAACCCTTGGTTTTGCCAGTTTTCCAGCGTTTATTACCTTGATAGAACGTTTTATTTTGCGAGATAAAGTGAATAGCACGGCGTGGCTATTGGTTTTTATCGTGATGTTTGGATTATTTCTGGTTTCACCTGAATTGACATGGCAAAACACCAATAGTGTGGGACTAGTTTGGGGAATTAGTTCAGGCTTGAGCTTTGCTGGTCTAGCGGTGGTTAATCGTACCATGGGGCATCAGTTGAGTGCGATCAGTATTTCTTTTTGGCAAAATCTGATTGTAGCAATCGTCACGTTACCGACACTTTGCTTTATTTCGCTTTCCATGACGGGGAACGATGGGGTGTATTTGCTCATTTTGGGTGTAATTTGCACCGCACTTTCCCATGTGCTGTTTGTTAGTAGCGTAAAATATATTCCTGCCCGAACCACGGGATTAATTATTTCCTTAGAACCGGTTTATGCCATTGTGGTGGCATGGTGGCTGTTTAATGAACAACCTACCTTAAAAATGATCATAGGGGGTATCTTAATTATTGGTGCCGCCATTTATCCGCATGAAAAATCGACACATTCGGAAAAATAATATGATGATAAAATGGCATAATTCGCCTAGATATGCTATATTCACGCCCAAATTTTCAATTCACATCTGTGATTTAGGATTAAATGAAAGAATTAGATCCGAATAATATTCCGAAGCATGTTGCTATTATTATGGATGGCAATGGGCGCTGGGCGAAAAACCAAGGCAAAATGCGGGTATTTGGACATACTAATGGGGTGCAAGCCGTGCGTCGTTCGGTGTCTTATGCGCGTCAAATTGGTGTGCAATCCTTGACCATGTATGCCTTTAGTCGTGAAAACTGGAATCGTCCCGAGCAAGAAGTTTCAGCTCTGATGACGTTATTTATGCAAGCCTTGGATACAGAAGTGAAGAAATTACATAAGAATAATATTCGCTTGAAAATTATCGGAGATACATCTAAGTTTAGTGAAAAGTTACAGCAGAAAATCACAAAAGCAGAAAAATTAACCGAAAATAACACCGCACTTTGTGTCAATATTGCTGCCAATTATGGAGGCTGTTGGGATATTGTGCAAGCGACACAACAGATTGCGTTGCAAGTGAAAAACGGTGAATTAGCGCTTGAGCAGATCAACGAAGCCCTTTTTCAGCAAAAATTAGTCACTGGACAGCAGCCACCGGTAGATTTACTTATTCGCACCAGTGGTGAGCAACGTATCAGTAATTTTTTATTATGGCAAATAGCCTATGCAGAATTATTTTTTTCGCCAGTGCTGTGGCCAGATTTTGATGAACAAGAATTTAATCAGGCCATTTGGACCTATCAACAACGAGAACGCCGTTTTGGTGGATCTTAAAGAAGGAAACACAGGTGCTTAAACAACGTATCTTATCCGCCATTGTGATGATTGCCATTGTCTGTGCAGCATTATTTTTATTCTCGCCATTCTATTTTACTTTGGCGTTGGGTCTGATTGTCACCGCAGCAGTGTGGGAATGGACACAATTTCCACGGCTAAAAATTGTTTGGCGTTTTGTGGTGACATCCATTTCCTTGGCAGTCTTATTCGTTTGGATTTTTAGTCAAGCGAATTATTTAAATGCGGGTCGTGTATTTGCCGATTATGCTGAACCTTTATTGTTAGTTTCAGTGATTTGGTGGGGAGTGGCATTAGGGTTAGTGGTGACTTATCCGAAATCTGCCAATATTTGGGGTAATTCTTTAATTTTACACATTATTTTTGCCGTGTTAACCTTGCTACCGTTCTTAATTGCCGTGGCGGCATTACGTTTAGAAAATTACAATATAGACAGCTTGCATGGTATTCAATTATTGCTTTACGTGTTTGTGTTAGTGTGGGCGGCAGATAGCGGTGCATATTTTGCGGGGCGTAAATTCGGTAAACATAAATTAGCGCCGAAAGTATCACCGGGGAAAACTTGGCAAGGAGTGATGGGTGGTGTCATTACTGCTGGTGTGTTGGCGGAATTATTTATCTATTTGGCGGGCGATAATTTTTTTATGCACGGAAATCCGGTAAATTTAACCGCACTTTCCATTGCGACTGTGGTGGTTTCTATGTTAGGCGATTTAACCGAAAGTATGTTTAAACGTCAAAGTGGCATTAAAGACAGCAGTAATTTGATTCCGGGGCATGGCGGTATTTTGGATCGTATTGATAGTTTAACTGCTGCCATCCCGTTTTTTGCTTATTTCTACTTTTTCTGGCTATAACAGGTGGTATTAATGTCATTTTTATGGTCGTTAGTTTCGTTTATTATCGTGATTGGTGTACTGGTATCCGTACATGAATATGGACATTTCTGGGCAGCCAGAAAGTGCGGTATAAAAGTTCATCGTTTTTCCATTGGGTTTGGCAAGGTATTGTGGTCGAGAAAAGATAAACATGATACAGAATTTGCTGTTTCGTTGATCCCTTTGGGAGGCTATGTGAAAATGCTAGACGAACGTAATGAGGACGTACCGGAACAGTTAAAATCTCAGTCGTTTAATAGTAAAACCGTGTTACAACGCATGTTCGTGATTGTCGCCGGACCGTTGGCAAATTTTATTTTTGCTATTTTGGCGTATTGGATTGTGTTTGCGGTGGGGATCCCGAGTATTAAACCGGTGATTGATAGCATCAAACCGAATACACTTGCTGCACAAGCTCAACTTTCTCCAAATAGCCAAATTTTGGCGGTGGATGGCACCGCGACACCCGATTGGGAAACCATTAATATGTTGCTAGCCACCAAGCTAGGCAATGATCAAGTCACGTTAACCGTTACGCCTTTCGGCGAAGATCGTCCACAACAAAAAATCTTAAATATCCAAGGTTGGACATTTGAGCCGGATAAACAAACTGCTTTTGGTGCGTTAGGCATTCAGCCGGTGGGCAATAAAGTCGAAATGAAAATTGCTCAAATTGTGGAAGATTCCCCCGCACAACAAGCTGGTTTACTGGTGGGTGATGAGATTTATACTGCTCAGGGTGAAGTATTTGCGTGGCAAGATTTTGTGAAACAGGTACAACAGGGCAATCCGCTAGATTTGCAAATTCATCGCGAAGGTCGGATCTTGAATTTGACTTTAATTCCCACATTACAGGATAAACGTTATGTGGTTGGGATTGCACCAACGATTTATCCTCTTAATGAGCAGTATCGTACAGAATTAAAATATGATATGCTTGATGCTTTGTGGAAAGGCATTGAAAAAACTACGCAACTTTCTTGGTTAACCCTTAAAGTCATTGGTAAATTATTGACCGGAGATTTATCCCTAAATAATTTAAGTGGTCCGATTTCCATTGCGCAAGGCGCGGGAATATCTTCACAAATTGGGTGGATATATTATCTCGGTTTTATGGCATTAATTAGTGTTAACTTAGGTATGATGAATTTATTTCCGTTGCCCGTACTTGATGGCGGACATTTAGTGTTTTTAGCCGCGGAAGGGATCAACGGCAAACCCATATCAGATAAGGTGCAAAATATGTGTTATCGCATTGGCGCGACCTTGTTATTAATGCTGACGGCGTTTGCGTTATTTAATGATTTTTTACGTTTATAGCGAGAACGTTTTAAAATTTTAGCAGTCTTTATAGAGTGTTAGGGTTAATATCCCATTGATAAATGAACGTTTAAAATTCCTTTTGATTGACATTCTGGGCGTTTTATTGCGGTTACTTTAATTTAATAAGGTCATTGTAAAATGAAAAAACTTTTAATAGCTAGTTTATTATTCGGTTCGACGAGCGTCTATGCTGCACCTTTTGTGGTACAAGATATTCGTGTAGAAGGTGTGCAAGCAGGTTCAGAAATGAATGTATTAGCTGGTTTGCCTGTGCAAGTAGGTAAACGTGCGACAGATAATGATATTGCAAATGTGGTCAGAACTCTTTATTCACGTGGTTACGATAATGTGCGAGCGGGTAGGGATGGGGATACGCTGGTTATCTCTGTGACACAACAACCGATTATTACTGAAGTGACATTTGATGGTAATAGTTCTATTCCAAATGAAGCCTTGAAATCGAATTTAGAATCAAATGGTTTTAGATCAGGCGAAGTGTTAAACCGTGAAAAATTAGAAGGTTTTCGCCAAAGTTTGGTGGAACATTATGCCAGTACTGGTCGTTATAATGCGAAAGTAGAAACCATCGTCAATACATTGCCGAATAATCGTGCTGAAGTGAAATTGCAAATTAAAGAAAATGATGTTGCGCTATTAAAGGAAATTAGTTTTGAGGGTAATAACCATATTTCAAGTAGCAAATTGCAAGAACAAATGGAATTACAACCGGACGCATGGTGGAAGTTCTTTGGTAATAAATTTGCTTCTGATCAATTTAGTAAAGATTTAAATGCTATCCAAGATTATTATGGTGAAAATGGTTATGCTAAAGCAAGAGTTACCGATACTGATGTGCAGTTAAGTGATGATAAAAACGAAGCTCGAGTAAAAATCGTGGTGGATGAAGGTGATGTTTATACTGTTAATAGTGCCAGAATTATCGGTGATGTGGGGGGGATGCAAGAACAGCTTGCTCCACTGTTAAAAGAAATTCAGTTAAATAAAAATTTTCAGCGTAGTGAAGTTAAAAATGTTGAAAGTAATATAAAAGCAAAATTAGCTGAACAAGGATATGCTAATGCTCAGGTGAATATTCATCCTGAATTTGATGAAGACAACAAAAGTATTGCGTTAACCTATATTGTGGAAGCGGGTCGTCGTTATTCTGTGCGTCAAATTCGTTTTGAAGGCAATACGGTGAGTGCCGATAGAACATTGCGTCAAGAAATGCGTCAACAAGAAGGTACATGGTTATCTTCCCAATTAGTTGAATTAGGTAAATTACGTTTAGATCGTACTGGTTTCTTTGAAACGGTTGAACAACGTACTGAAAATGTGCCGGGTACAGATGATGAATTAGATGTTATCTATACTGTGAAAGAGCGTAATACGGGGAGTATCAACTTTGGTATCGGTTATGGTACGGAGAGTGGTTTTAGTTATCAAGCCAGTATAAAACAAGATAACTTCTTAGGTATGGGATCATCTGTTAGTTTAGGTGGTCGTAAAGATGACTATACGACTAGCGTTAATTTAGGTTATACGGAGCCGTATTTTACCAAAGATGGTGTGAGTCTTGGTGGTAATGTGTATTATGAAAAATACGATAACTCGGATGATGATACTGTAGCAAGTTATGCCCGTACTACTTATGGGACGGATTTAACCCTAGGTTTTCCAGTGAATGAAAATAATTCCTACTATTTAGGTGTAGGTTATGCTTATAACAAATTGAAGAAAGTGATGCCTGAATATTCTCGTAAAAAATATATGGATTCAATGAATTATGATGGATCTTCATTTAAATCTCATGATTTTACCTTTAAAGCAGGCTGGAATTATAACAGTTTAGACCGCGGTTATTTCCCAACCAAAGGGGTGAAAGCGGGTTTGGGGGGAACCGTCACTATTCCGGGCTCGGATAATAAATATTATACCTTAAGCGCGGATGCACAGGGTTATTACCCATTAGATCGTAACCGTCTGTGGGTGCTTTCAGCTAAAGCTGGTGCATCTTATGCTAATGGATTTGGTGGAAAAGTATTACCGTTCTATCGTAATTATTCCGCTGGTGGCATAGGTTCGTTACGTGGTTTTGCTTCTGGAGCAGTCGGTCCAAATGCGATTTATATAAGATCAGATGCAAGTGGAAATACGACGTATCATTCTGATGATGATATTATCGGTGGTAATGCTATGGTATTATCTAGCGTAGAATTAATTATACCGACCCCATTTGTGGCAGATAAAAATCAGAACTCGGTACGGACTTCAGTATTCTTTGATGCAGCGAGTGTATGGAATACTAAATGGAGTGCCGCTGATAAAGCGAAATTCCCAACTTTACCAGATTACAGCGACCCAAGTCGTATTCGTACATCCGTTGGTATTGGATTTCAGTGGCAATCACCGATTGGACCCTTGGTATTCTCTTATGCGAAACCACTTAAGAAATATGATCATGATGATCTCGAACAATTCCAATTTAGCATTGGTGGGACATTCTAATTTATTTAGATTGAACTAATATTTATTCATAGCGTCTAATATTTATTAGTGCTGAGTAGCCATGATAAATCATCATATTTAGTACACTAACAAAAATAATAATTTAAAAGGAAATTTATACAAATGAAAAAAATTGTAAAAGCCACCGCACTTTCTTTAGCCTTAGCTTTCGTATCATCTGCTGCTATGGCAGCTGAGAATATTGCATTTATTAATGCCGCCTATTTATTCGAACATCACCCGGATCGTGATGCAATTGCCCAAAAATTAGATTCAGGTTTTAAAAAACAAGCTGATGAACTTGCAGCAAGTAAAAAATCTATTGATGGCAAGATTGAGAAATTGCAAAAAGAAGCAAAAGATTTACGCAGTGCCGATATTAAAAAACGTGAAGATGAAATCAATAAATTGATGAAAGAACACGATGCTAAAGTACAAAAATACCAACAAGAAGCACAGAAATTGGAAAATGCAGAACGTACTAAAATATTAGAGTCAATTCAAGCAGCCACTAACAATTTGGCAAAAGAAAAAGGTTATACCTATGTTCTTGATGCAAATTCAGTCGTATTTGCTGTGGATGGCAAAGATATTAGTGATGATGTGTTAAAAGCGATTGGTGGTAAAGTCCCGGCGGAACAACCAAAAGCAGAGACCAAAGATACTGAAAAACCAGCAGCAAAATAATCTTTTAAAAGGTTAAATTAATTATGCGTTCTTATACATTAAAAGAATTAGCAGAACATATCGGCGGTGTCATGCGTGGCAACGCCGATGTTTTTGTGACATCCATCGCTCCTTTAGATAAAGCCAGTAGAGAACATTTAACGTTTATTTCTAATGTAAAATATCGTCCTTATCTATCCCTTTCACAAGCCGGTATTCTGGTGGTATCAGAGGCAGATGTCGAATTCTGTGCCGATAATACAAACTTAATTATTGTGAAAAACCCTTATGTAGCTTATGCGTTATTAGCCCAATATATGGATAGCACACCAAAAGCGGCGAATGATATTGCGCCAAGTGCGGTAATTTCAAGCACGGTTTCTTTAGGGAAAAATGTCAGTGTTGGTGCCAATGCAGTGATTGAAGACGGAGCCGTGATTGGTGACAATGCGGTGATTGGTGCCGGTTGCTTTATTGGTAAACAAGCACAAATTGGCGCGAATACGCAATTGTGGGCGAATGTGGTGATTTATCACAATGTGCAAATTGGTGAGCATTGTCTTATTCAATCTGGTGCGATAATTGGTGGCGATGGTTTCGGTTATGCCAATGAACGTGGGCGTTGGATTAAAATTCCACAAACTGGCACCGTGGTCATTGGTAATTATGTTGAAATTGGTGCTTGTACCTGTATTGACCGTGGTGCATTAGATAATACGGTGATTGAAGATAATGTGATTATTGATAATCTTTGCCAAATTGCGCATAACGTACATATTGGTACGGGTACTGCGGTGGCTGGAGGTGTTATTATGGCAGGCAGCCTAAAAGTGGGTCGTTATTGCCAAATTGGCGGAGCGAGTGTCATCAATGGTCATATGGAAATTTGTGATCAAGCTGTTGTGACGGGGATGGGAATGGTAATGCGACCGATTACTGAACCGGGCATTTATTCTTCTGGTATACCGTTACAACCAAACAAAGAATGGCGTAAAACCGCTGCTTTGACCATGGATATTGATAAGATGAATAAGCGTCTTAAAGCCTTGGAAAAAAAATTAGCCGATTGATTTTCTAAAAGCAAGACCAGCGTGATGATGTTACCTATCTATTTTCTCTGGTTTTATTATATTTCCTCCTATTTATTTCTAGCCACCTCATGGCGTTATTATGTTTAACCCCGTACATCAAGTGCGGGGGAAACTACTTTTATTATTGTTTTACTACAATCTATCATCTAATTCATGTATAATTAATCTTAAAAGTAAACGACATTAAAGGTAATTATTGTGACAACAGAAACAAGACCATCTCGTATTATTGAAGTCAAAGAAATTATGACATTATTGCCACACCGTTATCCATTCTTATTGGTTGATCGCGTTTTAGATTTTGAAGAAGGCGTGTGGTTGAAAGCCATCAAAAATATTAGCGCTAATGAACCCTGTTTTACCGGTCATTTTCCACAAGAACCTATTTTACCGGGAGTATTAATTCTTGAAGCTCTCGCTCAATCTATGGGAATTCTTGCATTTAAAACACATGAATTACAAGGCGGAGAATTATTTTATTTTACGGGGATTGATGATGCTCGTTTTAGACGTCCTGTGTTACCGGGAGATCAATTAGAATTATATGTCGAAGTAATCAAACAACGTCGGGGTGTAACTTCCTTTACTGGCATTGCTAAAGTCGCGGGTGAAGTGGCATGTGAAGCAAAATTAATGTGTGCTAGACGCTAATAATTAAACATAAAGGAGCATTTATGATCCACTCAGGTGCGAAGATTCATCCTTCTGCTATTATTGAAGATGGAGCAAAAATTGGTGAAAATGTGGTGATCGGTCCATTTTGTGTGATTGGTTCACAAGTTCAAATTGGTAAAGGAACGGTATTACATTCTCATGTGGTTATCAATGGTGTCACGACGATTGGCGAAGATAACCAGATTTTCCACGGCGCGACCATTGGTGAGATTAATCAAGATTTAAAATACAATGGCGAACCGACAAAAACCATTATTGGCAATCGTAATCGTATTCGTGAAAACGTAACTATTCATCGTGGTACCGTGCAAGGTGGTGGGGTAACTCGAGTCGGTGATGATAATTTATTTATGATCAATGCGCATATCGCCCATGATTGTCAAATTAAAAATCGTTGTATATTAGCGAATAATGCGACATTAGCGGGGCATGTTGAACTAGATGATTTTGTGATTGTGGGCGGTATGTCTGCTATTCATCAATTTGTGATTGTTGGGGCTCACGTGATGTTAGGTGGCGGTTCCATGGTCAGTCAAGATGTACCTCCTTATGTCATGGCACAAGGCAATCATGCTCGACCATTTGGGGTGAATATTGAAGGGCTTAAACGTCGTGGCTTTGATAAAACGACCTTACATGCGATTCGTAATGTGTATAAGTTAATTTATCGTAGTGACAAAACTCTTGAACAAGTGATGCCTGAGATTGAACATTACGCTAAGACAGAAGCCGCTATTAGTTTCTTTCTTGCCTTTTTTAAACGTTCTACTCGTGGCATTATTCGTTAAAAATTCTGTTCATTTACACCGCGCTTCACTCTATTTCGCACTTCTACGAAAAAGTGCGGTGAATTTTATGGATATTTCTTATGACACAAACTCAATCAGCTCTTAATCTTTCTCATTCCTTAAACTCTCCAACAATTGCCATGGTAGCAGGTGAAGTCTCGGGGGATATTCTTGGTGCTGGTTTAATTCGATCCTTAAAAAGTCATTATCCACAAGCTAAATTTATCGGTATTGCGGGCAAAAATATGCTTGCCGAAGGTTGTGAAAGCCTGATTGATATAGAAGAAATTGCGGTGATGGGGTTAGCCGAGATTTTAAAACATCTGCCAAGATTATTGAAAATTCGCAAAAATACGGTGCAAACTTTGTTAGCCCAACAGCCTGATATTTTTATTGGTATTGATTCTCCTGAATTTAATTTATATGTGGAGCAAAAACTCAAAAATCAGGGGATTAAAACCATTCATTATGTTAGCCCATCGGTATGGGCATGGCGACAAAAACGCATTTATAAAATTGCCCGAGCGACCGATCTTGTGTTAGCCTTTTTGCCCTTTGAAAAAGCCTTTTATGATCATTTTAATGTGCCTTGCCGTTTTATCGGACATACTATGGCAGATGCGATTCCATTAAAGCCAAATCGGCTAGAAATATGTCAACAACTTGATCTTGATCCAAGCCAACGTTATATGGCGATTTTAGCCGGTAGTCGTGGTGCGGAAGTGGAATTTCTGACGGAGCCATTCTTAAAAGCCGCCGTATTATTAAAACAACAATACCCCGATTTACACTTTTTAGTTCCTTTGGTGAATGAAAAACGTCGTGAGCAATTTCAACGAATCAAGACTCAAATTGCGCCTGATTTAAATCTTATTATGTTAGATGGAAAAGCTCGCCAAGCGATGATCGTAGCTCAAGCCACGTTATTAGCATCAGGCACGGCAGCTTTAGAATGTATGCTATGTAAATCACCGATGGTGGTTGGTTATCGAATGAAATCGCTCACCTACTTTTTAGCCAAACGGTTGGTGAAAACCCCTTATATTTCCTTGCCGAATTTGTTAGCGAATGAAATGTTAGTACCTGAAATGATACAGCAAGATTGTACCCCTGAAAAATTAGCCGAGAAACTTGCTGTTTATTTCGAACAAAGTGAAAGTGCGGTGCAATATCGTCAAGTTTTAATTCAACGTTTTACCGAATTGCATAAATTGATTCAATGTGATGCCGATAGCCAAGCAGCACAGGCGGTGATGGATGTGTTAGAAAGGAAATAATTATGGCAGATTTTGAATATCCATCAGGTATAGAATTAATTGCAGGTGTAGATGAAGTCGGGCGTGGACCTTTAGTGGGGGCGGTGGTGACAGCTGCGGTGATTTTAGATCCTAATCACCCTATTAAAGGATTGGCTGATAGTAAAAAACTCAGTGAGAAAAAACGCTTATTATTAGCCGAAGAAATAAGACAAAAAGCCTTAGCTTGGGCGTTAGGTCGTGCGGAACCGGAAGAAATTGACCAACTGAATATTTTGCATGCTACGATGTTAGCCATGCAACGAGCAGTAAAATCGCTGAAAATTCAACCGCACTTTGTATTAGTGGATGGCAATCGTATTCCTGACTTGCCTATGCCAGCTCAAGCAGTGATAAAAGGCGATAGCAAAGTCGCTGAAATTAGTGCTGCATCTATTTTGGCGAAAGTTGCTCGCGATCAAGAAATGGTTGAACTCGATCAACAATTTCCACAATATGAATTTGCCAAACATAAAGGCTATCCAACTAAGGTACATTTAGCAAGATTAGCAGAATTTGGCGTGTTGCCACAACATCGCCGTAGTTTTGCGCCTGTACGGCAAATAATCCTAAATAATACGCCTTGATTTAAGGAAAATAGTGATGAATGCAGACTTACTTAATTTTCTACAAATCCCCTTGACTACCGTTATTATTTTATTAGTTGGGGCAATTTTTTTATTTATCCAAAATAAATTGCGTATGGACACGGTGGCGCTATTGGTGATGTTGGGATTTTGTTTAAGTGGTATTTTGAGTGTTGATGAAGTATTTGCGGGCTTTAGTGATCCGAACATTATTTTGATTGCCTTGCTTTTTATTGTGGCAGAAGGGTTGGTGCGTACTGGGGTGGCTTATCAAGTGAGCGAATGGTTGATGAAAGCAGCCAGAAATAGTGAAACCAAAGTACTAGTGTTATTAATGTTATCGGTTGCCAGTTTAGGGGCATTTATGAGTTCCACAGGTATTGTGGCGATTTTTATTCCTGTGGTGCTAGTGATTTGCCAACAAATGAATATTTCACCAAAACGTCTGATGATGCCGTTAAGTATGGCTGGCTTAATTAGTGGTATGATGACTTTAATTGCAACAGCACCAAATTTGGTCGTGAATGCTGAATTAATGCGAACGCAGGCGGGACGTTTTAGCTTTTTTTCTTTTACGCCTATAGGCTTAATCGTTCTTGTATTGGGTGTGTTTTATATGTTAGTTGCTCGCCGTTGGCTTGCAACGGCGGAACAAGATAGTCAGGAAGCGATCAGTCGCTATTCCATTAGTGATCTGATTGAAAGTTATCATTTGCACGATCGAATTAAGCGTTTCGCTGTGCTAGAAGGATCAGATTTTATTGGTAAAAGTGTAGAAGAATTGCATTTGCGTTCTAATTATGGGTTAAATATTTTGGCAATTGAACGCTGGAAACGTTTTAGACCAATATTTATGGCAGCTTCTTTAGGTAAAGAAGAAGTGCGAATAAAAGATTTATTGATGATTGATATTAGCAATCCTGAATTAGATTTAGCCGAGTTCTGTCGCGAACATCATTTAGAACAGGCGGCAATTCGTAATAATAACTTTAACGAGCAAGCAAAATCCGTGGGGATGGCTGAAATTACACCGATTCCTGACGGCAGTGCAGAAGGCAAAAGTGCGGTGCAATTACGTTTTAGATCTTATTATGGCTTGAATATTATTGGGATTAAACGTAATGGCGAGCTACTACAAGGAAATTTGGTGGAAGAACCGCTAAAAGTTGGGGATTTATTGTTGGTGATTGGACAATGGAAATTATTACAACAACTGCGTGATAAAACCAAATCTTTCTTTTTATTGAGTTATCCGAGTGAAATTGATAAAGCAGTGCCAGCAGCAAGTCAGGCATGGCATGCTATCTTTTCGATTGCTGTCATGGTATTGTTAATGGTAACAGGTATCGTGCCGAACGTCATTGCGGCTTTAATTGCCTGTTTAATGTTAGGCAAGTTTCGTTGTGTAGATGCTAAAAGCGCTTATGCCAGTATTCATTGGTCAAGTCTGATTTTAATTGTGGGTATGATGCCCTTTTCCATTGCTTTACAAAAAACCGGTGGGGTAGATTTAGTGGTAGATTTTATGATTAATACCGTGGGGACAATGGGGAAACATTGGATCTTAATCAGCTTGTTTATGCTTTGTGCTGTAGTTGGGTTATTTATATCCAATACTGCCACGGCTATTTTAGTGGCACCGATAGCCATTAGCATGGCGCAACAATTACATTTATCCCCGATGCCCTTTGCGATGACAGTGGCGATTGCCTCTTCTGCTGCCTTTATGACCCCAATTTCTTCACCGGTGAATACCATGGTATTAGGCGCGGGGGGATATAAATTTGCTGATTTTATGAAAATCGGTGTGCCATTTACCATTTTAGTGATGTTAGTGACCATATTTTGTATTCCCATATTCTTTCCATTTTAAAAATAAGGAAAAAAATGACTGCAGTTAATAAAAAAATGCTAAAAATAGGCTTGGTTTCTGTTTCAGACCGAGCTTCACGGGGGGTATATCAAGATCAAGGCATTCCTGAATTAACCGCTTGGTTAGAAACTGCCTTAGTGGATCCATTTCTGGTTGATACCCGTTTAATTCCTGATGAACAAGCGATTATTGAGCAAACGCTTATTGAGTTGGTCGATCAACAACAATGTCATTTAGTTTTAACCACCGGTGGAACAGGACCAGCAAAAAGGGATGTGACACCTGATGCGACTTTAGCTATTGCGGATCGTGAAATGCCGGGATTCGGTGAGCAAATGCGTCAAGTCAGTTTACATTTTGTGCCGACTGCGATTCTTTCTCGTCAAGTAGGCGTGATTCGCAACAACAGCTTAATTTTAAATTTACCCGGGCAACCGAAAGCGATTAAAGAAACCTTAGAAGGGGTAAAAGATGAAAATGGTAAGGTGTTGGTTAAAGGAATTTTTTCTGCCGTGCCTTATTGTTTACAACTGATTGATGGTATTTATATTGATACAAAACCCGAAGTGATTGAAAGTTTTCGCCCAAAATCGGCGAGAAAATAGGAGTTAAAGATGAAAAAGATTGAAGCAATTATTAAACCATTTAAATTAGATGATGTACGTGAATCCCTTTCTGATCTTGGTATAACTGGCATGACTGTCACCGAAGTACGAGGCTTTGGGCGTCAAAAAGGGCATACGGAATTATATCGTGGGGCGGAATATTCCATTGATTTTTTACCCAAAGTAAAATTGGAAATTGTGGTACCCGATGACATTGTTGAACAATGTATTGAGGCTATCGTAGATACGGCACAAACGGGTAAAATTGGAGATGGCAAAATTTTTGTTTATGATGTGGCACGCGTTATTCGTATTCGAACAGGTGAAGAAAATGAAGAGGCGATTTAACTAATCAAATACGGTGTATTTTATGATAAAAAACAATCCATTAAATCAATTTATATTTGTTTCAGCGGCGTTGGTGATTATTTTTGCTGGGATCAAAGTGTCTTCGGTGATAGTCGTTCCTTTTTTGCTCTCTTTATTTATAGCGATAGTCTGTTCACCAATTATTAAGTTTATGACAAACAGAAATATACCACACTGGTTAGCTATTGCCTTACTTTTCTTATTAATTCTACTTATATTTTTCTTCTTGGTGGGATTGATTAATGGTTCGGTACAAGAGTTTACTAAATCAATGCCACAGTATCGTGAATTAATGACGGAGCGAATTAATGATTTACTGTCATTTACTCGAAAATGGAATATCCCTTTTTCAATGCGACCAGATGCAGTTGTAAAATATTTTGATCCAAGTTCTGTAATGAATTTTGCTAGTGGTTTATTAATGAATTTCTCTAATGTGGTCTCAAATGTATTTATCTTAATTCTTGTGGTAATTTTTATGCTTTTGGAAGCACCAACGGCTAAACGAAAATTTGCTATTGTCTTTAATAAGCAGCAAGAAGATGAAAATCATATAGAACGTGTGCTGAAGAGTATTATTGGTTATCTTGGGGTAAAAACAATAATGAGTTTACTTACTGGTATCTCAATATGGGCATTACTGACTTTTGTAGGCGTTCAATATGCAATTCTTTGGGCAACCTTGAGCTTTTTGTTTAATTATATTCCGAGTATCGGTTCAATTATTGCCGCTGTACCAATTGTTTTGCAGGCATTCTTACTGAACGGGTTTACTACGGGATTTATTGTGACTATTAGCGTCATTATTATTAATGTATCAATCGGCAATGTGATTGAACCGAGAATAATGGGTAAAAAATTAGGACTTTCTACTTTGGTGGTGTTTCTTTCTCTTTTATTTTGGGGATGGTTACTGGGAACGGTAGGAATGTTGCTATCTGTCCCTTTAACGATGGCATTGAAAATTGCGTTGGAATCTAGCCCGAGAACAGAACGTTATGCTATTTTATTAAGTGATCGTTTACCGCAAAAATCAGAATTACCGGATTCTTAATTCCATTTAGTTATAAAATAGAACAAATAACTATTTTTTTATTATTAAATATTGTGTTAAAAATAGCATCAACAACAAACACTATTCTTTCAAGGAGAAAACAATGACAATTTTTGCAGATAATTCCTATTCTATTGGTAACACCCCATTAGTGCGTTTAAATCATTTTGGTAACGGCAATATTGTGGTGAAAGTAGAAGGTCGTAACCCAAGTTTCAGCGTAAAATGCCGTATTGGTGCCAACATGGTATGGCAAGCGGAAAAAGACGGTATCTTAACTAAAGATAAGGAAATTGTAGATGCGACCAGTGGTAACACGGGGATTGCGTTAGCATTTGTGGCAGCAGCGCGCGGTTATAAAATTACCTTAACTATGCCAGAAACCATGAGTACAGAACGTAAACGTTTATTGCGTGGTTTAGGTGTGAATTTGGTGCTAACCGAAGGCGCAAAAGGTATGAAAGGGGCGATTGCGAAAGCAGATGAAATCGTAGCAAGTGATCCGAATCGTTATGTTATCTTAAAACAATTTGAAAATCCTGCTAACCCAGCTATTCACCAACAAACCACAGGACCTGAAATTTGGAATGGTACGGAAGGCAAGGTGGATGTGGTCGTTGCTGGCGTAGGAACTGGTGGTACCATTACAGGAATTAGTCGTTATATCAAACTAGATCAAGGTAAGGCTATTACTTCTGTTGCGGTTGAACCAGCAGAAAGCCCAGTCATCACTCAAACCTTAAATGGTGAAGAAGTGAAACCGGGTCCACATAAGATTCAAGGTATTGGCGCTGGATTTATTCCAAAAAATTTAGATTTGTCTTTAGTTGATCGAGTTGAACGAGTAGATAGCGAAACCGCTATTGCAACCGCTCGTCGTTTAATGGCAGAAGAAGGTATTTTAGCTGGAATTTCATCCGGTGCTGCGCTTGCTGCTGCAGATCGTATTGCAAAATTACCTGAATTTGCTGATAAATTGATTGTGGTTATTTTACCATCTGCTTCAGAACGTTATTTAAGTACTGCTTTATTTGAAGGTGTAGAAGCGTAATTTTGAAATCCCCTAAATAAAAATAATAAAAGTAGATAGTATTGACCAACTCAGATGAGTTGGTCTTTTTTATAGAGTATTTAGGTAAGTTAGTATGATTACTTTTGTAATAAGATTTCCTCTCTTTTTTAGTTATATAGTTTAATATTTCGAGTAAGTGAGACTTGAATCCAATTGTTAACTAAAAAATATAATAAATTCAAATTAGTTTTATTTAATGGATGGAGGCGTGTCCCGGAGTCGAACCGAGCTACATGGATTTGCAATCCAGTGCATAACCGCTTTGCTAACACGCCACAATTTGAAATCTGTTTTAGATATAAAAAAACACCTTACGGTGCCATTTTATTATTGTTAACTTAGTTTTAAATGGTGCCCGAGGCCAGACTTGAACTGGCACGCCTCGAAAGGCGAGGGATTTTAAATCCCTTGCGTCTACCGATTCCGCCACTCGGGCTAAACGCATTTCCTAACTGATTAGGTTAAGTTGGAGCGGGAAACGAGGCTCGAACTCGCGACCCCGACCTTGGCAAGGTCGTGCTCTACCAACTGAGCTATTCCCGCTTTGCTTTCAGCTTATCGCTGTCAACGAGGGTGCATTTTACGGAAATCTATTTTGTTGTCAACAGGAATTTTGCAATAAGTTTTAAAAATTATATTGCTTGCTGAAAAAAAAGACATTATTGCTAAAAATAAGCCAGTTTTGTATTAAAAAGTCATCAGTGGCTCTCGTGTATCTCACAAACAATAAATTTCTATTTAACTATTAACTATCGCGGCTATCGCCAAAGTTCCACTTAAATGCTTGGTAGAATTAAAAGTCGCTAAATAATTATCGCTGGTAAATTGTTCCAGTTGGGGGGGATTTTTATAAGGAAAGTAAAAGAAAATCAATATAATCAATATAATCATTTATCACTGTTCCAATTAGCCAAACAAAATCAAAAAAATTCCCTTTAATCCCACCGCACTTTATGCCAAAATGGCAAGCAAATTTTTCGTTTTCAATATTAGGTGAAATAATGACACAAGAATATGCTTTAGATACTATTTTAGCCCAAGCTGGTAACCGTACCGATCCACGTACTGGTGCGGTTTCCACGCCGATTTTTCTTTCCACGGCCTATGGACATCATGGTATCGGTGAAAGTACTGGTTTTGATTACACTCGCACCAAAAACCCAACACGAGTGGTTTTAGAAGAGACTATGGCAAAATTAGACGGTGGGGATGCAGCCTTTGCTTTTGCATCAGGCATGGCAGCCATTCAAGTGTTAATGACATTATTTAAAGCTCCCGATGAATGGATTGTTTCTAGTGATGTTTATGGAGGCACTTATCGTCTACTTGATTTTTGTCATAAAAATACCCATGGTGTTAAACCTGTTTATGTCAATACTGCTGATGTGAGTGCGATCGAATCCGTTATTACGCCAAATACAAAAGCTATTTTTGTAGAAACACCGTCTAATCCATTAATGGAAGAATGTGATGTCAAGGCGATTGCCAAACTAGCAAAAAAACATAACTTATTGTTGATCGTGGATAATACGTTCTTAACCCCGATGTTATATCGTCCAATGGATGATGGGGCGGATGTGACGATTTACAGTGGCACTAAATATATTGCTGGTCATAATGATGTGTTAGCGGGTTTAATTGTCGCAAAGGGGCAAGAATTATGTGAACGTTTATTTTACATTCAAAACGGAGCAGGTGCGGTGCTTTCACCTTTTGATTCTTGGTTAACTATTCGAGGCTTAAAAACCCTTTCTCTACGTATGAAGCGTCATCAACAAAGCGCTCAACAAATCGCAGAATTTTTACGTCAACAACCACAAATTACCGATGTGTTATATTCGAATAAGGGGGGAATGTTATCCTTCCGTTTACAAGATGAGAACTGGGTAAATCCATTTTTAAAAGCAATGAAATTAATTACGTTTGCGGAAAGCTTAGGTGGTACCGAAAGTTTTATTACCTATCCGGCGACGCAAACGCATATGGATATTCCAGAAGCAGAGCGAATTGCGCGTGGAGTATGCAATCGTTTATTGCGTTTTTCAGTGGGGTTAGAAGATGTTGAAGACATTAAACAAGATTTAGTTCAAGCGTTAGCCCGCTGTGATAAGTAAGATTTTACAAATTGAAATGATTGATTAAAAAAAGGATGAAAATTTTGTAGCTGTGTTATTATATTTAACAAATTCATGGCAATTTGCCTTGATATATGTTAAAAAAAATAAAATGTCCGCGGATTTTATTAAAAAGGAAAGAAAAATGGCAGATGTATTACATGTTACCGATGCTTCATTTGAAGCAGATGTTTTAAATTCAGATGTACCTGTATTATTAGATTTTTGGGCGCCGTGGTGTGGTCCTTGCCGTATGATAGGTCCAATCTTAGAAGATTTGGCTAAAGAATATGGCGATAAAGTGAAAATCGTTAAAATGAATATTGATGATAACCAAGGTACTCCAACTCAATTTGGTGTACGGGGTATTCCGACGTTGTTATTATTCAAAGAAGGTAAAGTGCTTGCAACTCAAGTAGGCGTGGTACCGAAAACACAATTAGCTTCATTTGTTAATCAGGCGTTATAATTGTTTTTAGTCAGAAGATCCCAACATTAGTTGGGATTTACTTCCACTTTTTTAACGCATAACCCCGGATGACGTTGTTGGTTTTTCCAAACATGGTTGATTAACATACGGTTCTCTTTTAAATCTAATATTTCAAAATCAGTACTATCCCCATTGTTCATATCTTTGGTTAATTGTTGGAAAAATTGTTGTTCAAGCGCTTTTAATTGTGGTTCGTCGGATAATCTTTTTTCTGTTTGTTTGGAATGAATACGTCCAAAACGATAATTCGTGCTATTTTCCGATAGAATATTGTTCTTTAATGACCAACGTCCAGTATGGTGGCTTTCGTAAGTAAAGATGTTTTGTACAGAAAGCATACCTAGCCCTACAGTTGAACCATCAGCATGGAAATCTAAGGTATCTAAGGATTCAATATCTAAATCGCGGTATAAAATTCGACAACTCCATTCGCCGACGATGTCTGAGTTAGAAACTATCGTATTTTCCACCGCAGTTGCCGAAATAGAAATTGTCATTAATAAGCATCCATATAGTTGGTTAATTTTCATCATTGTTGTTCTCGCAATTTTTGTAAAACTTTTTTCATTCTATCGTCTAGTGGAGCGTTTAAGCGTAAGGTTTCCCCTGTTTTTGGATGTTCAAAGCGAATACTAAAGGCGTGTAAAAATAGCCGATCTAAACCAAGCGTGGTCATTTCTTGATTAAATTTTTTATCACCATATTTATCATCCAAAGCAATTGGATGTCCGGCATGTAACGTATGTACCCGAATTTGATGGGTTCGCCCTGTAATCGGTGATGCTTTAATTAAGGTGGCATTGGGATAACGTTCTTCAATACTAAACCGTGTTTCGCTTGGTTTACCTTGTTCGCTGACTTTGACAATACGTTCACCACTGGCTAATTCATTTTTGAGTAAGGGAGCTTGGATTATTTTTACATGCGATTGCCATTGTCCACGCACCAGTGCTAAATATTCTTTTTGTACGGTTTTAACCCGTAATTGTTCATGTAAATGGCGTAGGGAAGAACGTTTTTTGGCCACGAGTAAAATACCAGATGTATCACGGTCAATACGATGGACTAATTCTAAAAAACGCGCTTCGGGGCGTAACGCTCGTAAGCTTTCAATAACCCCAAAACTTAAGCCACTACCACCATGCACTGCAATGCCAGATGGCTTATTAATGACCAATAGGCAGTCATCTTCAAACATAATTTGTTGCTCAAGTTGAGCAACTTTATTCAATTTAGTCGAGATTGGCGGTTGTTCTTTTTGTGCAACTCGTACCGGTGGAATCCGTACTGTGTCGCCAGTTTGTAATTTGTATTCTGGTTTAATTCTACCTTTATTGACGCGCACTTCACCTTTACGCACAATCCGATAAATCAGGCTTTTGGGTACGCCTTTCAGTTTAGTTAATAAATAATTGTCAATTCGCTGACCGGCTTCATCTTCTGAAATATCGATGATTTTGACCGTGGCATTAATAATATTGTCGGGTTGATTTGTCATAAAATAGTTGTTATTTAGAGAAAATTGGTTAGATTTTAGCATAGTTAACAAATAATTAAAATTATTGAAATACCTTGCTAAAAAGGTGTATTACGTCCATAATAATATAGATTTTGCCTTGGCAAAATTAACTGATTTTTGTTAAAGTTCAGATTAATGCAGTTTAGACATAAGACATTAATTTTTAACAAAATATGTGATTAAATTACCGTTTTATTCGGTGTTTCTAGACACTATTCAAGAATAGCCTAATCAATGCACCCAGTCTTTGACGGTCGGGATGAGCGACATAGGACGAAAAACACGAGGTCGATTATGGTCAAATTTTGCTTAATTTTAAGCAAAATGCGGTATTTTTTAATTAAATTATTTTAAAAAATAAAAATGAGAAAATTTTTACAATGAAAAGAATGTTAATTAATGCAACTCAAAAAGAAGAGTTGCGCGTTGCGTTAGTCGATGGACAACGCTTATTTGATTTGGACATTGAAAGTCCGGGTCACGAACAAAAAAAAGCGAATATTTACAAAGGTAAAATCACTCGAGTAGAGCCGAGCCTTGAAGCTGCATTTGTTGATTATGGGGCAGATCGCCATGGTTTTTTACCCTTAAAAGAAATTGCTCGTGAATATTTCCCAGTAGGTTATAGCTATAACGGTCGCCCGAACATCAAAGATGTGATTAAAGAAGGGCAGGAAGTCATCGTACAGGTGAACAAAGAAGAACGAGGCAATAAAGGTGCGGCATTGACAACCTTTGTGTCATTGGCTGGTAGTTACCTTGTGATTATGCCGAATAACCCGAGAGCAGGGGGGATTTCTCGTCGTATTGAGGGTGATGAACGTCTTGAATTAAAAGATGCGTTAAGTTCTTTAGACGTGCCAGATGGTGTGGGATTAATTGTGCGTACCGCTGGAGTGGGGAAATCACCGGAAGAATTGCAATGGGATTTAAAAGTCTTATTGCATCATTGGGAAGCGATTAAACAAGTTTCACAAAGCCGCTCTGCTCCTTTCTTAATTCACCAAGAAAGTGATGTGATCGTGCGTGCAATCCGTGATTATTTACGTCGTGATATTGGTGAAATTTTGGTGGATAGTCCGAAAATTTATGAGAAAGCTAAGGCACATATTAAATTAGTCCGGCCTGATTTCTTAAACCGGATTAAGCTGTATCAAGGCGAAGTACCACTATTTAGTCATTATCAAATTGAATCGCAAATTGAATCTGCGTTTCAACGTGAAGTACGTTTGCCGTCTGGTGGATCCATTGTAATTGATGTGACCGAAGCATTAACCGCTATTGATATTAACTCTGCTCGCTCAACACGTGGCGGCGATATTGAAGAAACCGCTTTAAATACTAACCTAGAAGCTGCGGATGAGATCGCTCGTCAATTACGTTTGCGCGACTTAGGTGGATTAATCGTGATTGATTTCATTGATATGACTCCGATTCGTCACCAACGTGAGGTAGAAAATCGTATGCGTGATGCGGTTCGTCAAGATCGTGCCAGAATTCAAATTAGCCGTATTTCACGTTTTGGCTTGTTGGAAATGTCGCGCCAGCGTTTAAGTCCGTCATTAGGTGAATCATCGCATCATATTTGTCCACGTTGCCAAGGCACGGGAAAAGTGCGTGATAATGAAAGTCTATCCCTTTCTATTTTGCGTTTAATTGAAGAGGAAGCCTTAAAAGAAAATTCTAAGCAAGTACAATGTATTGTACCGGTGGAAATTGCGTCCTATTTATTAAATGAAAAACGTCAAGCCATTCAAAGCATTGAACGACGTCATAATGTAGATGTGGTGGTGGCACCAAATCAAGCGATGGAAACGCCACACTTTAAAGTGGTACGTTCTCGTGATGGTGAGGATACCGGAGTCTTAAGTTACAATTTAGCCAAATTATACGAAGAAAAAGAAGAGCTTTATGTTGCGAATGAAAACACTTCAAGTGCAACCAACGCGGATAATTCAGCGGCGGAAAATGTAGCAGAAATTGCGGCGTTATCCATGACAATTTCAGAAGCTGCACCGATTATTGAAACTAAAGAAGAGGCAAAACCGTCTATTTTGGCTTATCTTTGGGCTGGATTAAAAGGATTATTTGCAAACGCACCGAAACCGGAAGAAAAGCCGGTAAATAACCATAATCGGCAAAATCGTAATAATGATCGTCGTAACAACAATCGCAAAACTCGTAATGAGCGTAACGAACGTAATACACCGGCAAAATTGAATGATGAAAATACGCCAGAAAAAACAACCACATCATCACGTCCTGAACGTAATAATCGTCGTAATAACCGTAAAGCGCAGGAAGACGCTAGCGTTGCTACTAAAGCAATTGAAAAACAAGATAATCTGGCTACAACATCAGAGGTGGTAGAAGAAAAAGCACCAACTCGTCAACGTAGAGAACGACGTGATTTACGTAAACGTGTTCGAGTGGGAAATGATGTGGCTGAAAGTGCGGAAAATATAACCATTGTACCTGTAGCTGAAGCGTTAAGTACGCCAAACAACGTAGAAAATAAAGTGAAAGCAGAGGTGACGGGTGAACCTGTGGAAAGTACGGCAGATAAGGCTGTTCCACAAAATGAACGTCGTGAACGTAATAATAATCGTCGTTTACCACGTCATTTACGGGTGAATAATCAACGTCGTCGCCGTCAAGAAAATCTGTCACCGATGCCGTTATTTGCTGCGGTAGCTTCGCCTGAATTCGCCAGTGGTAAAGTTTGTATTGACTATAGTGCGGTGCAAAAAGCCAAAGAAAGTAACTTTTTATCCGTTGACGAATTGTTACAGCGACAAGAGCAACCGGAAATAAACGGTGATGTGGTGCCGGCAACGTCATTGGTGGTTAACGAAGAAACAGTGGTAACCCAGCCTCTGGGTTTTGTGACGCAACCAGCGAATGAAGCCGTGGAGAAAAAAGTTCAGCAATCCTTGAAACGTTTAAACGAAGAACAACGGATTCTTGAACAACAAGCTGAGCAAAAAATTACGCCAGTTGAACCAGAGAAAATGGCAAAAACTGTTGAAATTATAGAAAAAACAGAACGTAATTATCATTTTAATGGTCGATTAGGGACGGTATCTGCTGTACAACATGTTAACGTTGAAATGACCTTAGCGAAAGCTAGTGCGGAATTGAATCCAGCTTATGAGATCGTCCAATGGAAAGACAGTCGTTATTATTTCCATGGTAAAGGTTCGGCGGGACATCATAGTGCGGTAAGTCATGTGTTTAGTGAGCCGACTAAGGCACAAGCCGAATAATGTTAAAATCCGATGCTTGCCATCGGATTTTTTATAGGAATATTTTATCTTACGCTATGCAACAAAATATTTTTTCTGTTAGTCAATTAAATAGTGCAGTACGTAATTTGCTTGAAGGGCAATTAGGTGCAGTTTGGTTGACGGGTGAAATTTCAAATTTTACTCAACCGGTATCGGGTCACTGGTATTTAACTCTAAAAGATGAAAATGCACAGGTACGTTGTGCTATGTGGCGGATGAAAACCCAGCGTGTGAATTTTCGTCCGCAGAATGGAATGCAAGTGTTGGTACGAGCTGGGGTGAGTTTGTATGAACCACGAGGTGATTATCAGCTTATTTTAGAAAGTATGCATCCAGCCGGTGATGGATTATTACAACAAAAATTTGAACAGCTCAAAATGAAGTTGGCAGCAGAAGGATTGTTTGCACAACATCTTAAGAAAAACTTACCGCACTTTTGTCAAACAGTTGGCATAGTGACTTCTGCCACTGGGGCGGCATTACAGGATATTTTACAAATTCTAAAACGTCGTGATCCGAGTTTAAAGGTGGTGATTTATCCTACTCAAGTACAAGGCAAAGAAGCTAGTGCTGAAATTGTGCAAATGATTGAGTTAGCTAACCAACGGCAAGAAGTCGATGTGCTGATTGTCGGGCGTGGTGGCGGATCTTTGGAAGATCTTTGGTGTTTTAATGAAGAATCAGTTGCTAGAGCGATTTTTAATTCAATGTTGCCGGTGATTAGTGCAGTGGGGCATGAAATTGATGTGACGATTGCGGATTTTGTAGCGGATTTACGGGCTCCGACACCGTCTGCGGCAGCTGAACTGGTCAGTCGTAATCAACAAGAATTATTATATAAAGTAGATAATCAACGACAACGTTTAGATCGGGCGTTAGATCGTATTTTTGAACAGAAACAACAACAATTACAACGTTTGTTATTGCGGTTACAACATCAGCACCCACAAGCTCAATTAACCTTGCAACGACAAAAAAATAATCAGCTTATACAACGTTTAAATAACGCGATACAACGTATAGTGGAAAAAAAACGCTATAATTTCACCGCACTTTATCAGAGATTGGATAATAATCCGTTATTTTATACGGTACAAAAACAACAACAGCATATACAACAGTTGAAAGTGCGGTTAGATTTTGCGTTAAAAAATAATGTCGCTCATAAACAGCACTACGTGGCACATTTGTGTGCCAAAATGGATAGCTTGAGCCCATTAAAAGTGTTGGCTCGTGGTTATGCGATTGCAGAAAATGAGCAAGGCAAGGCAATTGTTTCAATACAACAAGTAGTCCGAGGGCAAACCATGCAAACCTTTGTGACTGATGGTATAATAATGAGTGAAGTGAAAGGTTTTAGACCCAAAGTCAAAAATTAATGATGTTGAACTTATAGAAAATTTTACAGTCCAAACTCGAGCGAATTTGACTAAGATAACAGAATGAAACAAACGAAATGGAAAATAAAATGAGTGAGAAAGCACTAATTGAAGTGAAAAATCTCACGTTTAGACGGGGTGAACGTACTATCTACGATGATCTTAATTTGCGGGTTGCTAAAGGCAAAATTACCGCCATTATGGGGCCGTCGGGTATTGGTAAAACCACCTTATTAAAATTAATCGGTGGACAACTCATCCCAGAGCAAGGTGAGATTTTATTTGATGGTTCTGATATTTGTAAAATGTCAAATGCTGAACTTTATAAAGTGCGTCAACGTATGGGAATGCTGTTTCAGTCAGGTGCTTTATTTACGGATATTTCTACTTTTGATAACGTCGCTTTTCCTATTCGGGAGCATACTCGTTTACCAGAGGAATTGATTCGTAAAATTGTACTGATGAAATTAGAATCTGTGGGGTTGCGTGGAGCGGCGGATTTAATGCCATCTGAATTATCAGGTGGTATGGCTCGTCGTGCAGCATTAGCGCGGACCATCGCCCTCGATCCAGATTTAATTATGTATGATGAACCTTTTACCGGACAAGATCCGATTAGTATGGGGGTGATCATTAGTTTAATTAAACGCTTAAATGAAGCCTTGGATTTAACCTCTATTGTGGTTTCTCACGATGTGCAAGAAGTGTTAAGTATTGCCGATTATGCGTATATTATTGCCGATAAACGTGTAATTGCTGAAGGTACAGCCGATATTTTATTGAAAAGTACTGATCCGCAAGTGCTTCAATTTATTCAAGGGCAAGAAGATGGACCAGTACATTTCCATTTCCCCGTTAAGGATAGCATAGGAGATTTATTTAAATGATAGTGAAATTAATCTCTGCATTGGGGCGAACCTTCATAAACTCCGTACAAGCTTTAGGTCGTTCTGGGTTTATGTTGTGGGGCGCATTAGTTGGTAAGCCACAATTTCGTAAACATACCCCATTATTAATCAAGCAGCTACATGTTTTAGGGGTACAATCCTTACTAATTATTTTGCTTTCGGGCTTTTTTATTGGTATGGTTCTGGGCTTGCAAGGCTATGTAGTGTTAGTGGATTTTGCCGCCGAAGCTAATGTTGGGCAGTTAGTGGCACTATCCTTATTGCGTGAGTTAGGACCTGTTGTTACGGCATTATTATTTGCAGGTCGGGCGGGCTCTGCATTAACCGCTGAAATTGGTTTAATGAAAGCTACTGAACAGCTTTCTAGTCTTGAGATGATGGCAGTGGATCCTTTACGCCGTGTGATTGCACCACGTTTTTGGGCTGGAATTATTTCCATGCCGATTTTAGCTGTATTATTTACCGCAGTGGGTGTGATCGGTGGGGCATTAGTGGGGGTTGATTGGAAAGGTATTGACGATGGTAGTTTCTGGTCAGTGATGCAAAATGCAGTTTCCGTGCAAGATTTATGGTATGGCTTTATTAAAAGCGTCGTATTTGCTTTTGCAGTGGTTTGGATTGCATTATTTAACGGTTATGATTGTGTGCCGACATCAGAAGGCATTAGCCAATCTACTACGAAAACCGTGGTAAACGCGTCATTATTGGTGTTAGGTTTAGACTTTGTATTAACTGCGATGATGTTTGGCGGTTAACTAAGATTTCTTTTTTATTAGGTATAAATTATGCGACAAACAATTAAATATGAGTTCTGGGTAGGTTTATTTTTATTACTCGGTATTGGGGCGTTAGCCTTTATGGGCTTAAAAGTAACCAATGTACAAGGCTTTGGCGAACAGAAGTCCTATAACATTTCTGCAACTTTTGATAATATCGGTGGTCTAAAAGTGCGTGCACCATTAAAAATTGGCGGGGTTGTCATTGGGCGTGTAACAGATATTTCACTGGATGAACAAACTTATTTACCGAACGTGACTATTGCTATAAACCAAGAATATGATCAAATTCCAGATAACAGTTCACTTTCAATTAAAACATCTGGTTTATTAGGTGAACAATATATCTCTTTAAGTGTTGGATTTGATGACGGTGAAACCCCTATGCTGAAAGAAGGCAGTAAAGTTTTTGATACGAAATCAGCAGTGGTATTAGAAGATCTTATTGGTCAATTCTTATATGGTGATAAGGACCAAAAAGAAGAATCAACGCTTGACACACCAGCAGTTGAATAATTTAATTTAGGTTAGGAAAGCAATTTTAATAGGAGTTTTTATGAAGATTCAAATTAAACAATGGTTATCAAAAATGGTTGTTGTGGCAACCGCACTTTTTGCTGTTCAAAGTGTAATGGCGGCAGAAGGTCCTTATGAATTAACTCAAAAAGCAGCAAATACTTTATTTGCTGATTTGAAAGCACAAAATGCTCAAATTAAAGCGGATCCAAATGTGTTAAAAAGTTTGGTACGTAAAGATTTAATGCCTTATGTGCATGTTAATTACGCCGGTTCTTTGGTGTTAGGTCAGTATTTTAGATCTACTACGCCAGAGCAGCGTGAGAAATTTTTCTCTGCATTTGATCAGTTTATTGAACAAGCTTATGCGCAGGCTTTAACATTATACACTGGTCAGGAAGCACAAGTACAACCTGCACAAATGAATGGTGATAGTCAAGCGAGTGTAAAAGTAAAATTAATGCAAAGCCAACCAGTAAATTTAACGTTCCAGTGGCGTAAAAATAGTAAATCTGGTCAATGGCAAGTTTATGACATGTCCGCTGAAGGTGTGAGTATGGTGGAAACTAAAAAACAAGAGTGGAGTAACATTTTACGTAAAGACGGTATTGATGCGTTAACTGCTCAAGTATTAAAAGCGGCCGCTGTGCCAGTCACCATTAAAAAATAATATTCAATATGCAAGCTGAAAAACTAACATGGTCGGCAGTGCAAAATGATGATAAAATAACACTCCGATTAGTCGGAGAGTTATCTCGTGATACGTTGTTACCGTTATGGCAACAACGTTTAACTTTTTTATCAGAAAAGCAAATTGCCGATAAAGATATTTTATGGGATTTGGCACAAATCAAGCGTATAGACAGTGCTGGATTTGCGCTATTATGTGATTTGATTGCTTATTGTAGAAAAATTAAATCATCTGAACATAAAATAGTCTTAATAAATATACCAAAGCAATTATTAACGTTGGCTGATTTATTTAATTTGAATGATTGGTTAACGCCTTTTATTTCAAAAAATTAACCTTATTGAGAAATTATGGAACCTAAAAAAATTGAAGAGATTTTGAAAGAAAAACTTAATCTTTCAGAAATTTATGCTCAAGGCGAAAATGCCCATTTTGGCGTAATTGTAGTGAATGATGAAATTGCTGCACTATCTCGTGTAAAACAACAACAAATGATTTATGCACCATTAATGGAGTATTTTACTACAGGCGAAATCCATGCATTAACCATTAAAACTTATACTGTGGAAAAATGGAAACGTGATCGCCTATTACACTCAATGAATTAAGGAAATGTTATGCAAAAATTTCGTGTTTATGGTCAATCGCGTCTTACTGGAACGGTACAAATTTCAGGGGCAAAAAATGCGGCATTACCGATACTTTTTGCTGCGATTCTTGCGGAACGACCTGTTAAATTAAAAAATGTACCAGAATTAAAAGATGTAGATACAACCTTTAAAATTTTGCATAAATTAGGTGTGAATGTTGAACGCGATACGGATAAAACGGTATTAATTGATGCGAGCCATATCAATCATTATGTGGCACCTTATGAGCTGGTCAAAACCATGCGTGCATCTATTTGGGCGTTAGCACCATTGTTAACTCGTTTCCACGAGGGGCAGGTTTCTTTACCCGGTGGTTGTACTATCGGGGCAAGACCGGTCGATATGCATATTGCAGGTCTTGAAAAAATGGGTGCTCACATTGAACTCGACGAAGGTTATGTAAAAGCGACGGTTAATAGACGTTTATCTGGTGCGAAAATTTATATGGATAAGGTCAGTGTCGGTGCGACTTTATCGGTGATGATGGCGGCTACCTTAGCCAAAGGTACCACGATTATTGAAAATGCGGCTCGTGAACCGGAAGTGGTGGATACAGGTATTTTCTTAAATAAGATGGGCGCTAATATTTCAGGCTTAGGTTCTGATACTATTACGATTGAAGGTGTTGAGCGCTTAACTGGTTGTGAGCATAGTATTGTGCCAGATCGTATTGAAACCGGTACATTCCTTGTGGCTGCCGCAGTTTCGGGAGGGCGTATTAAATGTCTCGGTACCAAGGCGGATACCCTTGATGCGGTAATTGAAAAATTACGTGAATCGGGTATGCAAGTAGATGTGACTGAGGATACGATTACCTTGGATAGTTTAGGTCAGCGTCCAAAAGCAGTGAACATTCGTACTATGCCACATCCGGGTTTTCCAACGGATATGCAAGCTCAGTTTACTTTATTAAATGCGGTAGCAGAAGGCACTAGTAAAATCACAGAAACCATCTTTGAAAACCGTTTTATGCATGTACCTGAATTAGTCCGTATGGGAGCTAAAGGAGAAATTGAAGGAAATACAGCTTTAATTCAAGGGGTAGAATATCTTTCCGGGGCGCAAGTGATGGCAACAGATTTGCGAGCATCCGTTAGTTTAGTGTTAGCAGGTTGTATTGCATCTGGTGAAACCATCGTGGATCGTATTTATCATATTGATCGTGGTTACGAACATATTGAAGAAAAGTTATCTGCTCTTGGGGCGAAAATCGAACGTTTTTCTGAGCGTGCAGAAGAATAGTGAGTAGATATTGTTTTAATTAATAGTTTAGATTTTGAGTGCAGTAGAAAAAGAATCATATTTTCCACCGCACTTTTGGTGTTATTGCTTGCTTATCATTATTGAAAGCTCTAAAATACGCCAGTTTTTTGTACTAAGATTTATCGAACAAGGATTTTATTATCATGCAACTTTTTCAATTTCCCGTTCGTGTTTATTACGAAGATACAGATGCTGGTGGAGTGGTGTATCATGCACGTTATCTCCATTTTTATGAGCGAGCAAGAACAGAATTTTTGCGTTCACTTCATTTTTCACAGCAAAATTTATTAGCAGAGCAAGGCATTGCTTTTGTCGTGAAATCAATGTCGATTGATTACCATATTCCAGCCAAACTGGATGATTCGTTGATAGTCGAAACCACTGTTGAACAAATGAAAGGGGCAACAATTTTTTTCTCACAATGCCTGAAACGAGAAAATAAAATATTAAGCGTGGCTACTGTTAAGGTAGCCTGTGTTGATCTAGGCAAAATGAAACCTGTGGCACTTCCAACGGAAGTTAAAGCCGCATTTAGTGAATAATTTTCGGAGCTATGCAATGACTGCTGAATTGAACTTTTTGGATTTATTTCTAAAGGCGAGTATCGTCGTTCAACTTGTAATTTTAATTTTAATCACGTTCTCCATTGTATCATGGGCAATTATTATTCAACGTAGTCGCATACTAACTAAAGCGTTGAAAGATTCCATGGCATTTGAAGATCGTTTTTGGTCAGGTGAAGATTTGACCCGATTATATGATGGGTTAGAAAATCGTCGTGACATGGCTATGACGGGTAGTGAACAGATTTTTTATGCAGGGTTTAAAGAATTTACACGTTTAAAACAGGTTAATGCAGATGCCCCAGAAGCCATTATGATGGGGACAACACGTGCTATGAACTTAGCAATGAATCGTGAAATTGAGGATCTCGAAACTCGCGTTCCTTTCCTTGCTACAGTGGCATCTGTCAGTCCTTATATCGGTTTATTCGGTACGGTTTGGGGGATTATGCACGCTTTTATGGCATTGAGTGGCGCCAAACAAGCGACCTTACAAATGGTCGCTCCGGGTATTGCAGAAGCCTTGATTGCCACCGCGATCGGTTTATTTGCAGCGATTCCGGCTGTCATGGCATATAACCGTTTAAGCTTACGTGTTAATAGATTAGAGCAAAATTATGGTAACTTTATTGATGAATTTACCACGATTTTACAACGTCAAGTGTTTGCTAAAAACTAATAAATAAGTATTTTTACACCGCACTTTATATGGTTGAACATCAATTCTGGTGTAAAAATTGCCGCAGCAATTTTCAACGTTGCTTGTCGCAACGGGGGCAAAAAGCCCACAACAATCCGTAAGGATTGTAAGTGATTTTAGTGATATTTTAGAGGTATATATGGCTTACCGCCGTCGTAGAGAGAAAAGTATTAAATCTGAAATTAACATTGTACCATTTTTGGATGTATTATTAGTTTTGGTATTAATTTTTATGGCAACTGCACCGATTATTAGCCAAAGTGTGCAAGTAGATTTACCTGATGCCGTAGAAAGCCAATCGGTATCTAATGAAGATAAGGTTCCAGTGATTTTAGAAGTGGCAGGTATTGGACAATATGCAATTTCTATTGCTGGTGAACGTTCCGAAGGTCTGACCGAAGAAATGGTCACGCAAATGACTAAACAGGAATTTGAAAAAGATCCAAATACGATGTTTTTAGTCGGTGGAGCAAGTGATGTACCTTATGAAGAAGTAATTAAGGCGTTGAATTTACTTCATTTAGCTGGAATTAAATCCGTTGGTTTAATGACCGATCCCATTTAAGCAGTAGGATAGATTGTGAGAAATAATCGACAAAAGAAACAAACAAGTGCATTACTGATTTCGGTAGTTTTACATGGCATTCTGTTCGGTTTGTTAATTTTGAGTTCACTGGTGTATCATCCTCTTGAAGTGATGGGGGGAGGCGAAGGTGACGGCGATATGATGGGTGCCGTAATGGTGGATACCGGTTCGGCAGCTCAAGAATGGGGACGGATTCAACAACAGAAAAAAGGTCAGGCAGAAAAGACGAAGAAGGAGCCCGAAGAGGTTATTGAAAAAACAGAGCCAAAGCCGACGGTTGATGAGCAAAAACTTGAGCAAGAAAGACTGGAACAACAGAAAGAACAACAACGTCAAAAACAACTTGAACAGCAAAAGGCGAAACAAGAAGCTGAAGCTAAAGCTAAACAAGAAGCTTTAGAGAAAGCCAAACAAGAGGCTGAAGCGAAAGCTAAACAAGAAGCTGAGGCGGCAAAATTAAAAGCAGAGGCAGAAGCTAAACGCTTAGCCGCGGCGGCTAAACAAGCGGAACAAGAAGCAAAAGCTAAAGCTGAGCAGGAAAGAATAGCGAAAGAGAAAGCTTTACAAGCTGAGAAAGCCAAAGTAGAGAAAGAAGCGAAAGAAAAAGCAGAAAAAGATGCCAAAGCTAAAGCCGAGAGAGACGCGAAAGAAAAAGCGGAACAAGAAGCAAAAGCTAAAGCCGAGAGAGAAGCGAAAGAAAAAGCGGAAAAAGATGCCAAAGCTAAAGCCGAGAGAGAAGCGAAGGAAAAAGCCGAAAAAGACGCTAAAGCCAAGGCAGATGCCAAAGCTAAACAAGCTGCTTTAGATGACTTTTTAAATGGTGGTGATGTTGGTGGTGGTAGCGCATCAAAAGGTGGTAATGCCAACAAAGGAGGTAGTCAGGGTTCTGGTGCCGCCATGGGGGCTGGAGATGGTGGTAAAGTAGGTGATCAATATGCTGGCGTGATTAAAAAAGAAATTAAACGCCGTTTTATTAAAGATCCAAGTTTTGCTGGAAAAGTATGTAGTATTAGAATTCAATTAGCTCGAGATGGTGCAATTTTAGGTTATCAACGCGTTTCAGGACCTGATGATATTTGTGCCGCAGCGTTGAGTGCAGTCGCTAGAACGAAAAAAGTACCAGCTGCACCGAGTGATGAAATTTATAATAAATATAAAAACCCGATTATTGACTTTGATCTAAAATAGTTAATTTTGATTTGGAATAATCGTTTTTAGGAAAGTAATCTCAATAAACATTAACCATAGGTGGTATGATGAAATTAATAGCTCGTATTTTGGGTGTCATTGCCGTATTATTTTTTACAATAAGCACGGTTCAAGCGGATGACGAAGTTCGCATCGTGATTGATGAAGGTGTAGAGGGGGCAAGACCGATTGCAGTTGTGCCGTTTAAAACCAACGGTTTAGTTCCAGAAGATATTGCAAAAATTATCTCTGATGATTTACGCAATAGTGGTAAATTTAACCCTATTGCTGTCAACCAAATGCCACAACAACCGGGTTCAGCTTCTGAAGTCACTCCTGATGCATGGGCTTCATTAGGCGTTGATGCGATTGTGGTTGGACAAGTGACAGACACTGGTGGTGGTTATAATATCGCTTATCAGTTAGTGGATACTATCGGTGCGTCGGGGGCTGCTGGAGCAGTATTAGCACAAAATTCATTCACCGTAGCAGCAAAATTTATCCGTTTTGGCGCGCACACTGTTAGTGACGAAGTATTTGAAAAGATTACCGCCATTAAAGGTGCATTTAGGACGCGTATTGCGTATGTGGTGCAAAAAAATGGTGGCTCACAACCTTATGAAGTTCGTGTAGCAGATTATGATGGTTACAATCAATTTGTGGTAAATCGTAGTTCTCAACCGATAATGTCACCAGCTTGGTCGCCAGATGGTAAGCGTTTAGCTTATGTTTCTTTTGAAAATAAAAAATCACAGCTTGTGGTTCAGGATTTAGGTTCCGGTGCCAGAAAAGTGGTGGCTTCATTCCCCGGACACAATGGAGCCCCAGCGTTTTCACCGGATGGTAGTCGTTTAGCCTTTGCATCGAATCAAGATGGTCAGCTAAACATTTATGTGATGGGTTCGAATGGTGGGCAAGCTACTAAATTGACGAGCGGCGCGGGTAATAATACAGAGCCTAGCTGGACTCCAGATGGACGTATTTTGTTTACCTCCGATAGAGGCGGTTCGCCTCAAGTTTACTCAATGAGTGCTTCCGGTGGAGGTGCATCATTAGTAGGTTCAGGTGGCAAAAGTTATAGCGGACAGGTGAGTTCTGACGGTAAAACGATGGTAATGATTTCAGGCGATCATGTGATTAAACAAGACCTTATAACAGGGAAAATTGACACTTTAAGTTCAACTTTTCTTGATGAAAGTCCGAGTATTTCACCAAATGGAATTATGATTATTTATAGTTCTACCCAAGGCTTAGGAAAGGTGCTACAATTAGTATCTGCAGACGGACGCTTTAAAGCACGCTTGCCAGGAAGTGACGGACAAGTGAAATTTCCTGCTTGGTCACCATATTTAACAAAGTAAAAAACTCTAAGGAGAAAATATTAAATGAAATTAGCAAAATTATTGTTAGTTGCCCCAGTATTAGCATTAGCTGCTTGTAGTTCATCAAACAACGATGCTAGCGGTACGGACGGTACAAACGCAAATGCTCAAACATTTGGCGGTTTATCTGTTCAAGATTTACAAACTCGTTACAACACAGTTTACTTCGCATTTGACAGCTATGCAATTGAAGGTGAATACTCACAATTGTTAGACGCTCACGCACAATACTTAAACGCTACTCCAGCAGCGAAAGTATTAGTAGCAGGTCATGCTGACGAACGTGGTACTCCAGAGTACAACATTGCATTAGGTCAACGTCGTGCAGACGCAGTAAAATCTTTCTTAGCAGCGAAAGGTGCTAACAATGTTTCAACTGTTTCTTACGGTGAAGAAAAACCGGCTGTAGCTGGTCACGATGAGTCTGCATACAGCAAAAACCGTCGTGCAGTATTAGAATACTAATTTTAAGTATTTATTGTTTTAATAGAACAGGTTTCAATTTATGGAACCTGTTTTGTTTTTGACCCTATAAATGTACGAGAAAAAATTATCCTGAATTGATGAGTATTCGTGCAAACAATTCAAAAAATAAAAATAACTATTGATTATTAAATTTAAATCCGTAATATATGCACTCGTTGCTTGACGTAGTTCGTTATAGCGTAAGTGGGTCGTTAGCTCAGGCGGTAGAGCAGCGGACTTTTAATCCGTTTGTCGAAGGTTCGAATCCTTCACGACCCACCATTTAATTAGATTTTCTTATTTGCTTTAAAGCTAAAAATAAAGCAATACAAAATGGGCCGTTAGCTCAGGCGGTAGAGCAGCGGACTTTTAATCCGTTTGTCGAAGGTTCGAATCCTTCACGGCCCACCACTTAATTAGATTTTCTTATTTGCTTTAAAGTTAAAAATAAAACCATGCAAAATGGGCCGTTAGCTCAGGCGGTAGAGCAGCGGACTTTTAATCCGTTTGTCGAAGGTTCGAATCCTTCACGGCCCACCACTTAATTCAATGATACTGATATAGTAAAACGAATACCACCCAAATTGGGTCGTTAGCTCAGTTGGTAGAGCAGCGGACTCTTAATCCGTTAGTCAAAGGTTCGAGCCCTTTACGACCCACCACTATTCTTATAATTCTTAACCTATATACATTATTTTATGCTGTGAGTAGATCTCTTTAGCTTAATTCTGTGATTTCTGTTCCAAAACGCCATTAATTTTATTGTTTTCTAGCTACTTTGTTTTTAAAGTGCGGTGAAAAATTTACAGAAATTGTGAGTAACTAGAAGAAGACATTATGAAAAATGGGTTTACTTTGGTTGAAATGATGATAGCTTTATTGATTATCAGTATGATTACCTTAATTAGCATGCCAGCATGGCAAAGTGATAGCCAACAAATTCTAATTAAAGAACAGCATCGTTTGTTTCTATTTTTACGTCAAATCCAAGCCAGAGTGGAAAATTCCACGGAAATTTGGTATCTGGTGATTAATCGTGATATTAGCCAACAACGTTGGTGTATTGCTGCACAGCGTAAATCAGAAACTACTTGTGATTGTTTTCATCCGCATTTTTGCCCTGATCATCTTTTGGCTCAATTTTATTATCCCTTGAGCCCACAAAAAAACATGATCTTTGCCAAAGCGTATTATCCACAAAAATTAATCAGTTTTAATGGTACACGCAATTCGTCAGATTCAGGTTGCTTTATGTTACAGGCTGAGCAATCTCGAACTTTGTTTGCTTTTTCTAATTTAGGGCGGATTCGCCTAAAAAGCGATCAAGCAGAGAATGCCTGTAATGCTGGAGTGGAAGAATGACAAGATTTTATAACGGGCAAAGTTTGTTAGGGTTAATGTTGAGTTTAATTTTATCTTCATTTCTATTATTAGTGATTATTCAATTTTATAGCTACGCCCAACAGCAAAATCGACGTCAGCTATTACAACTTCAATTACAAACCGAATTACAACGAGCTTTGCAAACCATGGCGAAAGATCTTCGTCGTGCCGGTTTTCGTGCATTATCCACAAAGGTTACGCAGGAAAATTTTTCCCTATTTGAGCTTGATGAAGATGGCGTAAGTTTAGCTATTTATCCGATGTCTAATGAAAGTGCGGTGAAAAATAACTGTGTTTTATTCTTTTATGATTTAGATGGCAATGGTTGTTTAGGATCGACCGCTAAGCAATGTGCTAAAGATGAACAAAACGCCACATCAGAAGTAGGACGCGAACTTTTTGGTTATCGTCAAAATGGTTTGCTTTTAGAAAGTCGCACCTATGGCAATAAAGCGAATACCAAATGTAAAAAAGCAGAATGCCAAGGTTATTTACAGCAGAATGCTTGTCAGGATTTAGGTTGGACGAAAATGCTAGATGAAGATAATTATGAAATTACTGACTTACAATTGAACTGGTTAGATAATAGCAAGCAATATAAAGGATTAATACTTTATTTAGCGGGTCGTTTAAAACAATCTCCAGAAATTCAATATGAAAGTTCAGTGGTTATTCCATTACTTAATCAACCAATTTCAAGTGAATAGATGAAAAAATTATCTAAAATACACCGCGCTTTTGTTACCATTAGCTTATTGATTTTACTTACTAGTGTATTGTTAATCATCTTATTATTTAATGATGATAGCCTACGCTTACATTCTAGTATCGCTAATCAACGGCAACAGTATGTGCGACAACATATTGATTTACAGAAACAATTTCAGCAACAGCAATTTGACCTTTGTCAAAATCTAGATCTGAGCTTAGTTGGGAATTTTACAACAGCATCTATGACATCATCTGACAGTGAAGAACATCAACATTTTATCTGGTGTCAACGGCAAGCCTTATTTAAAAAATCGCCTACTAAAAATTTAAATGAAGAACAATTTGATAATTTTATTGATAAAGATGCTTTTGTATTATTTCAGGCCAGGGCAATTCAAAATGTTAATTATTTTCCTAGTGATAACGGCAATAACTTATTTTGGTTTGATCAAGCTCAAACAGAATGGAATATTAATGGCAATTTAAGTGGAATAGTGATAGCAACGGGGGATTTACACATTGCTGGTAAAGGTAAAATAACAGGTTCTGTGATCACACAAGGGGCATTTTCAAAAGATGATACGGTGACACTGAGCTATAAAAAAGTAGTAGTCACTGAATTAGTACAATCTTATAGTCGATGGCAAAAGGGAGAGAAAACTTGGCATGATTTTATTCCATAGGTTTAAACAAGGTATGAGCCTTATCACCTTGTTGGTGGCACTTAGTCTATTCAGTGGTATTTTTCTCGCCATTAATCAATGGGTGAATGTGCAACGCCAAACGGCGAATGAAATTTATCAACGTTATCAAGCTATTCAAATTGCGGAAAATCAGCAGCAACGACAATTTTTAGGGCTATCTTGCGAAACTGAAGTTAAACAAAACCAACTGACGTTTTCTGTGAGTTGTTTGGGAGAGCGTGTGAAAGTGCGCTATATTTTAGGGGAAATTGGTTTATAATGATAAGAAATAAAATCGGGCAAGTGGGACCATTATGTTCATCATTTATCATTCCAATAACCTTGAACTGCAAAAAGATATTTTATGTGAATTAATTAAACTTGATCCGCTAGATGATCCTTTTAGCTCAGAAACTATTTTAGTACAAAGTCCCGGCATGGCACAATGGTTGCAATTACAACTGGCGGCTAAACAAGGTATTGCGGCAAATTTTCATTTTCCTATGCCAGCGAGCTTTATTTGGCAACAATATGTGGATAATCTGCCAAATGTGGCGGAACAAAGCCAATTCAGTAAAGATGCGATGACGTGGCGATTAATGGCGTTGATCAAACGAACGGATTTGCAACCGATTCTCAATTATTTGCATTATTCTCCACAATCAGAACAACAGAAACTGTATCAATTAGCGCGTAAAATTGCAGATTTGTTTGATCAATATTTAGTCTATCGTCCGCATTGGATTTCTGCTTGGGAACAACATCAACCACAGATTATTATTAATGAAATTGTAGGGCAGCAAAAACACACAGATGATGATTTTAAACAACGAATTGAGCAAGATGTGGCATGGCAAGGGATCCTTTGGCGTGCCTTAATTGCGGATTTATCGCACGACGATAAACCGCCCCAACACCGAGCTAACTTGCATCAGGAATATTTGCAACTCAGTCACTATAAAAATTTACCCAAACGGCTATTTATTTTTGGTATTTCTGCGTTGCCAAAAACCTATTTAGAAACCTTTGTCGTCATGGCAAAACATTGTGATATTCATTTATTTTTTAATAATCCAAGTCAATATTATTGGGGGGATTTGGTCGATCCAAGTTTTGCTCGCAAGCGTGAATTGAAAATACTCACCGAACGTAAAACCGGTGAACAAAAATCCTTTTTTAAGCCTACACAACTTGATGAATATTTAGCTAATAAACAAGAATTAACCTCGGAGCAAGAATATCTTTCGGTCGGAAATCCACTACTTGCCACTTGGGGAAAGTTAGGGCGAGATTTTTTCTATTTATTAAGTCAGCTAGATTGCTTAGAAATTCAACAAAATATCGACATTACAGGGCAAAGTTTACTAAACCAAGTTCAGCACAAGATTTTGCATTTAGTACCTAGTGAAGTAGGCTCATTGCATTTTGCGGCAGAAGATCAGTCTATCTCTTTTCATGCTTGTCATAGCCCGATGCGTGAAGTGGAAGTATTACATGATTATTTATTACAATGTTTTATAAATGATGAAACCTTAACACCAAAAGATATTGTGGTGATGGTGGCAGATATTGACCGTTATGCACCTTATATTCAAGCGGTATTTGGACAGTATCAGCGCAAAATAAAAGATCTGCAAGGTAATTGGGATTATGATAAACGTTACATTCCCTTTTCTATTTCCGATCAAACCCTATCGGAAAGTGATGTATTACTAGCCACTTTTTTAAATTTATTGCATTTAAAAGATAGTCAATTTAGTGCAGAAGATGTTTTAGCCTTGCTAGATATTCCAGCTATTCGACATCGTTTTGCAATTACACAAAATGAACTCGAACAGTTACGACACTGGGTAAAAGACAGTGGGATTCGTTTTGGATTAGATAAACAACATCCGCAAGGGCAAAATTTTAATGCTTGGCAAGCTGGCTTGGAACGGATGCTACTAGGTTTTGCCATGCGTGAAGAAAATGGTATTTGGCAACAAGATCAATTGGGTTTTGATCATAGTTATGGCTTAAAAAGCCGTTTAGTAGGGGCATTAGCTAGCTTTATAGAGCAACTTAGTCTATGGCAACATACCTTGTCGCAATCCCACTCGATCACTGAATGGCAGACAAATTTGACCGCGCTATTGCAGAATTTCTTTATTTCTGAAGCTAATACGGCAGACATGTTACGCTATATTGAAAATAGCATTCAACAACTGACAGAATTATTACAAACCTTACATATTGATGAACCTTTGAGCGCAGAGGTTATGGCTGATGTATTAACAGAAAAGTTAAACGAACAAGAGAATAGCTTAAAATTTTTAGTCGGTAAGGTGAGTTTTTGCACCTTATTACCGATGCGAGCGATTCCGTTTAAGGTGGTCTGTTTATTAGGCATGAATGAACCAGATTATCCACGCCAGCAAACCTCGAATAGCTTTGATTTAATGCAATATCACCGTCAAAAAGGTGATCGTTCTCGTCGCGATGATGATCGTTATTTATTCTTAGAAGCCCTATTGGCTGCACAGCAGCAGCTTTATATCAGTTACGTAGGGCAATCCATGATTGATAATACACCACTTGAACCATCGGTATTGGTAAATCAATTACTGGATTATTTAGATGAAAATCTGGATACTGATTGCCGACCGAAAGGTGATGATAAACCATTGGTAAAATATCACGCGATGACGGCATTCAGCCCAAAAAACTTTAGTGAAAATCACCGCACTTTTGCCAAAGAATGGGCGAATATTGCCAATGCGCATCAACGACCAGAAGATTTTGTTAAAATACCAAACAGTGATACTAAACCAGAAAACAATATTATTCAAATTGATACTGAACAGTTAATTAAATTTATTAAAAACCCGTTACAATTTTTCTTTGAACAACGATTAGATGTTTATTTTAGAGATAAAGATGAACAAATTATGGATACGGAGAATTTTGTGTTAGACGGTTTAGACCTATATCAAATTCAACAACATTTACTGATGCAAGAAAAGATTGATGTGGATGCTTATTTTGCTCAACTCAAGGTCAAAGGATTGTTGCCAAGTGGAGAATTTGCTCAGCTTTATCAACATCAAGTGCGGTCTGAAATTGCACAGTTTCAAGAGATTTTACGACCATATCAAGAGCAACCTACACAAACGCAATATGTGGATTTGGTCATTGATGTGGAGGGCAAAACCATTTACTTAAGCGGTTATATTAATCGATTATTTGAGACAACAAAGGGCGTGCAACTTATTCAATGGACGGTAGCCAAGCATAAAGATAGTTATGCCATTGAAAACTGGCTTTATTATTTAATTTTATTGGCAAATAACGGTGTAAATAAAGTGCTTCCGCCTCTTTTTTATGCTAAAGAAAAGAATAATTTAGTTGGAAAAACTTTTTTATTTGATCCGAATTTTGATCCGATGCCATTGTTGAAACGCTATATTTCCGCTTATTTAGCGAGTGAGCAGCACGTGATTTTAGCTGTCACTAAGGATATTGGTCGCTATTTAAAAACAGAGAATGCGCAGGCTAAATGTCAACATATTGAGAATATTGCTCAGGGCGATGATTATAATCAGGGGGATATTTACTGGCAACGGCTCTTGAAACAGACAGGGGATTTATCCTATTATTTACCCGAAATAGATCACAATACAAAAGATTGGTTTGCTACCATGATTAATTCAGTACATTCACTTTAAACTGCGGTTAATTTTTACCAATTTTTCAGGTAGAATAGCATAAATTTTATAGCGTAAAATAAGGATAGTCGGATGCGAATTAATCAAATTGTCAATGTAGATTTGGTTAAACAGATGAATAGTGCAGTGGTGTATAAATTAATTGACCAACAAGCTCCCATTTCTCGAATTCGAATTTCGGAATTAAGCCAGCTTGCCCCCGCCAGTGTCACTAAAATTACCCGTGCTTTATTGGCTCGTGGGTTGATTAAAGAAGTGGATCAGCAAGAATCCACAGGAGGGCGTCGTGCGACATCCATTGTGGCAGAACAAAAAGCATTTCGTACTTTATTGATTCATTTAGGGCGAGAAGAAATCGTGTTCGCAATGATGGATCTTTCAGCTAAGTTGCTAAAATACCAACATTTTAATTTGCCTGATGTGCAAAATTTACCCCAATTAGAAGATTTTTTATTGGTGCAATTAGATAAATTTATGGCGGATAATGCCAACAAATCTAGCGAACTAATTGCCATTGGTATTACTGTCACTGGCTTTGTGAATGGTAAAAATAATCTGATTGAAAATCTACCGTACTTTGAGTTAGCTGAACCTTGGGATTTAGTGCAACGACTTGAACAACGCTTTAATTTACCGAGTTATATCGGGCAAGATGTGCGAAGTTTGGCATTAGCCGAGCATTATTTTGGTGTGACAAAAGATTGTTATGATTCCTTGTTGTTACGTATTCATCGAGGTGTAGGGGCAGGGATTGTGATTAATCATGAAGTGTTTCAAGGCTATCGCAATAATGTCGGTGAAATCGGGCATATTCAGGTGGATCCGTTGGGTAAACGCTGTTTGTGTGGCAATGTTGGTTGTTTGGAAACGGTGGTCAGCAATGATGCTATTGAAAATAAAATGCAACAAATGCTAGAAGACGGTTATCAAAGTAAATGGTTGTCATTAGAAAGTCATGATATTGAAGCGATTTGTAAAGCCAGTAATAAGCATGATGCAGTGGCTACAGAGTTAATTGAACATGTCGGCGTACAAATCGGACGGGTGCTAGCAATGTCAGTAAATATGTTTAACCCTGAGAAAATCGTGATTTCGGGGGAAATTACCCAAGCGAAGAATACCTTATTTGCAGCCATTCACAAAACATTAGAAAGTCACGCATTACCCTCATTTGTAAAAAATACGCCGTTAGTGGTGTCGGAATTACATCATGAAGATGTGATTGGAGCATTTGCTTTAGTCAAACGGGCATTGTTGGACGGTAGTTTATTGCAACATCTTTTGATAGAATAAAGACTTATTTGAGGCGATTTGCTTAATCTGTATTCGAACGAACGGAAATTTTAACATTATTAAGAAAAAATAGTTGACGAGCTAGGGGGAAATTAGCATAATACGCACCGCAACGCTGATTACGGTGACGCAAAATATGGCTACATAGCTCAGTCGGTTAGAGCACAACACTCATAATGTTGGGGTCGCAAGTTCGAATCTCGCTGTAGCCACCATTTAAAAGTGGTCAATATATTGCGGAAGTGGCGAAATTGGTAGACGCACCAGATTTAGGTTCTGGCGCCTGTGCGTGTGGGTTCAAGTCCCTCCTTCCGCACCATTTTCAGTTTGCAAGTCTTTTAGTAGGTGGGGTATCGCCAAGCGGTAAGGCACTGGGTTTTGATCTCAGCATTCCTAGGTTCGAATCCTAGTACCCCAGCCATACTATTCAAAAGCAAATAAGCGAATCAAGATCTTTTCAAGATAATCTAATGGGGTATCGCCAAGCGGTAAGGCACTGGGTTTTGATCTCAGCATTCCTAGGTTCGAATCCTAGTACCCCAGCCATATTTATTTCTCTCCTTGCACTTGCGTACAAGGTTAAGCATATTATCGCTACTCCGTAGCTTGTGTGCTATTCTATGTCCCTAAAGATGCGGAGCATCGTCACCATGCGTAGCCCCGTACGAGAGTGCGGGGCATTGAGTATTATTTTCTCCGCAACGACACTTCTCCACCATTAAAGGTTAATAATTCGCCACTATTGGTTAATAATTTTAAATATCCATGTTCATCAATGCCTTGTTCCGTTCCTGAAATCACTTGTTTTTCCGTGATAATATTTACCGTTTCACCGAAATAGGCATCAACTTCTTGCCATTTTTGCTGAAATTCAGCATTTATTCCTACTCGTTCGAATGTTTCTAGTTCTTGATAAATCTGCTGGATTAAAGCGATTAACAACGAAGTGCGGTCTATTTTGGGTAAAATTTCGGTTAAATTTGCCCAGCTTTGGTCAATTTGTTGGTTATCTTTGGGAATATCAACGTTTAACCCAATCCCCACCACTAAATTAAGTTGACCATTCTCGGTATGAGCAATTTCAATTAAAATTCCCGCTAGTTTTCTTCCTTTTAATAAAATATCATTTGGCCATTTCAGCATAATGTCTGCACCGCCTAATTTTATTAAGGTATGATTAATTGCCATTGCCACGACAGAACTTAAACCATCAATAGGCTTTCTCGCATCGACTTGCCAAATAAAACTAAACATTAACTGACTAGCAAAAGGTGAAATCCATTGCCGTCCACGTCGTCCACGTCCTGCGGTTTGGCTTTCAGCAGTGCAGATGTCGCCTTTGTTGAGGCGTTTGATATTTTCGAGTAAAAATTGATTGGTTGAATGAATAATTGGGCGATAAAACACTTGATTCGGCAAAGTATCACGCAATTTTTCAGGGTTTAATAATGCGGTTTGGGGTAATAACTTGACTTCACCCAAAGTGGTATCAATATGAATACCTTGCTGTTGTAATTGTTGAATTTGAACCAGTAACTCATTGTCATTACAGCCTAAAAGTGCGGTTAAATTTTCAAAAGAATAGGTTTGACCGTCAGCCAGTTTTTCTAATAAATTGTACATAAATTTCCTTTTTAATTCTTTCTCAAAAAAGCAAAATTTTTCATAAAAATTCGTTCACAAGATTAAGTGAACCCTGTATAATGCGTTCGCAATATTTTATAGCATACATTTAAAAGAGAGAATATTGCAATGTTACGAATTAAGCAAGAAGCCTTAACTTTTGATGACGTTTTACTCGTCCCCGCCCATTCCACCGTGTTACCTAACACCGCTGATTTATCCACTCAACTGACTAAAACCATTCGCCTAAATATCCCAATGCTTTCCGCCGCAATGGATACGGTAACGGAAACCAGATTAGCGATTTCCTTAGCACAAGAGGGGGGAATTGGTTTCATTCATAAGAATATGTCTATTGAACGCCAAGCGGAACGTGTGCGTAAAGTGAAAAAATTTGAAAGCGGTATCGTGTCAGAACCGGTTTGTGTACAACCTGATATGACCTTGGCACAATTAGCAGAAATCACCAAGAAAAATGGATTTGCCAGTTTTCCTGTGGTGGATAATGCGGACAATTTAGTAGGAATTATTACGGGTCGTGATGTGCGTTTTGTGTCTGATCATAGCAAAACCATTGCCGAATTTATGACACCAAGAGAACGTCTTGTTACCGTAAAAGAAAATGCCAAACGAGAAGAAATATTTGGTTTAATGCATCACCATCGTGTAGAAAAAGTGTTGGTATTAGATGCCAATGATAAATTAAAAGGGATGATTACTTTAAAAGATTACCAAAAAGCAGAAAATACGCCAAATGCGTGTAAAGATGAGTTTGGTCGTTTACGTGTTGGCGCGGCAGTAGGTGCTGGACCGGGTAATGAAGAACGTGTTGAAGCACTAGTCCGAGCAGGTGTTGATGTATTGTTAATCGACTCTTCACATGGACATTCCGAGGGCGTATTACAACGTGTACGTGAAACTCGTGCAAAATATCCTAATTTACCGATTATCGCAGGCAATGTAGCAACTGCAGAGGGAGCGATAGCCTTAGCCGATGCAGGTGCGAGTGCGGTAAAAGTCGGGATTGGTCCGGGATCAATTTGTACGACACGTATCGTGACAGGTGTAGGCGTACCACAAATTACCGCTATTGCGGAAGCCTCTGCTGCGTTGGCAGATCGTGGTATTCCAGTGATCGCCGATGGTGGTATTCGTTTTTCGGGCGACATTGCCAAAGCCATTGCTGCTGGGGCAAATTGCGTAATGGTTGGCTCAATGTTCGCTGGCACAGAAGAAGCTCCAGGCGAAATTGAACTTTATCAAGGGCGTTCCTTTAAATCTTATCGTGGTATGGGTTCACTTGGGGCAATGTCAAAAGGTTCATCAGATCGTTATTTCCAATCAGACAATGCGGCGGATAAACTTGTTCCTGAAGGTATTGAAGGACGTATTCCATACAAAGGATTACTTAAAGAAATCGTGCATCAACAAATGGGGGGCTTACGTTCTTGTATGGGCTTAACAGGTTCAGCTACGATTGAAGATTTACGTACTAAAGCCCAGTTTGTGCGGATTAGTGGTGCGGGGATTAAAGAAAGCCATGTACATGATGTGACGATTACCAAAGAAGCACCAAACTATCGTATGGGCTAAAAGACTAAAAAGTGCGGTAAAAAATCGAAAAATTTTATCAATATTTTACCGCGTTTATTTTCTATTATTATCAAGATGTACTATGAAATTAACCAACGAAGATCGCTTTTTTATAAGGCAAACGATTATTGAATTTTTTCTTTATGCCATAGTCGCAACTATTCCATTTTTAGCTATTGCAGTGGATCTGTTTTATTTTGATAATATTATCAATGAAGAATCTGTTGTAGAAGGACTACAAGATGTGTTTATCATTATTACCATTGGACTTTTTAGTTATAATGCCAAACGCTTTCCACAATTGCGACAAGGATTTGTGTTAATGGCAGGCTTTTTTTTATGTATCCTGATTCGAGAATCTGATAATATTTTTGACCGACTAACGGGGCATGGAAGTTGGTTTTATTTTGCCATAACCGCTGCAATTATTTGTATTGGTTACGCCCTAACTAACCGCCAAGCCACATTTGATGCTTTAGTATTATTTATTAAAAGCCGAGAATATGCCGCTTTTTTAGGTGGATTGGTTATTGTGTTTATTAGCTCAAGACTACTTGGCACTGGTTCAATTTGGAAACATATTTTACAAGAAGGCTACGTCATTACGGCAAAGCATATCGTTGAAGAAGGTTCAGAACTGTTTGGCTATGCAATTATGTGTATTTCTGTATGGACTTTTAACAGAAAATTAACAACTTCCCTTAAACTTGAGAAATAATTAAATGAACAACATTCACCAACATAAAATTTTAATTTTAGATTTCGGTTCACAATATACCCAATTAATTGCCCGCCGTGTGCGTGAAATTGGGGTGTATTGCGAACTTTGGGCGTGGGACGTGACGGAACAGCAAATCCGTGAATTTAACCCAACCGGGATTATTCTTTCAGGTGGACCTGAAAGCACCACCGAACAAAACAGCCCAAGAGCGGCTGAATATGTATTTAGTGCTGGTGTACCTGTATTAGGAATTTGTTACGGTATGCAAACTATGGCAATGCAATTAGGTGGATTAACGGAAAATTCGGATCACCGTGAATTTGGTTATGCTCAAGTGGATTTACAAGCTAATTGCCAGCTTTTCGCTCAATTAAATGATGATGTGAATGCGGCTCAAGCGAAATTAGATGTATGGATGAGTCACGGCGATAAAGTGACCCGTTTACCTAACAACTTCCAAGTCACAGGCACCACACCAACTTGCCCGATTGCAGCAATGTCCGATGAAAGCCGCCGATTCTATGGCGTGCAGTTCCACCCCGAAGTAACACATACCAAAAGCGGTTTAGCTTTATTAACCAATTTTGTAGTCAACATCTGTGGTTGTGAAACTAAATGGACAGCGGAAAATATTATTGAAGATGCAGTCGCTCGGATTAAAGCCCAAGTAGGCGATGATGAAGTCATCTTGGGTTTGTCTGGAGGCGTAGATTCTTCTGTTACTGCCTTGTTATTACATCGTGCCATCGGCAAAAATTTACATTGTGTTTTTGTGGATAACGGCTTGTTACGTCTTAACGAAGGTGATCAAGTGATGGAAATGTTCGGCGATAAATTCGGCTTAAACATTATCCGTGTCAATGCGGAAAATCGTTTCTTAGAAGCCTTAAAAGGTGAAAATGATCCCGAAGCCAAACGCAAAATTATTGGTAAAGTGTTTGTCGATGTATTTGACGAAGAATCCCACAAACAAACCAAGGTAAAATGGTTGGCACAAGGCACTATTTATCCCGATGTGATTGAATCTGCCGCCAGCAAAACGGGTAAAGCTCACGTGATTAAATCGCATCACAATGTAGGCGGTTTACCTGATTATATGAAATTAGGTCTGGTGGAACCGTTACGTGAACTGTTTAAAGACGAAGTGCGTAAAATTGGTTTAGCCTTAGGTTTACCAGCAGAAATGTTGAATCGCCATCCATTCCCTGGTCCAGGCTTAGGCGTGCGTGTGTTAGGCGAAATCAAAAAAGAATACTGCGATCTGTTGCGTAAAGCGGATGCGATTTTTATCGAGGAACTTTATAATTCAGGTTGGTATTACAAAGTGAGCCAAGCATTTACCGTCTTCCTGCCAGTGAAATCTGTCGGTGTAATGGGTGATGGACGTAAATATGACTGGGTGGTTTCACTGCGAGCGGTAGAAACTATCGACTTTATGACCGCACATTGGGCACATTTGCCGTATGAGTTATTAGGTAAAATCTCCAATCGTATTATTAATGAAGTGAGCGGTATCTCAAGAGTAGTTTATGATGTAAGTGGTAAACCACCTGCGACTATCGAATGGGAGTAACACAATAATATTTGATCTACACTCTGAAAGCACTAACCGAATTAAGGTGTAGATCAAAAATACAATATTTTTAGATTTTATTTAGTTATGGTTATTGAACCATATTTCGTACGGATTTCAAAAAGCCTTTTGCTGTAGCATAAATATCGGTTTTACCTTGAGCCTTTAAAATCAGATCAGACATTTCACGAAATGCTCCTTTGCCTCCGCCTAGCGTGAGTACATAATCAGCATTTTTTTTCACATAATCAGCTGCATCAGCGACCGCAAAAGATAAACCACAGACTGCAAAAGCGGGTAGATCTACGCTGTCATCTCCAATATAAGCGGTCTGTTCAGGGCTAACATTGGCTTGTTGCATTAATTCAAAGCAGGCGGTTTCTTTTTCTAATTTGCCTAGAATAGACAATGTAATGCCAAGATCCGCCATACGCTTTTGTAAAATGGGAGAAGAGCGTCCGGATAATACAGCTACTTGAATACCTTGTTCTATCAACATGCGAATGCCTAAACCATCACGTACATGGAAACTTTTAATGGCTTCGCCGTTAGCGTCGTAATGTAATAATCCATCTGTGAGTACACCATCAATATCTGTGATCACTAATTTGATTTTTTGTAATTTATTTAGCATGTTTAACCCTGTTTTAACTTGAAAATTCCACTAAACCAACCACTTCATTTTGATCATTAATAACCACTAAAGAGTGAATCTTGTTCTCTTTCATAAAGGTTTCCGCGGTGGTTAAAAATTCATCCTGATGAATAGTTTTTGGATTTCTGGTCATTAAATCTTGAGCGGTTTTACTCAGTGTTGCAGTGCCATTAGAGGTTAATGCACGGCGAATATCGCCATCCGTAATAATGCCTTGTAATTTATTATTATCCATGACTAAAGCAACCCCCATTCGACCTTCGTTCATAATGGTCAAACAGTCGGTAAAGCTGGTCGATAGTAGGGTAATAGGTAAGCGAGTTTGCATTTGATCTTTCACGCGACAAAGTAAACGGCGACCTAACGAACCCCCCGGATGGAACTTGGCAAAGTCTATTGGTTTAAAATCACGAGCATAGATTAATGCGACTGTTAGCGCATCGCCTAAAGCTAAAGTAACTAATGCTGACGTTGTTGGAGCAAGATTATTCGGGCAGGCTTCACGTTCAATGGCAATGTCTAATACATAATCAGCGTGTTTACCTAAAGTTGAATCTTTGTTACTGGTCAATGCAATGATTTTATTACCGAAATTTTTTAAACTTGGAATGAGTTTATTAACTTCGTCACTTTCACCACTATAAGAAATAAGAATCACCACATCAATGGGTTTTAACATACCTAAATCACCATGAAAGGCTTCGGTTGGATGCAAAAAAAAGCTCGGTGTACCGGTTGATGCTAAACTAGCAACAATTTTCTGTCCAATTAACCCTGATTTTCCCACGCCACTAATAGCAATACGCCCCTCGCATGTTAGAATTAATTCCACCACCTGATTAAAGGTATTATCAAGAGTTTGACTTAATTTATCTAACGCTTGCTCTGCCATGTTAATGGTTTCACGAGCATAATGTAGATGATTCATTTTCTGTCCCTACAAAAAAGTGCGGTAAAAAAACGATACGATTCTTTACCCGAAATTGTGATGGCTATTTTAACGTAAGTTTTGATTTCACTCTAGCAAAAATTCCGTTATACTACGAACCCTGAGTTGATCAGACAATCGCTGGTTTATTGAAGCCCTAAAGTGTTCGTCAGAACGAACTAGCGGGACAAATAGACGAGAGGAAAGTCCGAGCTACACAGGGCAGAGTGCTAGGTAACGCCTAGGGGGAGCGATCCCACGACCAGTGCAACAGAGAGCAGACCGCCCCTCACTTAGATTATAAATAATCTAGGTGAGGGGTAAGGGTGAAAGGGTGCGGTAAGAGCGCACCGCATGGCGGGTAACCGTTCATGGCAAGGTAAACTCCACTCGTAGCAAGACCAAATAGGAGCTCAATGGGTGTGCCCGCTCAGAGTTCGGGTAGGTTGCTTGAGCGTGCGTGCGAACGTACGCCTAGAGGAATGATTGTCCACGACAGAACTCGGCTTATCGATCAACTCATTTAATTTCTTGATTCATTGTAGGCACGACCCTATGTGTCTGTCCATAGACTGACTAATTCACCGTCCGCACTTTCATCAAACAAACCATAGCAATCGCAATCATCAAAAAAGATACGTAAAACACCGTATTATAATGCCAAAATTGAGCCAACCAACCAGCAATTGGACCGGCGACCAGCCAACTTAATTTAGCCGCATTACTAAACAAAGTTGTGGCAGCTCCGGCTTGACGCGGCATTAAATCTTGAAAATACAGCATACCTAGCGTTGCAATAATGCCGATAAAGATAGCATTAAAAAATTGCAGTAAGACTAATTGCCATGTATTTTGGAAAAATAGCAAACCGAGATAAAACAAAAAACCAGCCCAAAGTGCGGTGAAAATTAATGCTTTTTTACTGAAATATTGGGTTAAATAACCACCCAATAACATGATCGGAATTTCCAATCCTGCCGCCGTTCCCATCAATGTACCAGCTAATTCAGCGGGTAAATGTAATTCATGGATAATATATAATGGCATATTAATCAAATACATACCATTGCAATTAAAAATCATAAAGACGGTGATAAACAGGTAAATCACGCTTTTTTGATTATTCGATGGCGCTTGTAACGGCGTATTTTGTTCCATTTTTTTACGTGGCACTTTAGGCAACAAGGTTACCGCAATTAACCCACAGAATAAAAATGCTAGCCCAGCAATAGAATACATCCAATCAAAGCCCCAATTTAGTGCAATACTAAAAGAAAGTGGTGGACCCACAATCCACGCCAGTGAAATTTGAGTTCGCATAATGGTGGAAAACATCACGCTTTCTTTGCCTGTGTTGTCGGCATATTCCCGAGCTAGGGCAAAAGATTGTGGATTAGCCGATGATCCTAAACCAAGCAAGGTTGTACCCAATAAAATTAACCAGTAATAATTACGGTTAAAAGCGAATACTAAACAGCCACCGATAGCAAGAACACAACAATATAATATCACTTTTCGGCGATCGATCATTTTATCGGAATATTTGGCGAGTATTTGGCTTAATCCGATACCGATAATCGCATTAATTGCATAGAAGTAACCTACCATAGCAGGGGAAACTTGAATTTCTTGCGTTAAAAATAGGCTCAATGTAGGTAATTGAAAAGACGATGCAATGCCTGTCAAAAAAGCGATCAATAAAAACGCAAACGCCACCAAATTGGAAGGTTTTTCAATGGTTGGGGTTGGAGTAAGCATAATCCATCTCTAAAAAAACAAAAAGTGCGGTGACAAAATCCCGATAGGAATTTTGAACGCCACTTGTGGCGTGGGCAAAGCCCCGAACAATCCTGTAAAGGATTGTGAGTAATTTTACCGCATTTTTGGGATCTTGATAAGATTATTGCTGTTCTTGCTGGGCTTGTTTTTCTTGTTTGCTGTGATAAAAATAGAGATAAATCAAGCCGATAGGAGCGATAAATACAGAGAAAATCCAACAAATTGCCATGGTGAAAAATTTAACAATAAGCATCAATATGGCATTCACCAAAAAGCCATTTTCGCCCAAAATGTAATTCATCACGCTTTCATACACAAAGCGAGAATAAGGATAGAGAAATTGGCAAAGGGTAAACCACAAGATGAAAATGTAGCTGTAGCCTGTTTCAGCCCCCTCATAACGTAGTGGATGAAGTGCAAATTGGTAGAGAAATAACACATAAAAAATTAAGCCAAACAGAAAATGGCGAATATAATAAGCGAAATTTAAACCGCCAAAGGTTTTTTGAATAATGGGGTGCATGATTTTGATCTCCTTAGGATAAACATGGGGTAATAGCTTTGACAGATTATTTTGATAAATCTTCCCTATTGTAAAAAAAAATTTAAAGTCAATGCCTAAAAATAAAAAATTGAAAAAATTACCCCGCATTTTTGTACGGGGTAAGCACTATTTACCTAAATTATCAAAAAACTTCTTCACACCATCAAAGAAACTGGAATGTTTTGGTCGTTGTTTGTCTTGACCATCTAGGCTGTCTTCTAGTTTACGCAGTAGTTCTTTTTGTGCTTCATTGAGTGAAACTGGGGTTTCTACGGTAATTTTGCAAATTAAATCGCCGGCATAACCGCTTCGCATAGCGGCAATGCCCTTGCCACGCATGCGGAACATTTTGCCCGTTTGGGTGCCTTCTGGCACTTTTAATTTAGCTCGACCTTCTAAAGTAGGGACTTCAATTTCACCACCCAAGGCGGCTTGGGTAAAGCTAATTGGGACTTCACAATATAAATTGTTACCATCACGTTCAAAAATAGGGTGATCCTGAACGTGGATGACAACATAAAGATCGCCAGCAGGTGCCCCATTTTCACCCGCAGCCCCTTTGCCAGATAAGCGTAATTGATTGCCTGTATCCACACCGGCAGGAATTTTTACCGAAAGGCTTTCGGTTTTATGCACACGCCCATCGCCATGACATGTTTTACAGGTTTTCTCAATTTTCTTGCCTGTGCCATGACAATGAGGGCAAGTGGTTTCGGTAACAAAGAAACCTTGTTGGCGACGAACCCGACCTTGTCCATGACAGGTTGAGCAAGTTTCTACTTTAGATCCTTTTTCCGCACCAGTACCATCACATTTATCACAATGTACTAGGGTACGAATTTGAATATCTTTGGTCACGCCGCGTACGGCTTCTTCAAGGGTGATTTCAATGTCGTAACGTAAATCGTCACCACGCACCACCCGAGAACGACCGCCACTGCCCCCGAACATTTCGCTGAAAATATCTTCAAATCCACCGAAACCACCAAATCCTCCGCTAAATCCGCCCGCACCGCCACCGAATCCACCCTGTTCAAAGGCGGCGTGACCGTATTGATCGTAAGCGGCGCGTTTTTCTTGATCGCTTAAAATTTCATAGGCTTCGTTGATTTCTTTAAATTTTTCTTCGCTGTCTTTATCGCCCTTGGTTCTATCAGGGTGATATTTCATGGCTAGGCGTTTATAGGCACGTTTGATTTCTTTCTCATCCGCCCCTTTTTGAATGCCTAGCACTTCATAATAATCTCGTTTTGCCATAATGTTTTGCTCACATATAGATTAGTCACTAAATTTAATTTTATGTACCCAATGGGCAATCACAGGTTGTAAAAACCAGCTAGCAGGAAAGGCAAAACAAAATGCCACCAGCCAATTGCGTAACCAAACCAGTAAAAAATCAGGCGTAAAGCCGTTATTGACCATGGTCATGCCTAATGAAATACAAAAGGAAAATACAAACACGGAAGCTGTCACCATAATCAGGCGAAACCATTTTCGTTTAATTGCCATGTTAATTACTCGTTATATTTTCTGTGAGAGAAAATCGTTGTTTGTTTAAAATCTCATCAATTTTTCCCCGTTCTAATCCTGTTGCAATGAGCGTTTGCTCTAAAGTTTGCAATTGTTTTTCAAAATTAAGACGGGCTTGATGAACGTTGTAAGCGATAAAATCTGCATTTAAATCGCTTTCAATTCTATAAAATTTAATATTGGAAACACAGGGATAAAACCATTTGAATTTTGCGGTTAATTCTTGAATAGCAATGGTGCCGTGGGCTTCACTAATCCCTTCTTGTCCAAGATAAACACTGCCTTGTAAATTATCAAAGCCGTGTTTTTCTAGCACGTTACGAATATCGTAATAGGCATTATTATAACTATTGCTATGGTAATTTTCTTTCAAGCAATTGGTATCCATATCAAAAGTAATCAAATATCTACTCATGGTCTATCCTGTGTTTAATAGCCGAAAAGGGCGTAAACCTACGCCCTTAATTTATTGATAATAAAGATTATTTATTATCTTTCACTTCTTCAAACTCGGCATCTACCACATCATCTTGTGGTTTGCCGCTTTGAGCTTGTTGAGCGTCTGGTTGTGGTTGTGCCGCTTGCATTAATTTTTCAGATACCTGAATTAAGGCTTGAAGTTTGGCATCAATTTCCGCTTTGTCTTCGCCTTTTGCAGCGGTTTCCAATTCGCTTAACGCTTTTTCAATCGGCGCTTTGTCGTCCGCTGAGAGCTTGTCGCCCACCTCATCAAGTTGTTTGCGAGTGGAGTGAACAATGGCATCCGCTTGGTTGCGAGCTTGGACTAATTCTTCAAATTTGCGGTCTGCTTCGGCGTTAGCTTCGGCATCACGCACCATTTGTTGAATTTCTTCATCCGTTAAACCAGAAGAGGCCTTAATGGTGATTTGTTGCTCTTTGCCTGTGCCTTTGTCTTTGGCAGAAACGTGGATAATACCGTCCGCATCAATATCAAAAGTCACTTCAATTTGTGGCATGCCACGAGGGGCTGGATTAATGCCTTCAAGGTTGAATTGCCCCAAGGATTTATTGGCAGAGGCTTGTTTACGTTCCCCTTGCAACACATGAATGGTCACCGCACTTTGGTTATCTTCCGCCGTGGAGAACACTTGCGATTTTTTAGTTGGAATCGTGGTGTTTTTCTCAATCAGGCTGGTCATCACGCCACCCATGGTTTCGATACCCAATGATAATGGGGTCACGTCTAGCAATAATACGTCCGTTACGTTACCTGACAACACGCCGCCTTGTACTGCGGCACCCACTGCCACCGCTTCATCAGGGTTCACGTCTTTGCGTGGTTCTTTGCCAAAGAATTCAGCGACTTTTTGTTGTACCAATGGCATACGAGTTTGACCACCCACTAACAGCACATCATCAATTTTAGATACGCTCAAGCCTGCATCATTTAACGCCACTTTCACAGGTTCAAGGGAACGTGCCACTAAATCTTCCACCAAGGCTTCAAGTTTGGCACGGGTCAATTTAATGTTCAAGTGTTTAGGCCCTGTGGCATCGGCAGTGATATACGGCAAATTCACGTCCGTTTGTTGAGCAGAAGAAAGCTCAATTTTGGCTTTTTCGCCCGCTTCTTTTAAACGTTGCATGGCAAGCGGATCGTTGCGTAAATCCACGCCTTGATCTTTTTTGAACTCGTCTACAAGATAGTTAATCACACGGTTATCAAAGTCTTCACCGCCTAAATGGGTGTCACCGTTGGTCGCCAACACTTCAAAGGTTTTCTCGCCGCCCACTTCATCAATTTCAATGATAGACAAGTCAAATGTACCACCACCTAAGTCATACACCGCAATAGTTTGGTTGCCTTTGCCTTTGTCTAAACCGTAGGCAAGAGCCGCCGCCGTTGGTTCATTGATGATACGTTTTACATCAAGACCAGCGATACGCCCTGCATCTTTGGTAGCTTGACGTTGTGCATCGTTAAAGTAAGCTGGCACGGTAATTACCGCTTCGGTCACAGATTCTCCCAAGAAATCTTCCGCGGTTTTTTTCATTTTTTTCAACACTTCCGCAGAAATTTGTGGCGGAGCAAGTTTATCACCTTTCACATCCACCCAAGCATCGCCGTTGTCGGCTTTCACAATGCTAAATGGCATAATGTTCACATCACGTTGTACTTCTTGGTCTTCAAAACGACGACCAATTAAACGTTTGATCGCGAATAAGGTATTTTTCGGATTAGTGACTGCTTGACGTTTAGCAGGTTGACCGACTAAGGTTTCGTTATCATTAGTATAAGCAATAATTGACGGAGTGGTACGATCCCCTTCCGCATTTTCAATCACACGTGGTTTGTCGCCATCCATTACTGCCACACAAGAGTTGGTAGTACCTAAGTCAATACCGATAATTTTTCCCATAATTTGTTTTCTCCTAGTTTGAATTGGTTTTCGCAACGCCTTTCATCTTTTATTGACAGAACGATAAATAGGCTCGCTTGCTTGTTATTTAAAATGTGGTTGGCATTTTGTTTTTCAAGGGTATTTTTAAAAATTTTTTGAAATTTTCAAAAGCGTTAAAAAGTTCAGTGCCACTTCACCTTTTTTATTGTATTCACAAAATAAGGGATGTTTTGTGGTTTTCAAGGTGGCAAGCAAAAAATAGCAAAAATTTACCGCACTTTGTGCTATTGATAAGCTCTACTTACGAATGATAATAACGAAATAAGCTCAACGTTCCCTGTATAATCCAGCCTACCGCCAGTGCATAAATTAATGTACCAATGCCTACAGTCCCACCAAGCCAATAACCTAACACACAGGCGGCAACTTCAATGGTGGTTCTGACTTTACCAATTTTCCAATGGAAAAGATGACAAATACCCACCATTAAGCCATCTCTAGGACCAGCGCCCAAATGGCAGGTTAGATAAAATGCTGTACCAATAGCAAATAAAATCAGTCCACTAAAAAAATAACTTATTTGCCATATTAAATTATCGGGATAGGGCAGATAAGCGACAGTGATACCCAATAAAATCGCAATCACAATCACATTGAAGATTGAACCAATACCGATACGGAGTTTTAAAGGAATCCAAAACAACATAACAATCGTGCTGATGATAAAAGATGCCAAGCCTACACTAAAATTACCTTGCAAAGCAATACCTTGTGATAAAACTGTCCAAGGTGCAGAGCCAAGGTTTGATGATAAAATTAAACCTTCACCAATCCCCATAATGACAAGTGTAAACAATAGAACAAGCAAGGGCTTGCTTTCTAGCGACCAAATATGTTTGGCGGTCCATATTGTTCTTGGTAAAAGGGATGTTTTTGTTTTCATATCATATCCTGAAAGAGATTCGGTATATGATAATGAAAAAATATGCAGAAAAAAACAAAATTAAACATATAACTTATAGCAGAAAAATATAAAAGAGATTAAAATTAAGTAATTTTTACTGTAAAGGAGAAAACAAATGGAATCGTTAATTAGTCTGTTAGGTATTGTAGTATTGTTAGGTATTGCATTCCTGTTATCAAATAATCGTCGAGCGATTAATTTGAGAACTGTACTTGGTGCCTTATTAATCCAAATCGGTTTAGGGGCTTTAATTCTTTATGTACCCGCTGGGCGAGATGCGTTACTTTGGTTATCAAATGGTGTACAAAAAGTTATCAACTATGGTTTTGATGGTATTCAATTTGTATTTGGCGGTTTAGCCAGTGACAAAATTTTTGAAGTAATGGGTGGTGACGGGTTTATTTTTGCCGTGCGAGTATTACCTTATATTATCTTCTTTTCAGCATTAATTTCTGTGCTTTATTATATTGGCGTCATGCAATGGGTGATTAAAATCATCGGCGGTGGGTTACAAAAATTATTAGGCACATCTAAAGCGGAGTCTATGTCAGCGGCTGCCAATATTTTCGTAGGACAAACGGAAGCACCATTAGTTGTTAGACCTTATATTAGCAGAATGACGAACTCCGAATTATTTGCCATTATGTGTGGTGGCTTAGCATCTATTGCGGGGTCAGTATTGGCGGGTTATGCTGGTATGGGCGTGCCGTTGCCTTATTTAATTAGTGCATCTTTTATGGCAGCACCGGCAGGTTTATTATTTGCTAAAATTTTATATCCGCAAACAGAGCAATTTAATGACGATATGTCAGCTGTGGAGTTAGAAAAACCTGCGAATATTTTAGATGCAGCGGCATCAGGTGCATCATCAGGTATGCAACTTGCCTTAAATATCGGTGCAATGTTAGTGGCGTTTATTGCCTTAATTGCTTTGATTAACGGTATTTTAGGAGGTGTTGGTGGATGGTTCGGTTATGGTGATTTATCACTTGGCATGATTTTCTCTTGGATATTTAAACCGTTAGCTTGGGTAATTGGTGTGCCTTGGGAAGAAGCGGGTGTTGCGGGTCAAATGATCGGGACTAAATTAGCGATTAATGAATTTGTTGGTTATTCAGAATTTACCAAATATTTAAGCCCTGAAAGTGCGATTCAATTAACCGATAAAACCAAAGCGATCATCACTTTTGCATTATGTGGTTTTGCCAACTTTGGTTCGATTGCCATTTTGATCGGTGGTCTTGGCGTAATGGCACCGAATCGTCGTGGTGATATTGCTCGTTTAGGCATTAAAGCGGTTATCGCGGGATCTTTAGCAAACTTAATGAGTGCAACGATTGCTGGCTTATTTATCGGTTTAAGTGGTGTTGCACTCGCTTAACAGCGAACTGACACATTTAATAAATATACCACAGCATTGCGTCTGTGGTGTTATTTTTTTATCTGATCGTGCCGTAAAACACTGCCCTTTAGGGCGGTGATATAAGGCACAAACAATGAGCCGTTTCCAACCTAACTAATCGGGCGTTTGTTGTTGCTCGATATATTGGCGAATAATTGATATTGGTGCACCACCGCAACTACCCGCAAAATAAGACGGTGACCAAAGCTGATTGCCCCAGAGTTTTTTCTGTATGCTTGGATGTTTTTTCTTTCTAATCAAACGACTAGATACGCATTTCAAACTATTCACAAGCACTGATACAGCTACTTTAGGTGGGTATTCCACAAGCAGATGAACGTGATCATCTTCGCCGTCAAACTCCACTAATGTAGCCCCAAAATCCTGACAAACGTTGGCAAAAATAGTTTGTAATTCATCAAGTATCGCTTTCGTGAAAACATCTCTGCGATATTTAGTAACAAAGACTAAATGAACGTGCATATTAAAAATACAGTGTCTTCCGTGTCTAATTTCTGTTTCTTTTTTCATAGACCAAGTGTAAAATAAGAGAAAATTCTATTTTAACCTAAGCCCATGTTAATCCGCAAAGCCTTTAAATTTGAAATTAGACCAAACGGTGAACAAATCCGCAAAATTAAGCAGTTTTGTGGTTGTTCTCGCTTTGTGTTTAATCAGGCGTTAGCGTGGCAAAATGAGCAGTACGAGCAGGATAATCAATTTAAATTTAGCTACACCAAAATCGCAAATCTGTTGCCAACTTGGAAAAAACAATGGGAGTGGCTGAAAGATTGCCATTCGCAAGTGTTGCAACAATCATTAAAAGACCTTGAAGCAGCGTTTAAAAATTTTTTCCAAAAGCGAGCAGATTTTCCCAAATTCAAGAAAAAAGGCTTAAAAGACAGTTTTCGTTTTCCGCAAGGTTGCAAACTGGAACAAGGAAATAATCGCTTGTATTTGCCTAAAATCGGCTGGGTTCGCTATTTCAATAGCCAAAAAGTCATCGGCGAAATTAAAAATGTCACAGTCAGCCAAAAGTGCGGTCATTTTTTTGTGAGTATTCAGACGGAATTTGAAGCCGATATTCCAACGCATACGGGCGGAGAAATCGGCATTGATATGGGCATAGCTCGTTTTGCCACCCTTTCCAATGGCATATTTTTCGCTCCGCTTAATGCGTTCAAAACCTATAAAGGCAAATTAGCGAAGCTGCAAAAACAGCTCAAAAACAAAGTTAAATTTAGCCAAAATTGGCAGAAATTAAAGGCGAAAATCGCCAAACTACACCATAAAATCGCCAATTGTCGCAAAGACTTCTTGCATCAAACTTCAAACCAAATCAGCAAAAAACACGCCATGATCTACGTTGAAGATTTGCAAGTTGCGAACATGTCAAAATCGGCAAAAGGCACGATTGAAGAACCTAGTAAAAATGTGAGCCAAAAATCGGGGTTAAATCGTTCGATTTTGGATCAATCTTGGTTCGAATTTCGCCATCAACTGGACTATAAAACCCAATGGCGAGGCGGATTTTTAGTGGCTGTACCACCACAAAATACCAGCCGAACCTGCCCTTGTTGTGGACTGGTCGCCAAAGAAAATCGGGAAACCCAATCGCATTTTGAGTGTATTGCCTGCGGCTACAGTGAAAATGCCGATGTAGTTGGAGCGATAAATATATTAACCAAAGGCAGACTACAATTAGAAACTGTCTTCTGACTTCTGTCATCTGAACAGGGTAGGACATACCCGTAGAGCTTGTGAAGTGAATCTCATTAGAGATCAGCAGCAAGAACCCACCGAGAGTAGCCCCTGAAAGGGGGAGCTAGTAGGAATCCCCGTCCTTTAGGGCAGGGAGGATGTCAACACCTATTGGTAAATCTATACTTTTGACTACATATAAAGAGGAAAAAATTATGACTCCACATATTAACGCTCCGGAAGGCGCATTTGCTGATGTTGTATTAATGCCGGGAGATCCACTTCGCGCTAAGTTTATTGCTGAAAAATTCTTAGACAACGTTCAAGAAGTCACAAATGTCCGTAATATGCTTGGTTACACAGGGACTTACAAAGGTCGTCGCATTTCAGTCATGGGACACGGAATGGGGATTCCATCCTGCTCAATTTACAGTAAAGAATTAATTACCGAATATGGCGTGAAAAAAATTATTCGGGTTGGCTCGTGCGGTGCGGTGCGTCAAGATGTCAAACTACGCGATGTCGTGATTGGTATTGGTGCATGTACTGATAGCAAAGTAAATCGTATTCGTTTTAGAGATCATGATTTTGCTGCCATTGCAGATTTTGATATGGTTCAAGCAGCGGTACAAGCGGCAAAAAATAAAGGGGTGAAAGTACGAGCTGGGAATTTGTTCTCGACAGATTTATTTTATTCCCCAGATATTACCATGTTTGATGTGATGGAAAAATACGGCATTCTTGGGGTGGAAATGGAAGCGGCGGGTATTTATGCTGTGGCGGCGGAATATGGTGCCAAGGCGTTGTGTATTTGTACGGTCTCTGATCATATTCGTACCGGTGAACAAACCAGTTCAGAAGAACGTCAATTAACTTTTAATGAAATGATTGAGATTGCATTGGAAAGTGTATTGATTGGTGATGTCACTGAGTAATTTAAACAAAAAAGTGCGGTATTTTTTACCGCACTTTCAGATAAAATCGCCAAAATATGGTGAAAATGCACCGCATTTTGATCGTCTTTATTCCACTTTACTCGGTTTATCTTGTGGCAAAATCAGATTTAAGATTAACGCTAATAATGAGCCTACGGTAATTCCTGAGCCAAAAATTTCTTTACAGAATGTTGGCAATTTATCCAGTAATTCAGGGCGAGTTGTGACAGCTAAACCGCAACCGATAGAAATCGCAATGATTAAGCCGTTGCGTTTACTGCGCTCAATATTATCTAGCATTTGAATCCCTGCCGCAATAATCATCGCGAACATCATTAAGCCGGCACCACCTAATACAGGCAATGGAATCGACACGATTAACGCACCGAAAACGGGGAATAAACCAGCTAATACTAATAATCCGCCAGTTAACGCTACCACATGGCGACTTGCCACCCCCGTGAGCGTAATTACGCCGATATTTTGTGAGAAAGAAGAGAATGGGGTCGTTGACATAATCGCGGCTAGGGCAGAACCTAAACCGTCACAGAGTATGCCACCACGCAAATGTTTACCGGTAATTTCGGTTTGGGTGGCATTACCTAAGGCAAGGAAGTTTCCGCTACTTTCAACGATTGTCACCAAATAGGCAATCGCCATGCCGATAATTCCGGTAATCGGGAAAGACAAGCCGAAGTGTAACGGTTGTGGTAAGGCAAAGGCTTGTGCTTCTTTCACACCGGTAAAGTCGATCCAGCCGAGCGCAAGACAAAGGAGGTAGCCCGTCATCATACCGATTACAATGGCAGCCGCAGAAAAAATGCCAGTGCCCCATTGTACTAAAGCTACAACAATCACTAACACAAAGGTTGCCATCATCAGATTTTCAGGCGCTGCATAATTGGCATCGCTACGTTGACCACCCGCGAACCAATCCACAGCGACAGAGATTAAGCTTAAGCCGATCATCATGACTACGGTGCCAGTCACCACGGGTGGGAATAATTTACGGATGTTTGGCATAAAGAAACTGCCCGCAATCATAACTACTGCCCCCACTAATGATGAACCAAGAATACCTGCCACGCCATATTCACTAAAACCGACCGCAAGGGCAGCAGAGACAAAAGTAAAGCTCGTCCCCATCACACTCGGTAAACGAATGCCGATCGGACCTAATCCACGACACTGAATAATGGTCACAATACCTGAAACTAATAGAGCCGCATTGACTAAAATCACCGTATCTGGAATGGGTAATTTTAATACATTACCGATCACCAAAGGCACTGCAATAATACCACCGAGTGCCGCCAATAAATGTTGTGCCGCCAATAATAAACTTAACCCAAAGGGTGGTTTATCTTCTACTGTATAAAGTAGATTATTATTCATAATGATTCCTTAAATAAAAAATAGGCACGCATTATACAGCAAACGTTTGCGTTTTATTACAAAAAAGTGCGGTGAAAAATATAAAAGTTTTTTCACCGCACTTCATACTTTTGGGGCTAAATGATACGCCGTTTTTTTCTCGCTACGGAGTCGTATGTTTAGTTTTGTACATCAAGTATATTTTTTCTACAGCATAGAAATAATATCGTTAGTACGAAATCCTATTACCATTGGTATCCCACACTTGCCGCTGCACCCGTATCACCTCGGGTATTGCTATTCACCGAGAATTTAACGCCTATTTTCCCATTATCGGATAAACGAGAATAACCTATGGCTAATGCACTTTCACCTTTATACACACCGGCTCCCGCCGCAACCATAGATTTACCCGGTATAGTGGCATGGTATAAGTTACTTGATGCCATCGCA